>Ga0114959_10002349_pt1 | contig 15682 bp, 15 predicted proteins | sample C_130625_EF_Meta_FD_87317 | JGI IMG/M metagenome (GOLD analysis project Ga0114959, IMG submission 87317) | Freshwater microbial communities from Lake Croche, Canada to study carbon cycling - C_130625_EF_MetaG | ecosystem: Environmental > Aquatic > Freshwater > Lake | place: Lake Croche, Canada...
AGAAATCATCATTGAGCCCGATGCGCGGCAGATCGAGCACGCCGGCGAAGATTTCCAGCAGCATCAGTTCCAGCGGATTGCTGGTGGTGGGTGCCTGTTCCTCCGGCGTCGGCTCGGCGGTCAGCGGCATCAAGGCGAGCGCGTTGCGGTCGATCTTGCTGTTCGGTGTGGAGGGGAAGGCGTCCAGCACGGTGTAGGCCTGCGGCATCATGTAATGCGGCAGCTGGTCCTTGAGGAATTCGCGGATGCGCGGGATCAGCACGCGATGGAAGCGGGCGCGCTGCGGATGATTGCAATGATCGGCGGGCTTCAGCGAGCCGGTCTGCGCCCAGCCGAAATCGGCGAAGCTGGCCGGTTGGTCGGCGCGGGTGAACACCGCGTTGATCGCGCCCTCCACGCCGACATCGAGCCAGCTCAGCTCGCAGCGATAGCCCAATGCCTCCAGCGCCCAAAGCGCATCGGGCTCCACGCCGGGAAGGGTGGTGGCGTCGAGATAAGCGCGCAGCTGCGCCATCGTTGCACTGGAGGGCGCATCACGCAGCCAGGCAATGGCGGCGACCTCGCGGGCGACGCGGGCGTTGGGGATGTTGCGCAAAGCCAGGGTCTCGGGCTTGCTCTCGCTCAGCAGGCGGTGCAGCGCGTCAAGCGTCAGCGCCTCTGCCTGCCAGTCCATCACGCCGAGATCGGAGCGCAGCGGCAAAGCCGGTTCCACATGCAGGATGCCGTCCAGGCGGAACGGCGTCAGCTCGTTGCGCAGCCGGCCGCAGCGCGGCATCACCTGCACATGGGCGATGCGCGGATGCAGCGCCTTCAGCGCCGGGAACAGGCCGGGCCCGACCGCCAGATCGCGCTCCTTGGCGACTTCCTGGCGGATGCGGCTGCGCAGCTGGCCCACCGGCGCGTCATCCGGCGCGCGATGCAGTTGCAGCGAGGTCTGGAAGGTTTCCAGCATCGCCATGTTCACCGCATCGCCGAGGAAGATCCGGCCACCCGGCGCCACCAGCGCCAGCATGCGCTCAAACACCATCAGGAAATAATTGAAATCGGGGAACAGCTGGATCACCGAGTTGATGATCACGGTGTCGAGGCTGCCGGGCGCAAAATCATCGAGCTGATCGGCGAAGCCCTCATGCAGGGTGACATGGGCCAGCTCCGGCATGGTCTGCTGAAGCCTGGCGATATGGGCGAGGCCGGCCGGCGCCGGGTCGAGTGCCGCATAGCTCTCCACATGGGGTGCCACGCGCACGACGAAATTGCCGGTGCCGCAGCCGATCTCCAGCACGCGCTTGGGCTTGAGTGCGAGGATGCGATCCACCGTGGCGGCCACCCATTCGCGCATGTCCGGCTCGGCGATCGGCTGGTCGGTGTAGCTGCTGATCCAGCCATTGATGTTGAAAGTGGGGTCCGCCGAGACCGCCTCCTGGCGATAGGCCTCGTCATACACATTGCCGCCGACGGCGACCTGCTCGCTCGCGTCCTGCTCGGCGGCCATGCGGTCCAGCTCGGCGGGGTTGGCCAACAGATAGCTCACCAGGCGCTGATCGCCATGCGGGTCGGGCAGGGCCATCACCACCGCCTGATCCACCGCCGGATGCCGCTCCAGTGCCGCCTCGACCTCGCCCAATTCGATGCGATAGCCGCGCACCTTCACCTGGAAATCCATGCGGCCGAGGAACTCGATGTTGCCATCCGGCAGGAAGCGGGCAAGGTCGCCGGTGCGGTAGAGCTTGCCAGCACCGAACGGGTTGGCCACAAACCGCTCGGCGGTGAGGTCCTCGCGGCCCCAATAACCGAGGGTCACACCGGCGCCACCGACGCAGAGCTCGCCGGCCACGCCGACGGGCAGCATCTTCATCTCGGCATCGACAACAAAGCAGGTGGTGTTGAAGATCGGCCGGCCGATCGGCGGGCTGCGCGGCGCGTCGCGCTCGCACGGGTAGAACGTGGAGAGGATGGTGGTCTCGGTCGGACCCCACCAGTTATGCACGCCCTCAACGGTGCCGAGGCGATAGAGTTCCTGCACCACCTTGTTGGGCACCGCCTCGCCGGCCAGCACCACATGCCGCACCGAGGACGGCAGTCCGTCCACGCGCAGCAGGGTGGCCATCGCCGAGGCCACGGCGTTGACGAAGGTGACGCGCTCGCGCGCCGGATGGGCGGGCAGGGCCATCAGGTTTTCGCACAGGATCAGCGCGCCACCGGAGGTGAAGGCTGCGAAGATTTCGAGCAGCGACAGATCGAAACAGATCGAGGAGATCGCAGCCACGCCCGCATAGGTGCCGGCGGGAAGAACCTGGTTCATCCAGATGAAATAATTCAGCACGCCCTGATGCTGATCCATCACGCCTTTCGGCCGTCCGGTGGAGCCGGAGGTGAAGAAGACGCAGAACAGCTGATCGGGCGCCACCGCATGGCCGGGATTGGTGTTCGGGTGAGCGGCGATCGCCGCGTGATCGCGATCAAGGCAGATCATCGCCACGTCCGGGGCGGAGATCGTGCCCACCAGATCGGCCTGGGTGATCATCAGCTTCAGGCCGGAATCAGCAACGATCAACTCCTGCCGCGCACGCGGATAGGCAGGGTCGATCGGCACGAAGGCAGCGCCGGCCTTCAGCACGCCCAGCATGCCGATCAGCATCTCCGGCGTGCGGCCGATGCAGAGCCCGACGCGGGTGCCGACACCGGCGCCGAGGGCTGTCAGATGATGCGCCACCTGATTGGCGCGCGCGTTCATCTCGCCATAGCTGATCGCCTGATCCTGCCAGAGAATGGCGGTGGCGTCCGGTGCGCGCGCCGCCTGCGCCTCCACCAGATGATGCACGCCACGCCCCTCGGGCAGCGCGACCTCGGTCTCGTTCCATTCGGGTTTGGGCATCATCTCGGTGCGACGAAACACCCAGACCTGGATATTGACCTCGGGGAACTCGCGATACCGCCCGGGGAACGGCTCGGACACCTCAACGAACTGCCACAGCCCGGCAGCCGTGATCTCCTCCATCCGCGCCTTGAACGGGGTGCGCTCGCGGAACTCCGGGCGCAGGGTGAAGATCAGATAGCCACCCGGCTTGGTCACCCGCAGCATCTCGTCAAACGAGCTGGCCGGCGCATGCGCCATGGCGAACACGCCGACGCAGATCACCGCATCAAACGCCGAGGAGGGCAGATCAAGCGGCCCGCCGAGCGCTGCCTCGTGCAGCGCCTGGTAGCAGCCCTTGCGCCCGGCCTGACGCAACATGCCGGGCGACAGATCGAGCCCTTCCAGGGCGGTGTAGCCGCGCTCGCCCAGCAGCCGGCCGGCGAGACCCGTGCCGCAGCCGGCATCCAGAATGCGGCCCTCGGGGCCCACAAAGCGGGTCAGCGTCTCAACGACCTCGGGCGGGCCGGCATGGTCGCCCATGTCGGTCTCGTAGCTTTCCGACCAGTCATCATAACCAGCCGCCAGCTGTGAGTTGTCCTGTGCGGCGAAAACATTATGCACCTTGGCGGTCATGGCGTGCTCCCAGCGAGGCCGTCGAAACTATAGCCGAAGAGATCGATATCGCGGCGGAAATGCTCCGCCACCTTGTTCCGCATCGGCTCGTCATAATACGAGCGATAGTCGCGGTGCCGACTGACATTGAGATGCGGCAGTTCTGCCTCGATGCCCACCTTCCGGCAGACCTTGGCGAAATCCTGGTGCAGTGTCTCGTAATGGCCGACGAAATCCAGCAGCAGCCGGCCCTCGGCATCCGTCACCATATCCGCCTGACATTTGGTGATGCCTTTGGGGAAGGGAGCGGCCTCGGCAATGGACCAGTCGACGAAGGCGGGGAAGCCGGACAGGGCACGCACCTCGTCATGGCGCGGGATGTCGGCATCGCGCAGCATGAAGTGATAGAGCGAGACCAGCAGGTCCCACGGGTTGCGCACAAAGGCGAATTTGAAGCAGCCGTCATACAGCCCGGCCGGCAGTTCACGCTTCACCTGGGCGCAAGTCGGGTGCAGCAGCAGGGTTTCCCACACCACATGCATCGGGTTCGGCTTGCCGTCCTTCATCGCCGGTGGGCGACGGATCTTGAACTTCTCAGGCTCGGTGCAGAACGGCTGTAACGCCGTGCGCAGGCTCATGCCCGCGGTTTTGCCGATATGGATGAAGATGAACTGGTGACTGGTGCTGAGCAACATGGCGATCAACCGGCCTCGGCAGGCGCGGGCACGAAGCCGACCTGCTGCCAATAGGTGAAATAGGTGCGCATCAGTGCCGCATCGATCTCGGGATAGACGATGCCAGTGCCTGCCAGCCCCTGTTCCAGATGCCCCGCATCCATCGGCGGGCGGCGATAGAACAGAAAATGCGGCGAGATGACGGCGAGGAAGGCGTTGGAGAAGAATTCCCGCCGTTCCTTCGTCTCGGTCTTGCTGGCCGCCCGCTTCTTCAGCGCGCGTTTCCAGTTCTCGAGGCTCAAGGGCTCCAGCGTGTAGCCGATCTGGCGGATCATCGCCATCATGTCGTTCCAAGGCGCCGGGTTGGGGTGAAAGTAGTGAAAGGCGCGGCCGAAGCCATCAGCGCTGCCGGCCATGTGCACCATGGCGGAGGTGACGTAATCCACCGGAACCATGGTGACACGCACATCGAGCTCCGGACATTGGCCCATCATCACGCAGGCCTTCAGCATCAGCGGCAGAATATCGGAGAGATCGATCATCGCCCCGGTCGCGGCCGTGCCCATCACCCGCACCGGGCGATGGATGGTGACCGGCAAGCCATGCGCCCCGGCATCAGCCACCAGCCGATCGGCCACCCATTTGCTGCGCCCGTAGCCGCCCTTCAGCGTCTCGTGAAAACGCGGCGCGTCTGCCTCGGTGAGCAGCGTGTCATCCAGATGCGCGTCGGTGAAGAACACCACCATGCTGGAGAGGAAATGGACCGGCTTGGTGACCTCGGCCCCCGCCAGACGCAACACCTCCAGCGTGCCGGTGACATTGGTGCGCTTCAACCGGTCATACGGGAAGGCCATGTTGAGCGAACCGGCGCTGTGATAGATCACATCGAGCTTGGCCGCGAGTTCGCGATAGGCCGCGTCATCCATGCCGAATTGAGGGTCTGCCAGGTCATGCACCGGCACGGCGTGGATGCGCGGGCGATAGGCCTCATTCCACAGCCCATAATTGGAGAGATGGGCGATCAGCCGGGTTTCGGCCTCGTTCACGTCGCTGCCGCGCACCAAGCAATAGGCATCCGCCTGCGTCCGCGTCATCAGCTCATGCAGCAGATAGCCACCGAGAAACCCGGTGGCGCCGGTGAGGCAGGCGGCGCGGGGCGTGTGGCAATAGGGCGAGAGAGGTTTCGTGAACGTGATTTCAGGCGGCAGATGGCTGTCAGCCACGATCTGCGCCTGCGTCGGTTGATGCGATGTCATTCAGTCCAAACCGATGCTGCCAAGCGTGCAGGAGAGATGCGCGCGCCGGACCGTCGCGTCAACGCGTTCGGGCCGGCGCGTGCGGCAGCTTAGGCGATGGCCAGCTCCTCGCGGTGGCGCAGCGCGACCACCACGGAGGCCAGCGCCTTCAGGCTGGCAAAGCTGTCCATGTTCAGCTCGTCCTCGCCGAACTCGACATCGAAGCATTCCTCGGTGAGCGAGATCAGCTCCACAATGGCGAGCGAATCGAGCCCAAGCCCGTCCCCGAGCAGCGGTGCGTCCGCGGTGATCTCTTCCAGCGTCCGGTTGATGTCCAGACGTTCGGCCACAAGGCGGCGGAGCTGCTCAATCGTGTCGTCGATCATGGGTCTCACTTCACTGAACGGTTAGTGCGAGTTCGGCAGCCAAGGCACGGCGATCCACCTTGCCGCTGGCCAGCAGCGGCAGAGTTTCAGCCACCTGCACGGTGTCAGGCAGGGCATGACGGGGCAGCAGGTCAAAGCAACGGGCCCGGATCTCCTGGGCGTCGAGCACCGCACCCTCTTTCGGCACGCAGAACGCGCCGATGCGCTCGCCACGCGCCGTGCTGCCGGGGGCCACGGCGACCACCACCTGGGCGATGTCGGGCAGGCGCTCCATCAGCCGCTCGATATCCTCAAGCAAGATCAGATAGCCGTCCCGATTGATGCTCGACCCGGCGCGGCCGAGCACGGAGATGGCACCGCCGACCTCGGTGCGGGCGAGATCGCCGGTCCGATACCAGGAACCGGGCTCCGCCTGGAGAATCCAGGCGCCGGTCTCGTCCAGATATCCGTCATAGCCATGCGGATGCAGCACGCCGAGCTCGCCCGGCTCGCCATCCGCGATGCGCAACTGCACGCCATGCATCGGTTTGCCGATGGTGTGGCAGCGCAGATCGAAGCTGTCACCCGGATCGCAGGCCGAGGTGGCACCCATTTCGGTGCTGCCGTATTGGTTGATCAGCTTGCCGTCGATCATGCGATCGAATGCGGTGAACAGCTCCTCGCTGATGCGCTGACCGGAGGTGACGATAACTTCGTAATTGGTCCGCACGCTCTTGTACCCCTTCATCAGCATTTCGCAGATGGCGGGGGTCACGAAGGCGATGGTTGGATTGAACTTCTTTTCGCGGTCCAGATACTTCAGAACGTTGGTCTTGTCCTGCAGATCGATGGAGGCGCCGACCTGGATGGCGGGCAGGAACTCGGCACCGAAACCATACATATGCGCGATCGGCACCGGCACGGCGCAGCGGCTTTCGGCGCGGAAGCCATATTTGCGGACGCAATTGGCGGCGTTGCCCATCAGATGCGCATGGTCATGCACCACGATCTTGGAGGCACCCATGCTGCCCGAGGTGCGCAGCAGCAGCTTGCCCGGCGGCACGCTGCGGCCGTTCCAGCCTTCCTGACGGGTCACAGTCATGAACGAGGCTGCCGGCCGCGGTGCCACGCCCGCACCGACAGCAACACTGAAGCGGCAGAACAGCGGGACAGGCTTGATGTCGGCATTGATCGCCGGTGGCACAAGCACGAAGCTCACACCATCGCGCATCAGGGTGAGCAACAACAGCGCGCCGGCGACCGAGTTGGCGCATTCCACAGCAAGGCAATCACCGGGGAGAACACCCTGTTCTGCCAAGGCGCGAGCGGTCTCGTCGAGCAGCGACGGCAGTTCAGAGTAGCTGACGGTGAAAGTGCTGTCCGTTAACACATTGTCCTGTGTTGCCGGATCAATTGACCAGTTCACGAGAATTTGACTGACGTTCACGTTGCGACACCACACAAAGGCATTTCTCCTTTCAGACAGTTATCATCCAGTCCGCGTGTGCTGCAATGCAAAATGACGAGCTGGCGAGCATTGGCAGGGAAACTCGCCAGAACGTGAACGCTGAGACAGTTTCTCGCCGTCCTTGGCGCACAGGCATGCTTCAGAAGTGTTAATTCTCAGCCGTGTCGCCGCTCGTGTCTTGTTAACGTTTTAGTGAGCCGTTTCAACTTGGTGTCGACGGCGATCCTGCCTGTCCTTGCCCTCTGACGCTCAGCAATCGTGTTCAGCACAACACAACAAGGTGTGTATACTCGTCTCGATTTCGAACTCGCTCAACGATCGGGGCGATAACAGATTATGATGGCCGGTTGCAAGTCTCAACAACCAGCACCATCCGGCGCGAAAAACCGGTGGCAGGCCGATGGGAGTGGAGGTGCCACAGAATGATGGCGCTGCGCGCAGGGCGGCTGGGCCCGGCGTTACGATGTCGGCATCCAAGGATATGGCATCATGAAAAAATCATGAAGACGCGCGGCGAATTGGGACGAATATTACGCCGTGAGCCGCAGTGAGCGACAGTGAGCCAGAGAGAGCCACAGTCATGTTGCGTTCTTCCTGCAACGTCGGACACAACGCCGCGTCGGTCCGAGATAATCCAATTGCCATGCGAAGGCCCGCAGGCTAGTGGAATTTCGAACTTCCGCTAATGTTGCCCGGAGATGCGCGATCATGACCGACACAGCCGAGACCATCGCCAACGCTGAGACGAATCACACCGCGGACGCAACGCATGCTGCGGACGCAGCCCATGCCGCAGACGCAACATCTGCTGCCGCAACATCTGCTGCTGCAACGACCGCCGATGCGATGACGGACGCAGACGACGCGCTCAACGCGGCGCTGGATGCCAATGACGAGATCAAGAACCACGTCATTGCCGCGCTCGCCATCGGTCTGGTGCCGCTGCCGGGTGTGGACATGGCGGCGATGATCGCCGTGCAGGTGCGCATGGTGAACAAGATCTGCACGATCTATGGCGTGACGCTTCGCGAGAACGCCGCCCGTGCTTCCGTGCTGGCACTGGCCGGCGGCGTGCTGCCCGCGACCTTGGCCGGTGGCTTCGTGAGCGGCCTCAAGATCATCCCGGGTCTGGGGAGCCTTGCCGGCGCCGCCGGTGCATCGCTGTTGGGCGGTGCCATGACCTACGCGATCGGCCGCGTGTTCCAGGAGCATCTGGAGACGCATGAGAGCCTGATCGACTTCGACCCGACCAAGGCCCGTGTTGCCATGCGCCGCGAGTTTGACACCGGCGTAAGCTACGCCCGCAACCTGCGCAGCAAGATCACGGACAAGATCGTCGCCAAGGGCGAGCCGGATGTGGCGCCGGCTGCCGCTCCGCATCAGGATGCACCGCATTCCGCGCCGGCCTCTGCCTGACCGCCTCGCGTTAGACGTTTTGCTGAGGGGAGCGTAGGACGGGCATGCGGGAACTGGTGACGTTCCCGCAGACCGTGTTGCGCTCCCTGCGCTTGTTTTTGAGCCTGATCGGCCGTGCCGGCCGCGGGGCGGGGCTTCTCGCGCTGGCGCTGTCGCTCGCCACCGCTTGCTGCGATCGGTTGGCGGTCATCTCGCTGACCGGGGCGGTGGACGGGAAGGCAGATTTTTGGCGAATCGATCTGATCTGGGTGACCGCAGCCGTCGCAGCCGCGTTCCTGATCGGGCGCTGGGCGAGGCTCGTCGGGCTCGATCTCATGGAGCGCATGGTGGACCGGGTGCTGCTGGCTGGCATGCAGCGCATTCTGGCATCCGATTGTCACGCAATCGGCGCAGGCGATTCCGGGCTGGCGCTGACCGGGATCGCGAGGCGCATGCGGGTGGATGCCAGGCAGGTGGCGATGGCTCTGCCGTCCGTGGCTGTGATGCCGATCACCATCATTTGGCTCAGTCTGAGCGAGCCTTCGGTGCTCCTGATCATGGGGCTGTTTCCGGTGCTGGCGATGACGGTGGCGGGGCGGGACATCTCCCGGCTGATCGCTGGCCAGGCGGTGCTGGCTGAGGCTGAGGCGCAGTTTGCCCAGGTGATCAGGCGATTGCTGGGCGATGCCACGCCGGTGCGGCCGATTGGCATGCAGCCGGGGGCATTCGCCACCCAGGCGCTGTGGCCTTTTGTTGATGACAGCACCCGCGCCGCCTCGTTGCAGGCGCGCAGCCAGGTTCGCGTGGCGGCGTTGCTGGAATGGCTTGCCTTTGTGCTGGTGCTGCTGCTGTTCGCCTTCACCTATCTGGAAGGGGAGGATCTCGGCTGGTTGCCGGCGCTGCTGCTTGTCGCTGCCACCTTGCCGCATGCGCGCCGGGCGGTTGCCGCCTTGATGGCCGTGGCGAGGCTCGGTGCGGCGGCCGTGAGGATGGATGTTCTGGCCAACGGCTTTCCCCCGGCCGAGCCGCCGCCTCCGCCCCCACCTGCGGTCTGGAAGACCATCACGTTGGCCGGTCTGCGTGTCGATGCGCCGGGGCCAGGGCGACAGAGCATCGGCCCGCTTGATCTCACCCTGGAGCGTGGCGAGATCATCGCCCTGACCGGGCCCACAACGCTGGATCGGGCGACGCTGTTGCTGGTGCTGTGCGGCCTGGTGCCGCTGGATCAGGGCGCGGTGTTGGTGGATGGGTTCCCGGTGCCGCCGGCGATGCTGCGCGGCTTGTGCGGAGCGGTTTTGCATCGCGGGCAGATCCCCACGCCGCTGCCGCCGTTTGACCCGAGGTTGGCGGGGGCGGCGATGGCGCGGCTTGGGCTGCCGTCAGACGCGTTCTCGGCCATTGATTTGAGCGAGAGCGAGCGTGTTCGGCTGGCGATTGTGATCACCGTGCTGGAGAATCGGCCGGTGCTGTTGTTGGACGAGCGCGCCGCCTTCATCGAGCCGCGATACCGCCCGGGCTTCATCGAGACCCTGCATGCCGTGCGGGAATCCGGCCGGACCTGCGTGGTGTCGACCCAGGACCCGCAGGTGATCGCTGCATGCGACCGGGTTGTGTCGATGCAGGACGGCGTGGTGCTGCCCGCGGAGGCTGGCCGATGAATGTCTGGCGTCTGCTCAACGCGCGCATCCGGCAGGGGCGGCGTGGCGTGTTGTTGCTGCAATGCCTGGCGTCCCTGCTCACCGGCGCGGTGATCGTGGGTCTTGCGGAGCGGCTGACCTTGCAGCCGGTGTGGGACTTGCCTGCCGGTCTTGCCGGCGCGTTGGCCGCTGTTACGGTCGCCAGTTGGGCCGCGGCGCGGGCCAATATCCGCATCGGCCAATGGCTGGCCGGCGTGTCGCGTCAGGTGCGGCGGGCCATCCTCTCCAGCTATGCCGCCGCCGAGCCGCAAGCGCGCAGCGAAATTGACCGGGACGCGATGCAGGACGCACTGACCGCGCTGCCGCAGGGGCTTGCGGCGTTCGGTGCCGGAGCGCCTGGGGCGGTGACGTCGCTGTTCAGCACCATCGCCTGCATTGTGGTGTTGTTGCTGGCCAGCCCGGTGGCCGGGGCTGCGCTGCTGCTGGCGCTGAAGCTCGCCGGCGTCGCGGTCACGGCGCTGTTGGCGCGAGCCCGGGTGCTGGCGTCGGCTGATCAGCAAGGCGACGCCGATCTGGATCGGGTCGTGGCCGAGACCTTCCGCGAACTCGACCATACGCTGCTGGCCGGCCAAATGCCGGCCGCCCGGCTGGAACAGATGATCACGGCGCGGCGTGGTCCGGCCCGGCGCGCCCTGGCGCGGCACGCAACCGAAGGGGCGATCAGCGCGGCCGGGCGCATCTGCCTCGCCGCCATTCTGGTCAGCGCCACCCGCCTCGCCGGCGCGCCAAGCGATCAAGCGGCGGCGATGATGCTGATCGCGTTTCTCGTGCCGCTGGACTGGATCGCCGCGCTACCGCATCTGGCCCGGCTGTCGGCGGCGGCTGATCGGCTGGCGGGGTTCGAGGCCAATATGCTCGCCACCATCCGCCGCGCGCCTGTTTCCCCCGAGCCTGCGCTTCAGCCGTTTCAGACCCTGGAACTGCGTGAGGCGATGTTCCATTACCCGGCGTTTCCCGGCCAGCCTGGTGCCATTGTCGGTCCTGTGTCACTGCGGGTTGGGCGAGGCCAGATTTTGGTCCTGATCGGTGGCACCGGTGCTGGCAAGACCACCGTTCTGGCCATGCTCGCCGGCCATGCCCGCCCCGAGGCGGGCGCGCTGCTGCGGGATGATGTGGTTTGCGATGCCCGCACCAATCGCGAGCTCGCGGGCCTTGTCACCGCAACGCCGCTGCTGTTCGCAGGTGTGGCGATCCCGAACATCGATCGCCCGGACATCAGGCGCCTGATGACGGCGCTGGAACTCGATCATCTTGATGCGCTGAAGCTGGGCCTGGTGCCTGACCCCGCGCAGCTTTCGCTGATGCTCCAGGCTCGTATCGGCCTTCTGATCGCCGTGGCCGAGGACTGCCCGTTGCTGTTGTTCGATGCCTGGGCGGAGAGCCAAAGCCTGGCCGTTCGCACCCGTTTTTACGCCGATATCCTGCCCGGGTTGCGCGCCGATGGGAGGGCCGTTGTCATTGCCACGAGCGATGTGCGGCAGGTTGAGATGGGCGATCGGGTGGTGTGGTTAGGGGTGGACGGAACGTAAGGAAGCGCTGGGCGCTGTGCCCCTGGCTGTCCCTGTGCCAGCGCGCTGAAGCACGGGTATTACTCCCGCTCCAACCGCTCAATCTCCGCATCGCTGAAGCCGAAATGATGGGCGATTTCGTGGATGAGGACCGTGCGCACGAGTTCGGCGAGGTCTGCGCCGGTTTCGATCCATTCGAGCAGGATTGCCAGGCGGTAGAGGAAGATGAGGTCAGGCGGGCGGGCGATGTCCATCACGCTGCGGGCGCCGATTGGGGTGCCGCGATAGAGGCCGGTGAGGTCGTAGGGGCTTTCGATCTCCATTTCGGCGATTGTGTCGTCATCGGCGAGGTCCTCGACCTGGATGCCGACGCCTTGGATGTGGCGGCGGAGCGGTTCGGGGATGGCGGCGAGGGCGCGCTCGGCGAGGGCGACGATGTCGGCCTCGGTGGGCGGGGTTGTGTGGAGATGGGCGAGTGGGCGATGTTGGGCCATGTTTTGAGCCGGCCACAGTGTTTGGGTCTGGTCAAGCATCCTTGAGGAGATGGACATGATCGAGACGCTCGACCTTGAGGCCCGCGCTGCGCTGACCGTCAGCCTGCCCGAGTGGAGTCTGGTGGAGGGGCGAGACGCCATCACGCGGCGGTTTCGCTTTACGGATTTTTCGGCGGCGTTTGGGTTCATGACGCGGGTGGCGCTGCTGGCGGAGACGCAGAATCATCATCCGGAATGGTTCAATGTGTGGAACCGGGTGGATATCACGCTGTCGACGCATGATGCGGGTGGGTTGTCGGTGAGGGATGTCACCTTGGCGCGAGCGATTGACGCGCTTGTGGGATGACGCCGCCGGAGCGGACGTCGCGCATTCGGCTGGAGGTGGCGCGGCTGTGTCTGGCGTTGGGGTGGACGCCGCTGCATGAGATGACGCTGCCGGATGGGCGGCGGGCGGATATCATGGCGTTGCTGCCAGATGGGCGGTTTGTGTGCATCGAGATCAAATCAGGGGCTGCGGATTTTATCGCGGATCGGAAATGGCAGGATTATCGCGGTTATTCGGACGCGTTGTATTTCGCCGTTGATGTCGATTTTCCACAGGGTCTGCTGCCGGAGGGGCCGGGTGTGATTGTGGCCTGTGAGGGGGCGGAGATTTTGCGTGTGGCGGAGAGCCATACATTGGCGCCGGCGCGGCGGCGGGCGTTGCTGATGCGTTTTGCCCAACTCGCCGGCATGCGGCTTGCGGCCCGCGAGGATCCCGCGGGCTTTGCGTCATTGGCGGCGGCGGTGAGGGCGGAGTGAGATCAGGCGAACTCGCTCTTTTTCGCCGGGGTGCGGGTGATGGCGCGGATATCGGGGCGGGGGCGGCCAGAGGCGAGGCCGATTTCGCGGTCCTGCGCCTCGATGATGCCGCGGGCCGGATCGTCGCCGTCCAGGCCGCCAAGCGCCGTTGCGGGCACCTTGCGGTTGGAGGAGCGGGTACCATCGACATAGGCCACGTCGAAAAAGACGAAGCTGGTTTCGATTCTACGCCTTGGCGGGGCCATGCTCGCCTCCTTCGTCGTTTGATTCATCCAAGGCGGGTTCATCGGATGGCGGGAGACCGGCGGCCTTTCTGCGGGCCACCTCCTCTTCGCGCTCCTTCTGCTTTTCGATCTTGCGGGCGGCTTTGACGCGATCGCGTTCGGCGCGCTGCTGGTTGTAGTTCACCTTGAAGGCCATGGTCGTCCTATCGGGTCTCAGGCCAGGGGATCAACCGTGGCGAAGTTGGCTTTCGCGCACCACACGCTCGTGGCTGTCGCGCGCGGATTTGATCCGGTATTGCGGGTCAGGCGTTTCGCTGGGCATCAGTCGCGCGATGGTATAGGTGCCGCGCGGCACGTTGCCGTCAAATCGGCCAGGGGTGAACTCAACCCGCTGACCGATGATGAATTTGTGTTTTGTCACCGGGCATAGGCGCATGGATCGGGCGTTAAGCCCAGCAGTTTCTTGCCTGGGTGGCCTGCGTTCATCACCTGATGGCCCGGAGCGGCAGCACCACCGGATGTCCGTCTGAGCCCTGATCAATGGCGACCTCGACCGCGAAGGCCTGGCGAAGCGATGTCGCGCAGAGAATGTCGCGTGGCGGGGCGATGCCGAGCAGGCGGCCTTGGTGGAGCAGGGCCAGTCGGTCGGCGAAGCGGGCGGCGGCGTTGATGTCGTGCAGGATGGCGAGTGTGGTCAGGCCGCGGCGGCGCGTCACGTCGCGCAGCATCTCCAGCACATGGAGCTGGTGGGCGATGTCCAGCGCGCTGGTCGGCTCGTCGAGCAGTAGGGCGCGGGGCTCGGCGGCCAGCACCTGGGCGAGCAGCACCATCTGGCGTTGGCCACCGCTCAGCGTGTCGATGTGGCGGGTGGCGAGGTGGGACACGCCGATTTCGGCCATTGCGTGTTCGACGGCGGCGAGATCGGCGTTGGCGACGCGCAGGGAGAGGGAGCGCAGCCGGCCAAGCAACACCACCTGAAAAGCCGTCAGCGCCACGCGGCTCACGCTGTTCTGTGGCATATAGCCGATGTCACCGACCTGGGCCGGTCTGCCATCCCAGGCGATCCGACCTTCATGCGGCTGCTGCCCGGCCAGGGCGCGCAGCAGGGAGGATTTACCGGAGCCGTTGGCACCCAGCAGCGCCACCACCTCCCCAGGCGCGGCGGTCAGGCTCACATCGTCCACCGCCAGATGACGGCCATAGCGAATGGTGATGTTGCGTGCGGTGAGGATCATCGCCCCCTCCCGGTGGCCAGCACCAGCCAGGCAAAGAACGGCACGCCGATCAAGGCGGTGATGATGCCGATGGGGAAGACGGTCCCGGGCAGGATCAGCTTGCTGGCGACCGAGGCAACCGAGAGAAGAACGGCGCCGAACATCGCCGAGGCCGGCAGCAGCAGGCGCTGATCTTCGCCCACCAGCATGCGCGCGATATGGGGCGCCACCAGCCCCACAAAGCCGATGGTGCCGACAAAGGCCACGGCCGCCCCGGTGAGCAGCGACACCACGACGAAGGCGCGCAGCCGCAGCCGCTCCACCCGCACCCCCAGCGCGCGTGCCCGCTCATCGCCAAGGCGCAAGGCGGTCAGCCGCCAGGCATCGGCCATCAACACGGGTGACAGCGCCACCAGCATGGCGGTGACGATTGCGGCCTTGGAAAGGCTGGCGCGCTGCAGGCTGCCGAACAGCCAGAAGACAATCTGCGGCAGCGCCTCGGGCGAGGCGATGAATTGCAGCAGGGAGAGCAGGGATTGGAACAGGAACAGGCAGGCGATGCCGGCCAGCACCAGCAACTCGGGCGTCGCCCCGCGCATCCGGCCAACGCCGGCGACCAGGGCGCAGGCGAGGCCGGCGAAGGCGAAGGCGGCGATCGGGATCGCCCAGGCTTCAGGCAGCGGCAGCGCGGCGCCGATCGTGATCACCAAGGCCGCTCCAAAGCCGGCTCCGGCGGAGATGCCGAGCGTGTAGCTGCTGGCCAGCGGGTTGTGCAGGATGGTCTGCATCACCGCCCCCGAGACGCCGAGCGCCGCGCCCACCGCAATCGCCATCAGCGCGATCGGCAGGCGCAGGGTCAGAACGATGGCACGCAGCATCGTGTCATCGCTCAGCCCGGACAGGGCACGCAGTACGGACAGGATCGGCAGCATGGCCGGTCCCGTCGCCAGATCGGCGGCGAAGGAGGTGCCGAGGGCGGCACCTCCCGCCAGGATGATCAGAGCGTGGCGCCGGTTGGCCCGGCGCCAGGCGGCCGCCCCGTTCACGCGGCGTCTTGGGTGAGGCGTGCCATCCAGGTGCCTTCGAACGTCACCGGCAGAAAACGCTCATGATAGAGGCGCAGCTCGGCCACCGGGTC
>Ga0114959_10002354_pt1 | contig 15671 bp, 14 predicted proteins | sample C_130625_EF_Meta_FD_87317 | JGI IMG/M metagenome (GOLD analysis project Ga0114959, IMG submission 87317) | Freshwater microbial communities from Lake Croche, Canada to study carbon cycling - C_130625_EF_MetaG | ecosystem: Environmental > Aquatic > Freshwater > Lake | place: Lake Croche, Canada...
CCGCCGAAAACATTTACAAAAACTGCAGTCACATCAGGATCACCAAGAACAATGTCCAAACCGTTAGCCATAACCTGAGCGCTCGCGCCGCCACCGATGTCTAAGAAGTTTGCTGGTTTAACGCCACCAAATTCTTCACCTGCGTAAGCAACAACATCTAGCGTTGACATAACCAAACCAGCGCCGTTCCCAATAATGCCGACTTCTCCCTGCAGTTTCACATAGTTAAGGTCCAGAGCTTTTGCCCGCAACTCAATCGGATCGGTGGCACCTTCATCGACAAACGCTGCGTGAGATTCATGGCGGTAGGAAGCATTGTCATCAAGTGTCACTTTGCCATCAAGGGCAAGTACCCGGCCATCTGTAATTTTTGCCAGTGGGTTAACTTCAACCAAAGTTGCATCTTCTTTGATAAGTACATCCCAAAGATTTTGTAAAATTTCGATAATTTGATCGCGGACATCAGCTGGGAACTTGGCGGCGTCAGCAATCTCTGCCGCTTTCTCTGGCGTACAGCCGACAAGAGCGTCTACCGCAATCTTTGCTAACGCCTCTGGCTTAGTGGCAGCAACTTCTTCAATGTCCATGCCACCTTCAAAACTGGCCATTGCGAGGTACGTGCGGTTTGAGCGGTCTAATAAAAATGAAACGTAATACTCTTCCACAATGTCTGCTGCTGCGGTAACCAGAACCCGCTCGACAATGTGTCCCTTGATGTCTAGGCCAAGGATGTCGCGAGCGCGATCACCAGCTTCTGCAGGGTCTGCCGCGAGTTTCACGCCGCCAGCTTTTCCACGCCCGCCAGCCTTAACCTGCGCCTTAACGACTACGGTTTCGCCAATAGATTGTGCAGCTGCGACAGCCTGTTCCACATCTGTACAAACGAAGCCCGGTACTACTGGGACGTTATGGTTGGCAAATAATTCTTTTGCTTGATATTCGTAAAGATCCATTAACTGGTCACTTCCCACAAATCACTAGGTACGTCCTAGTTTCCCACGCCCCCAACGCTTCAATGAATCAGCCCCTAGCGAATCGTGAAAATGCGGGATACCTCACTATTTGGGCCTTACCTGCGCCTAAATTTCCTGACTCTAGATTCATCGGGCAGAATAGGGATAACCATATCGGGGAAGGTGTTGGTTTGAGTACAGGTAAACGAGGTCGCCAAACTAATGCGCGCCGTGCTGCCTCAAGTGCTCAGCGCCGTAAAAATAGCACCCGATTTAATGCCGCACTTAGCTTGGCTGGTTTAGGCGCAACTGTCGTAACCGCCGGTAGCACAATCTCGGAACCACCTAGTTCCGTTGCAGTGAATGTTGCTGAAGGTAATCAAGAAGTAACAACGGTTGCCTCAGCAAAACAAATTCCAGTTCGTATCTCAGTTTTAAGAAGAGCCCGCGCAGCCAGCCGCAGTGAAGTACGCACAAGTAGTGCCGATGCGGCAGCCCTAAATGATGCGGCTAGTGCTCCGACAGAAACAGCGGATTCTTCAGGTGTCCTAACTGCATCCGATCGTCAGAACTTAAGGGCATTTGCTGCAGACAGCAACCAACTCGACACAATCGTGGAAGATACTCAGCAAGAAATAAATCATCAGATTGCAACAGCGCAGGTTGCGCAACATGCCGCCGACGTAGCCGCTGCCAAAAAAGCGCGACTCAAGCTGGAAAGCCAGTACAGCAACAGCGGCAACCTCACTTACCCAGATCAGGTTGGCCAGCCAACTCGCTCTTACTCTGCGCCACTGCCTTCGGCCGCTCAGATTGCCGAGCGAAAGACCCCAATTGCAGGTGGATACCAATTAAGTGCTCGCTTTGGCGAACGCGGCTGGATTTGGTCAACAGGTTGGCACACCGGAATTGATTTTGTGGTACCAACAGGCACAGTTGTCCGAGCCGCTACCTCAGGAACAATAATTAACGCTGGCTGGGCTGGTGCTTACGGTAACCGGATTGAGATTGATTGTGGCGACGGCTACATCGTTACCTACAACCACATGTCACGCATTGACCGCACATCAGGTGTAGTAACTGCAGGCCAAGAACTTGGTCGATCAGGTGCAACAGGCAACATCACTGGTCCACACTTGCACTTTGAAGTTTTGTACAACGGACATTTTGTGAATCCAGCCGTCTGGCTGTGGGGCGCATCGCGCTAATTATTTAGTTGCCCACATGGGGTAGCTAAATAATCAAGACAACGTCTCTAGAGTTTTTCCACTGGGGCGTAGCGTAAAAGTAATCGCTTTTCACCCGCACTCTTGAAATCAATGGTTGCTTCAGCTTTCTCGTTCTCGCCAGCGACTGCCACCACCGTGCCCATACCAAACTTGTCATGCAAAACTCGATCACCCACCTCAAGCACCATCGTCGGTGTCTCACGACGACTTGCTCGACCGGAGTCGAAACCGGAGAGTCCAAGTGGCTTTTGTTCATCGCCCATTCGGACGACTAGCGATTCAGGAAGGTCTGCCAGGAATCTGGATTCTGGATTGTATTGTGGCTGTCCCCAAGTTGAACGAGTAATTGAGCGGGTTAGATAGAGACGTTTCATTGCCCGAGTCATGCCCACGTAGGCTAGGCGGCGTTCTTCTTCAAGTTCGCGAGCTGAGCTTAGCGATCGGATGTGTGGGAAGATTCCATCTTCCATGCCGGTCAAGAACACAATTGGGAACTCAAGACCTTTTGCAGTGTGCAGGGTCATAAGAGTCACTACCCCACCATGTTGACCATCTGTCGGGATTTCATCAGCATCGGCTACCAACGAAATCTGTTCAAGGAAATCAGCCACCGTTGCTTTGCGATCTGGTTCACCTTCAATCTGGAACTGTTCTTCAAACTCGCGAGCCACAGATTCAAGTTCGGAAATATTTTCCACTCGTACTTCATCTTGGGGGTCGCGGCTTGCCGATAGTTCAGTTAAATAACCCGACGACTCCATCGCTGCCGCCAAGATAGCAGCTGGGCCTGCGCCAGATTCGTCGAGTGTGCGTAGGTTGCTCATCAGATGGCCAAACCCTCGGACTGCATTTGCCGAACGAGCAGCCAAAGTATTAATTTCATCAACCCGAATCACCGCTTCACTAAATGAAATTCGATTTCGGTAGGCAAAATTGTCGACAGCTTCCTCGGCCTTGTCACCAATACCACGTCTTGGCACATTTAGGATTCGGCGCATAGAAACATCATCTGAGGGGTTTGCAACGGCTTTTAAGTACGCGATGGCATCACGAACTTCTTTACGTTCGTAGAACCGAGTACCGCCAACAACTTTGTATGGGATTCCGCGGCGCATGAAAACTTCTTCAACGCTCCGAGACTGATTATTGGTGCGGTAGAAAACTGCAACATCCCGATATTCGACACCATGATTATCGATTAGTTCTCCGATAGTGCGCACAATGAAATCCGCTTCGTGATGTTCATCTGATGCGGAGAAAATTGTAATCTTCTCACCTTCGCCCGCTGCGCTCCAAAGTCGCTTGGCTGGTCGACCTGAGTTCTTCTCGATAATTGAATTCGCGCTAGAAAGAATGTTCTGCGTTGAACGGTAATTTTGTTCCAAAACGACAGTGTTAGCGTCAGGATAATCTCGCTCGAATTCAACAATATTACGAATAGTTGCGCCACGAAATGCGTAGATACTTTGATCGGCGTCGCCAACCACGCATAACTCCGCAGGTGGAACCCCATCTTTTCCATCGCCAACTAATTCACGAACTAAAACATACTGGGCGTGGTTCGTATCCTGATACTCATCGACGAGTACATGACGGAACTTGCGGTGGAAATACTCAGCAACATCCGGGAACGATTGAAGCAGTGCAACACTGTGGCTAATTAAGTCGTCAAAATCAACAGCGCTGGCCAGCATTAATCGTCGTTGATACTCGCGATAAACCTGGGCCACCATCTCATCCTGTGGTTCAACAGCTTTGCGAGCGGCATCTTCATAATCAATAAGTTCGTTTTTGAGATTGCTGACCTGCGAAAGTAGGAATCTAGGACTGAACATTTTGGGGTCGAGGTTCAAGTCTTTAGTAACAATCGCCATCAGGCGCAAACTATCTTGAGTGTCGTAGATCGTAAATTGTGGACGCAGCCCTAATCGATGCCCCTCGGCACGCAAAATACGAACACAGGCCGAGTGGAATGTTGAGACCCACATTGCTCGCGCTGCTGGTCCAATGATGTGGGCAACACGTTCGCGCATTTCACCAGCGGCTTTGTTGGTGAAAGTGATGGCCAAAATTTCACCTGGCGAAACATTTCGTTCTGCAAGCAGGTAAGCAATTCGTCTGGTGAGTACTCGGGTTTTACCTGAGCCGGCGCCAGCAACAACTAGAAGTGCCGAACCAGCATGTGAAACTGCTTGACGTTGTGGATCGTTTAAATCTTCTAAAAGTTCGGCTGACACATAGTCAGTCTAGAGATACAGACTGACGGACTTCACTCGGCAGGGATAATGCCGACCCAAAATGACCTGTAAAAAATACAGCTGCGTTTTTAAAAAGCGATTAACCGTTAATCATGCTTGCAATAGCGACGTTAAACAGGGTTAGCGCGCCGACGCCAGCCCACCACTTCGTTTTGTTGCCTTCGGCTTTACGACCCATTACGCAAAGCGCCAAGATGCCAAGAGAAATTGCAAACTTAAGGAATACGATCGAGTAATTAAGAGTGTGCTCGTCCTTCACATAATTCATGGCACGTAAATCCACCATGATTAAACCGGTTGCAACTTGCACACTTGCGCCATGCAACATCGCAGGGTGAATACCCCGAGTACCTTTACGTAGTTCAATGAAATACCCCACGATAATTGCCAACACGCCAATTAGGTGCAAGATAAAAGCTACTTTGTAGACTGTGTCCATTTCATTACTCCCACTCGATGGTGCCCGGCGGCTTGCTTGTGATGTCAAGTACAACCCGGTTTACTTCGCGAACTTCATTTGTGATGCGAGTAGAGATTTTGGCAAGTAATTCGTACGGCAATCGACTCCAGTCTGCAGTCATTGCATCTTCGCTGGAGACAGGACGCAAAACGATTGGGTGACCATAGGTGCGACCATCACCCTGAACGCCAACGCTTCTGATATCAGCAAGTAATACGACCGGGAACTGCCAAATTGAGGAATCTAAACCGGCGGCTGTAACTTCTTCGCGCACGATTGCATCTGCGGCTCGCAAAATTTCCAACCGCTCAAAATCCACTGCGCCAACAATGCGAATACCGAGTCCTGGGCCAGGGAACGGATGACGCATGACCATTTCAGTTGGCAGGCCAAGTTCGGCACCGACAGCGCGAACTTCATCTTTAAACAGTTCGCGAAGTGGTTCCACGAGTTTGAAATTTAGATCATCAGGAAGGCCGCCAACATTGTGATGGCTCTTAATCGTTGCCGCACCAGTTCCGCCGCCACTTTCGACTACATCTGGGTAGAGCGTTCCCTGAACTAAGAACTCAATTGGCTTGCCATCAGCACCAGCTTGGTTAATTAGATCTAGCTGAGCATCTTCAAAGACGCGAATAAAAAGCCTGCCGATAGTTTTACGCTTTTCTTCAGGATCAACAACACCAGCAAGTTCACTCAAAAAACGCTCAGCTACATCGACAACTACTAACTTGATACCGGTTGCTGAAACATAATCGCGCTCAACTTGCTCACGTTCGCCCGCTCGCAATAAACCGTGATCAACGAATACACAAGTTAAGTTATCGCCAACAGCTTTGTGAACGAGCGCGGCAGCAACTGCTGAATCGACACCACCCGAAAGACCACAGATAACTTGAGCATCGCCAACCTGGGCTTTGATGCGAGCAACCTGCTCGTCCACAATTCCGGCAGTTGTCCAGTCGGGAGTAAGCCCGGCAATCTCATACAAGAAGTGAGTCAAGATATCTTGACCGAATTGGGTATGGCCAACTTCTGGATGGAATTGAACACCAGCAAATTTGCGATCTAGATCTTCAAATGCCGCAACTGGAGCGCCTGCAGTAGTCGCGGTAACACTGAAGCCAGCGGGTGCTTCATGGACTGCGTCACCATGGCTCATCCAAACACTTTGTGAATCAGGCAACGACGCAAACAAACACGTGTTTTCGGAAACACTTAACTGCGTTGCACCGAATTCTGATAACCCGGTTTTAGCCACAGTCCCACCAAGCGCATTTGCCATTGCCTGGAACCCGTAACAGATACCGAATACTGGCAGTCCAGTTTCAAAAAGTTTCGGGTCAACCTGCGGCGCATTTGGTTCGTAAACACTCGATGGTCCGCCGGAAAGAATCACAGCCTGTGGACTTTTAGCCAACATTTCAGCCACCGACATTGTGCTGGGAACTACTTCAGAAAAGAGATGCGCTTCACGTACTCGGCGAGCAATCAGCTGGGCATATTGCGCCCCGAAATCAACTACTAAGACTGGGCGAACAACTGTCACGCTTCTAGCCTATTGCAGAAGTGCGGGGCACACTTTTTTGGTGGGAGCTTAGCGACCAGCAGTGAGCGCGATTTCACAGCGCTGAAGTTCCTTAAGGTCTGAATAACCGCAGGTAGCCATCGCTTTACGCAGTGCGCCAAGAATGTTCATGGTGCCATCCGCAACATGTGACGGACCGTTGAGAATTTCGGCAAGCGTGCCAACAGCCCCCAGTTCCACAAGTTCGCCCCGAGGCAGTTCGCCATGAGTCGCTTCTAGACCCCAATGACGACCATTACCTGGTGCATCCGTTGCTCGAGCAAAAGCAGAACCACACATAACAGCATCGGCGCCAAGTGCAATCGCTTTGGCTACATCGCCACTGCGGCCCATTGAACCATCGGCGATTACCGATACGTACCGGCCACCAGACTCATCAAGGTAATCACGACGGGCAGCAGCCACATCAGCCACGGCACTAGCCATAGAAACTTTGACGCCTAATACATCTGCTGTTGTATGCGCAGCGCCCCCACCAAAACCAACGAGAACGCCAGCAGCACCGGTTCGCATCAAGTGCAGTGCAGTTGTGTAAGTTGCGCAGCCACCAACAATGACTGGTACATCTAGTTCGTAAATGAATTCTTTAAGATTTAGCGAATCTCCAGTTTCGGAAACGTGCTCAGCGCTAACAGTTGTGCCACGGATAACGAAAATATCAACGCCAGCTTCAACGACTGATTTTGCGAACTGCGCAGTGCGTTGTGGACTCAACGCACCAGCAACTGTGATTCCGGCTTCACGCATTTGCTTAATGCGCGACGCAATAAGTTCAGGCTGAATCGGCGCAGAGTAAATTTCCTGCAGCTTTGCAATCGCACCTTTAGGGTCAAGCTTTGCAATCTGCTCGAGCGGTTTTATTGGATCTTCATATCGAGTCCAAAGGCCTTCAAGGTTAAGTACGGCTAGGCCACCGGCAGCGCCGAATATGGTTGCCGACTCAGGTGAAACTACAGAATCCATTGGAGCAGCAATGACAGGATGATCAAATGAATAAGCATCAATTTTCCAAGCTAGTGAAACTAGCGAGGTGTCACGAGTGCGTCGACTCGGAACAAGCGAAACATCATCAAAAGAATAAGAAACATGGGCACGCTTTTGCCCACCAATCTCCACGTCAGTCATCGGATCTCCTATCGCACGTGGTAATTCGGGGCTTCGGCAGTTAGTTGCACATCGTGTGGGTGGCTTTCTTTCAAGCCAGCAGCTGTGATGCGAACTAAGCGACCTTTGTCTTTAAGTTCTTGAACTGTTGCAGCGCCAGCGTATCCCATTGATGCGCGCAAGCCCCCGATAAGTTGATGTGACACAGCAGCAAGCGGACCACGGAATGGAACTTGGCCTTCAATGCCCTCTGGAACCAACTTGTCTTCAGAAAGTACATCGTCCTGGAAATAGCGGTCTTTACTGTAAGACTTTGCTTCGCCACGTGATTGCATCGCCCCGAGTGAGCCCATGCCGCGATACAACTTGTACTGCTTACCATTTACGAACACCAACTGGCCAGGCGCTTCTTCGCATCCAGCAAGAAGTGAACCGACCATAACTACGTCCGCGCCAGCAACAATAGCTTTCGCAATGTCTCCTGAATACTGCACTCCACCGTCACCAATAACTGGGACACCCGCCGGTGCTGCTGCAAGTGACGCTTCGTAGATTGCTGTAACTTGTGGCACACCAACTCCGGCAACAACACGAGTTGTGCAAATACTGCCCGGGCCAACACCAACTTTGATGGCGTCCGCGCCTGCATCTACAAGTGCTTGTGCACCTGCGCGAGTGGCTACATTGCCACCGATTATTTGCACGTTGGTCTCTTTTTTGAGGCGGGAAACCATTTCAAGAACTGCGCGCTGATGCCCGTGCGCAGTGTCAACGATAAGTACATCGACACCAGCTTCGACTAATGCCATCGAACGCCCGTAAGCATCTTCGCCAACTCCAACAGCTGCACCAACCATTAAGCGACCAATTGAATCCTTGGTCGCTAGCGGGTAACGATCACTCTTCACATAATCTTTGACGGTAATGAGTCCAGTCAGGCGGCCAGCGGCATCCACAAGAGGGAGCTTTTCGATTTTGTTCTGACGCAATAATTCAAGGGCGTCTTCACCTTTAATATCTGGAGCACCAGTAACTAGTGGCATCGGCGTCATGACGTCGCGAACTTTGCGATTCACATCATCTTCAAAGCGCATATCGCGATTCGTTACGATTCCGACCAGAATGCCTTCGTCATCCACGACTGGAACTCCGCTAATACGGTAACGGCCACAAAGGCGATCGACTTCTCCAAGTGAGTCATCTGCGCTGCATGTAATGGGGTTGGTGACCATGCCAGCTTCACTTCGCTTAACCATGTCTACCTGCAGTGCCTGGTCTTCAACTGAAAGATTACGGTGCAGAATTCCAAGTCCACCTTGGCGAGCCATCGCTATAGCCATCCGACCCTCAGTCACTGTGTCCATCGCAGAAGACAACAATGGGATTTGCAGTGTGATTTCGCGGGTTAAGCGCGTGGCGGTATTTACCTCACTAGGAACTACATCGCTGGCATCAGGCAAAAGTAAAACATCATCAAATGTCAGGCCGAGCATTGCGAATTTTTCAGGTAGTTCCGGTGTCATGTGTACCTCGTGACTGTCGTGGCAAGTCACTCAAGGTTACCGCCAAGCGTGCCTCGGGTAAAAACTAGTGACCCGAAGCTTGGGCCAAGGCAATTAAGGTTTCGGCCAAACTAGGAGTGTTAAAGACATCGCCAGGTAAGTCTGAACCCCAGCCTGGGCCGATCGCAAGTTTCAGCGGTGCTGGACGCTGTGGTTCAATCGCACGCCAAGTTTCCAAATCTGCAGTGCCAAAAGACTGCGACCAAATAACCACGGCACTTGGGCCCAGTTTGCGGCAAGCCGCGGCAAGTGCATCAGCTGGCATTCGAGCGCCCAGAATCCGACTTGAAATTTGGTGTTCAGCTAGCGCTGCGCCAACTGCGTAAAGCGGAAGCGTGTGTAACTCGTGCGGGGCTGAAGCCAGAATTACTGGTCTGACATTTACTGGCTGATCAACTGACATCATCACAACTTTAAGTTCACCGACGACAACTTCTGAGAGCATGTGTTCAATTTCGATACCCTCGCCAGTATTTGCCCACTTTTCACCCAGTGCAACTAGTACTGGGACAAGAACGTTATCCCAAGCCCAAAGCACGCCTTTAGTTTCAAGTAACCGTGCAATCAGAGTTTGACAGGCAACAGCATCCAACATTCCGGCGGCGCGTGTTAAGCCTCGGCAAGCGTTTTTCGGGCTGTCAAAATCGACAACATCTTCGCTAACTTCTTGCTCGGTAACCAAATGCAAGCTCGGTCTAGCACTAACAACGTTGGATAAATCTGAACTCTTCGCAACACGAGCGGCTTCAGCTGGCATAACGCCATCCATAACCAATCGCCGCATAATTTCTAAGCGAGCCATGTCATCTGAGTTGTAGCGTCGATGTTTGCCGGGCATGTGTTCGCTTGGCCCCATTCCGTAGCGGCGATCCCAAGTGCGCAAAGTATCTGGCGCAACACCAATTCGTCGAGCCACAGCTGCCACAGTTAGGCCAGCCTCAGGGCTTGAATTTGGTGGGATTTCCATTTCTCTATTGTGACCCCGAACACACAAAACCGCATTATTTAGCGGTTTTATTGATTTTCTTGGCAACTCGGGTGACCAACTTAGCCGAAATACTTGACCAACCTATGAACCGATTTGTAGAGTGGGGTGTAGAGATGTTCTCGGAAACACTTCAACTGAATAGGACCCCTTTATGGCGGATCTAACTCGACTACCTGGACCAAACGCAGATTTTTGGGATTGGCAACTAGACGCACTTTGCCGCGGACTTGATTCAGCAGTGTTTTATCATCCAGACGGCGAACGCGGACAAGCACGTGAGCGTCGAATTGCAAATGCAAAAGCTGTTTGCACCGCCTGCCCCGTGGTGACCCAATGTCTAGAACATGCGCTTTCAGTTCGCGAACCATACGGTGTTTGGGGCGGCCTAAGTGAAGAAGAGCGCGATGTTCTGCACCGCCGAATTGATCGTGGCACACAGGTAAGTTAATTAGTTTTCTTTTTCGTAACCGATAGAAAAGGCCCTGAGAAAAATCTCAGGGCCTTTTCTTATTTCTAGAAATTAGTGTGAATGTCCATGATGCTTGTGGCCATGTCCACTTGCGTCGTCTGAATCAGTTTCCTTCTTCTCGACAACTAGTACTTCAGTTGTTAGTAACATGCCAGCAATTGAGGCGGCATTTTCAAGAGCGCTGCGGGTTACCTTGACCGGGTCAATAACACCCATGCCGATTAGGTCACCGTATTCGCCAGTTGCTGCATTTAGGCCCTGACCGACGCCGAGTTCGGCAACTTTAGCCGTCACGACATAACCTTCAAAGCCTGCATTTTCCGCAATCCAACGAAGCGGCTCAACAGCACCCTTGCGCACAATCTGCACACCAGTTGCCTGATCGCCGGTTAGCCCAAGGTTGCCTTCAAGAACTGCAACTGCATGGACCAAAGCTGAACCGCCACCAGACACAATGCCTTCTTCGATCGCTGCGCGGGTTGCTGAAACAGCATCTTCGATGCGGTGCTTCTTCTCTTTAAGTTCAACCTCAGTGTGAGCACCGACCTTGATCACACAAACGCCGCCAGAAAGTTTGGCCAGACGTTCCTGTAATTTTTCACGGTCCCAATCAGAATCAGAATTCTCTGATTCACGACGGATCTGCGAAACGCGGTCAGCAACTACTGAACTATCGCCACCACCATCAACGATTGTGGTGTTGTCCTTGGAAACAATCACGCGACGCGCAGTACCGAGAACCTCAACGCCAACCTGATCAAGTTTCAAGCCAATTTCAGGAGCAACAACTGTCGCGCCGGTGAGAATTGCGATGTCTTCCAAGATTGCCTTGCGACGATCACCGAAAGCAGGTGCCTTAACAGCAACTGATGGGAAAGTTCCACGAATTCGGTTTACTACCAAAGTCGAAAGTGCTTCGCCATCAACATCTTCAGAGATGATCATGAGTGGCTTGCCAGACTGTGCAATCTTTTCCAAGATAGGCAGCAATTCAGAAACGCTAGAAATCTTGTTCTGAGAAAGCAAGATGTACGGGTTTTCAAGAATGGCTTCCATACGATCGGCATCAGTTACGAAGTACGGTGAAATGTAACCTTTGTCGAACTGCATTCCTTCAGTGAATTCAAGTTCAGTTGCAGTGGTGCTTGATTCTTCAACAGAAATAACACCGTCTTTGCCAACTTTGTCGAAAGCATCAGCGATTAGCTGGCCGATTAAGTCGTCCTGGCTACTGATAGCCGCAACCTGAGCAATTTCTTCCTTGCCAGCAACTGGGCGAGCAATTTTCAAAAGCTCTTCGTTTACCGCAGCAACTGCCGCATCGATGCCAGCTTTTAGATCGCGCGGTGCGCCGCCAGCTGCCACAACTTTAAGACCCTCGCGAACAAGCGCCTGAGCTAAAACAGTTGCAGTAGTTGTTCCGTCACCAGCAACATCGTTGGTTTTGGTAGCGACTTCTTTAGCGAGCTGCGCGCCGAGGTTCTCGTACGGATCATCAAGTTCGATCTCTTTCGCGATTGTCACACCATCGTTTGTGATGGTAGGTGCGCCCCAAGATTTACTGATGACCACATTGCGTCCGCGTGGGCCAAGCGTTACCTTGACTGCGTCTGCAAGTGCATTTACTCCACGCTCAAGCGCGCGACGAGCTTCCTCGTCGAATTCAACGGTTTTTGGCATTGACTACTTCTCTACAATTGCCAGGATGTCGCGGGCGTTTAGTAGCAAGTACTCAGAACCTGCGTACTTAACTTCGGTGCCGCCGTACTTTGAGTAGATAACAACATCTCCGACTTTTACGTCAACTGGGATGCGCTTCTGGCCTGATTCATCAAAACGACCTGGACCAACTGCGATTACTGTGCCTTCTTGTGGCTTTTCTTTTGCAGTATCTGGGATTACCAAACCTGAAGCAGTGGTCTGCTCGGCTTCCAATGACTGAATGAGGATGCGATCCTCAAGTGGCTTAATGTTGACCGACACGGCCTGTCTCCTATTGCTAGATTTTCCTGCGATTAGCACTCGAAAGGCTCGGGTGCTAATCCAAATCTAAAAGGGATTTGGCACTCGGTCAATTTGAGTGCCAAAAACTGAAGTTATTTGCCCGAATCAAGCAAAACTGGCAATTCTGATGGGCCAAACCAAGAAAGTTCACCATCTTGGTCAACCACAAAATATGCGGCTACATCTTTAAGTCGAATTGGCGCACTGAGCTGGACTAATCCCTCAACTGGAGATACCACTGTCGCCTGACCAGCAGGGATTTCGGCAACAACAAGGTAGCCCGGTTGTTCGCCCGCAGCCTGATGCAAGATTTCGTCATCCAACACATCAGGGTCGGATTCATCTTGCGCATCTATCCACTGCAGAGTTTGGGCATAGATTGTCAGCGACGACAGGGCATCAATTTCTATTCCGCCTTGGTTGCTTAGCAGCTCAAGTTCGCTACGAGTAAGTGCACAATAAATTCGCATCTACTCAGCGCACAATCTGTGGTTCTACATCAAGCAAGATGCCGAACTTTGTCTGGACAGTTTCTTGAACGTACGCGGCCAACTCAAGTACATCGGCTGCAGTCCCCGACCCTCGATTTGTAATTGCCAAAGAATGCTTATTCGAAATTGTGACTCGATCATTCAAGCCAAACCCTTTACTCATTCCGGCATTTTCAATTAGCCATGCAGCACTAATTTTTATTTTGCCATCGACACTTGGCCAAGTTGGTGCGCCAACGGGGGCAACTTCAACAACAGGATTTGTGAAAAAAGATCCTGTGCTCCAAGTGTCGTGATCTTCATCAGACAAAATCATGCCTTTACTAGCGCGCACTGCCAGAACCGCATTGCGCACATCTGGCAATGCAATGCGTGAACCAATCTCGACATTCAGTTTGTTCGCCAATTCGTTATAAGCAATTGGCTGAGAAATTGTGCCAAGCGGTAATTGAAAAATAACACTCAAAATAACCCAGCGTTTTGGGTGGGCTTTGAAGATTGATGTGCGATATCCGAATTCACAATTTTGGGAAAATAGAGTTTCAATTTTTTGAGTTTCGCGGTTGTAAGCCCGTACCTGTGCGATAGTGTCGCTAACTTGCTGGCCGTATGCGCCAACATTCTGAATCGGCGTTGCCCCAACCGTTCCGGGCACACCCGACAAGGTCTCAACACCAGTCCAGCCTGACTCGACCGCAAGCTCCACAAAGTCGTCTAAAGCTTCGCCAGCTTGCACAGTGACCCAAGCGCCAGCACAGGCACTTGCATCATTTTCGATACCTTTGGTGGCTATTACAAGAACATCGCCAACAAAGTCGTCGGCAACTACCAGATTGCTGCCACTTCCAATTATCAGCAGTGGGCGGTTGGTTGAATCAGCCTGCGAAACAGTCTCAATGATCTGCGTTTCAGAAGTTGCCACAGTAAGCGAATTGGGCGTGCCACCAACACGTAACGTGGTGTATTCAGCAAGCGAGGTCATAATGACTTCTATTGTGGCAGGCGGACTACGGCTCGGGCCTGACCCAAGACTGTTTGCTCGGCAAAAACCGCACTAAGGTCAACTCGAACAGTGCCGTCGTCATTGATGGCAGCAACTTTTCCACCAAAAGTGACCAAAACGCCGTCAGTTACGTTTGGCACAACAACTGGGCGGGTCATGCGGACTGAATAGTCGATAACTGCCGTCGGATCTTTAACCCAATCAGTAACTACCTGAATTGCGGCGCCCATGGTCAACATGCCGTGTGCAATCACATCTGGAAGGCCAACTGACTTCGCAAAAACTTCGTCTTGATGAATTGGATTCATGTCACCTGAAGCGTTTGCGTATGCAACTAACTGCTCACGTGTGAAAAACTTTTCGACAGATGGAAGTTCATCGCCGACTGATAATGCAGAGGAATCAATCATGACTCTTCTCCACGGACAACTAGTTTGCTCCAGCCTGTAACCACAGGTTCGCCATTAGAAGTAACTTCAGTGCGAAATAAAGCAATGTCATTAGTGCCAAGAGCCTTGATTTCTTCAATCACAGTTGTGACGACAAGTTTGTCGCCGACCTGAATCGGGCGAACATATTCGAACCTTTGATCACTATGGACAATTCGCGAATAATCCATATTGAGCGCTGGATCGTGAAAAGACTTTTCCATTGCAGCCATAGTTGCAACAATTGGAAAAGTAGGCGGGGCACAAACTGATGAGTGTCCTAACGACTTTGCATAAGCTTCGTCGCGGTAAACCGGGTTCTTGTCGCCGATCGCATCGGCGAAAGCTGCGATGTTTTCAGGTGTAACAAGATACGGCTGTGACGCAGGGTATGCGTGACCGATCATGTCGTGGTTCATGCCCACGGGCTACACCTCTTAGTACTAAGGATTAGCGAGTTTCTTTATGAACCGTGTGCTTGTTGCACTTTGGGCAATGCTTCTTGATTTCCAGGCGATCTGGATCATTGCGGCGATTCTTGCGTGAGATGTAGTTGCGATCTTTACATTCTTCGCAAGCCAAAGTAATTTTTGGACGAATATCGTTACGAGCCACTGTCGTGCCTTTCATTTGTCGACTTAACGGTTGTTAAGTCAGGTCTTGCGTTTGGTACCGAGGGCCGGACTTGAACCGGCGACACAGCGATTATGAGCCGCTTGCTCTACCAGGCTGAGCTACCCCGGCGTAAGTCCGCGATTTCTCACGTACTTTCGAGCCCCCTGTCAGAATCGAACTGACGACCTCTTCCTTACCAAGGAAGTGCGCTACCACTGTGCCAAGGGGGCAAAGTTTATGCTCCGCTAGCGTACCGAATACCAATGGAATCTGCGAAATTGAGTGTAAACGGTTGCCAAAACTGACAACAGATTCTAAGAAAACCATTAGGCAAGTTACCGCAGCAATTACTTGGACAAATTTGCGAGATTGCCTGATTTCACCAAAAAATCCACGATGGTGGCAGGTAGTGGATTCGAACCACTGTAGCTTACGCGACGGATTTACAGTCCGCTCCCATTGGCCGCTCGGGCAACCTGCCACGCTACCAAAATTGGCAACTCCACGAGAATACCGACA
>Ga0114959_10002355_pt1 | contig 15667 bp, 14 predicted proteins | sample C_130625_EF_Meta_FD_87317 | JGI IMG/M metagenome (GOLD analysis project Ga0114959, IMG submission 87317) | Freshwater microbial communities from Lake Croche, Canada to study carbon cycling - C_130625_EF_MetaG | ecosystem: Environmental > Aquatic > Freshwater > Lake | place: Lake Croche, Canada...
CGTTTCCATCTAATTATTACGTTTTCTCAAATTCGCAAAATAATATATCATTGGCTTTTGAAATAACAGTTCCCTATAATCCATCAGATTATATGGGAAATGATCCATTATTAACTGCTATGTGCGATGCTATGTGGGCTTATAAAGGTCAACAATATATTGCTACAATTGAAGAAGGGTTTTATAATCCATTTCAAATGGCAATTGAGTTAACAAATAGAATGAATGCCGCTGTAACTGTTGTTATTGCCAACTATATTAAAAATGTTTTAAATAATACAACCTTATTACAACAATTTACGATAAATGGATACGACCAATTTGTTGTCGCGTATAATGAAGTCGGGCAAAAATTATGGTTTGGAAATAAAAGTTCGGCATTTTTAATATCAAATAGCTCTTCTTTTTATGCAGTAAACGCATTAAATAATGACGGGTGCTCTAAACAACCATATCCAGATTTTTCTAATTGGGGATTGCCGGCGTACTTAGGTTTTTCAAGAGTAAATGCTGGTCCTATTGCGTCTGTTGGTGGAGTGTACCCTAGGTTTTTCTATGGAAGCGCCAATACACCAGGAGATAACGGGTTTTGGCTTATTCCAGATCCACAATATCTTGGTGCAAACTCTAATATTCCTGTTTATTCTTTGGAAGCTCCTTTCCGAGTTAATTTAATGGGAAATTCCCATTTTTATATTGAAATAGAAGGTATGAATAATATAGACGAAACAATACCATTCTCTATTAATAATTTTACATCAACTACAAATGGTACTACCGGTGTTGTAAAATCGGCATTTGCGAAAATACCAGTTACAACAACGCCGATTTCTCAATGGTATGATAACTATCAAAATCCTGTAAAAATTTACAATCCTCCCGCAGAAAGAATTAGAAAACTTAAAATAAAAGTTCGCTATCACAACGGTTCATTGGTTGACTTTGGAACAACAAATTACTCAATGTTATTAGAGTTTTCTATACTTAGACCGCAAAATAAGAGAGACTACTCATCATTCAAACCGGAATCTTATGATTAATAATAATATTTTTAATAAAAAAAATTGAATTATATGAAATAGTTTTTATATGATTTACAACAAAATACAACCCCAGAATGCCGAATTTAAGAAATAATCCATACTTCTTGATAGAAGAGGAATGTGTTGGAAAAAATCAAGAACAGAAAAATAGACAAATCAGAGAAATGACACCATGTCGTGCAGTTCCAGATTGTTCTGAGATAACAGATATTATTTCAAAACAATGCGATAAATTTTTATTATTTAGCTTAGAGGAAGCAAATAAATATAGATTTTATTCAAAGAACAGTAATTATATAGATGATGCTTTAATTATTGTAAATAATGAAATTACTCACATGACTATCATGGAAAAAGAAATTCAAAAAATACTTGCAAATTATAAGCGTTCTTTAACCTTAACAAAAGAGATGCTTCAGACAGCAATTACAGATAAAAAAAAGGACAAACTGAGAAATATGCGCGCTACTATTAATGAAACGGACGTTATGGATATGATAAATAAAATGCCAGAAGATATTGTCCGTTATATTGCATCATATTTTACTCCAAGTTTAAGGGTTATGATTATGAAAGAGAAATACAAATACCCAAGCGCGAGAGAATTCTTGACAAATGTTCCGCCTCCAAAACTACTTCAATTGAGGGAATCTATTCAAAAATATGCGCGTAAAACTAGTTGGGGTTATTATTATACTGGCGGCAAAAATATTTCTAGTGTATATAATTCAATGAATAAACTGATAGAAATACAAGGTGCAATTAATAATAGTTATAATTCGGAATATTATTCCTTACAAAAAATCAAATACCTTGACACCGACGATAAAAATAAAATTGTCAATGACATCTTATTTGCTATATTTCATTTTGAAAATGTTGTGAATTATGAAATTTATAAAAATATGCCGCAAAATAATGATCCCAATTCTGCAATATATTCTACCGCAAGACAAATGGATACTCTTCTACGGATTTATCAACTAATATCGTATACTTTAAAACGCTTTAGTGGAACGTCGGTTTAAACGGCCAGTTCGTGTTCTGACATTAACCATTCTTTAAAAGTTTCAATAGTACACGTTTTATAATCACCGTCAAAATTGGTTAACTTTAAAAACAATGGTCGTGACATTTTTTTTGTTTTATAAAATACATATGGTCCAAATTTACCATTACGAATACTGACTTCATTTGAAATAAATCTTATTACCCCAGACGACGCGTCGTTTGTGGATTCAGATCCCTTATCTAATATTTCCATAACCTCTTCCAGTTTAACATTTTCCATGGGTCTATTTCCAAAACTAGAGAGAGATTTTGAATTTTGCCCCCATGTAACATATAGACCAAATTTTCCCTTCCTTAAAATAAGCGGTTCTGATTTATATTCTCCGAGTTGTATCTGGTTTTGTTTTGTTGTTGCAATAATATCTTCCAACTTATATTCTCCTCTCTCCAACTTCTTCAAATCAATACCTTCTTTTACTGGTAAAAATTGGACGGTGTTTTTAACATTACCGGGTTTTAAAAGTCCTGGTTGAAGACATTTAATCACCGGCCCATGTTTACCAATAATATAAAAATGTGTATCATCTATTTTGATTTCACATTTTTTTTCGCCGGCTAATTTTTCACAGTTCTTATTTATTTCATTTAAACAGTCATTACATATGTTATACCAGATCCTTTCGCCTTTACTTATTTTATCCAATTCGTCCTCCATATTTTTTGTATATTCGTAAGCAAAAAGGTCTTCAAAATTCTTATTCAAAAATTCCATTACAATTATTCCAAGTGGCTGAAGTACTAGTTTATTCTTCTCATTTCCAAATTCCCTCATATTATTTTTTTCTGTTAATGTGTCGTCGCATAATTCAAAGTCTTTACACATAATTTCTTTACCTGGAATATCATCTTTCTTTACATAACCTCGTTCTTGGATTTTATCAACGAGAGAAGAAAACGTTGACGGTCTACCAATTCCATTTTCTTCTAATAGCTGGACCAATTTTGCTTCCGTATAATGGGATTTGTTATTTTTTAAAGTAACATTTGATGTAATTCTCTTAAAAGAAATCTCGGCTTCTTGTTTCAGTTGTAACAAATAGTTATATTCTTTTTCTTTTTTTGAAGTAGATTCCTTATTTTTAACTATTTTCCAACCCAAAAAATCCAACTGTTCGTTCACGCATGAAAACTTTACTCCTTCCATATAACTCGCAATATTACTAGAAAAAGAAAAATATTCTGCAGAAGACATACAGCTTTCCACAGTCGTCTCCCAAATCATTTTGTATAACTTTTTTTCTCTTGCGCTCATATCATCCGGAACATTCTTTATATGCAAATTCGTTGGGCGAATTGCTTCGTGTGCTTCTTGTGGCGGTGGAATATTAGATGTCTTTTTACTAGTCTTTTTTTTTTCAGAAAGTTTTGGTGCATTTGCATTTTTATTTGTATTTGATAGATCATCTATATTTGAATTAATAAATTTCTCAAGTGTGTACTCTTTCAAAATAAATTCTTTGGCGCTATCTAAGAATTCTGCGCTATATTTTTTACTATCTGTTCTCATATAAGTTATATATCCGCCTTCGTATAATGTTTGACAATGTTTCATAGTTTCCTTTGGTGAAATGTGAAGTTCATTGCTAGCCAATTGTTGAATCCTTGATGTTGTCAAAGGCTCTGGTGGTTTTTTATAAACCCTTTCTGGATTTGTTCTAGTGTATATATGAGAATGGCTAGCGGATTCCTCTAAAAATTCAGACATTATTTCCTCGTTATCAAACTGTTTATTGAGGTCAAATGGTATACATTTATTTGTAAAATATCCAGTAGTATTATAAACTTTTTGAGGAGGAGAATTATTTATTTCTTGTTGATTATCGTAAACTAATCTTAGCGCTGGCGTTTGACAGCGTCCGGCGCTTAAACTATTTTCAGAGGTTTTTGATATAAATTTCCATAACATTGGCGAAACATTATACCCAACAAGTAAATCCAAAATTTGTCTAGCTATTTGCGAATTTACCTTTTCCATATCAACTCTTCTCGGATGAGCTATTGCAGATTGAATAGCGTTTTCAGTAATCTCATGAAAAACAATGCGTTTTGTACTTTCTACAGGTAACCCAAACATATCGCATATATGCCATGCAATTGCTTCGCCTTCGCGATCATCATCTGAAGCTAATATAACTTCATCTGCTTTACAAATCTCCTTTCTCAGAAAATCTACATGCTTTTTCTTTTTGGCATCATCAACAATTTCAAAGGTTGGCCTAAAATTATTTGCAATATCAATGTTTGAGAGACTCTTTAGTTGTCGCAGATGTCCGAAGCTAGCTAGACATTTATAACCCGGCCCCAAATAGGATTCTATTTTTTTACACTTTGCTGGAGATTCAACTATGACTAAGCTTGTTGTCATTAAATTTTTTTTTATACTTGACATTATCTAATACATATAATAGTACATAATGTTTAAATGGTTTGCATATTGTCGGATTTTTTTAATCTTGTTTTTTGGTTTTATAATGTAGGATTAGTTTTATCTATGATTACCTCTTTTGCCACATTTTTGATTATCTTGTTATAAATTTTCTCATCCTCTTCATCTGTTGCACCACCCATTGAATTTAATAGTATATATTGATATTCCATATGTTTTTGAGTCTCGGTATTTTCAGATTCAGGATTTTCTTCTTGCCAATCGTTAATCTGTTTGAAATTCTTTGCGGCAATATATTTTATAGCTGTTTTCATCTTTTTCTTATCATCATTATCTTTTTCCCAGGAATTCTGGTCTTTTACATATAGTGTTTCTCTCTTTAAATCGCTACAATGGACCGGTCGTTTAAATACATCCAGCTCCTTCAATCCTCTAATAAATATTTTTGATATGCCCTCAGAGTATCCAACTCGCCCAACCATATCCAAGTCCGTTAATTTTATTTGTAATTGGCTAATAAACTCCATAATATTGAGAGCATCCTTACATTGTTCGTTTAAGAAAAACTGTAAATTGAAGTTGTTATTATTATTCGTTGTGTGGTTTGTTGTGTTGTTTGTTGTATTATTGATAGTATTTCCTACCTTACCAGCAAGTTCAACTATTTGTTTATTCTGATCTATAATAAGATCTTTAAACTCTTGATTTTGTTTTAGTAATTCAATAATAACATCATTAGAATATTCTTCGGGCGAGTCTTCTTTATAATTCTCGCATTTTTTCTTATGTAACCATAACCCATTTCTAGAACTATATATTTTAAAACACGCATCACATTGGTAATGGGATTTTTGGGGAGATTCTGTCACTTGCAAACCATGATTTTTTGCAGATATGCGCTTTTTATGTTTTATGGTAAGCAGATGTTTATTATAGTCCTTTTTATTGCATGTATTATAGTCACAAAATTTGCATTCAAAAATTGGCATTTTTTGGGATAAATCCGTCACCATTTCGTCACTATTTTAGTGACAGAAAAAATCCCTAAATTCTTTTCATTTAAAAATATAAAAAAATTATCGTAACAAAATTTTAACACTTGAAAATTATTTTTACAGCATTATGGTCTGGAAGGGAAAATTTTGATGCCTTTTTCACTTAAAATAAGGCACTAGGGTATTTTTGGACATTATTTTTGTCCATTTTTGATTTTTGGAAACACTTTTGGACTCGAAAAACTTCCCTTTTTCTTTAAGTTAACTTATTGGATAAATATATTAATTATGTTAATTTTTTCCATGGAAGACCTGAATTGGAGTAAATAAATAACCGTTCTGTTTTATTTGTCTCGGAAGACGATTCTTGATTCGGTAAGTCTGGTTTAAATCTGGTTTTTTTACTCTGGGCTGCACTGCGATATCTCTCTAGATTCCATATTTCAATGAAATCTTCAGGAGCATCCATTTCTGAAACTACAACAATATTGTTGGTGCTCCATTTACGAACTGTCTCCCAGAAAAGGTCATTATCAAACACATCATATTTCTTAACATCTCTTCTGTATTTTATTGGAAACTTTGAATACTTGTAAGGAGGATCGCAATAAATAAACATATTGTTTGGTTCCAAATCTAAGTAAGACTTGTTTGTAAATTCAACATTCTTAATAAGAGGTGCGGCTCGTTTTAAACTATTACACATTTCTTTGCAAAAATCTTCTTTTTTATCATTCATGTATTTGTGTGCGTATGCTCCAAAAAATCTGCCACCAAAACTCATACCAAAACCGATAAAAGCTTTTAAAGCGTTTGGAGATTGAAGTTTTTTCGCTGAAATATAGTCTTCTTCTGAAACTGAGTCTGGATAGATAAAAGTTTCATCCTTAACTTCATTCCACAATTGAATCAAATCAGGGTGATAGTCATTGGCTATAAAATTTACAGAGTTTAAATCAGTCATATTTCTGAATACTCCGAGAGAACCACAAAACGGTTCTAAATAACCATCAAGAGGTTTTTCGGAATTTTCTGATACATAATCCCATAATGATTTCAGAGCAGGAGATAAATGTTTCCCAAGCCGTTGTTTTCCACCCAAGTACTTCATATAGTTTAAAATAATAAAAACAAAATGGGTGTTTCCCGCGGCAAAATATATAATAAAAAGATAATAAATAAGTCGCGCCGAATATAAATATATGATGCAATCAGCTATTGATAAGCTTGTAACGCACGAAGACCCTTATTATTTACATAAGAGTCTTGGATTATTTTGTCTTGTAAATTATTTCGCGCAGTTTTATTTTTATTTTAATTATAATACATCTTATTTAAATATTTATACAATTGCGCCGCATATTCTTCTTCATTTGTCATCATTTATTTTTACAGTTCTTAAAAAAAGACCTACTGAATCAATAGTAAATATGTTTATTTGGGAGGAATTAAGAATCCACTCTTTAATATTTGCTTGGAGATCATGTTTTTCTATTTTATTCCCATCATATTCTCGCGTTATATGCTTTTTAACAATTGTGGCAGCTGATATTGTAACTTATTACCACGGAAACCCAGAGGTTTCAACTGTGCGAGGCCAGCATTATAAAGTGGGTAAAAGAACCCTAATAAAGGAGTTGACGGGCGCATTTTTTAGTATTAGCCAATTTGGGGCTACTTTAATATGCATGGATTCATCGCCTATATTAATTTTCTCAACATTACCAGCTATCCAAACTTCTGCGTTTGGAATGACTCTAATAAGAAAAAATCTGATAAATAAGACAGTTTGGAGCATTGTTTACAGCGGAGAGTTATTACTAACTTATTATATATGGTACAAGGAGTATAATAACTTGAACGTTTTTTATATAGCAGCACTTTTATATGCACTGAGGCGAATTGGGTTCTCTAAGTATTTAATATGGTCTTCTTATTCTACCGTAAATTTTATATCAAAAGCAATTGATTATGTTTAAAAGCAAAAAAAGCAAAAAAAACAAAAAAAAGCAAAAAAAGCAAAAAAGCAAAAAAAGCAAAAAAAAATTGAAATAAAAAAGTTACAAATATTATTTAGTAAGCTACTCTGTAGAAGAAGATGGATCCTACCACTACTGAACTTTTTAACAATGATATTCTTGTTGACATAATTACGGAACAAAAGCAAAAAGAAGAGGCCAAGGACATTTGGCGCGAAAGTCCTTACAAGGATTTGGTTTCACTACAAGCAAACAATAGTGGAAATGTTGGAGAAAAACTTATCCAGAAAATCTGCAAGTTAACTGGGATCTCGTCGAGCGTTGATGGCTCAAAAACAAAAAAAGTTGGCGGAGGACAGGGCGATGGGTTAGTAAACGAAAAAACCGTTGAAATTAAAACCGCGCATCAGGGTTGTAGTGGTTCATCTTTCCAACATGAATTGGGAGAAAAACCATGGAGATCTAGGTACATGACATTTGTTGATATAACTCCTCAGTGTATTTATTTGACTATATTTGAAAACTTTAACGAGGCTGAATATAAAAGTGGGAAAAAGTGCAAAAGAATGTTTCCAACAAAAACTGTTACTTGGAGAAAGCAAATGGGTGCTTTTAAGTTAGACACTACGGTTGCAATTAATGAAAAAAATGTGAAGGATGGAAATGCCATAAAAATTACAGAGGCAACACCAATGTCCGAAATTGGAGATTTTATTAACCGTTTAATCAAATAGAGCGTATATTTGTGAGCTTCTAAGATTATAAGCCGAATTTGTAGATAGAAATGCTACGTTAACCCAGTTTATAGAATGCGCTTTTTGCATCAGTTCTTGTTTATTTTTGTTAAACACAACGCCATAACCCTTTTTTCCCGGTAGAGCTTCAAAGTTACTATAGCATTTCATTTTCTCTTTTCCAAAGCAAGTAGATGGTATATAGACGTCACATTTTCCTATCATTTTTTTATTTCTAGTAGTAGCAATTGTCCCTCCATCAGACATTGAGTATATTCGCATATCATCGCGAACTATATTGGTTATTTCATATTCTTCATTAGAATGATTTTTGGACCAGATTTGAAATATTGTATTAATCTTAATTTCATTACCATTTGGTTCATAAAATGTTCTATTCATTTTTTCAGAATGAATCAAATTAAAACCTTTGACCCGTTTTCTCGGCACGCCCTTTCCGTCGCTTTCAAATAATTGCGGTAGTATAAAACAAACATAGTCGGCAAAGCTGTAAGAATGATTTATAAATTTTAAAGCCATATGTCCTCTTAATCCAAATGGAGGGTTACCAAAAACCACGTATTTTTTATCAGAATTTTCAGGAGGCAACCACTCTAAGTAATCTTGCGTCGTAATTCCGTCAGCTTTTGGTTCTATATCCATAGCAATGATTCTATCTTGAGGAAATACTTTCATAAAATTTCCGTCACCAGCCGATGGCTCAATAAATATATAATCATCTATAGATTCTCCAAACTCAGCAATCTTGTCACAAAATACATTATAACATTCTTTTGCCGTGTCAACTGGTGTAAAGAACTGATCTTTTTGTTTTGATGAATATTTTGAATAATCTATTTTAATTCCCGATATCTTCAATAGATCAAATTCGTAGCTAGTTGGAATATCGTTTAACTCAATCCATCTAGTGATAGTTCCAGACGCTAAGTTCAGCTTTTCAGATAACTCTTTTAAGGTTGTTTTTTCTAGTAGTTTTTTAAGAATTGGAATTAAACCAGTTTCTTGGATAGGTGCAACTTCATCCTCCTCAATTATTAGAATCTTTTTTGTTTTTGTATTAGTGTTCTTATCATTCTTTTTATTAGTCTTTTTATTAGTCTTTTTCTTTTCATTTTCAATTAATAAATCTGGAGTTAAAGCATTGTCAATCATAACTTAATTAATTATAAAGTGTTATTTTTATAATCAATTTTTTAATTTATTTCAAGTGTTTCATCTGAAACAACTACTGGGTTACCTCCGATAAAGACGTCAACGATTACTTCTTTCCATTTTTCATCAACAATTGGAATATGTCTATGCATAACAAACTGTAGTTTTTCCCAATTATAAGATGTAATTAGTGCGTCGTGATCTTTATAAACATAATCGTTCTTGATTAAATAGTCTAGATCCTTATAAAACTCAGGTTTATCTTCGGGGATTAATTGTAATATTTGTAGCGCAATTAATGCCGCATTTCTGGGTTTAATTTCATTTGAATTATCTGTCATAGCATATATAATAATTTACGTTTAAGTGTATATTTTTTATTTTAATAATGTTAGGTAGAAAATTTTTTATATTGCTTCCAAGTAACATTTATGGAATCCTTTTTTGGTTCTTCTTGTTTTAATACAGTATTTTGTTCTTCTAATTTATCTGCTTTTTTAAGAGCGCTATCAACGTATAGTTCTTTTAATAATTGCCCTACAAAATAAGACCCTTCGTGTTGATCTATTTCGCCATCCTCAATTCTGCGAAGAACGTTCAAGAATTTGTTTAATATTTTTAGATCAATTTCGTCTTTTCTAATTTTGTTATAGATATCAGTGTAATAAGTAAATAAGAACGAACACTCACTCATTCCTTCTTCGTTAATTTTATTAGGATCTGGATCATTTCTATATTTAGCCTTAATCATAATCAAATTGTTAATATCCTCTTGTAATAAATGACTGTGCTTTAATTCGCGTATTAAATCGGTTTGGTCTTCAACATTGTTGGCCTTAATCATTTTTTGTAAATGAAGTCTAGAATTGTCGTCCATATAGAGAGATTATTAGACATTATTTATATGTTTATTACGAATAATAATTTTATCGTAGATTATAATATTTAATTAATATATATGTCAACTAGCGCAAATGCTTATAAAATTCCATCCTTTCAAAGCACGGGTTCTTCTGGAAATCCAAGAGCGTCGGCATTAGAAACTATGAATGCTGCTGCGGCAAAACAAAGCGCTCTTAATAATGTCGCTCACGGCGGGAGAAGGCGTAGACGGGGCGGACAATCAACTGTAGTGTTACCGCAAGCTCCAACACCAATTTATAATGATGTAAATAAAGGCACATCTTTTGGCGCAAACGCACAAATGAAAGCGGCTATGGTTGGAACTATGAACCAAACCGCTCAAGCTCAATTTGACAGTCAAGCTAAATTGGTTCCTCCTCAAACAAAAGGTGGGAGACGAACAAAAAGACGAGGTGGCGTAAAATGGGGATGTCTAAGCGGAGGAAAACGTAGATCAAAAAAATCAAGAAAAACAAGAAAATCAAGAAGAAGGTAAATTTAGCCTAATAATTATATATTAGTAATATAAGTTATATGCCAAAAGGAATAGACTGGATAAATTTTATATATGTGAATTTAGGTTATTTTTCGTTGGTTTTTATTATGTTTTATTTCGGAATGGTAGTTGAAATCAAAAAAGATTGGCCGAAATATAGATGTAATCCGATGTTTATGCCTCTATCTGATAATTTAGAGCAAGATTTTGTATATTGCGTGCAGAGTATGCAAACCAATTTCATGGGTTATTTGTTGCAACCTATTAATTATATTGTCGGAATGTTGTCAAATATGGGAGGTAACTTTACCATTTCATTGGATTTTGTCAGAACAATGATAAGCAATATTCGCACGTTTTTTACGTCAATTGTTGAGAATATATTTGGCGTCTTTTTAAATTTGGTAATTGAATTTCAGAAAATAACCATTAGTATTAAAGATTTGGTTGGAAAAATAATTGGTGTTATGGTTACTATTATGTATTTAATTGACGGAAGTGTAAAGACTATGCAAAGTACATGGAATGGACCTCCCGGACAAATGGTTAGAGCTCTAGGAGGAAATTGCTTTCATCCAGAAACAAAGGTAAAACTTAAAAATGGCTTGGTTGTAAATATGAAAGATTTGAATTTAGGAGATATTTTAGAAAATGGGAGCCGAGTGGACGTTTTAATGACAATAGATAATAAATTAAACGAGAGATTTTATAAGTTTCCTGGAAAAGGGCCGAATAAATCTAATATATATGTTACAGGCAGCCATATGATTTTTAGCAATTCGCAAAATAAATTTATAGAAGTGAAAGACCACCCAGACGCAATAATTACAGAAGACATACATTCTTATTTTAGTTCGTTGATAACAGACGATCATAAAATTAAATTAGGAGAGTACGAATTCTGGGATTGGGAGGATGATATTTTAAAATTAAATTAGATTGCAAATAAAGCAAAATTAGTGAAGTAGCGAATATATGAAAATTTAATATTATCCATCTACTATAATATGGATAATATTGCAAAAACCTCAAACAAAATAAATGAATTATACACAAATCTGTCTTATTTCGATCAGTATGGCGGATCAGTTGTCTTATTTATATTATTGTTAATCGTTTTGTTTGTTGTAATGTCTTATGCAACAATAATGAAAAATATACAACCAATTAAGGATGATTGGCCCAATCAACGTTGCAAACCACAAGTAATTCCATTTGCCGGATTAATAAATAAACCGGCTAATTCAACAATAGTAGAATTTACAGGAGAAAATTTTGCTTATTGCACTCAAAATATTTTAACCAGTATTACTGGTTATGCTTTACAGCCCATTTCTTATTTAACTTATTCTTTGCGCGAATTATTTGAGGCAATTAGTGAGGCTATGCAATATATTCGCGTATTATTAACATCAATACGCACAAATATGACAAGCATGGCCCAGGAGACTTTGGGTAGAATAGCAAACATAATGGTTCCAATTCAACAAATAATTATAGCATTTAAAGACGCCATGGGTAAAGTAAAAGGTGTATTAACTGCTGGGTTATATACAAGTTTAGGTTCATATTATGCTCTTAAAGCGATGTTAGGTGCAATAGCTCAATTGATTATAACCATTTTAATTGTGATGGTTGCTTTAATTATTGCTATGTGGATATTACCATTTACATGGCCGGTTGCTATTACCATGACGGCTATATTTATATCTATAACCATTCCACTAGCAATTATAATTGCATTTATGACAGATGTATTACACGTTAGAACAAGTTTTTCAATTCCAGGAGTTCCATCTAGACCAGCAGTATGTTTTGATAAATATACATTATTAAAAATGGACGATGGGTCTTATAAAACAATAATGGACGTTAATGTTGGTGATTTTCTTTTCGGAGGTAACATGGTTACGGCAAAAATGAAATTAGATGCATCAGGACAGAAAATGTATAATATTTCTGGAACTATTGTTAGTGGAAGTCATAGAGTGTTAAACAATAAAAAATGGATTCTTGCTTGCGAACATCCGAATAGAATACCAATTGAGAATTATGAAGAACCATTCTTATATTGTTTGAATACAAGCGAAAAGAGAATTAAAATAAATGAAGAACTTTATATGGATTGGGATGAATTATTTCAAACAGATATTTGCGATATATTAAATAAAAGTAAAAGTAAAGCCAAAACGTTGAGTGGAATTAAGAATACCATTTATTTACATTCTTTATTTGATGGAGGATTATCTCCAGAAACTGATATTACTATGAACGACGGGTCTATTAAAAATATAAAAAATATAGAAGTTGGGGATGTGTTAGAGAAAAATATTAAGGTTCTAGGTGTTGTTCTAATAAATGGCGACACTCTGTTTAACCAATATCAGTACATTTTAGGAGAAGGAGAAGGAGAAGGAGAAGATAAAGGCGTTTGTTTTGAGGGTGGTCCAAATTTAAGTTTCGGAAAGAAAAATTTAGAAAGAATAATGACAAAAATGTCTCCCAAACCCTTTAAAACATTATACCATTTAATTACTGAAGAAAAATACTTTTACATAGGAGATATACAAATTCTACATTATGATTCAAATATAGAGCTACTTTTAGACAGGTATCGTGGAAATTATTATCTATGAAATATGTATAATACATGGAAATTTTATCAGCTTCCTTGAAAAATATGGAAATTACTATTTTCGGAATTAAATTAAAACTAGGAGTAATTATTTTAATTGTTTTATTATATTGGATTATTTGGGGTCACGCGTTATGTTCTTGTGCCAGAGGAAGTTTACTAGAAGGTCTTGAAAATATTAAAGACTCTGTTACTGGTGATACCAATTGTGTTACTGATGCTTCAGGAAACAAAACATGCAAGATGAAGGAAGCCGGTGTTATTGATGGACCTATGGAGGCTAGTGAATCTGCCGCTACAACAACAGAATCAGAACCATTTGGATCGTTGTCCGCGAAGAGTGTAAATCCCGGGTTTTCGTCACCAACACCAACCCCTATCACAGAAGGATTTGTCGGCGCGAATACAAATTTTGGCGAATCTTCCAGATATAATATATCAAAAAATAGTCCCGTCAATACAAAGTCGTGGTTTACTCAAAATTTAACCTATAAAAAAGGACAAACTGGAGGAAGAGGAGTTCAAAATATTTTAAATAGACAAAAGCAACCTATTCCTCTTCCAGAAGGGGAGATGTTAATGTTTGCGAATACCCCTTTTAAACCAGAATGCTGCCCTAATGCTTATAGCAATTCAACCGGATGCGCTTGCATGGATGTCGGACAATATAACTACCTCATAAATCGCGGTGGAAACAATGTTCCTTATTCCGAATATTAAATAATTTATTTATGCTCTAACAAATTATTTATGCTCTAACAAATAGCCAAAATGATTTACTCGTTGTATAAAATCTAGTAAATCTTTATCAATATGAATTGCTGGAGACCAATCTGTATTATATTGACTATTATGAGAATCTACTAGATACTCATAATAATCCTTGAGATTTAAACTTGTATTTATATTATGTTGAACGCCAACTAGAGTCCAAATTGGCGGACAAAACGGATAATCCGATGGATAAATAACTTTTGTTGTAATTGAAATGTAATCATCGCCAAAGGAAGTTATTAAATTTATAATTTCTAGTGGCAAGAACCTCAAATCGGACATAATATTATTTTGTAAATACTTTATAACAAAAAGTGATTCGTTGTTACTATGTGACATTTTTATATTAAGTTTTTTTGTGGGCGTATTAATAATTCCATAATAAGGTTCCAGTTCAAGACTATCCAGCCTTTTTATTCGTTCTTCCAGAATTCTTCTCATCATTTGAGAATTCTATAATATTTCTTTTTACAGTCAATTTTTATTCATATTATGTAACTAAAGTCATATTGGAAAGTTCTTTTAAAAATCGTTTGCTGCAAGTTTCAACTAATAAACCATTTGCATAAATCCCATAATTTTTGTAATAATCATCATTGTCTAGAGCTAAATGATATATCATGTAAGTGCCTGGAGTTTCATAAACAGTAGTTCTTTCATCAACGCACGCAGGGAGTCGCCATTTATTATCTGTTACATATGTATTTCCATTTACTTTTATTGTTCTATTTATTTCGTCCTCATTCTTATAATCGTCTACTAAGATGCAATGACAACCTGTTATTATTAAGTCTTCAAATATTTCTGGGAAAAAATTTTTAGAACATTTGTAAAGTTGATCTTTGATTCGGTGTTTTTCGCAAACGTGATACATTTCTCTTTTACCAATCATATTAATTGGTACGTATCCATTATTTAATGTTTTAATTAAGTGCCCTGGTCTTAAGTTTTGTATTTTAATATATCCGATGTTTGTCAAAATTTTTGAATCTTCTTTAAAACAAACGACAGGTCCCGAATAATTTGTAATAGGAACGTTTAAAGCGACTGCAAATGAAAATCCACAAACCGACGTTAATGCACCATAATTAATTACACCGTAATTATAATAAGCAATTGGTGTAGTACCAATACCGGAAAATGCTGTTGAATCTATTGTAGTAGGCAATTTAGTAGTGTGGGCGAAAGTAACACTAGTTAAATTAGTGCATCCAGAAAATGCATTAGCATTTATTGTTGTTACACTGGCTGGTATTGTAATAGAAGTAAAACCGGTGCATCCATAAAATGCGTTAGCACCAATTGTTGTTACAGTATTTGGTATTATAATAGAAGTTAGTCCGGTGCATCCCTCTAAAACATTATTGGAAATTGTTATAAAATTGGAATTAGTAGTAGGAAAAGTAAATTTCTTTAACATCGTACATCCTTTAAATGCACCTTGGTTTATAGTTGTTACGCTATTCGGTATTGTAAAG
>Ga0114959_10002358_pt1 | contig 15646 bp, 17 predicted proteins | sample C_130625_EF_Meta_FD_87317 | JGI IMG/M metagenome (GOLD analysis project Ga0114959, IMG submission 87317) | Freshwater microbial communities from Lake Croche, Canada to study carbon cycling - C_130625_EF_MetaG | ecosystem: Environmental > Aquatic > Freshwater > Lake | place: Lake Croche, Canada...
GCGTTTGACTTGTCATAGATACATTGAACTACGTCCGCATCCATAGCGAGCGAGCGAAAGCCAACTGTGAAAAAACCCAACTCAGTTACAAATTAAAGGGGTAAGGTCTAGAAAGCGCTTGATTAGATTTTTGCATCACTTAAGTGTAATTCACTAGACTGTTATAAATATTTTGTACTTGATGCTTAAAGCCACCGCGTGCGCTCAAGCTTCCCTGCGCAAACGGATGGAATTATGAATTATTTGCTTGTTGGCAATGGACCAACAAAAAATCTCGCGCGCGCAGCTGATGCTGCCGATTCGATCGTTCAGATCAATGATTGTCGTCATGCAGAACACCTTAGTGCAGAAAAAACCCAACACGTCTTTATCGCTAATATGGGAGAAACCGTTTCTGCTCCCTTGTGTCAGGCGATTAAAGAGCGAGGCGCATTACTGGGCGAGGCGACCATTATTCGCGGTCGAAATCCCGTTTTTTACACTTCAAAGTCCGTCTATCTTCAGACACAAAGCTTAGGCGTATCTTTGCACGACTATCGATTGACGTAGTCTTGGCGAATGCTTGCCAAAATTTGGCCGATCAAAAGTGTTTCCCTGCTGTCATCCGTTCGGCTGGAATATCAGATGCTGCGGTTAGGCATGCCACAAGCTTCGATGCCGAGCACGGGCATGATTGCCTATGACTGGCTCCTACGAAAACTCAAACCGAATGATCGTCTCACCGTTGAAGGCTTTACCTTCGAAGGTTGGCCGGGGCATCCATGGGCGATTGAGCGTGATTTGATCCTACCGATCGGGGCTGCCCCCTCACAGATTTAAAATTTCGAGTATGCTTGGTCTAGTGGTTCAGTCGAACCGTAGATAGGCCATGGCTTCTGTTAAAGGCTGCCATATGACGGTCCCTTTTAACTCACTCAACTTTTCAGGAACGACGATCATGAAAAAGATAGTTCTAGCTTCCCTTATCGCCTTAAGCTTCGCAGCACCGGCTTTGGCCAATCACTGCCCGATGGACATGAAGAAAATCGAGGCGGCAATGAAAACGACCATGGCTGATGACGCGACAAAGAAAAAAGTCATGGAGCTCTACAACAAAGGTAAAGCCGAACATGAATCCGGCAATCATGAAGCCTCAATGAAAGATCTTGGAGAAGCAATGAAGCTTCTCGGAATTTAACGTCTCAAAAAGCCCAAAGGCGACGTATAGAGCGCTTTTGGGCTTAAGCCCCTTGGTAGATTATTTCTTTCGAAACTGTGAATTAAGAGGAGAGAAAAATGGTACTAAAAGGATTAGTCGGCGGAGCTGTATTGAGTATTGCAATTCCCGCATTCGCGATTGGAATTGCAGCAGGAGCTCTACTCGTTCGCGCTCCTAAGCGACAGAGAGGATGCAAGCGCTGTTGCTTGTCCTGTAACGGAATGTGCCAAACTGACCAGTCTAATCTCGATGGAGCAACAGAATTCCGAGGCCCCTCATCGCGATCAGATTACTCGATTTGATGAAATGCAGATACGCACCTGTCAGGAATATTTAGATATAAAAAATGACTCAACAATCAAAAAACACGGAGTGAACATTTCAAAAAAATCATGCCACCCAAAGGCGATTGTTTTTGCGATTAATTCAGCTTCAAGCTGGTTTGGATGACAGGATCGATTTTAAACTTATCGATGAATCAGACAAAGCTGACGCATCCGGATACGCCCGTTTGGCGATCAACATTTCCGCCAATCTAAGATCTCGCGCGATGCTATTTCCCACGCCGATACCACTCGCCGCTAGCAGGCGGCCATCCTGAGCCAGATGAAACAAGATAAACGCATCTTCGCTAAGATCACGACGAACAATGTTTGACGCCGCACCAGCTAAACCTGCGATTTGCAAACCGAGATCATACTGATAGGACCAGAACCACGGCACGGAGCGATAAACATCGTCCGCTCCTAACATGGCGCGCGCCGCATGCTCACCTTGCTCTAGCGCTGCCCGCCAGCTCTCAATCCTAATATGCGCATCGCCATAAAGCGGATGCGGGAATGAGCAGCAATCACCCGCCGCAAAAATAAACGGATCGGAGGTTGCAAGGTGGCCATCGACGACAATGCCATTTTCAACGTGTAGCCCGGCGGATGAGGCGAGCTCTATATTGGGCAAGGACCCGACGCCTGCAACAATGAAATCAGTTGAAAGAACGCGCCCGCCTTCCAAAGTTATAACACCTTTGGCATCAATACCCGAGATCTTGGCATTAACGACAATGTCGACACCTGCACGGCGATGACGATGTTCAATCACAGAGGCTATTTCAGCTGGAACCGCCCGACCGAGTAATCGAGGCCCTACCTCAAGAACAGTGACGCTTACACCTTTTAACCGCGCTTGGACGGCCAATTCCAACCCAATAAATCCACCCCCAATGATCGCGATATGGCGGCCGGTTGTGAGATTGCTATAGATGGCTTTAGCATCATTGAAATCTCGAAGGTAAGAAAGTCCAGCGACGGTGACACCGTTCAACACCAAAGGACGCGGCCTTGCGCCCGTGGCGATTAATAGCCGATCATATGCCATGGACGAACCACTCGAGAATTTGACAGTTCGGGCGCTTCGATCAATCGACGTGGCCGTTAAGCCTAAATGATGCACGATGCCTTTGGCCACCAGATCACCCGAGCCCGTAATCGGCTTTAAAGCAAGACCTTCGTCACTCGGCTTGGATAATGGCGGACGCTCATAAGGCTCGTATTGTTCACCATTGATCAGATCAATCGTTCCATCGAAGCCTTGTTCACGCAAAGCAAGCGATGCCCGTACGCCACACTCCCCTGCCCCAATGATAACGATCCGCATGGTAGGCGACCTTATATGTGCACGCTCAGCAAACAAGATAAGCTTAACGCCTAGCTGGCTCGATCACTCTGGTTAGCGCGCATTCGAATAGTAAACAGATATTAAGCTCTAAAGCCATAGAGATGGGTTTTGGCGCTTCATCGCCTATTCGATTTCAATTAGGACATCGTCGCCCTCAACCTTCACTTTGTATGTTTGAAGGTTGATACATACTGGCGCGCCTTTCGCAGCACCGGTGCGGTAATCAAAGCGCCCATTATGCTTGGGGCACTCAATGATATAATCCATAACCAAGCCATCAGCGAGATGAACCTTCTCATGGGTGCATAGACCAGCGGTGGCAAAATACTCGTCATTCTTGCGATAGAGCGCATATGTTTGGCCAGCGTGATCGAACCGGATCACATCCTCATCGTCGATATCATCGGTTGCACAGGCTTTAATCCATTCAGCCATAGTTTGGCATCCTCATTCTTATATTAATTCAAATGACTACACGATCGGCGTTGGAGCCGGCTTGAAGGGTTTAGCGGTTGTTGGCAAATGCCGCTGTATAAAATAGTTAGGGTCACGCAGCTGCCTAATAATGGTTGGTAAAATTTCCCGATAGGTATCGAAAAATCCGTAATATGGTTTAGGGCAATCACCCATCATATCCTTGTGGAGTTCGGGCAGCGCATGATAGGGGACCATTGGAAACATATGATGCTCAACATGATAATTCATGTTCCAATAGATAAATCGGCTAAACGGATTCATATAGACTGTTCGGCAATTTTGACGATGATCGAGAACATCTTCGGCCAAGCCTACATGTTGGGTAAGCCCGCATAAAATATGATGCCACGCGCCGTAAAGCCTTGGCAATCCAATAACCATCAGCGGCAAAATGGACGACCAATAAAAACATGTCGCGAGCGTTGCTGCGTAGATCAAAGTCCAAATCCGCGCGACAAAGAACACCTTTGATTGTTCCATAGCCGGAATATAGTCTTTCTCCGCGTCATTCAGGATGCCGAGTGAATAGCGAACCATCGCGATAAGAGCGTTTGGGAAATCGAGCAACCCAAACACATTAAGAGCAAGCCGTATAAGATCTGGCGGCCGCATGGCTGCAATTTCAGGATCACGACCAACAATGATCGTATCCGTATGATGGCGCGAATGGCTCCAGCGCCACGCAACAGGGTTACGCGCAATCATAAAGCAGGCGATTTGATAGACGACATCATTCTTCCACTGCGTCTTGAACGCGGTTCCGTGGCCACATTCGTGCCAGCGGCTATCACTCGCCGAGCCATAGAGAATTCCATAAATGAAAAAGAAGGGAGCGCACCACCAGCTTGGCCAAAGATAAACGCCAAGGCCTGCCGTTAAGAGCATCAGACCAAGCCACAGCAGCGTATCGCGCGTGGCAGGCCCATCCGACCGCTTCATCAATTCTTTCATGCGGGCGCGCGGAATCTCCGTTTTATACCATTCCGCATTGGCCAAGCCTATTTCAACCGCTTGCTTGTTCAGCGGACCGGTGAGGCTGTAGTCGCGGGGAAATTGGATAGACGGGTCGGAAACCTTTGATTCCATAACAAATCTCGCCTTTTTTGACCGTTTCGAACCCTGGTTGGTTCTTATTTGGGGTAATCGTACCGACTGATTCCAATTGGCTCAATATGGCGATGATGTAATCTTGCATTTTCTATCAAAAAATTGCTTAAATGATGTCAAGTTCTGATGGAGAAAGCCTATGGCACGCCGCGCGACGATTAAAGATATTGCCGAAAAGGCCGATGTCAGTGTGGCAACCGTTGATCGCGTGCTCAATGGACGCCACAAGGTGCGAGAAGAAACGGCTCGCGCGGTTTATGACGCCGCCGCGGCCCTTGGTTTTCACGCAACTGGGCTTATCCAACAGCGTTTGGTAAAGGCGCTTCCTGCCTATCGCTTCGGCTTTTTATTACAAAGGCCCAATCAAGCCTTTTACCAGTCCTTTGGTAGAGCGTTGGAAGTTGGCGCTTCCCAAGCGGCGAATGCGCATATCAACGCTTTGGTGGAATATTTACCTTCCCAACGTCCGGCCGAAGTGGTCGCGCATCTCATGGCCATGGCCAAAAAAGTACAAGCAATCGCGATTGTTACCATTGATCACCCGATCATTTCTGAGGCTGTTGCCGAACTCAAAGCACGTGGAATTCCGGTTTTTGCCCTGCTTTCCGACATCGCGCCTGGCATTCGCCATGGCTATATCGGCCTAAACAACCGTCGCGCCGGCCGAATGGCAGCCTGGGTGGTGGCCCGAACGGCTAAAATACCAGGCCGCGTTGCGGTTAGCGTGGGCAGCCACCGCTTTCAGGGCCATGAGCTTCGGGAAACTGGATTTAGAAGCTATTTCCGTGAATATGCGCCAGAATTCACCATTCTTGAAACATTGGTCAATCTTGAGGCGCGCAGCATTGCCTATGAAGCAACACTGGACCTTTTGCAGCGCTATCCTGACCTTACAGGCATTTATATTGCCGGTGGCGGCATGGAAGGAACCATCAATGCCCTGCGCGATGAAAATAAGGCCAACAAAGTCGCCGTCGTCTGCAACGAGTTGACGCCCGATTCACGCAGCGCGCTTGCCGACAATATTGTAACCGCCGTGATCGGCACTCCTCTGGCTCAACTGTCAGACGAATTGATGGGATTAATGATCAAATCCCTGAGCGATGAAGCCGATACTGTTCCAGGACAGAGCTTTTTACCGATAGATTTCTTTATTTCCGAAAATATTTAGCGCCCGTTGCGCATGGCCTCTAAATGATAGATTTATTTCATTTAATGTTACTTTTCTATCAAAAATGAAATGAAATTTGCTATAATTCGAATTGCCCCATGCGACCTTTTCGCTCAACATTTGCTCAAGCTGGAGCGAGGCTGAGAGCCTTGCCGAGTAAAAGCGAACGGGAGGGATACGGTCGATGGGTACACCCATGGCGTCATTTGCACTGAACCATATTATCGCGCCTGGGCTCGATCTCGAGAGGTTTTTTGCCTTAGCCAAATCACTTGGTATCCAAGATGTGGAAATCAGAAATGATATTGAGCATCGCCCGACGCTCGATGGGACACCGCCTGAAACGGTTAAAGGACTGGCTGAGAAGGCAGGTATAAAGATTTTATCCATTAACGCCTTGCAGCGATTTAATGACTGGAACGACATGCGCGCTCAGGAGGCTAATGCTTTAGCCGACTACGCTGAAAAATGCGGCGCACGGATGCTTGTTCTTGTACCCGTTAATGATGGAACGGGACGAGCCAATGGCGAACGCCAGGGCAATTTACGGAATGCACTCAAAGAACTTGCGCCGATCTTAAAGAAGCACGGGCTCATTGGCCTTGTAGAACCGCTTGGCTTTGAAATTTGCTCACTGCGGTCAAAAAAAGAAGCCGTTGAAGCAATCAATGCGGTACATCATGCAGATTGTTTTAAAATTGTGCACGATACATTCCATCATTTTCTAGCAAGTGAGCCCTATCTCTTTCCGCAGCAAACAGGTATTGTCCATATTTCCGGCGTAACAGACGCCAATATTGGAACAAGTGCCATGTTAGACGCGCATCGTGTCTTGGTGGATGAAGCCGACCGGCTGGGCAACCTGGGACAAATCTCAACACTCTTAACAAGCGGCTATGAAGGGCCGCTTTCATTTGAACCCTTCGCAACAAGTGTTCAGAACGATCCCAATTTGCGTTCGAGCATTGAAGCGAGCATCCATTTCATCAACCGACATCTAACGGCTGAATGAATAACCCCGAAAGGGGATATCCCAGTCAAAGCAAAGGTGAAACTGGGCACCTGCAAAGTGGAGGAAACAATGAAGAAATACGTTATGGTTGCTGCAGTCGCAATGACTGCAATCATGTCTTCTTCGGCAATGGCCGCGAAAATTGGCGTCTCAATGGCGAAGTTTGACGATAACTTTCTCACCGTTCTTCGCAATGGCATGATTGCGCAGGCAAAAGGTATGAACGGCGTTGAGCTACAAGTTGAAGATGCAGGAAACGATGTTGCTAAGTAGCTCGATCAAATTAAAAATTTTATCGCTTCCGGCGTTGACGCCATTATCGTTAATCCAGTCGATACATCGGCAACGCAAGCGATGACGGATGCTGCAGCAGCTGGCAAAAAGCCACTTGTTTACGTTAACCGCCAGCCCATCAATGTCGACACGCTTCCTGCAAACCAAGCTTTTGTAGCATCGAACGAAGCCGACTCCGGAACGCTTGAAACCAAAGAAGTTTGCCGTATCTTCAAGGCAGCAGGCAAAAAAGAAGCCAATGTTTACGTGATCATGGGCGAACTTTCGAACCAAGCTGCTGTTCAACGCACGAAGGACATCGAAGAAGTTATCGCGACGCCTGATTGCAACTTCATCAAGATCATTGACAAGCAGACCTCGAACTGGAACCGCGACGAAGCTCAGAACCTCATGACCAACTGGCTTTCAACCGGCAAAAAATTCGATGGCGTAATTGCCAATAATGATGAAAGCGCCATCGGTGCCATTCAAGCCCTTAAGGCTGCGAAGGTTGACCTCAAGTCGGTGATCGTCGGCGGCGTTGATGCGACACAAGACGCGCTCGCTTCCATGAAGGGTGGCGATCTTTCAGTGACCGTGTTCCAGGATGCTGCTGGTCAGGGCGCCGGTGCATTGGACGCGGCTCTCAAGCTTGCAAAGGGCGAGAAAGTGGACCGCAAAGTCTATGTCCCCTTCAAGCTTGTAACACCTGCTAACATGAACGACTTCATCAAAAAGAACTAAGTCGATATCCATAACACAGTAAGTTGGGAGCGCTTTACGGGGCGCTCCCAATTATTAGATTATTGGACTATCTTGATCATGGCACGGGGGCGTGCCCATCCCTTCCAAAGGGGTTAGCTCCAGAGACGGTCATTTTTATAAGGCCGCAGGTGTGATCAAAAACGGGAGGTATTGGAACGTGTCCGATCAACGAGCTAAATCTATTTCTAGCGGGCCCGATCGCTCGCTTAAAGCCCGGTTTCCTGAACTCAACGTTCTGATTGCGCTTATCGTCATCATTGCAACATTTGAAATTTTAGGCCGAGTTTTTATGGGCGACAGCTTTCTGTTCAATACCAGGACAGATGTGACTGGCCTATTTAACGAACAGCGCCTTCAAATTATTATTTTACAAGTCTCCATTGTTGGCATCATCGCCGTCGGTGTAACGCAAGTGATTATATCGGGTGGCATTGATTTATCATCCGGCTCGGTCGTTGGTGCCACAGCCATGATCGCCATGTCGTTTGCGCAAGTCTCTTTGGTCAATGGAAACCCTAATCCAACGGCTGTTTTTAAGGGTGCCGAGTGGCTTGATCTTCCCGTTATTGTACCTCTGATGATCGCTTTAGGATGCGGTATCGTAGCCGGCGTTATCAATGGCTCGCTTGTCGCCTATACAAGAATTCCACCCTTTATTGCGACCCTTGGCATGATGGTGACAGCCCGCGGCGTTTCTAAATGGATTACCAAGGGCAAACCAATTTCCTTCCCGACAGAGGCCTATACCGCTATCGGGTCTGGAATGATGCCAGTTATTATTTTCATCTCAATCGCCCTGCTCTTCCATCTCATCATGACCTACACAAAATATGGCAAGCACTCTTATGCCATTGGCTCAAATGAAGAAGCGGCAAGGGTTTCTGGCATTAAGGTCGAAAATCATCGTATCCTCGTTTACACGATCGCTGCTTGTCTGGCGGCTCTTGCTGCTGTCGTTGTTTCCTCAAAAAATCTTACGGCACAATCAGGCATGGGCGTGATGTATGAATTAGATGCGATTGCGATGGCCGTTATTGGAGGCGTGTCCTTATCAGGGGGGCGAGGCTCTATCATCGGCACCGTCCTCGGCGCGCTGATTTTTGGCGTGATCATCTCTGGCTTCACCTTCATGCGCCTTGATGCCTATTACCAAGAAATGGTGAAGGGTGTGATTATTGTGGGCGCGGTCGTTCTCGATCAATGGCGTCAACGCAGCCGTAGCCTAAGGGGTTGAGCGATGAGCGATACGATTCTTAAAATTGAAGGTCTCACCAAATATTATGGCGGCGTACACGCGCTCGAAAATGTCGATTTCGAACTTCGTCAAGGTGAGCATGTGGCCATTATGGGCGATAATGGTGCAGGAAAATCAACTTTCGTGCGTCAACTTACAGGCGTGGAACAACCAACACGCGGAAAAATTATCTTCCACGGCGTTGAGAAAATTTTTCGTAGTCCAATTGACGCTCGTGAGGCTGGCATTGAAACCGTCTTTCAAAACCTCGCCCTCGCCGATGATCTAGACGTACCTTCAAATTTATTTTTGGGACGTGAAAAAATTCTATTCAATCTTGGTCCATTTTCGATCCTCGACTTCAAAGGCATGAAGGTAGCAACCGAGGCTGCGCTCAAACGAACTGCTGTTAAAATCCCTGATATCAGCAATATGATCCGGAATATGTCTGGTGGGCAGAGGCAATGCGTTGCCATTGCACGAACAGCAACCTTTGCCTCGAAGCTGATTATTATGGATGAGCCAACCGCGGCGCTTGGCGTTCAAGAGACATCACAGGTCGAAAATATTATCCGTACCCTAAAGGCAAATGGTGAGCCGCTGATTTTGATCTCCCATAATATGCGGCAAGTCTTTGATCTTGTAGATCGTATCATCGTCTTTCGCCGTGGCCGTATTGTCGCGAATCTTCGTAAAGAAGAAACAAGTGGTGAAGATGTTGTTTCTTATATAACCGGCGCTAAGACGGGAGCAGAATTCGTCGAAACAACGCCGTTGTAATCATTGCCACTTAGATGGTTAGTACCATTACAACGTCTAAATTCAGCAGTGGGTGTCGGTAGCTATTCAATGCATCTTAAGAGGATAATATGATCCATAACCGCTTAACGGTCGCCGATCTACGAGCCTTAAAAGGCAAAAGGCAATTGACCATGTTATTTGTGGATACGCCGGATGAAGCTGCGGCTGCAGCGATTGCGGGTATCGATATTCTTTCGATTATTGATCCTATTTGGACACCGGAAATGCGTGAAGCGGCCGGCCAGTGCTTTGTTCAGGTGGGCCTTCTCTATGGCGAATTATGTACCTATGAGGACTATTTACGTGCTGCCCACCGCGCGATGAAAATAGGCGGAGATGCCGTTTATTGTGCGGCAAGTCTTGATACAATTAAGCGCCTATCCGCCGAAGGCATACCCGTCATCAGTCATGTTGGTCTTATACCGTCTAAGGCAACCTGGACCGGCGGCTTCAAAGCAGTAGGCAAGTCTGCCGCAAGTGCTATGGCGATTTACGAACATGTCAAACAGCTAGAAGAAGCGGGTGCAATTGGTGCAGAATTGGAAGTTGTACCAGACCGCGTGGCCGCTGAAATCTCGAAGCGGACGTCTCTGCTCATGCTGTCCATGGGTGCCGGACCAGGTGGAGACGCGCAATATTTATTTGCAGAAGATGTTCTAGGGTATACGCGTGGCCATAAGCCGCGCCACGCAAAAACCTACCGCAATTTTCGAGCTGAATATGATCGGCTCCAACAGGAGCGCATTGCAGCCTTTAAAGAATTCGCAGCCGATGTATCTTCCGGCGCCTATCCCGAAGAGAAGCATTTAGTGCCAATCGCCGATGCAGAATTTGCAGGCTTTTTGGCAAAGCTTCCATGATTACGCTTGTTGCAGGCCGCAAATCTGAAATCATCCATCGTATAGCCACACAATTAGTACTTTATAAAAAAACTTTCACAAGGATCCTTTTAATCCAATCGAAGATACTAAAGGCGTTTATCTTATCTCATTTATAGTGCTCTTAGCGCTTCAAATCGTAAAATTTAGACTATTACGGCACCAAGATGAGACGAATAGCAATTATGATTCAGGCACAAAACGCCCGCAGCAGAAAAGCCCGTTTAACACCTTTATCGAATAAATTGATCGGCATAGGCATCGCCTAGTCCGACCGCGTTATAGTGTTTCCTGCACATATCGATCTTAGTGAACACGTCCTCATAACCCTGCACAGCGCCGTCTGGATCGACATAAATCATTGCCCCGTTGACTTGAAACATCGTTATCATTTCAGCAACATCAGGATCAACGACGAGCGTATGTGTTTCACCGGGCGCCTCGTAGATATAGGCGCCCTCTGTAGCAACCCAATCATGCTCAAGATACCGCCATGAGCCTTTTATGACGTAACCGTGAACGGGTTGAGGGTGACGGTGGCGCGACAAGACGCCTGATTTTCTCACACGCAACATATTCATCCAGTAACCGCGACTGGCAGACAGGCAAAGTGGACGAAACCAAACATTTTCAGCTTGCGGTACCCATAGCCGCTCATCCTCTGGAATGGCATGCGGAATTACGATTTCTGGAAAGGCATCTTTTGGTTGCGGATGTCGATAAGGGAGACGAGCTGTCGCGTCATCTGCTTTTAATCCGATGTGATTAGGCGTTACATTCGTCATCATCAGTTTCCTTATACGTCATACGGCTGAATAGCCGCCATCTATAGGGATGACGGCGCCGGTTATAAATCGTGCGGCATCGGAACACAGATGCGCCACTACACCGCCAATATCGTTCGGCATCCCCCATCGCTTCATAGGCGTGCGATCAATGATCGCTTTTGTTCGAACGGGATCTTCGCGAGCGCCTTTGGTGAGTTCGGTCTCAATCCAGCCTGGAGCTATTGCGTTGACCCTAATACCATCCTCAGCCCATGCTACAGCCAATGATTTCGTAAGCTGCACGACCCCGCCTTTGGAGGCCGAATAGGCGGGCGTCAGCGGACCTCCAAATATCGACAACATCGAAGCCGTATTGATAATGACGCCATTGGCCGAATGGGTAAGTTTAGGCTTCGCTGCCATACACATCCGCATGGTGCCTGTTAGATTAACATCAATTACTTTTTTGAACTGCTCGATATCATATTCGGCACCGCCGCGAATGATCACTCCCGCGCAATTGATCAACACATCGAGACGTTCACATCTTTGCATAAGAGCTTTTACAGACGCATCATCCGTAACATCGAGCTGATGGATTGAAAGGTTTTCACGCAATGGAGCGGCGGCAACTTCACTATGCGTAAGTCCCGTAACCATGACGTGATAGCCATTTGCTAACAAGGAATCGGCAATACCAAAGCCTATACCGCGGACACCGCCCGTTATCAGAGCTACTCTATCGCCTAGCGACGAAGAACTTTTCTTCATTACCCCGCCCAACTTCAAGACCCGCAATTTATCAACACTCATATCATCTTGCATGACGATCGAATAAACGATTTCCGTCCGTTCACTAATTACCGACCTCACGTATTCGGCATGCGCCAAATAATATGCCTCGCTATCTTAAAGCGCGCCCAGGCACGTACTAAAAATCTCATAACTTAATGCTGACGAGGATCGCGGTGCATCTTTCCATCCTTCATAATCATAGAGAAATTGGACGGACCAACAAGGATAGACTGATCCTTGAGAGGATCCCCGTTCACCAACAATAAATCAGCCAAAGCGCCTTGCTTGATAACGCCTAACTCACCTTTATGACCCATTAAATCGCCACCAACTGCCGTGGCGCATTTTAATGCTTCGGCCGGTGTGTAGCCAAAAAATTTAACAAAATGGCCAATGTCACGGGCATTTTGTCCCATTGGCGTGATGGTGAATCCGTAATCTCCACCAACGACTACGCGCATACCGCGCCTACGCATTTCTTTATAGGTTGCAATCGTATATTCGATCTTGCGTGGTAGCCCCATGCGTTCGGCCACTTCTTTCGTCAAGCCAACTGCGTCCCCCTCAAACACGGAGTTATGCACCAGACCAAAAGCGGGTCCAACGATAACACGATGTTTTGCTTCCTCTAACATGTCGAGCGCTTCTTCATCGGCAAAGTCACAGTGATAGATACAATCTACACCTGAACGTACGGCACGCTTGACGGACTCAGCGGCACGACTATGACATGCAACCCGTTTGCCAAAATCATGCGCAACCTCGACGCCGATTCTCAGCTCTTCTTCGCGCATAGAAATAATTTCAGCCCGAGCGTGACTAACAAACTCATCACCCGATACATTAAATTTTATATTATCGACATTTTCTCGGCAGCAAAGCCGAACGGCACGGACAATCTCATCAATACCATCGGCGATCATACCGAAGCTTTCGGCATGCATGTGAGGCTTTCGTTCATCCCCTAGCCCACCGGTTGTTGTTATTTCCGGACCAGCTGCCTTGTAGCGCGGACCTGCCAAATAGCCATTTTCGATTTCTGCCTTAACGACGACATCCAATCGAAGCTTTGCAGAGGCTGCTGAATAAGCGCTTGTAAACCCATGATCGAGAAGGAAGGTTGCAGCACGACAGGTTTGCAACAAATGTTCTTCGGGTGGAATTTCACCAAGATCTTGATTGCGTGATGGGTTAACGAAAGAGAGGTGGCAATGGCCTTCAACCATACCCGGCATCAAAAATTGACCGTGGCCATCAATCGTCTCTTTAACCCGATCCCGAGAAATCTGACCTGGTGCGCAGACTACATCGCTTATCCGGTTGCCCTCAATCAGCACTTCTCCGGGATAGGAAGCATCATTAATCGCATCCCAAATCATCACATTGGTAAACAATAAAGCCGTCACGGTATCCTCCCCTTCAAAACGGGTCCCGCTGGCTTTTTATAGCGTTCAGTCGCTTATGAGCGACCGTTTATCGGCCATGTCAGGACGTTGCCTTCTCTCCCCGCCCATAGACGAGAAGCATCGAGATAATTACCAAACCATAAATGATCTGACGTCCGGCTTCCGGCATTTCCATGATGGAAAGGACGCTGTTTAAAAGCACAATCAGAATGACACCAACAACAGTACCCAAATAACGCCCACGACCACCAAGAATATTAGTTCCGCCGATAACCACCGCCGCAATCGCTGGCAAAACATAAGCATCGCCCATGCCTTGATAAGCCTTTGTCGAATATCCCGCCAACAAAACGCCCGCCAAGCTCGCTAAGACCGAGCATAAAATAAAAGCAATGATTGTAACGCGCTTGGTCGGCACGCCTGAAAGATAGGCCGCCGCTTCTTTATTACCGATAGCATAAATGGATCGACCAAATGACGTGCGACGGAGCATGATAACGAGCAAGATCGACACGGCCAACCAAACGAAAATTGCATGTGGTATGCCAAGCGTGCGCTCCGCAGCAATATACCGCATAAGTTCTGTTGCTTTCGTCTGCGGGGCAAAACCACCCGTCTGGGCGACCATCAAGCCACGCATCACGGCATTGACGCCCAGCGTAAAGATCATCGACGGAATTCGTAAGTAAGCAACACCCAAGCCGTTCACGGTGCCCACCAGAAGACCCACAACAAGGGCCGCAGGTAGCGCCCATTCACCACCGACAGCGGTCGCCGTCATGGCTCCTGCGGCCAAAGTCCAAGGCACTGAAAGATCGATCTGAGATATCAAAATCACCAGCATCATGCCGGCAGCTACAATGCCCAAGAACGAACCAATCTGAAGCTGCTGAATGAGATAAGTGGGCGAGAACAATGGGGCGGTGCCAAAGCGATCCAACGTATAGATCGTTCCCGCGATCAAGATGACGAGAATAAAGGTCGCCGCAATCGCAATCGGCTTATCGTCGCGCGATAGACGTGAAAGAGAGAATTTTTTGATCATATCAATCACCGGAACAACTCCAGCTGGTTCTTAACGCGGAGGATGCTCAGGGCACCGAGGCTAACAGCTGCAAGGAGGACAAGACCCTCAAAAAGCGGCTGCAGAAGCGGGGCAATATCGAACACACGGAAATTGAAGGAAATAACCTTCAAAATGAGGGTACCAAAAATCGATCCAATCGCTCCACCGGTGCCACCCAAAAGCGATGTTCCGCCAATCACGACGGACGCGATCGAGGAGAGTGTGTAAGCCCCCGCCATAGGAATATCAGCATTGCCTGACGACGTCTGGATGGCCATGAAAATTCCACCAATTCCAGCAAACAGGCCCGCAAGTGTAAAGGCAGCAAGCTTGCCGCCCGCGATGTTCAGACCCGACATAAAGGCGGCGCCCTCGGCAGAACCAATGGCGTAAACGGTGCGACCTGTAACGGAGCGCCTGAATGGAACCCAGGTAACGAGCGCTACAATAATCAATAAGACGAGCGCCGTCGGGACACCCGCAACAGGTTGAAACCACGCCGCCTTGCCGTCATCAAAAATACCAACAGTTTCAGCGAAGTCGCCGAGCGCGTTCGTCATCGCCCAATTAATGTCCTCGTTGATTTTACCACCAGGAATTGGACGTAAGAACAACGCAAGCCCCATATAAACGGCTCCTGTCGCCAATGTGGCGATGATCGGTTGAATACGTCCAAAAACAACGACGCAGCCATTTACAAACCCCGCCAAGGCACCCGCAAACAAACAGGCGATAATGCCAAAGCCAACGCTTGCTCCTGTTCCTTCCAACAAATGGCTCGCCAAACAATCAACCAATGTCATGACGGCACCAACGGAAAGATCGAGACCACCCAACAATACGGGTACGGTTTGTGCCATGGCCAACATAGCGAGCGAGAATACTTCGTTCGAGTTTTGAACGAGCACTTGCGAGGAAAAGCCCTTTGGATGGGCGAGATGGTAAAGAAAATACACGATCACAAACAGCAAAACGGCGATTGAAAAGCCCATATTTTGCCGGATCCGGAGACCCAGATCGGA
>Ga0114959_10002360_pt1 | contig 15643 bp, 16 predicted proteins | sample C_130625_EF_Meta_FD_87317 | JGI IMG/M metagenome (GOLD analysis project Ga0114959, IMG submission 87317) | Freshwater microbial communities from Lake Croche, Canada to study carbon cycling - C_130625_EF_MetaG | ecosystem: Environmental > Aquatic > Freshwater > Lake | place: Lake Croche, Canada...
TGGAATAAGTGAAATTAATATTTTCAAAAACAATCTTATTCACCGAAAATGATTTTACAAATTTGGAAATAATCTGGTAAGGAGATTTAGTGGTTTTGAAGGAGTTATATTTTTGTTTTTCATGGATTAAGGCTACAATTGGATCCTTTATTAGGATGGTATTTAATTCCAGCTTTTTAGAAAAAAAGATAGTCCAAGGAGGTAAACCCGTTAGTTTAACATGATCTACTTTACCTTGATAAAGGTTATCGGGCAATTTTTTAGCCTTTTTTAAACTGTCATATAAACTAGAATCCGCTCGCCAAACTACTTTCAAGACATAGGCTTTCCCAGAGATAATATCATAGTTAATATCTTCAAAATCGAGGCGATATAGATGATCAGTAGATTCTAACACCGCAGCTTTAATGCGTTTTGATAACAATGGTTTAACGCTCCAAAAACCAATCGTTGCTACAAAAAAAAGAAGACCAATCAAACTCAAAATTGAGATGAATATAATTTTTTTACTACTTAATTTCTTGTTTTTATTCATTTCAACGTTAAAAAAGGCTGTAGATTAATCCCACCGACAAATTTGTTCCTCTGCTACCAATTAAACCTATATTGAAATTGCCGAATGCGCCAAGTCGTCCAATAAAGAAGTATCTTGCTCCGGCTTGTGCATAAAATGCTGAGCCCGATTGATCTAAAATTTTACCGTACACACCGCCAAAGTAGGTGTCAAATCTACTGGAGGAATTGGTTATATTGCCCGAAAGATGATAATTTAAACCCACACCCAATACTCCATCACGGTACAAAACGCCGTCTTTGGTTTTACTACCATACCAACCTCTGACTTCGACCCCAATATTTCTTCCGATACCATATTCGGCCGCTAGCATAAGGGGTAACAAATCTTTCTGGTAGACAATTCCAGCGCCCAGCACCAAGGAACCGGCATGAAAAACACCTTCCGAGCTTGGGACTGCGGTTAACCTTAAATTGCCACTTGGTGTACTGATGCTGGCTACTTCGGTAGGCTTGATTGGCGTGACTTTATCGAAGGATTTATTGACTGTTAACACGATATCTTTTTTAATCCTCTCCGTTTCGGTATTATTGACATTCATACTGTTTTTAGTTGTTGTTTGCGCTACAGCCACCGCAGTAGCCAAGGATAATGCGAATATCGAAAGCTGAATTTTGTGAGTAATTGTTTTCATTGGTTTATTATTTATTAACCTATTTAAACTTAGTTGTTTGGATAATTCAATAAATCATTCCACATGACTAAAATTCTCTTTTTTTTAACTATTTGGGGAATATTATGCTCATATCATTTTACAAAAAAGCAAATGGCTCAAAAGCAAACTTTTGAGCCATTTTTATAGGAGAGAGAGATTATTATTATTTTTGAACATCTTGGTTTTTTGTTGCACGTTTTTTCAATTTATCGTTTGCTACAATGGCAAACTCTACTCTACGATTTTGTTCACGACCCGAATCTGAAACATTGTCAGCAATCGGATTATTTTCGCCGTACCCCAAAACAGTCAAACGATAGCGTGATACTGAGTTGGCTTTCAACACTGCCGCTACTGCGTCTGCTCGATGCTGCGACAATTTCATGTTATATGCTGCCGTTCCCAAATTATCTGTGTGCCCCGCAACTAAAATTTCTGTATCTGGATACTGTTTCAAGGTTTCGGAAAACTTCATTAAATTTTCTAAAACCTGTGGATTTACTTTTGAAGAGTTAAAATTAAAAAGTACGCCCGATTTTAATGTAATTTTAATCCCCTCACCCACCCTTTCAATGTCGGCCAAAACATCCAAGTCTTTCTTTAATTTCTCGGCTTGTTTGTCCATATATTTTCCAATAAATGTTCCTGACAAGCCCCCAATTGCCGATCCAATGATGGCGTATATGGCCGGATTTTTTGATGAACTACCAATAACTTCTCCCAATGCTCCGCCCACTCCCACGCCAATGATGGCTCCACGCTGCGTTTTATTTAACTTCTTGAATGAATTACAAGACGAAGACACAAAAGCAAGTAATACCGACATCAAAATGAGCAATATTTGTTTTTTAAAATTTACTGGAGCCTTCTTCATCACGGTAAGTTATTGGATTTGAAAATAGAATTTTAAATTTCATTCCATTGGTTAGCGATAAAATACAAATTAATAGGTAACTAATTATTAAATATTTAAAAATCTTCCCAATCAATATTGGTATTCGTCAATCTAAAATATACCTCAATCCGAGATTTATTAATTTTGAAAAATTTTATCAACCTTGTCTAAATTTACTCATTTCTGATATCTGTGATGAGAACATTAATTTGCACAAATTTTTATAATAATTTTTTCAAAAAAATGCCAAAACTTAGTCTTGGCATTCATTGATAAAAAATAAGGTATCATCTTTAAATCGTTACTGTTTATCCAATACTTCTTGTTCAGCTTTGGCATGATGTTCAGAACTTTTCAAAGATTGAATAACTTTCAAGGATTCAGAAATTGAAGCACGTTGTGAATTCAATAAACTCATAAAATTTGGTGAAGCTTGTACTTTTTCCAAAGCCAAAGCCGTTTCGTAGGCCTTAATAGCTGCTTGGTCACCAAATTCGCAAGAACTCAAAATCGTTTCACGGTTGTTTGAGGAAACGGCTGCTTTAAAGTCCAACCACACTTGGTGAATTTTACCGGAAAAGGTACTTCCAGCTGTGGGATCACCACCGAATTTCTCTACGTGTTGTGCTAATTCGTCGGCAAAGTGTTCACTTTCGTTTACCATTCCTTGGAACAGTCCTTGCAACTCTCCGCCATCAATATCTTCAGCGGCTTTCTTGTAGCCATCGATTCGGCTGTGATTAATCTCAATCAACTCATTCAGGGCCGTTAAGAGAATGTCATATTGTGTTGTCATAATTAAAGTTTAAAGCCTGTCATTTCGCAACAAAAGACCCTATTTTTGGGTGTTAGTGAGGTCAAAAATAATTATATAATTTAATGCACCTTTGCTTTAGCTTTGAATGCATCGTATTTATCGCCAATTTTCTCGCCGATTTTTCCCGATTGATCTTTTACATTTTCCCAAGCATCTAAAGCATTTTCTTTCAAATCCTCGACTTTATGGGATACTTTGTCTGCTAAATTAACGGCTCCTAATTTCACATCCGAAACGATTTCTTTTGCTCGTGCTTTTGCGACATCTGCTTTTTCGTTCAAAGTGTTCATGTGCCTTTCTGCTTCTTCGTTTTCGAGTTGTTGTTTCGTATTTTCCATTTTTTAGGTAGTTTTATTGTTTTAATGTATCTGATTTATTTATAATTGCTGAATCCTGAGGTGTAACGATACCTAGGTTATGTTGCCCGTTCCTACTTTTTGTTGACCACATGCCTCCGAGCAATGATACCGCCATCAAACCAAGAATAATGACGATAAGAAGCAAAAACATATTAGAAGGTTTTGTTTTCTTTTGTTTCTGAATTTCAGATTTCATCTCGTAATCAGCTTTGTTTTTTAGAGGGTCAATATCCATGAGTTTTATAATTTAATTATACGAAGAGTAGTAAAACTTCTATACCAGATATTTTGTCTTAATTTTGCGATTTGTTTTGAGTAAAATCTTCCACAGAATGAGGAAAAATGTAGTGTTTTGAGACATTGAACTTATTGGCTTTTTAGTACAAAAAATAAACACTAAAAAAAGGAATAACTCAAAGAACTATTCCTTTAGGTAAAATCCTAACTGCTTACTTAGTATTGTTATTAGTCGGTAAAACCGCAAAAAATGCGTAGTAATTTATCTTACATTCTCTAAAATGCCTTAATAATGAAAATTTGCTATATTTATACAATGATCTACAAAGGTTAAAAGGGGAAAATAATCTCCCCTTTTAAGCCATACTACCTAACCACTATTAAAATTTTATTCAGATTAATCATTAAAAATATAGGAGCATGAATATGCTCCCTATTTCCCATTATCTAACCACTATTAAAAATCTGTTATGTTGTTGATTCACTTTATAATTCAGTAAACCTAGTTTAAATCATCTTGAACATGATCAACCTTTTTATTCAAATCTGTTTTAAATTTCTTCCAGTTGCGGTTGGTATTTGACTTTAGTTCATCAATTGAATTACCCAAATCATTTACCTTTACTTGCATTTTAGCTTTACGGACTTTCCAGCGGGCTTTTTCCTCAGCCGTTGCATTGCTCATTTTAGCATCCATTTTATGAATATCCTCACTGATCTTTTTACGTATTTCCTCAATCTTTGCTGACATTTCCAAACGTTCCTGTTTAATGTCGTCTGATACTTGGTTGAAATCACCTTTAACATCGGAGGCTACTTTATCCGTATTTTCTGTTACTTCATCTTGAGCGTCTTGGATTTTTTCAGCAACATCTTTCTTCTCATTGTGTGAACAAGTGGTCAATAAAAATGAGCCCAAGGCAATTACAAATATTAAGATTTTCTTTTTCATTTTTAATTGATTTCTGGGTACTAAATCGGGTTATTCTTTAAAAATTAAACCCGAGGGTTACTTGTAATGAGTTTCCTTTTGCCACAAATTTTGAAGCGGTACTGGCATCCGCAAATTTTACATTAACTACCTCATTAACATTACCTTCATAGCGCAAATTAATCTTGAGTTTACCGAGATCAAATCCTAGACCAGCTTGATAACCTTATACCACCTTGTTGAAAATATCATTTGAATTTTGTTCTTGACATTCTTTAATACTGTCGCCCAAGTTTCCACTGTCTGATAATTTAAAAGTAGCTACTGAACCCGAATTTATTCTCAGAACATTTACCAATTTAACCCCAATCAAAACGGGGAAATCAATATTTGATAACTTCAAATCTACGGTTCTGCCATTGGCTTTGCCATCCTCAAAAACATCAAACTTTCCCCCTTTTTTCGACAATAGAATCTCAGGTTGAATAAAGAATGTTTTACAGAATCTCATAAAAACACCCCCTACAAATCCATAAGCACGAGTGTCATTATTTTTGAAACTAAAATACTTGCCACCCGATGATAATGATAAATCATTTCCACTTATTTGCGACAAATTTAAGCCTGCAGCCTAATGGTAAATAATTGTTCCTGAGCAAATATATTCATACAAGACATGCCGATGATGGCGGTCAGTAATAACTTTTTCATAGGTCTGAATAAATGGGCATTTATTTTGTTTAGTTTTTTAACTTAAAAACAGTTGTTTCCCATTTTAGAAGAATTACCTTTAATTTTTGCCATAAATGAGTGTAGATTATTACCTCTTTCATTAATATGTCCTGAAACATTTTTTTCAATTTTAACATGGGAAAATCCAAAAATGATACTTATTCCGATTAGGGAAAATGATAAGATTAAGAACGGGAAGGGTTCCATAAGTTTAAACATTTAAGGTTTTAATAAATTAACTTGAATTTATACACCACGGCGAATTAATGATAAAATAATTGAAACCACTGCGAGTACTAAAAGAATGTGAATTAGACCACTAGCACCATAGACGAATACCCCCACAACAACCAACCAATAACAAAAATAACTGCGATACTCTACAAGCGATTTCTGATGATTTTATTATTTAAGTTTTAGATAATTATTATAGAATACCTATAAAAATTATATACCAGCATTGGTAGGAAGTATATTTAGTAAAAAACTTGGGGAATTATTAGTATTTTTGGTGGAAGTGTGGAATTATTAACCCGTAAACACCAAGTTGTGGAATGGGTTTGGCTGGCACTAATCTTTTATCAAAAAAAGAAATGTCGAATAAATACTAAAACAACATAACTTATGGAACCAATATTAAGTCAAGAAGCGCTCGTTCTCAAAACTTCAAAAATTAAGACTTTGCAAGCGCTGAATTTCATATTTTTCATTATTATGGTCACGATGAATGGTTTGGCGGTTGGATTGCCGCTTAATGGAAAATCAACGGGTGAACTATCAAATCAATATCCAAATCTGTTTGTTCCTACTGGCTTGACTTTTTCTATTTGGAGCGTTATTTATTTGTTATTATTAATATTTTGTATTTACCAACTAAAGTCGCTTTTCAGTCGTATACCTGAACCTCATTTAGCCATGATTTTGAATGCGATTGGCTATTTATTTATTCTAAACGCTGCTTTCAATGCGCTTTGGATTGTAGCTTGGCATTATGAAATATTGCCTTTATCCATGGGGATAATGATTGGTATTTTAGTAACGTTAATACAGATTAATAAAAACCTGAAATCCATCCAACCTTATATGATTGGCGGACTCAAGTTTGTGGTAAAGGCTGCTTTTGGTTTGTATTTTGGTTGGATTTGTATCGCAACCATTGCCAATATGACAGCCGTTTTGGTGGGCTATGGCATCATGCCTGGCGGCCTTTCGGGGCAATCTTGGGCTTGCATCATGATTCTAATTGGGAGTTCGATTGGCTTTATCTCAACGATCAATGTCAGGAATGGCTACGTCAGCTTAGCCATTATCTGGGCTTTAATAGGCATAATTATTGCCCGAAATCGAGATATTATTTATTACAAATACGTAATTTATTGTGCCGCATTCGGCATTTTGATGATGATTGGTGCTATGCTTATGGCTTCGACTTTTCAGCTGTTTACTCGGAAAAAAACGATAATTCAGCATTAAGATTTTATGAATTTTATGGAAGTTATCTTTTAAAATGATGGCTTCCGTAAAAACTTATTCAAACATTAGTTGGCTAAAGGAAAAGTAATCATAAAAGTAGTGTATTTGCCCACTTCTGATTCTACCTCCACCCGGGCTTTGTGAGACTGAATTATATTGAGGGTAGCAGCCAAACCCAAGCCAATTCCATTATTTTTTGCGGTAAAATAGGGCTCAAATAATCTACCGATATGTTCTTGACTAATGCCAATACCATTATCCTTGATCGTCAAAACGGCATTATTGCTGGACAAAAACGTTTTTATGGTTAGCACTCCATGTCCTTCTTTCATGGCTTCAACGGCATTGATAATAATGTTCAGAAATGCCATTTGAATTTTAGATTTATCTAAATCTAAAACAATATCTTTACTAAATTCTTTAACGAGATTAATGCCTTTTAGGTTAATTCTATCCATGGCTAATTCAATCGTGCTTTCCAAAACTTCCTGCAAGTTCAAGCGACTAAATACCACTTCTGAAGGGCGTGATGTATTCAATAATTCAGTGATCAAGTCATTAATTCTTTGACTATTTCTACGAATAATATCTAAAAAAAAATTGGCCTCATCATCTTTAAAATCCTCACCCATTTGGTCGAGGGATAGATTTATATTAGTGAGCGGATTACGAACTTCATGGGCAAGTGTTCTGACCAATCGCCCCGTTGCCGCCATTTTTTCAAAAAGAAGAAAATCTCTTTCTTCTTTTTTTCGGGCGGTAATGTCTTGGATAATACCTAAATAAAAAGGATGCCCTTCCCCATCAAGTTGTCGATTACAATGAATTAAACATTGTAATTTTTCACCTGATTTCGTACTTAAAAATACTTCATAATTGCTAATTTCCCCTTTTTCTTCAAGCGTGGCAAAGAGTTTACGTCTATCGTCCGATTTTACAAAAAGTGTGTAAATCTTTTGATGATAAAGTTCTTGTTCGTGGTAACCCAAAAGCTCGGAAGTGGAGGGTGTAAAATAGCGAAAAGTACCATCCAATTGCGTAGCAAAGATGGCTTCCTTTGTTTTATCAAAAATGTCACGGTATTTTCTTTCACTTTCTCGGAGGGTAGCTAGGGTATTTGCTCGATCAAGAGAATAACGAATGCACCGTTCTAATTTTTCAGAATCTAATTCACTTTTTATCAAGTAGTCATAAGCACCGAGGGTCATTGCTTGCACGTCTATGCGTTGATCGCCTTTACCGGTGAGGAGAATTACTGGTGCTTTTAATCCATGAGCAGCACCAATTTTCAATAAATCAAGCCCCGTTTTTGCGCCTAACAAAAAATCGAAAAAACATAAGTCATACGTTTTTTGTTTAATTTTTTCCAAGGCATTATCAAATGAAAAAGCCCAATCTATTTCAAAATTTTGCCCTTTTATGTCATTCAAATAATTGCTGGTCAGATAAAAATCATCTTCATCATCATCCACTAATAGCAATTTTATCGTATAATCTTTAATCATTTGGTTTTAGGATTAGCTATTAGGACTATCGATAAAATATTTTTTATGAGCAAACTAAAACTGATTGCTCATAACCGAAATCGTTTTTAGGCTTTATTTTAAGAAGTCATTAATTCACTAAATGGCAAAAAAACTGTAAAAATCGCACCTTTATTTGGTTCACTTTTAGCAACAATATAGCCGTGATGATTATCCACAATTTTTTTGCAAATTGCTAAGCCTAATCCCGTGCCTTCAAATTCAGATCGCCCATGAAGACGTTGAAAAATAAGAAATATTTTTTCGGCATATTCTTCGTCAAACCCTATTCCATTATCCACAATTGATATTTTGTAATATTTATTATGTTTAAAAGGAACATCCAGAAAACTCAATTCTTTTCGGTCTGCCTCGTAAGCTTCAATGGAAATATTGGGTTTTTCATTTGGTTTCACAAATTTCAAGGCATTGGTAATCAAATTTTGAAACAGTTGCTGCATTTGCGTCGGTAATGCATCCAGCGTTGGCATGGGCATCATATTTATTTTCGCACCAGTATCTTGAATTTTCATTTCCAAATCGCTCAAAATATTTTCGATAGTCAGCCCTAAATCCACTAATTCAAAAGGTTCGGTTTTTGTGGATAATCTTGAATAAGACAACAGATTTTCAATCAGCAATTTCATACGATTAGCGGCATCCATCATTCTTAATAGATAAAGTTGACCATCTGAACCTAATTTTTCTCCATATTTTCCGTTTAAACGTTCGCCAAATGCCATAATTTTGCGCAGTGGCTCTTGCAAATCGTGTGAAGCAATATACGCAAACTGTTCTAAATCCTGATTGGAACGATTTAATTCTTCAATTTTAGATTTCAAGTCTTTTTGATAAACTTTCATTTCCGTAATATCGACCGTGTTCCCAATAAATTTAATTAATTCATCTTTTTCATTGGTCGTCACCCAGCCTTGCGTATGAACTATTTTTTCAACGCCTTCTAAATTGATTAATCTATGTTCAAAAGAGTAAGGTTTTTTTGTTTTAACCGCTTGTTCAACAATGTTTTTTATCCAATTCACATCATTGTCGTGCAAACGAGATAAATAAAATTCATAGGTTAATCTTTCGGGAAGTTTTGTAATATCACCTCCTGAAAAAAGCCTTTTCAAACCATCCGACCATAGAATTCTATCATTACTTACGTCCCAATCAAAGCTTCCATAATTCATGAGTGCTTCTGCGTCTTTAAATAAACTTTCTGTTTTTGCTAATGCATCGTGTGCTTTTTTTAACTCTTCAATTTTATATTCTAATGTTTTTTTGAGTTCATTTAATTTGGTAATATCTTCGGAAGTTCCCAATACTCTAATAACTTCACCATTCTCGTTTAAAAAACTTCTTCCTTTTACCGCAATTAGTTTTGGATTATGGTTTAGGTCAATGATTCTATGCTCAAATTCGTAGAACAGTTTTTTATTGGCTATGGCCTCTATGGAGATTCTTTTTGCTTTTTCTCTATCTTCCTCCACGATATGCTCATTGTAAGCGCCATAAGGCATTTTTGAGTCAGGATACAGCGTAGCATCGTAACCAAAAATGTCAAATAAACCATTCGACCATACCACATAATCAGTTCCCAAAGTCCATTCCCAACTGCCATAACTGAAAAGGCTTTCAGCATTATTTAATTGAAATTGTTTTTGTTTTTGCTGTACTGTATTTTCGGTTTCTGCTGTAACATTCTCTGCTACAACCAAAAGTCTAGCAGCCGTACCGTTTTTGTTTTTCTTTAATAAGGTTGCTCTGTTTCGGACAATGTGTATTTTGCCATCTTTTGATAATAATTCAATGTTAAATGAACCATGATTACTTTCTTCAGGATCTTTAAATAGTTGCCCTACCTTATCAAAAAAATCATCTCTATTTTCGTAATTTTTTATAGGAAATAAATTTTTATCAAGGGATAATATTTCTTCGGCTGTGTAATGAGCCACAACGTCCATTTTTTCATTTAAGTAGGTGATTGTTTTAACTTCTAGATCAAGCAAATAAACAAAATCTGGCATGGCACGCAACAAACTGTCAAACAAGTCAGACTGTTTTTCTGAACCAAAAACATTTAGCAAGTATTTGGATAAATCCATCTTTGAAGGTTATTAATCAGTTTTTTAGTGGGAATATTCTTACTTATATCTCAAAGATTCTCATCTTATTATACAAGGTTTTTCGGTCAATTCCTAACAATCTTGCGGCCTTACTTTTGTTGAAATTGACTTCCTTCAGTATTTTTAATATCATATCATGTTCGGCTTCAACCGCTGCTGATTTCAGTGTTGGTTTTAACGTATTGGGTGATTCTGGCACCGTTATCACAGGTGAAATTGTGGATGAATCGTGGTGCGAAATTGCCATCGTTAGTGGCGTGTTGGGTGTATCACTAAATAGTAATTTTACATAATTAGAAATTTCAAATGGCAATGTTTTCGCTTCGATCCAATCACCGTCCGATAATAAGGTAGCTCTTTTAATAACGTTTTTCATTTCCCTCAGATTCCCATACCAAGCATAAGTCATAAAATTTTCAATAACATCCTTAGAAAAACCCTTTACTTTTTTCTCTAATTCAGCATTTGTCTGGTCTAAGAAGAAATGCGCAAAAGTCATTATATCATGCTTGCGGTCTCGCAGGGCTGGCACGTCAATGCTGAATTCATTAAAACGATGATATAAGTCTTCTCTAAATTTTCCTTTTTTAGAACTTTCAATTAATTTCTCGTTTGATGCAACCAAAATCCGCACATCCAAAGGAATTTCTTTGGTTCCTCCTATTCTCTTCATCGTTCTTTCCTGCACAACCCGCAATAACAGCACTTGAACTTCGTATGGAAGATTGGCAACTTCATCCAAAAAAATCGTACCACCATTGGCTAATTCAAAGTGTCCAATTTTCTGATTTAAAGCACCCGTAAAAGCTCCTTTCTCGTGTCCAAAGAGTTCAGAACCCGCTAAATCTTTTGAAATTGCCCCGCAGTCCATGGCCACAAATGGTTGATTCGCTCTTTTTGAATGTAGATGAATTTCTTGAGCGACTGATTCTTTTCCTGAACCACTTTCTCCATAAATCAGCACACTGTAATTGGTGGGAGCAACCAGCTTTATTTGCTTCAGCAAATGCTGTGATTCTTCTCCATTTCCAAAAATATATCGTGGTGCTTTTAAATTCTTTTTCTTGCCTTCCGAATAATTTTCTTTTCCATTGTTTCCTTCAAATTCATTTTGTTTGCTTCCGTCTTGGGTTTCGGTACTTTCAAGGGCTTTTTTGATAGTTAACAGAATTTCGTCTGGAAAAAGGGGTTTCGTGATGTAGTCATAAGCCCCTAATTTCATTACGTTTACTGCAATTTTTATATCTGAATACCCCGTTATAATGAGAACAGGGATAAAGGGGAACTTTTCTTTGATTTTAGCCAGAATCGTTCCTCCGTCCATATCGCCCAACCTAAAATCGGTCATTACCAGATTAGGTCTAAATTCTTGCAGAGCGGCCAAACCAGCATTGCCGTCATGGGCGATGGCAACTTCATAATTATTTTTAGTTAGAAAACGTCGAAGCAATAAGCATATATCGGTGTCATCATCAATTACTAATATTCTTTGCATGGGGTTGGTATAAGTTTTAGCACAAGTAAAATATGGAACACGGATGACGCAGATGCTTGCGGCAACGCAGATTTAAAAAATATTTACTTGTTATATAAATTGATTAAATAGAAATATAACGTAATCCATTAACCAATTGATATTCAAACAATTACTCATTTTTATTTTAGTATTATCGAACAAAAATACGCAAAAATCTGTGTTGCCGAAGGCATCTGAGTCATCTGCGTTCTATCATTATCTATTACAAAACTCTTCGCATTTGGGCGGATGGGATGCTCATATTTTCTCTATATTTTGCTACCGTTCTTCGAGCAATAATGTAACCTTTTTGAGCCAACAAATCCATTAATTGAAAATCATTCAAGGGGTTTTGTTTATTTTCACCAGCAATTAAATTGACAATTGCCTGTTGAATTTCACGATTAGAAACCTCCTCGCCCGAATCTACTTTAATACCCTCAGTGAATAAATCTTTTAAATTTAGTGTGCCAAAAGGCGTTTGGGCATATTTTCCACTGGTTACTCTTGAAATAGTTGAAATATCCATTCCGATTTGGTCGGCAATATCTTTTAAAATCATTGGTTTCAAGTTACGAATATCCCCCAAATTGAAAAAATCTCGTTGGAATAAAACGATGGCTTTCATGGTTTTCAACATCGTATGTTCTCGCTGTTGAATTGCTTCGATCAACCAATTGGCAGTGCTCATCTTGGTGTTGATATACTGATTTACTGCTTTATTTTTGGTAGAATTTATCGTTTCAGCAAAATTTTTATTGATTTTCAACGAAGGTGTCCGACCATTATTTAGCGAAATATCAATCGACATATCACCAAATAAATTCGTTTCATAGGTGATGATATAATCGGGAATGATGTTGTCTTTCGCCGAAATTGAAGACGTGTTGCCGTCCATAATTGGTTTTGCGTTCAGGGCTGTTATTTGTAGAATAGCTTTTTTAAGTTCATCAGCGGTAATCTTACGCATACGCATAATTTTCTCATAATTTCTTACCGCTAATTCGTCAATATTAAATTCCACAATATCAACAGCTAAATCAACATCAAGGCCTTTTTCTTTTTTACGCTGTAATTGCATCAATAAACACTCCTGCAAATTTGCCGCTCCGATGCCAGCCGGATCCTCCCTTCTCAACACTTTCAAAAGATGTTCTATTTCTTCAATATCAACAAAAATATTGTTGGTAAACGAAACATCATCGGCAATTACATCAGTGGTTATTGTCAAAAAACCATTGTAATCCAAGGAGTCAATGATATAATCCATTAACATAATTTGACGTTCGTTCAACGGTAAATAATGAAGTTGTACTTTCAAATCTGTCCGCCAATCACTTTCTTGAATAATTGGAATAGTGAATAAATCATCATCACTACTGTGATTATTGATATTTGTTTTATAATCGGGTGTGTCATCATTTGCATATTCCTCCCAATCCGAATAATCATTTTCTGGCTTCAAGACTGCCGAATAATCATTGGTTTCATGCTCAGAAATTTCTTCAAAATCATGGTCTGTCACTTCATCTTTTGTAACAATACCCTCCTCCAATAAAGGATTTTCTTCCAATTCATGCTTAATTCGCTCTTCCAATTCTACGGTTGAGAGTTGTAAGAAATTAAGCATTTGGATCTGTAAAGGCGTAATTTTAAAGGTCTGTCTTTGACTTTGAGATAAATTCATCATGACTGGAATGGTTTTAGCGTCCATCTAGTCGTATTCAATTAGCGAGCCTATCTAAGCGTTTCAGTAACTTTTTATAAAAAAACAAGTTTAGTTCCAAATAAGTATTTGATTTACAGATAGTTATGTTTAAAATAAATTATTTATGATCTTTCATCATTTTATATACGTATTGTTCAAGTTTGCGTAAATATAGCAAAAAGTTCTACGATGTGGGGAAATATTTCCCCATATCGTAGAACTTTTATTACTGCCTTGTGATGATTATTCCCTAATCGTTAAAAATTAGTTTGTGTGTAAATTTATTGCATCGGTTTAATTAATTGCGAGTTCTAAGACGATCCCCTGACGACTAAATCCTTTTGCCTACATATTTCGATTCTTTTATGTCAAGCTGAGTAAGTTGAATACTGTTTTGGGTTTTTTCTTCCGTAATATTCTTCACCCACATCAATACGCTCGCTACGAGTGAAACTTTGGGCTCTTTTGGATTTTGGGGTTCATCAGCGGTTTTACGCTTAACCCAATTTATGGTATCCTCTATTATTTCCGTGTCGTGTTTTGCTACATAATTAGAAACGATATTATTAGCAAAATACGGAACCAGCAAACGAGTCAGCCAAGAGGCACGGTATAAAATTGTGTTTTTAAGAATCGCATCAACACCAAAACGCAAACCCATCCCCACGATACTTTTTCGATTTCCATTATGAACTAATAGATTTTTAGCGTACCCCACGACTTGACGGGCAGGTTTCATCTCTTCTTTTAACCGCTCAAAGTGCTTGGTCAATTTCAAATGCGCAATGCTTATTTGATTTTTTAAACGAGCTCTTTCTGCCATTAAATCTTCGATTGTTTCTATTTTAGTCTTCATAATAAAATTTCTTAATGAAAGAATTAATAATTGGTATTTTGAGGTATTTATCTTTAATAGCATACACCATAATACCAATGAGGGCATAAAACAATCCAACGTAGAAAAAACCAGAAGATGGACTATTCAGATGTTCACCAATTAACAGAGCCACGCCCACACTGATGCATATCAAAATAATCATTGCTATCAATGCCATTACTAAAGTTGTGGCAATACTAGAGATTGTATTAGCCGCTTTCAAGGAGGCATTGAGTATTTCCAAATTCCAACGGGCTTCTATATACTCCGAAGCATTATCAAAAATATCCTCGGCTTTATATTTTATCTGATTAATAGCTTCCATACGTTTTGTGTTTGAAAAAAATACTTTTTAAAATTTCTACTGTTTCAAGCGCTAAGCTTGAATAAGCGTATTGGCTTGGGGTTTGAGTAAGCAGGAGTAAATCACTAATGTAAATCTTTACCCATTACTTAAACCTTTTTATTACCCCCCAACAAATTAAATAATGGCCTCAAAAGTGGCGTCAACTTTTCGACTGGCCGTATCGGTGGCATTCTCAAATTCCGCTTTGACATTATTTTTCCAAGACTTTGCTTTGTTCTGAGCATCATCTGCCATTTGTTGAGCATTGTCTTTCCCTTTTTGGATGGCATCCAATAATTCATCAGCCCAAGAATTAGCCCTTTGTTGTACTTTTTTTCTTAAATCAGCTCCTTTTTCTGGAGCAAATAAAAACCCTATTGCCGCCCCGACAGCAGCAGCAGCAACAATTCCAATAATAACAGTTGATTTATTAGACATAATAGTAATTGTTTACGTTAAAATTAAATAAATTACAATTTGGAAAGTAAAACAACTATACCGGACATAATAGGAAACAATTCTTATGATTTTCGGGGTGTATATTACACAACTTGTGGATTTAAAAAGGCATGATTTTAGTGGAAATGATTGGAATAAGCTGGAATAGTTTTTTAAATTTGGTGTATGAATAAACAGTAAATCACTTTAATATGAATGTTTTAAGGCGGTATTTAACAAGCTTAACATTTCATTCTTATGGAAATGATAACGATTAAACAGCTAATTACTATGCAAAGAATAGCACTAATTAGGCTTCCCTTGGAAATTACCTTTCACGAATATTCCTTTTAAAAAATCCACTCATTCTTGGGTGGATTTTTCATTTTAGCATTTGTTAATCTAAGAATAATACAATTTTATTTCAAATTAA
>Ga0114959_10002361_pt1 | contig 15643 bp, 15 predicted proteins | sample C_130625_EF_Meta_FD_87317 | JGI IMG/M metagenome (GOLD analysis project Ga0114959, IMG submission 87317) | Freshwater microbial communities from Lake Croche, Canada to study carbon cycling - C_130625_EF_MetaG | ecosystem: Environmental > Aquatic > Freshwater > Lake | place: Lake Croche, Canada...
GCCTTCGCCGGCATGGGGCTGCAACTGATGACCGAGCCAGGCCGCTGGCTGGTCGGCCCCGCCGGTCTGCTGCTGGCCGGCGTGGTGCTGACCAAGGCCCATGACCGCTTCATGGTGCTGGACGCGGCAATGAACGATCTGGTGCGGCCCGCCATGTATGAGGCCTATCACGGTATCGTGCCGCTCGACGCCGGCAACGCCATCGGCGAGGCGCGCGAGATCGACGTGGTCGGTCCGGTCTGCGAAAGCGGTGACACCTTCGCCAAGAACCGCCTGATGCCGCGCGTGCCGGCCGGCGGACGGGTGGCGATCCTGGATGCCGGGGCCTATGGCGCGGTGATGAGCGGCACCTACAACGCCCGCCCGCTGCTGCCGATCGCGCTGGTGGATGGCGATCATTGGGCGGTGATAAGGCCGCGCCAGCCACTTGAGGCCTTGTGGGCAGACGAATCGATCCCTGATTTCGTCACATGACAGCATCGCCAGACCCCTCCTTCGCACCGCCGCCGGGTCTGTCCCGGATGCGCGGTCTCGCGAAGGCGGTGCTGGCGTTCGAGCGTGTCTGGCCAGCCATCGCGCCCTCCATCGGCATCGCGCTGCTGGCGATCAGTGCCGCCTTGCTCGACCTGCCGCATCTGCTGCCGCCGACCTTGCATGTGGCGGCGCTGGCATTCTCCGGGCTCACGGTGCTGGGAAGCCTCGGGCTCGGGCTGCGCCGCGTCCGGCTGCCACGGGATGCCGAAGCCGATCGGCGCCTGGAGGCTGACACCGGTCTGCGCCATCAGCCGCTCGCCGTGTTGGAAGATGGGCCCGCGGGCCCTCCCGGTCCGCTCTGGGCGGCGCATGTCGCCCGCGCCCGCGCCCAGATCGCGCGCCTGCGCCTGCACCCGCCCCGCGCCGTGCTTTCCACCGCCGACCCGCGGGCGCTGCGCGCCTTGGTGCTGATATGCCTCGTCATCTCGCTTGGCATCGCCGGGCCAGATGCGCGGCTGCGGCTGCATCGCGCCGTGTCCCCCTCCTTCCCACCGACTGCACCGGCACAAGCCCCGGTGCTACAGGCCTGGATCACCCCGCCCGCCCATACGGGCCTGCCGCCGATCTTTCTCAGGCCCGAGGGCGGCGCGGTGACGGCCCCCACCGGCAGCCGTTTTCAGGCGAGTCTGGGCGGCGTCAGCGGTGAGATCGCCTTGCGGCTCGGCGCGCAGAGCATGCCCTTCACCGCACTGGACCCGACCAGCTCCGAGGTCACCACCGAGCTTGCGGGATCGGAAGGGCGCCTCACCATCACCCGCCATGGCCGGGAATTCGCCGGCTGGGACCTCACACTGATCGGCGACAGCGCCCCCAGGCTGCGCTTCCCCGAACGCCCCGGCGTCATCCGCGGTGCCCTGCCGCAGACCCGCATCCCGTGGGAGGCGACGCATCCCTACGGCGTGACCGCGCTGCTCGTCGAGTTGCATCTGCGGGACCGCCCCGCTGCACCGGCGCTGAAGCTCGCCATCCCGCTCTCTGCCCCGGTGCCTGACACCTCGCCGAAACTGTTCCACGGTGCCCGCACGCAGGATCTCACCGCCCATCCCTGGGCCGGACTGTCCGTGACCCTCCAGCTCATCGGCCGCGACGCCACTGGGCTGGAGGGCCGTAGCGAGATCGTCGAGCTGACCTTGCCGCAGCGCCGCTTCGAGCATCCGGTGGCGCGTGCCTTGGTCGAGCTGCGCCGCAGCCTCAGCCGCGACCCGACGGCCCGCGCCGCCGTCATCGCCGATTTCGACCGGCTGGCCGAGCTGCCCCTCATCTGGGACGGTAATTTTGGCTTATATCTCAACCTGCGCGCCATCCGCTCACTGCTGCGCGTCAACCGCGACGCCTTGGCGGTGGACGAGGCGCAGGCGCGCATGTGGTCGCTCGCCGTGGCACTGGAGGAGGGCGCCGCCGACCGCGCCGCCCGCAAGCTGGAGGAGACCCGCCAGGCGCTGCGTGACGAGATCGAGGCGCAGAAGAATGAAGCCGCCCCCAATTCCGCCGAGCTGGACCGCAAGACCCGCGAATTCCAGGAGGCGCTGGAGAAGCGGCTTGAGGCGCTGTCCGAGCAGGTCCGTCGTGATCCTGGTTCGGACGTCTTCGATCCCCAGGCCCACCCTCTCGACACGCGCGACATGCAGCGCCTCGCCCAGCAGATGCGCGACGCTGCCAAGGCCGGCGATCCCAAAACCGAGGCCGAGAAGCTCGCCGAACTGGACAAAATGCTGGAGGCGCTGAAATCCGCCCGCCCCGAACATGGTCAGCGCACCGAACGCGAGCGCCAGCGCGCAGAGAAGCGCGAGCGGGGTCAGCAGCAGGTCACGGCGGTGCAGGACCTCGTTCGGCGGGAGGGGAGCATTCTCGACCATGCCCAGTCCCGCGGACAATCGAGCCCGCTCACTCGCAGAACGCCTCGCCCTGAGGATCAGGCGCAGCGCGACGCCGACCAGACCCGCCAACTTGCGTTGCGCCGCGCGCTGGGTGAGCTGATGCAGCAGTTTGGCGACCTCACCGGCGATGTGCCACCCCATCTCGGTGAGGCCGATGGCGCCATGCGCGACGCCGCTCAGGCGCTGGCGTTGGCGCGCGATCCGCAGGCCGGCCACGCCGCGCAGGCGGCAATCGAGGCGCTGCAGAAAGGTGCCCAGGCGATGCGCCAGCAGGTCAGCCGTCAGTTCGGCCAGGATCAGGGCGATGACGAGGGTGAGGGCGAGGAGGGCATGGAGGCGCAGGACGGCCAGGGCGACGGCGAGGGGAGGCGGCAGGGAGAGGGCCAAGGCAACGGCCAGCGCGACGGACGGGGCGGCTCACGTTACGGCACCAGCCAGGGCCAGACCTCCGGGCATCAGGGGCAGAGCCGCCACGGCCTTCTCCCCTCTCAACGCCGCGATCCACTTGGCAGGCCAGCCGGCAACGGCACCGGTGGGCTGGACGATGCCGGCGATGTGCAGGTTCCCGAGCAGATGGAAGAGGCGCGCACCCGCGCCTTGCAGGACGAACTGCGCCGCCGCGGTGCTGACCGCACGCGCGCTCCGGTGGAATTGGACTATATCGACCGGCTGCTGAAGCCGTTCTGAACGGTCAAGACGCCGGGCTCGACTCCCCTTCACCGCATCTTAACTTTTTCCCCGCACTCTTGTGACCACACAAGCATGACGGGCACGGCGATGAGCAGCACGGCAATCTCCACTTCAGGCTTCACGTCGGGCATCGATCTGTTCAACGTCGCCGATCAACGTATGGCGTGGCTGAACACCCGGCAGAGTGTGCTTGCGCAGAACATCGCGAATGCCTCCACACCGGGCTGGAAGGAGCGTGATGTCGGCTCTTTCGCCAGCGTGCTGGCCAGCACCACCGGCATCACACCGACGCGCACCAGCGCAATGCATCTCCAGGGCACGGCCACCGGGGCCTCCGGCGCGCATATCGTGCGTGGTGAGAATGCGCCGGACGGCAACGCGGTGGCGATTGATGAGCAGATGATCAAGGTCGCGCAGACCGAGACCGATCATCAGACCGCAACCGCGATCTACGGCAAGTATCTGGGCATGTTCCGCATGGCGCTCGGCCACTGACGATACGGGATAAAAGGGCAGCACGATGGATCTCGACAAGGCGCTGACGATCTCCGCCCGCGGCATGGAGGCCCAGACCACAAGGCTGCGGGTGATCGCTGAGAACCTCGCCAACCAGGACACCACGGCCGGCGCCCCCGGCGGCAAGCCGTATCAGCGCAAGACCGTGACATTTGAGAACCAGCTCGATCATGCCACTGGCGCATCGATGGTGAAGGTCAAGAAGGTCGGGGTCGACAAATCAGCCTTCCCGCAGCGCTATGACCCGTCCCACCCGGCGGCAGACGGCAAGGGCTATGTGCAGACGCCGAATGTGAACAGCTTCGTCGAGGTGATGGACATGCGCGAGGCGCAACGGTCCTACAGCGCCAATCTGCAAGTGATGCAGGTGACGCGCGGCATTCTCACCCGCGCCATCAGCATGTTGAAATAGGAGACCACGCCATGGCGATCTCATCGCTTTCCCCCATCGCGTCCAATGCCTTGCAGGCCTATCGCACCACCTCCGAGATCGGGACGGACCGGTCGGGCATGAGCGGCAGCATTGCTGCGGGCGGCGGTGTCAGCTTCGGCAACGTGCTGCAAAACGCACTCTCCGGCGTGGTCAACCAGGGCCACGAGGCTGAGGCCAAATCGATGCAGGCAATGACCGGACAGGGCAACATCCTTGATGTTGTCTCCGCCGTGTCCAAGGCCGAATTGTCGTTGCAGACCACGCTTGCCGTGCGCGACCGGGTGGTGGCCGCGTATCAGGACATCATGCGCATGCCAATCTGATCTGCCGGACCTCAGACGAAAAACGCGCTGGGAGGTTTGCCTCATGAACGAGGGTGATGTGTCTGCGGTGATGCGGGAGACCATTCTGGTCACGTTGAAGCTGGGTGGACCCGTGTTGCTGGTGGCGTTGTCGGTGGGCGTGTTCATGTCGCTGATCCAGGCGGTGACACAGATCAACGAACCTACTCTGGCGTTCGTGCCCAAGGTGGTGGCGATCTGTGGGGCATTCCTGCTGGCCGGCCCGTTCATGGTCTCCACGCTTGGGGACTTCATGCGCGCCTTGTTCGATCGGGTGGTCGCGGTCGGCGGCAGTTGAACGCGAGGGGATGATGGATGATCCCGCGCTCCTGCTGGCCAGTCTGCCCGCCTGGGCGTTTGCGGCCGTGCTGCTGCTGGCCCGCGTGGGTGCCGCGTGCAGCCTGCTGCCAGGTATTGGCGAAGCAGAGCTGCCGGCGACGGTGCGGCTGCTGTTCGTCTGCGCATTCTCCGTCCTGATCTTCCCGGGGGTGATGCCATTGATGCCGGCTGTGCCGGCGGATGTGCCGCATATCCTGCTGATGGTGGCGGCCGAGCTGTTCACCGGGCTGTGGCTGGGCTGGCTTACAAGGCTGATCATGATGGCGCTGCCGATGGCGGGGCAGATGGTTGCCATGGCCATCGGCGCCACCAATGTGTTGCAGCCTGATGCCATGTTGGGGGCCGGTGCGTCGGCCTTGTCACGGCTGTTCGGCCTGGCGGCGCCCGTTCTCATCCTGGCGGCGGGCCTGCATGGCTGGACGCTGACGGCGCTGGCCGGCACGTATCGTCTTGTCCCGCCGGGCCAGTTCCTGCCGATTGCCGATACCACAGCCACCGTCGTGACCGCCGTCGGCGAGGCTTTCGCTCTGGCACTGCGCCTCGCGGGGCCGTTCCTGATGGCGGCGCTGCTGTTCCATGTCAGCATCGGCCTCGTTGCCCGCCTGGTGCCGCAGCTCCAGATCTACTTTGCTGCTGCGCCGGGGCAGATCGCCGCTGGTCTCGCCTTGCTGGCTGTCGCGATGCTGGCGATCTCCGGGACATGGCTTGAAGTGGTGCGCGGCAGCCTCGCCGCCTTGCCGGGTCTCTGAGCCGTGGCTGGAGAGGACGATGACGGTGAGGACAAGACACAGGACGCCTCGGCCAGACGCCTGCGCCAGGCGCGGGAGGAGGGGCGGGCGCCCCTCTCGCGCGAGGTGGCGGGGCTTGCTGTGCTGGCAGCGGGCTCGCTGATGCTGGCCATCGCGACGCCTTCGGCGCTGCGTGAGGCCGTGGGTCTGTTCACGTCGCTGCTGTCGCAATCCCACGTCATGGAGCTGAGTCAGGCGATGCGCCTGGCAGGACGGGCGCTGCTGATGCTGGCGCTGCCGGTGGCGCTGGCCGCCGGGCTTGCGGCTGCGCTCGGAATCGTGCTGCAGACTGGCCTGCTCGTGCATCTGGGTGCTCTCGCGCCTGATCTGGGGCGGATCAGCCCCATCGCGGGGCTGAAGCGGGTCTTCGGCTCGCATATGCTGATGCAGGCGGCAAAATCGGTGTTGAAGGTCTCGGTCGTTGGCTTCGCCGGGTGGAGCGCGCTGTCAGGCGCGCTGCCGGTGCTGATGGCCAGCCTTAACTGGACGCCGGGACATCTGGTCGAGCAAATCTGGGCACAGCTCGCCGCCGCCCTGGTGGCCATGCTGGGAGCCTATAGCTTGTTTACGGCGGCGGACGTGCTGAAGACACGTTACGATTTCTATCAGGGCATGAAGATGTCCCGCCAGGAGCTGCGCGAGGAGCAGAAGGGCGAGGATGGCGATCCCCACGTGAAGGGCCGCCTGAAGCAGATCCGCATGCAACGCTCCCGGCGACGGATGATGACGGCGGTGCCGAAAGCCACGGTCGTTGTCACCAATCCCACACATTATGCCGTGGCGCTGTTGTATGATCGGGACGCAGGAGGAGCACCCCGCATCGTGGCAAAGGGCGTTGACGAGGTTGCAGCGCGGATCAGGGCGGTCGCGGAGGAGGCGGGCGTGCCGCTGGTCGCCAACCCGCCGCTGGCCCGTGCGCTCTATCCGATGAAGCTCGGCAGTGAGATCCCGCCTGATCATTTCAAGGCAGTGGCAGAGCTGATCGCCTATGTCTGGCGGCTCAAGTCGCCGCCCCCCAGGACCAGGCCGTGAGGGCGCCCAAGCCGATCAAGCTCTGGATGTTCCACCTCATCGCCCGGGTCCGCCGATGGCTGGGCGGTGGCCACGCCCGTCTGTTGCTGGAGATGCTGGCAGCCCCGCAGGACAGGATGGCCGCGCTGCTGCTAGAGGACGCGGCGGGGCCAGCCATGGTCATCGACAGCCAGGGGCGGGTGGTTCGCTTCAATGCCGCCATGCAGCAGCTGCTCGGCGAATCCGGGACCTTGGCGCCGGGCAGCCTGATCGATCCGGTGTTTGCCGCTGCGGCACGGGAGGCGGCAATCGCCGAGTTGGTTCCGATCCTGCTGGGGCGGCAGCAAGGTGCCCGCAGCTTCGCCACGACCCTCGCAGGCCAGGAGGGTGAACAGGAGGTTCGGGCCCTCGCCTTGCCGCTGCGCGAAGAGGGCGCCGTGGTAACGGGTGTGCTGCTTCGCTTCACCGACATCTCCGCCCAGCGGCAGCTTGAAGCGCAGCTCGCCCATAGCCAGAAGCTGCAGGCCACCGGACAGCTCGCCGGTGGCATCGCTCATGATTTCAATAACCTGCTGACTGCGGTGATTGGCGCCGCGGACAGCATTATCGAGCGCGAGCAGGCTGGCCCGCCCTCGGCGCATGGTCGTGAGACGATGGAGGATGCGCGCCAGATCCGCGACAGCGCGGATCGCGGCGCAGCTCTGGTCCGCCAGTTGCTGGCTTTTGGCCGGCAGCAGACCCTGCAGCCCTCCATCCTCGCTGTGAACGACGTGATCGAAAGCGTCTCGACCCTGCTGCGCCGGCTTCTTGGCAGCAGCATCCGTCTGGAACTGGCGCTGGAGACCCCTGGGCGCCAGGTGCGCGCAGACCCGACGCAACTTGACCAGGTGCTGATCAATCTCGCCGTCAATGCCCGCAATGCCATGCCGCAAGGCGGCGTGCTGCGGCTAGGCAGCGGTCATATCAGTCTCTTCCGCCCCCTTGCCCTTGGTGCGGAGGTGATTCCGCCCGGCCGCTACGTGATGATCGAGGTGCAGGACAATGGGGTGGGTATCCCGCCCGAGGTTCTGCCGCGCATCTTCGATCCGTTCTTCACCACGCGGCGCGAAGCGGGCGGCAGCGGGCTCGGCCTGTCCACGGTGCATGGCATCGTCCGACAGTCAGACGGGTTTCTCGCCGTCGAGAGTTCGCAGGGCGTGGGCACCAGTGTGCGCATTTATCTCCCCCGGTGGGACGGTGCAGACGCGCTCGGGGTGCCACGTCTACCGGTACGTGTGGCAGCCACTTCGCCGCCACGACCACCCTCCCCCGGGCCGTTGCCTCCTGGGACCCTGCCGTCTGAGACAACGCCTCCTGGGACAATGCCTCCTGGGACAATGCCTCCTGGGGCGTTGCTCGCCGAGACGCTGCCCCCCGAGGGTTCGCCGTGCGAGGGCGTATTGCTCCTGGTCGATGACGAGGACGCTTTGCGCAAGCTGGCCGCGCGGGCGCTGGCACGCGCCGGTTGGCAGGTGCTGTCAGCCGATTCGGGCGAATCCGCTTTGGAGTTGCTGCGCACGCGCATCCAAACCGGTCAGCCGACCATTGACGTGGTGGTCAGCGACATGATGATGCCCGGTATGGACGGCGGCACCTTGCTGCGCGAGGTCCGTGCGTTGCTTGGACGGGATGACCTGCCGGGCCTGCTGGTATCCGGCTTCGCGCAATCCCGCCTGCGCGATGGGCTGCGCGCAAAGCACACCGCGTTCCTCGCCAAGCCGCATTCGCTTCGCCAACTGGTGACCACCGTTGGCGACCTCGTGGGGACCGCTCGCCGCGAGATTCTGGCGTAGAAGACGCACTATTGACGGTCAAGTTCCATTTTTGTTCTTGTCAAATCACCGATTGACGAACATATAACGAACGCGCGCGACAGAGATTCACACAGGGTGATTGCGGCGCAATCCCTGGCTGTGACAGACTCGTGCGCACAGACAGATGATCGGTCACATGAAAAATCCTCGGGAACCGGTTTCCATGGACAAGAACAAGGCGCTGGACGCCGCGATGGCGCAGATCGAGCGGGCCTTCGGGAAGGGCTCGATCATGAAGATGGGCGCGCGCCCGGGGGACGAGCAGATCGCCGTCATCCCGTCCGGCTCGCTCGGCCTGGATCTGGCGCTTGGCATCGGCGGGCTGCCGAAGGGGCGCATCGTCGAGATCTACGGCCCGGAAAGCTCGGGCAAGACCACGCTCGCGCTGCACGCCATCGCCGAGGCGCAGAAGCGTGGCGGCACCTGCGCTTTTATCGATGCTGAGCACGCGCTTGATCCGATCTATGCCCGTAAGCTCGGCGTGGATGTCGATAATCTGCTGATCAGCCAGCCCGATGCCGGCGAGCAGGCGTTGGAGATCGCCGATACCTTGGTGCGCTCTGGGGCGATCGATGTGCTGGTGGTCGATTCGGTGGCCGCGCTTGTGCCGCGCGCCGAATTGGAAGGCGAGATGGGCGATGCGCATGTCGGCCTGCACGCCCGCCTGATGAGCCAGGCGCTGCGCAAGATCACCGGCTCGGTGTCGCGCTCCAACACGATGTTGATCTTCCTCAACCAGATCCGCCTCAAGATCGGGGTGATGTTCGGCAACCCCGAGACCACCACCGGCGGCAACGCACTGAAGTTCTACGCCTCCATCCGCCTGGAGATCCGCCGCATCGGCCAGATCAAGGACCGGGACGAGGTGGTGGGCAACCAGACCCGGGTGAAGGTGGTGAAGAACAAGCTGGCGCCGCCGTTCCGCCAGGTGGAGTTCGACATCATGTATGGCGAGGGCATCTCCAAGGTCGGCGAGTTGATCGATCTTGGCGTGAAGGCGGGCGTGGTGGAGAAATCCGGCGCCTGGTTCAGCTGCGACAGCCAGCGCATCGGCCAGGGTCGCGAGAACGCCAAGCAGTTCCTGCGCGATCACAAGGATATGGCCGAAGCGATCGAGAAGCGGGTGCGCGATCAGGCCGGGGTCGTTGCCAACATGATGATGACATCCCCGTTGGATGGCGAGGAAGCCGACGCTGCCGAATGATACTCCGGAGGGGCTTGGCGGGCTTGATCTCGCGCTGATCGAGGCCGCCCGCGATCTGATCCGCCTGCATCACCGGCCGAAATGGCACACGGTGGCGGCAGCCTTGCGCGGCGCGGATGGACGCATCTGGACCGGGCTGCATCTTGGCACCTCGGTCGGCCGGCTTGCGGTCTGTGCCGAGGCGGTCGCGCTGGGGCGAGCGATCATCGAGGGCGACGGCACCATCGCCACCGCTGCCGCCGTGCGCCATCCCAAACCGCATGAGGACAGCCAGGAGATCGCCGTGGTCTCGCCCTGTGGCGGCTGCCGGGAGATGATCCTGGATTTCGCACCGCTCGCCTGGGTGATCCTGCCGGATATGCAACGCCACCCGATCGCCTCCCTGCTGCCCGCGCCTTATCGCCGCCAACCCCGAACAGGAGAGCAAGATGAAGGGGTTTGACCCAAAATTCCGCGATCTGCCGGACTATATCCTCGGTATCACCCGCGAGATTTGGGAAGACCGGCAGATTGCCACCTTGCGGCGCTATTACGCGCCCGACCTCGCCGTCCGCTCGCCGTCCGGCGTGGTGACCGGCAATGAGGGCGTCATCGCCGCGACCATGGCAACACTGGCCGAGTTCCCCGACCGAACCCTTCTCGGCGAGGATGTCATCTGGTCGGGCGATGAGACCACGGGGTTTCTCTCCTCCCACCGCATTCTTTCCACCGCCACCCATCTGGGCGATGGCATCTATGGCCCGGCGAGCGGGGCACGATTGCGCTATCGCATCATCGCCGACTGCGCGGTGCGCGACAATGTCATCTATGACGAGTGGCTGGTGCGCGACCAGGGCGCCATCATGCGCCAGCTCGGCATCGAGCCGAAGCGCTACGCTGCCGAGCGAATCGCGGCCGAAGGCGGCCCCGAATCCTGCGCCCGGCCGTTGACACCGCTCACCGACATCGCCGGCCCCTACACCGCAACCGGCAACGATGATGAAGCGGGCCAGCGCTACGCAGCGCTGCTGACCCGGCTGATGAACGCCGATTTCGCCACCATTCCGCAGGATTACGACCGCGCCGTGCAGATCGAGATGCCAGGCGGCGTCACCGGTCATGGCCGGGAGACGGTGGATGCGTTCTGGCTCCGGCTGCGCGCCGCCTTCCCCTCGGCACGCTTCCAGATCGATCACGTCATCGGCCGGCAGGACCCGATGATGCCGCCGCGCGCCGCCTTGCGCTGGAGCCTGTGGGGGCGGCATGACGGGCCGGGCGCGTTCGGCGCGCCGAGCGGGGCGGAGGTCTATGTGCTCGGCATCAGCCATGCCGAGTTCGGGCCTTACGGCCTGCGCCGCGAATTCGTGCTGTATGATGAGACCGCGATCTGGAAGCAGATCCTGATGCAGACGGGCTGAGCCATGGTGTTTGATGTGATCGTGGTCGGCGTCGGCGGCATGGGCAGCGCCACGTGCTGGCAACTCGCCCGCCGCGGGCTGCGGGTGCTGGGGCTGGAGCGCTTCGACATTCCGAACAGCATGGGCTCGTCCCACGGCGTCACCCGCATCATCCGGCTGCCCTATTACGAGGACCCGGCCTATGTGCCGCTGCTGCGCCGCGCCTATGCGCTGTGGCGGGAGTTGGAGCAGGCAACCGGCCGTCAGGTGCTGCATATCACCGGCTCGATCGATGGGAGCCCGGAGGATGATCCGCTGTTTCAGGGCGCATTGCGCTCGGCGCGCGAGCATGATTTGCCGCATGAGGTGCTGACCGGCGACCAGATCGCCGAACGCTTCCCCGCCTATCGCCTGCCCGACCATTTCCGCGCCGTGTTTCAGCCCGAAGGCGGGTTTGTCGCCAGCGAGCACGCCATCGTCGCCCATGTGCAGGCCGCGCAGGCAGCGGGTGCGGTGATCCGCGCGCAGGAACGGGTGCGGGACTGGCAGGTCAGCCCGGCCGGGGTGAAGGTCACCACCGATCAGGGCGTCTATCACGCCGGCCGCCTGGTGCTCACCGCCGGCGCCTGGATGGACGAGCTGGCGCCGCTGCTGAAAGGCGTGGCGGTGGCCGAGCGCCAGGTGCTGGCCTGGTTGCAGCCGCAGATGCCAGAGCTTTTCACCCCAGCGCGCTTCCCGGTGTTCAACCTCACCGTCGCGGAAGGCCGGTATTACGGTCTGCCGATCTTCGAGGTGCCGGGCTTCAAATTCGGCCGCTACCATCATCGCGGCGAGACCGGGCCGGCCGAGAGCCTGCGCCGCGAGGTGGACTGCGAGGACGAGGCGCTGCTGCGCCAGTTCGCCGCACGCTATTTCCCGCAGGGCTCCGGCCCGACCATGGCGCTGCGGGCCTGCGCCTTCACCAACACGCCGGATGAGCATTTCATCATCGATCATCATCCCGATCACCCCGAAGTCACGATGGCCTCGCCCTGCTCGGGCCATGGCTACAAATTCTGCAGCGTGATGGGCGAAATCCTGGCCGATCTGGCGAGCGGGGCAGGGGAAACCCGGCACGAGATCGGGTTTCTGCGCTGGGGCGAACGCCGCGCCACCGCCGCGTAGCGGGTGCCCGGGCAGGCGGCACCCATCTTGCTCATCCCGCATCCTGGTCACCCGGCACCGAACGGGCGCCGGACCGAAGAGGGTATGGATGGGCCTGCGGGTTCTGCTGATTGATGACAATGCCGAACGAGCGGCCGCCGTCACCGCGGGGCTGGCGGCGGATGGCTGCGAGGTGGTGGCGCTGCGGCCCGATCATGCCGATATCGTGGCCCAGGTGCGCGCCGCCCGGGCCGAGGTGATCGTCTGCGATCTCGATCATGCCTCGCGCGACGCCATTGAGAGCATGCGCGCGCTGAACCGCGACGAGCCGCGCCCGGTGGTGATGTTCGTCGATCGCTCCGACCCGGCCAGCATCACCGCCGCGATGGAGGCCGGCGTGGCCGCCTATGTCATCGAGGGCCTGCAGCCCGGCCGGGTGCGCGCGGTGATCGATGTCGCGGTGGCGCGGTTCCAGGCGCATCAGGCGCTGCGGGCGGAACTCGATGAGGCGCGCAGCGCGCTGACCGAGCGCAAGCTGGTGGAACGCGCCAAGGGCGTGCTGATGCAGACACGTAAAATGAGCGAGGATGAGGCGTATCGCACCTTGCGCCGCCTCGCCATGGACCAGGGCAAGCGGCTGGCGGATGTGGCGGAGAGCGTGATCGCCATGGCGAAGCTGCTGCGTTGAGCAGCAATCGCCTAAATTTTCATCATTCAATGAAAATCGCCGCACACCCTCGCATCCGTAGCCAAAAAATCCGCCGCATTTCTGGCCGATCGCACATGGCACACTGATTGCTCACTGAACACTGATCGGAATTCCGGCATCCACCGGACCGTGCCCGTCAATGGCGACGGACCACGCGCTGATCCCCACATCCAGCGGTCCAATGGCGGTCCGCTCCCGACATGCAGGCGCATCCTTGTGCCTGCGAGGAGCAGACGCATCGTGACTCTGACCGCCCCGCATTCGATCGATCGCCCCGCACGCGGCAGCGCCAGCGACACCCTCACGCTGGGCTTCGTGCCGCTCACCGACGCGGCGCCGTTGCTGGTCGCCGATGCGCTGGGGCTGTTCGCACGCCACGGCCTGAAGGTGGTGCTGAGCCGCATGCAGGCCTGGTCGGCGATGCGCGACCGCATCGGTTTCGGGGCGCTGGATGGCGGGCAGATGCTCTCCCCGATGCCGATCGCAGCGGCCATGGGCCTGGGTGGCCTCACCACCCGCCTCGCCGTCGTCGCCACGCTCGCGCGGCAGGGCAACACGCTCACCCTGTCTGATGCGCTGATGGCCGAGATCGAGGCGGCCGCCCCGGCGCTGGCCACCACCCGCCCGCTCCAAGCCGCCGCCCTGCGCGCCGCCCTCGCGGCCCGGCAGCACGAAGGACGGGACCGGCCCGTCATCGCCGTGGTCTATGCCTGGTCCTCCCACACCTATCTGCTGCGCCACTGGCTGGCGGAAGGCGGCATCGATCCGGAGCAGGATGTCACGCTCGTGGTGGTGCCGCCGCCGCTGGTCGCCGAGGAGCTCGCCGCCGGCCGCATTGACGGGTTCTGCGCCGGCGAGCCCTGGGGATCGCGCGCCGTCGATCTGCGCTGCGGCCGCATCGCGCTGACCACCGCCGATATCTGGCCCCACCATCCCGAAAAGGTCCTGGCCATCAGCGCCGCGCGTCTCGCTGAGGAGCCGGCGCAGATCGAGGCGCTGGCCGCCGCCGTCATTGAGGCCGGTATCTGGCTCACCGACCCGGCCCATCGCGCCGACGCCACCCGCATTATCCAATCCCGCGCTTTGCCCGAGGTGCCGGCCGAGATCATCGCCCTCGCCCTCTCAGGCCAGCTGGTGATGACGCCGGACGAGGCGCCCCGCCCGGCCGCCGCCCTGCAATTCCATCCCGACGCCACCTATCCCCATCCCGAGCACGGTGCCTGGTGGGCCGGCCAGATGCGCCGCTGGGGCCATCTGCCCGAGCCGCCCGCCGAGATCCCCACGCTTTGGCGCCCCGATGTCTGGCAGCGCGCCGCCTTGCGCGCCGGAATGTCACCCATCCCCCCGATCCTTCCCGCCCTTCCAGGAGACCGTTCATGACCCACCCGACCCGCCGCGCCGTGCTGCGCACCGCCTCGCTGCTCGCCGCCGCCCGCCTCGCATTGCCGCATGGCGCCCGTGCCGCCACCGGCCCTGAGACCAGCAAGGCCACGCTCGGCTATATCGCGCTGACCGACTCTGCCCCGCTGATCATCGCCAAGGAGCGCGGGCTGTTCGCCAAATACGGCATGGCCGATGTCGAGGTGACCAAACAGGCGAGCTGGGGCGGCACGCGCGACAATCTCGTGCTGGGCGGCGGTGCCGGCGGCATTGATGGCGCGCATATCCTCACGCCGATGCCTTATCTGCTCCAGACCGGCAAGGTGGTGCAGAACGGCCAGTCGGTGCCGATGTCCATCCTCGCGCGGCTCAACACCAACGGGCAGGCGATCAGCGTCTCGAAAGCGCTGATGTCCGCCGGTGCGAAGCTCGACAGCGCGCCGCTGCGCCCGGTCTTTGCCGGGAAGACCGACAACAAGGTCGCCATGACCTTCCGCGGCGGCACGCATGATCTCTGGATCCGCTACTGGCTCGCCGCCGGCGGCATCGATCCGGACCGCGACGTGCAGACCATCGTCGTGCCGCCGCCGCAGATGGTGGCCAACATGAAGGTCGGCACCATGGACGCGTTCTGCGTCGGCGAGCCCTGGAACGACCAGCTCGTGCACCAGTCGCTCGGCTACACCGCCTGCGTCACCGGCGAGATCTGGAAAGATCACCCCGAGAAATCCCTGGCGATGCGCAGCGATTTCGTGGCCGCCAACCCCAAATCCGCCGAGGCCATCACCGCCGCCGTGATCGAGGCGCAGATCTGGGCCGACAAGCTCGAGAACAAGGAGGAGCTGGCGGCGATGCTGGGCAAGCGCGCCTGGTTCAACGTGCCGCCGGCCGACATCCTGCCGCGCTCCAAGGGTGACATCGACTATGGCGACGGCCGCAAGGTGACCGCCTCGCCGCTGCGCATGAAGTTCTGGGCCGATCACGCCTCCTACCCGTTCCAGTCCCATGAGCTGTGGTTCCTCACCGAGGATATCCGCTGGGGCGTGCTCGGCACCGAGACCGACACCAAGGCGCTGATCGCCGCCGTCAACCGCCAGGACATCTGGCGCAGCGCCGCGAGCCTCGCAGGCGTTGCCGCCGCCGACGTGCCCTCCGGCCCCTCGCGCGGGGTGGAGACGTTCTTTGACGGCAAGAGCTTCGACCCCGCCAACCCCGCCGCCTATCTCGCCGCCCAGTCGATCAAGAAACTCCAGGCCTGAGGGAGACGATCATGAGCACCACATTGCAACAAACTCTGCCCGCAGCCCCCGCGGCCCCGCGCCAGTTCCTCGCCTGGCTCGGCCGCATTGCCTATGCCAGGGGGCGGGACGCGCTGCCGCTGATCGTCATGCTGGTGCTCATCATCGGGCTTTGGCAGATCATCGCCGACCGCCCGACCTCAAGCCTGCC
>Ga0114959_10002362_pt1 | contig 15641 bp, 10 predicted proteins | sample C_130625_EF_Meta_FD_87317 | JGI IMG/M metagenome (GOLD analysis project Ga0114959, IMG submission 87317) | Freshwater microbial communities from Lake Croche, Canada to study carbon cycling - C_130625_EF_MetaG | ecosystem: Environmental > Aquatic > Freshwater > Lake | place: Lake Croche, Canada...
TTGCCTGAACCTGATGAACCCATAATTGAAACCAATTCACCTTTTTCAATATGCATATCAACACCTTTTAGCACTTGCATGCTAGAAGAAGCCATGGTGTATGATTTTTTTATATCGATTAATTTTATCACTTATTGATTTTGTTCGAATTCGAGGTTTCTGATTTTCGGCATAAATTTAAAACAAGTTGCCACAACTGCTAATGTTACGCATGCACCAGCAACTACTGAAGGTACAAGTCCTAATCCTCTTGCAGCAGTGCCCGATTCAAAAGCTCCCAATTCATTAGACGACCCAATAAATATTTTACTAACTGCTTCTATTCTTCCACGCATATTTTCTGGCGAATACATTTGAACTATGGTAGTTCTTATAATTACACTTATTTCATCAAAAGCTCCTGCCAACATTAACATCACAAATGATAAAATATAATTTTTAGAAAGGGCAAAAACTAAAATGCAAATTCCAAAAATAGCGATAGATAAAAAGAGTTTTTTACCTGCATTCTTTCTCACTGGTCGTGATGACAAAATGATACTCATGATTACTGCTCCTATTGCCATTGCACTTTGCAAATATCCTAATCCTTTTGGTCCGCAATGCAGCACTTTATCCGCGTAAGCTGGCAACATAGCTATTGCACCGCCAAATAAAACCGCAAACATATCTAATGCAAATGCACCAATTAATTGCTGGGTCTTAAAAACAAATTTAAGTCCTTGCTTCAAGCTGTCCCAAATATTTTCGTGAGTAGGTTTGGGTGGCAAAGGTATTTGTGATATGCGCGACATAAAAAATAGACTGCAAATTACCATTACAAACAAGAATGAAAAGGCAATATCATGCCCATAATATGCATATAGTAGTCCAGCTATTGCAGGCCCGCAAATGCTACCCATATCATAAGCTAAACTGTTGAGTGTAGCACTGTGTACAAACATAGTTCTTGGTACTACTTGCGCCACTAAAGCTCCATTTGCAGGTGCATAAAATGCTCTTGTAATTCCTGCTAATCCTATTAATAACCAAAAGGGAAGTAGTCCAAAATTGTTAAATACATATTCGAAATTATGCGTAAGAAAAAGTTGTAATGATGCAATGCATACATATACAGCGCTACATGCAACTACAATTTTTCTTCTACTGGTAATATCGGCAACATGACCGCCATAAAGTGTAAGGGTAATAAATGGAATGGCTTCACTTAATCCTACTAAACCCAAATGGAATTCATTATGTGTATGCGAATAAATGAGCCATCCTAAGATGATATGCATGGTTCTAATTGCAAATGAAAGAAGGAATTTACCTACAATAAAATTCTTAAAATCAGGTATTGATAGTACTTGAAATGATGGAAAAATTTTGGACATTCAATCAATAGTTTTAAGACCCTTTTTTGCTTATAATTATATTTTTCATTTTACAGATTTCCACATTTTAGGCAAAGCCTCTTTCTTTTAAAAATTCTTCTAGTTGAGCTTCGGTGCTAAATAAAACTTGACGTGCTTTACTACCTTCAAACGGACCAACAATACCTGCAGCTTCTAATTGGTCAACAATTCTACCAGCACGATTATAACCTAGTTTTAAACGACGTTGAATCAATGATGTTGAACCTTGTTGATGCGCTACAACAAGTCTTGCCGATTCAACAAAATAGGAATCTCTGCTGCTTAAATCTATTTCTTCTTTTTTCTCAGCACCATCTTCGCCATTGTATTCTGGCAATTCATAAGCCGTTGGATAGCCACGTTGCTGTCCAATCCATTGAGCAATTTTTTCTACTTCTGGCGTATCAACAAATGCACATTGAATTCGTATTAAATCATTTCCTGTACTCAACAACATATCACCACGTCCAATTAATTGGTCAGCGCCACCAGTATCTAAAATGGTTCGGCTATCAATTTTTGATGAAACCCTAAACGCTATACGTGCAGGGAAATTTGCTTTGATAGTTCCCGTAATAATATTAACGCTTGGACGTTGCGTAGCGATTATTAAATGTATACCAATAGCACGCGCTAGTTGAGCCAAACGTGCAATTGGCATTTCTACTTCCTTACCTGCGGTCATAATTAAGTCGGCAAACTCATCTACAACTAAAACGATGTAAGGTAAAAATCTGTGTCCTTCTTTTGGGTTTAAACGACGCGAAATAAACTTAGCATTATACTCTTTTAGGTTACGAACTTGCGCATCTTTCAATAATTCGTATCGGCTATCCATCTCAATACACAAGCTATTGAGTGTATGCACAACTTTTTTTGTATCTGTAATTATTGGTTCTGCAGCATCTGGCAGTTTTGCTAAAAAGTGGCGTTCAATAATGTTGAATAAAGTTAGTTCAACTTTCTTTGGATCAACTAACACAAACTTAATTTGCGAAGGATGTTTTTTATACAGCAATGAAACTAACACTGCATTTAAACCTACCGATTTTCCTTGTCCTGTAGCACCTGCCATTAGTAAGTGTGGCATCTTTGCCAAATCGCAAATAAAGGTCTCGTTACTAATTGTTTTTCCTAATGCAATTGGTAAATCAAAATCTGTATTCTGAAATTTTTCTGATGCAATGGCACTTCGCATACTAACAATTTCTGGTTTTGAGTTTGGCACTTCAATACCAATTGTGCCCTTACCCGGGATAGGCGCGATAATACGAATACCAAGAGCAGAAAGACTTAATGCAATATCGTCTTCTAAATTTTTTATTTTGGAAATACGTACACCATCTGCAGGAACAATTTCATAAAGTGTAACTGTTGGACCTATGGTGGCTGTAATTTTTTTTATCTCAATACTATAATTTCTGAGCGTAAAAATAATTTTGTCTTTGTTTGCTTCTAGTTCTGCACTGTTTACGCGAATCGTATCGCTACCGCGTTGTTCAAGCAGTTCTATTGGAGGAAATTCGTAAGTAGATAAATCTAAAGTAGGGTCGTATGGCGCCATTTCAGAAAGAGGGATATCCACACCTACTACTTTTTCGGTTTCAAATTCTGGAATATCTGAGCCAGCTATTTTTTCGGTTTCAATAATTTCTTTGTTTGCAGTATCCTCTTTTATTTCATGTTCTTCGGCGGGTGTGTTTACTTCGAAAACAACTTCATCAATCGTTTTTTTTTGAGTGATTGTTTCTGTTGAATTTTTTATTTCAAGTGTTAAGCCATCTGACTGATTTTCGTTTTCAATCTCGTCTTCCAATTTTGCGTCTCTTTTAAAAGCGAGCTTTTGTTCTTTTATAATTGGTGACACGTACGTTTTTTCTTCATCCTCTTCATCTATTTTTTCATTTGCGATAGTTTGCATCTCATCTTCAGTTTCAGATAAAATATTTTTTGGCATGCTAACTTTAAACTTTGGGTTGAATGCTACAATTAAAAAAATTACAAACGATACAGGTAATAGCAAACCGGTGCCAACTGAACCAATAGCTGCATTTAGCCACAGCGTTGTTTGGTATCCAACAGTTCCGCCAAGATAAAAATAGCTGTCGCTAAAAATATAGGCCATTGCCATTGAAATCCACACCAATAAAAACAGCGACACTCGTATACTTTTTGAAATTGGCAGCAATTCTGTTTTGAATGCAATTCTATACCCTAACAAAGCGATTAGTAATGAAAATAAATAGGCTGCTACTCCGAAACCTTTATGAACAAAAACATGAGCCAACATAGCGCCAATCTTACCAAGCCAATTATCAACAATTATATTTTTATCAGTTAATAAAGAGAAAAAAGGACCAGTAACTTTGTCTTGGTCTGTTTGCCAGGTAAAAAGGTAGGATGTAAATGCAATAAATAAATAAGCTGCAAATAATATGAGAACGGCACCTAATGATTTTTGAAAACGTTCATCCCGTATGATTTCTATCAACATTTTTATTTTGCTTTCTCTTTTCTTTTTATCAGCGGCCGAAGAAGGTTTTATAGTATTACTCTCAATATCCTTTTCTGAGCGCTTGCGCTTGGGTTTATTTTCTATGTTGCTATCTGTCTGTGGAATTTCCATCGCAATATTGTTAGAATACTAAAAAGTAGAGTATCAAGCAAAGCTAAGTAATTTGAAATGGTTCAATAAAAAATGAATATCAACTAACTAACAATGCAATGTTGAGAAGAAATGAATTCATTGTTGTTCGTCATTTCAAATCTATTGATGTTTTTTAAAGTCTTGAATCTAAAATTAGGTCTGTCTGCAAAAGCAACTTCATTTAGTTTTCATTCGTTAATCAAACTACATTTTGATAGTTGCACATGCTACAATATAAAAAACTCTTGTGCTAAATATCAAGCTCAACAACACAAGGGCAGTGGTCGCTATGTATGGCTTCAGGCAAAATTTGTACAGCTTTAATTTTGTCCATTAAGGTATTTGTTACAAGGTTATAATCTATACGCCAACCCAAATTTTTTTCTCGTGCATTTGCTCTATAACTCCACCATGTATAGTGGTGTGGTTCTTTGTTCAAGTGTCTAAATGTATCAACATATCCCGATTCAAGAAACTTATCGAACCACTCCCTTTCTTCAGGTAAAAAACCGCTTGAGTTTTTATTAGAAACAGGATTATGTATATCAATGGCTTTATTACAAATGTTATAGTCGCCTGAAATAATCAGATTTGGGATTTTTTTTCGTAGATTGTTGATGTAGTCCTGAAAGTATTCAAGCCATTGCATTTTAAAATTCTGTCTTTCATCACCAGTTGTGCCACTAGGATGGTAAACACTTATCACTGAAAAGTTTTCAAAATCTAAACGTAACATCCTGCCTTCACTATCATACAAAGGATTATCGCAACCTGTATGAACATGTATTGGTTTTTCTTTGCTGAAAATGGCAACTCCGCTGTAACCTTTTTTTTGAGCTGAGAACCAATAGCAATGAAATCCTTGATTTACGAAAACAGATACATCTACTTGTTCTTCATTTGCTTTTATTTCTTGCAAGCAAATAATATCAGCATTAACGGTTTGTAGCCAGTTGTCGAAGCCTTTATTCATTGCGGCTCTTATCCCATTTACGTTGTAAGTTACTATTCTTTTCATGTATGAAATGTTAGTTTAAATTTTTTTTGCTTTTTATATTAATAGTTGTGAGTAAAATATTTCACTTGAAGTTAAATGAACTTTCAATATTATTGATTTAAAAATTACTTTCTATAATTTCATGAACTTTAAAAGCTTCTAAACTTAAAATACAGGCACATTCACCTCCTTTTTTGCAATCGTTGCATTGTTTGTCAATAACCAAGCAATATGATTTTGTGCCAACAGGAGCCCAACGCTGCGGAAATATTGGCTTCATGGGCGCATACAATCCAATGGCTATTTTGCCTAATGCCGAAGCAATATGTAATGGTCCAGTGCTGCAGGCTACTAGTACCTCTGCTTCATTTATAAATTCAATAAACTGAAGCAAATTCATAGTACCACAAATGTTGTGAACATGATTGAATTTTGAACAAATTTCATCCGCAAAAAACTTCTCTTGAATCGTTCCACTCACATAAACTTCGTATTTATTTTTGTCTAATAACTGAATTAGGTTTTGGAAATTTTGCATGCCCCACTCTCTTGCACTGCCTTTTGATTTGGGATGTAAAATTACTTTTATCTTTTTACTTTTATCAACATGAGTGGTTGAATGGTGTTGTAATTTCAATCCATACAAATTTTTAATTTCTTCTAAATTGTAATCAAACTTTATAAGCAAGCCTTTTAAAAGTTTTAAATTCAGTTGTGATTCATGTAAGGATGAATTTTTGCGCGATAGCCGTATCAGGTTATTACAACTAAGCCAATGAAATATTCTATTTGTTGTACCTATTCTATTTTTGATATTGGCTGACTTTGCAAGCAATGCAATTTTTTTGTTCGGAAAAACATGGATTATATCAGTTGCATTTTGTTGTAATAACAAATCCAGTCCATTAGTATTGTTAATTAAATCTTTTGCATTGAGAAATACATCAACATTTACACATAGTTCAATTACACTTTTTGTGTAGTTGTTGCCTATAAAAATAACTTTTGAGTTTGGTAATACTTGCTTAATAGCGCCAGCCATAGGTAATGTAAGTACAACATCACCTATGCTATCTATCCTGCTAATAATAATTGTTTTGCTATTGTTCATTAGCCAAAATAAACGTTAATGAAGGCCAATAATACAAATGATACGAAAAGAATTTCGCCCAACCACTTTTTTTTTATGTTGATAAACATATTTGAGAAGTAGTATGTAATAGGAATGCAACTACACAAGAAATATACAATACTTGCTTGCGGTGAAAGAAAAAATGTTGCAATGGATAATAATAAAGTCCAAACCATAATAACAGCCATATTCCTTGCAAAAATCGTATTTGTAGAAACTTTTGCAATTGAATTTATTATTCCCAATAGTGCAAATAGCGCAAAAATAGATAGGGTTATTTTTGTATAATCACTCTCTGAAAAAATATCTTGTAGATGAAATGAGGCAGGGAAAACAATTTTATCAAAAACAAAAAAACTAACTCTATTAAACCAATAATAAGCCATAAAAACAAACAGATATGGCAATATAAAACCAGAGAGAGAGATAATCCATTCACGCCATATAAACGGCCTAATTACTATTAAAGCAACCCAAATTATTGGATAAATAATTATTACTGGAAAGTAAAATAATGTAGCAATTGATATTAGTATGGAGGCATCAAAGATTTCTGATGAGGCAGAGTCTTGGCGATATGTTTTTACAATTTTACTAAATGCAAACATTAAAAAAAGCATTGCACAAATTATCGGATTCAGTTGTTGCGCTTCTTTAAAACTGCTTACTAATAGAACATAAATTATTGCTGGTAAAAATGATTTTCGATTAAGAAAATTATGCTTATCAAAAATTAAATTCAAATAAAATGCTTCAAAAATAATGAGAAAAAAAGCTACCCAAATTTTAACCGTAAAACTATTACCTAAAATATACCAAAGAGTTTCATACAATGGCATGGTATGTTTTACAGGCAAAATAGGTGGTTGTTCAAAAGCATTAAACCATAACGCAGCTGCTATTAATGGAATTAAAAATACTGATAAAAAATTATTGTTTATGAAAATTGCAAGCATATTGTTAGAGGCAAAAATGCAATTAATTTTAATAAATTGAATTATTAAAATCTTTGTGATTGATTATTTAAGTATAATTTCTAACCTACAGTTTCTATTTTTTCAGATTAATACTAGCGTTTTTAATTTGGATAATTTTAGCGAGGCAATATTCTATTCTATATGGCAAAACGAGATAAAGGTAAAACGTCCAGTCCGCAAAAGTCTTGATTTAAATATTTGAAATAGCCAACAATGCCGATCATGGCAGCATTATCAGTACAGTATTCAAAACGAGGTATAAACAATTTTAGTTTTTGCTCATCGCATTTTTCTTGTAAATATTTTCGTAGGTATGTGTTTGCCGAAACACCACCAGCAATGGCAATGTTCTTTATGTTGTATTGTGATGCTGCATTCAAAAGTTTTTCGGTAGTATAATCAACAATAGTGTGCTGAATAGAGGCGCAGATGTGTGGCAATTCATCATGAATAAATGATGGATTTTGTGCAACATTTTTAGAAATAAAATTCAGAAAAGAAGTTTTAAGTCCACTAAAGCTAAAGTCAAAATCTTTTGCAGCTGGTTTCGGAAATTTATATTTAATGGGGTTTCCGTCCTTACTGTATTTGTCTATCAATGGTCCGCCGGGGTAGGGGAGTCCTAGAATTTTTGCTGATTTATCAAATGCCTCGCCGGCAGCATCATCGTTTGATTCTCCAACCAATTCAAAATCATTTTCACTTCTAACCAAAACAATTTGAGTATGTCCGCCCGAAACAGTCAAGCACAAAAACGGAAACGATGGATTAGCGTTGTTGCTTCCATCTGAATTTTGGTTTATTAAATGCGCAAGTATGTGTGCTTGCATGTGGTTAACCTCAATCAGTGGTATATTTAAACTCATACTCAATGCTTTTGCAAAAGAGATTCCCACTAATAAAGAGCCTAATAATCCTGGTCCACGCGTGAAGGCAATAGCATTTATTTTTTCGTGAGTGATGTTGGCTAATCGTAAAGCTTCAGACACTACTGGTACTATGTTTTGCTGGTGAGCACGCGATGCTAATTCGGGAACTACGCCTCCGTATTTTTCATGTATTTGTTGTGAGGCAATACAATTTGAAAGTACATTATTGTTGCACAAAATGGCGGCTGATGTATCGTCGCACGAACTTTCTATTGCTAAAATATAAATATGTTCCAATGTGTCTTAGTAAACGTCTTTTTTTGCTGCCATCAAGGTATTCTGCAATAAAGCAACAATGGTCATTGGTCCTACACCACCTGGTACAGGAGTAATATATGAACAAAGTGGGGCAACTTCACTAAATTTTACATCGCCTTTTATTGAGTAACCTTTTTGGTTTGTTTTATCTTCAACGCGATGTATTCCTACATCAATAACTACTGCACCTTTACTAATAAAATCGGCAGTAATAAACTCAGGTTTCCCCAATGCAGCAATAATAATATCGGCATGTTTGCAAACCTCTTTTAAATTTTTTGTTTTGCTGTGACATAATGTTACTGTACAATTACCTGGGTTGCTATTTCTCGACAATAACATGCTCATTGGTGCACCAACAATATGGCTACGACCTATCACCACACAATTTTTTCCTTCAGTTTCAATGCCATACCTTTCAAGCAAGGTACAAATGCCAAAAGGAGTAGCAGGTAAATATGAAGGGAGATTCAGTGCCATACGGCCAATATTACTAGGATGAAAGCCATCAATATCCTTTGCGGGATGAATGGCTTCAATTACTTTTAGTTCGGAAATATGCCTTGGCAATGGAAGTTGAATAATGAAACCATCAACGCTATCATCATTATTTAATTTTTCAATTTTACCAAGCAATTGTTTTTCGGTAATGGTGGTTGTGCATCGCACCAAGCTACTTTTGAAGCCTACCTTTTCGCACATTTTAATTTTACTGGCTACATATGTTTCACTGGCGCCATCGTTACCTACTAAAATTGCCGCCAAATGCGGTGCACGGTGGTTTTTAGCAATCCAAAGTTTCGTTTCTTCGGCAATTTCTTGAATAATAATTTCTGAAATTTTTTTGCCGTCAATTAGTTGATAATTATCTGCTGACACTTTATTAAATTATAAGTTGCAATAGTAAGTAAAGAGAATGTAATTTGGTTGTGTAAAAAAACGAGCATGCCAATTAAGCATGCTCGTTATAAAATTTATATTTTATAATTTATTCGCCTATGTCTTCGTTCCACAATTCAGGATTTTTCTCAATAAAGTTTTCCATCATTTCAATACATTCTGGCATGTTTAAATCTATTACTTCAACTCCATGACTTTCCATAAATTCTTTTGCACCTGCAAATGTTTTACTCTCACCTACAATTACTTTTTTTATTTTAAACTGAACTATCGTACCAGCGCACATGTAGCAGGGCATTAGTGTAGAATAAATGACAGTGTTTTTGTAGTTGCCAATACGCCCTGCATTATTCAAACAATCCATTTCGCCATGTAGTATTGGATTTTTTTCTTGCACACGTTTGTTATGACCTGTTGCAATGATGTTTCCATCTTTTACTAATACCGAACCAATAGGAATGCCTCCTTCTGAAAGTCCTTTTTTTGCTTCGTCAATTGCCAATTGCATGAATTTATCCATAACCTAAAACTGTAAATTATTTACTCTTTTTTTCTTTGTGCATCTACAACTGCAATTGTTACCATGTCAACAATTTCGCGAACACTACTGCCTAATTGTAAAATATGTACAGATTTTTTCAAACCTAATAGTATTGGTCCAATTGCCTCTGCTTCACCAATTTCTTGCATTAACTTATAAGCAATATTTCCAGAAGCTAAATTCGGGAATATTAATGTATTCGGACGTTCTTTAGCCAATACTGAAAACGGAAATTGCTCTTTCAATAAATTTGTATTCAATGCTAAGTTGGCTTGCAACTCACCATCTACAATTACGTTTGGATGTTTTTCGTGTAATATTTTTACTGCATCACGAACCGTTTTAGTTTCTGCATTTTCACTCGAGCCAAAGTTTGAATATGATAGCATAGCAATACGCGGTGTAATACCAAACTCCTGAACCGCTTCAGAGGCAAGCAATGCAATTTCAACTAATTGTTCGGACGTCGGATTTAGGTTTAATGTTGTATCGGCAAAAAACATTGGGCCTTGTTTGGTCATCATCAGATACATGCCAGCGACTCTTTTGCAGTTGTCTTTCATCCCAATAATCTCAAGTGATGGACGTATGGTATCTGGATACTTACGTGTCAATCCCGAAATTAGCGCATCAGCCTCGCCTGTTTCCACCATCATATTTCCGAAAAAGTTACGCTCATTCATTACTTTTCTTGCTTCGAATTGGGTGTATCCCCTGCGGCATCGTTTCTCAAAAAATAAATCGCCAAAATAGTTGCGACGCACTTCTTCTTTTCTGCAATCAATTATTTTGGTATCACCAAGGTCAATACTATATGTATCAGCTAATGTTTGAATTTTCTCAACTTCACCAAGTAAAATAGGAATTGCAATTCCTTCGTCTTTTACTTGCATGGCTGCTTTTAGTATCTTATAATGATCTGCCTCGGCAAAAACAACACGCTGTGGGTCTTGCTTGGCACGCATTTGTATATTTTTCATTAGCTTATTATCTAAGCCCATGCGTTTACGCAAATCGTTGTCATAAGCTTCCCAATCTGTAATGGTTTTGCGCGCTACACCGCTATCTATTGCAGCTTTTGCAACTGCAGGTGCAACCGTAGTAATAAGCCTAAAATCTATTGGTTTTGGTATGATGTATGTTTTGCCAAACGATAAACTTTTAGAGCCATAGGCCATGTTTACCGAATCTGGAACTACTTCTTTCGCAAGATTAGCAATGGCATATACTGCTGCCAATTTCATTTCTTCGTTAATGCAAGTTGCTTGCACATCAAGAGCCCCGCGAAATATGAATGGGAAACCCAGTACGTTGTTAACTTGATTAGGATGATCGCTTCGGCCTGTAGCCATTATAATATCTTCGCGACTTGCAATGGCATCGGCATAAGAAATTTCTGGCGTTGGGTTTGCAAGTGCAAATACAATAGGGTTAGCGCCCATACTTTGTACCATTTCTTTGCTCACTACATTCGCTTTCGAAAGCCCTACAAACACATCGGCATCTTTGATGGCTTCGGTTAAATCATTAATATTTCGCTTTGTAGCAAATAATATTTTTTGTGCATCCAAATCACCACGGTCAGTACGTATTACGCCTTTACTGTCGCACATAACCAAGTTTTCCTGTTTAGCGCCAAGTGCAAAATATAATTTAGCACATGATATTGCTGAAGCGCCAGCACCATTGAAAACTATTTTTACTTCATCAATTTTTTTACCAACTAATTCTAATGCATTAAGTAAGGCAGCTCCCGTAATGATTGCAGTTCCATGTTGGTCGTCGTGCATAATTGGAATTTTCAATTCCTCTTTTAAACGACGTTCAATTTCAAAACATTCTGGAGATTTTATATCCTCTAAATTAATACCACCAAAGGTTGGCGCAATAGCTTTTACAGTGCTAATAAATAGTTCAACATCTTTTGCGTCAACTTCAATATCAAAAACATCAATATCAGCAAAAATTTTGAACAGTAAACCTTTACCTTCCATAACTGGTTTAGATGCTTCTGGTCCAATATCGCCAAGTCCAAGCACCGCAGTGCCGTTTGATATTACAGCAACCAGGTTTCCTTTGGCAGTATATTTATATACATTATCAACGTTTTCTGCAATTTCTAAACATGGGTCGGCAACACCTGGAGAATATGCCAATGATAAATCGCGTTGCGATGATGTGGGTTTGGTTGGTATGACTTCTATTTTGCCTGGACGCCCTTGACTATGGTAATCTAATGCTTCTTGTTTCTGTATCTTGATCATATGGTTGTATTTAAACAGTTGCGAAAATAGGAATTGCTTTTAATTTAGTTGATTAAAGTTTTTATGTCGCAGGGTTTAATTTTTGATTTGATACAAATAGCCTTATTGAAAAAACAATAGTATGATTGTTTAGGCAACATAAATAATAGGACTGGGAGTAAGTATGTATTAAATCATAGAAAAAAAACCGCAAAAGCCTTATATATAGGCAATTGCGGTTTATTATTGTGGAGCCGGAGGGAAATAAAATTAAATAATCTATTTCTTATTACTTTGTTGGTGCCTTCTCAAATTTACTAAACTCCAAATTTGAATAACCAATTGGAACAAGTGGCTCAAAATCATGTTCCATTAGTGCTGGAATTTTTACTCCACAATCATAGTGCAGCTTATAGTAATAGCTATAGTAGTATCGATAACTACTTTTATTAGAACTATATTCAATTGTTTTTAGATTGTCTTTCGCCAGCTGAATTGTTGAGTCCTTTTTTTCAACATCACGCCAAATATACTTGGCTCTTTCATGAATATCAAAATAGGCATACAAATATCCTTTGTTCACTTCTGTATAAAGCGATGGCTCTTTTGCGTAATAAGACAATGCTTTGATACTATCTTTAACTCCAACAAAAGCATTACCAATGTTCAAATTTATTTGAAACCTGCTATCAATCGAAACAACATCATTCATCAACTTTACACCAAATTGAATAGTGTCATTAGCTATAGTTGTTTTACCGCTTTCAGATAGTTTATGTGAAATGCTGAATATCGCTTGCGCCTTGTTGTATAACAAATAAGGGTTCATAGAATCTAAAGCAAGTCCTTTATTAAATACCTTTATTGATTCGTCATAATTTTGTTGTGCATTCAAGGATGCACCCAAACCATTCATTGAATATGTGTAATTTTCATCTAATGAAATTGATGCTTTGAAAAGTGAAGTAGCCTGAACAAAGTTTTCATTCCTAAGTTTGCTCAACCCTTTCAGATAAAGAAACTGAGGTGTTTGAGTTATTGATGTTTTTACTGAATCAAGGTATTTTTCTGATTGCAAAAAGTCGTTTAATCCATACCTGCACATACTCATTCCAATATAATAGCTATTATCTTTCTTGAATAATTCGGCATATGTTTTAAACTTCTGTTCTGAGTTGTAAAACAGAGATTCATTATTATCAGGAAATGCACTATTCAAATTTGAAAAAGCAGACATTAACAACAAAGAAGGATTGTTCTTTAACCTTTCAAAATCTGAATTAAGATACAAACTATTGAAAATATTAGATGCAGTTTCATAATCTTTCAAGCAATAGTATGTAACTGCTAAACCTATTTTACTATAAATTTTGTTACCGAATTTATCTCCATTATCCGATTCGCTAAAAAGGCGTAAAGCTTCATCGTATTTATTTAGTAATAAATTATTCCAGCCATCTATCATATAAGGAACGGCCCAATCTTTACGAATACTTTTCAAAAAAATGGTTTTAGTAAACGACTCCTTATTTTTACCTAAAAATGCTAAAGAAATTGCTTCTCCAGCAACATAATTTATCCTGTCATCACCAAAATATTCTGTTTCAATTTTTGAAAAATTGAAATTAGAATAACTATAATTGCCTAATACTAATGCTGTATTTGCAACTCTCTCGCGAATTGCAGTATTGTCTTTTATTGATAGTGCAGCGTTATAATATTCATATGCCTCTTTGTAAAGCCCTTTTGATACATAGGCATCACCAATAAGCAAATGAGCCAAATAAAAATCATTCCGGAGTTTGATTGCCATTTTTCCCAAAGCAATTGATTCATCAAAGTTTGAAAATTTATACTTGAGTAATCCTTTATTATAATACTCTAAATAACTGCAATTTGAAGAGTCGGATAACAGTAAATTGATATTTTTCTCTGCCTGATTTAATTTCTTGTCGTCAATTATTGGTTTTAATTTTCCAATGCCTTCCATTAAACTAACCGAATAATTCAATAGGGTTCTTTTATCATCTTCTTCAATCATTTTATAATTTTTAGGAGACGATTTTAGATAGATAGCACTTCGGTTAATTTCTATTTTCTTCTGTATCGAATCAATTCTTGAAATTGGATATTGTTTGTTGATAAGAGACAATAAAATCAACTCATCATTTTGCTTGTTTGCAATATTTCCAACAGAGTAATATTCATTTCTATAAATTTTTGAAAGTGATTTTAATTCTTCATAGGTTCTCTTCATTTCAACACCATTTGTAAACTTTTTATTTTTATGGAGATAATATTCAAGTGGGTCAATGCGGTCAAATTCTTTGGTTAATTTTCTCTCTAAATTTTCTTTTGAATACAAATACTCAAAAGAATTTTTCGTATTTTCATTACTTGCGCTTGATGTTAGATTTCTTAAAGTATTTGGTTTCAAAGAATCCATGACAACGGCTACACTTTCTTCATTTTTATTTTGAGTGGTTTCAGTTTCTGCTTTTGATGTAATGTTTTGTTTACCATCTTGATTACATGACGTTTCAAATAAGAAAAATATTGCTGTGAATAAACCAAATAAAATCTTTACAAATTGTTTCATAAAACTGAAAAATAATTGTTGCTATTATTTTTTATTTCTTAAACTTAAGATGTATTCGTAAAGACTCTGTTTTGACAAGGCGTTGTATTCAATTTTATCACGATGAAAATCTTTAGCGTATATTTCATCTGCTTTATAAAAATCTTTCATAGCTTTTTCTTTATTATTGGACATCAAATGTAATTTTTCTCTGTAAAGATAATATTCAGGGTATGAAGGAGAAATTATAATTGCTTTATTAATGTCCTCAATTGCAGATGCAACATTGTTCTGCACCAAATATGTAAAATGTCGATTCACATAACTTTCTTCAACTGTTGGGTTGTTGTCAATAGCTTCACTAAAATAATATATTGCATCATTATAGTTATCGGTTGCATATGAAATTACACCCAATGCGTTTAACGCTCTTATATTCCCTGGGTCATTATCAATAACATCTAAAAAAATATTTTGGGCTTCTGTAAACTCATTTTCTTTAAGTGCAGAAATTGCATAATTTATTTGGTATTTGTCGTTATCAAATTTGTCAAGATTTCTATAATCATTTAGATTTATACTACTCCATCGCGATGCCCTTGAATCGCATCCTTCAGCTATTTCAATTTTGTTTATAGGAGAACTAAACTTGGGTAAAAAAACTTTATATTTAAACGATGTTGATAGTGGAACTTTTGTCATGTGCTCCCTGTCTTCGCCAATTGTTGATGATGTGATATAGTATTTATTTTTCGTTTCAATATCCTTGATATAAAAACCTTCTTCTTCTTTATTAAGTTCAAACCAAAATCCCCATTTGCCACCACCTGGTTCAATATTTAATCTTGTGTAAGTAAAATACAAAGTGGTAATATCATCTCCAAAGTCAATTGCATTTAAAATTGTAAACGGGTCATTTTCTGCCTTTAAATTGAGTATTACAAACTTGCCGCGTTTTGAAAATTTTGGATTTTTTTTTGTGAATGATTCTGTGTTAATACCGTTAAGTATTTCATCATTTAGGTAAATACCAAAATTTAAA
>Ga0114959_10002363_pt1 | contig 15640 bp, 20 predicted proteins | sample C_130625_EF_Meta_FD_87317 | JGI IMG/M metagenome (GOLD analysis project Ga0114959, IMG submission 87317) | Freshwater microbial communities from Lake Croche, Canada to study carbon cycling - C_130625_EF_MetaG | ecosystem: Environmental > Aquatic > Freshwater > Lake | place: Lake Croche, Canada...
ATTTGAAACAATTGGTTGCCGAGACCACCCATCAAATTGCATGTAATCATTTTATAGTAATTAAATTTACTGTTCAAATAAAAAAATATATATTTAATATTTTAGTTATTTCTATAATTTTTTATTTATTTCTATAATTTTTAATTTATAATGCTTTGTTTCAATGTAAAATCTTGCTAAACAAATTAAAAGCATTATTATAATGATTTGAATAATTATTTGGTTCATCAATTTTGAATATCAAATCGTCATTATATTTATTTTCTTGTTGTTGTTTTAAACGTTTTTTAATTATTTTTTCTTGTTTTTTTTGTAAACGCTTTTGAATTGCTTTTGCTTGTTCTTGTTGGATTAATTCCAGCCAACTAATTGCATGCTCTCTTCTACGCATTTCTTCTAATTCTCTCTCTTTCTCTAGTAAATACGCATCTAAAAGATTTTCACGATTTGTCATTATAAACGTTTCCGTATTTCGTGTTTTGCTTTTTTTTGTAAGGAATGTAATATTTCTCTCATATAATGGACCAACACCTTCAATATATGAAATAACACCTTCGTTACATTTATTGTTATTAATATTTATTGCTTCTTCACGTGTAAGATCCATCTTTTAGTTAAATGATTATATAATTGATATATATAAAATATAAAATATATCAATTTTATTTATATTTTCTTCGTTTCGTTTGTCTTCTTTTTGATAGTCGTCTTTTTGATAGTCGTCTTTTTGATAGTCGTCTTTTTGATAGTCGTCTTTTTCCTCCAAATTGTCGACCTAATAAATAAGTAAGGGCTGCGGTTGACGCAATAACTGCAAAACACTTTGCAGCACCACAAAATGTAATTTCGGAATGTCCATTCTCAATATTATCTTTTCTCCCTCTAATTTCATAATAACGTATTAAATCTTTAAGTATTACATCATCAATTACTCCACCTTTATTTCTATAAGTATTTAAATATGCATCTATATTATCATTATACCTAATCCATTGTTCTGATTTATCTGATGCTTCTTCACTTCTTTCTTTTCTAGCTTGTATATGTTCATCATCAGTTTGAAAATGTTCTCTACCAAGTGAATCTAGTAGAGGAAATTCTTGAGATACTGGTATATGATTATTTAAAAATGTCACTTTTTTTGTTTTTTTAGTTTCTGTATCATTATCATAAACTAATGATTCTAGTCTTTTTCGTTTTTTACTACTCATTATATATATATATATATATATGTAATAAAAATGAATAATAATTATATCTTTTAATTAAATATATAATTTATCATGTTTACTACTAAATATAGACCTACTAAATTAGCCGATTTTGTCGGTAATTCTAAAATTATACAACCTTTTATCAAGTGGCTTCTTACTTGGGACCCAACTAGTAAAAAGAATAGATGCGCTTTGGTATCAGGATTAAATGGACAAGGTAAGTCCCTCTTGGTTGATTTAATTTTAAAGAAACATTCTTACCACGCCATTCATTTGACTCCTGATGATGATAGAGGAAAAGAAAATATTCAAACATCAATCAAACCATTTCTTCATATAAAAAAAACGTTTGATGATTGTGAAAATGTACTTGTAGTAAGTGATATTGATAGCGCAGGCGGTGATCATGGGTTTATTAGCACACTTATTGAATGTATAAAAGAAACTGAAATACCGATTATTTGCATTTGTGACGATAGATTCTCACAACAAATAAAACCATTGTTAACACATTGTTTCGATATAAAGATGTCAAAACCAACTTATGCTCACGTATATGCTCTAGTTTATAAAGTAGTCGTTAATGAAAATATCAAAATTAAAAAATCAGAAATTGATAAATTAATCGAGCAGGCTAATGGAGATATTCGTTTCATATTAAATACGCTGCAATTAGGTGTCAAAAGTAAAGACGCTAAAGATAATCAAAGCGCCAATATATTTGACACCACAGGTCGTTTGTTCAATATGGACGCCACATTTGACGACAAATATGCGACTTATTGGTTGGCAAATGACATCCATCCTTTATTAATCCATGAAAATTATATTGGCTGCATAATGGGTTCGAAGGAAATAGAAAAATCATTAAAAGATAAGACATATTTTCCAAATTGTTTAAATTATTTGGCTGAATCCGCGGATGCTTTGTCGGATATGGATATAGTGGACGCCGAATTCAACTTTGAACTGGCACCATATGTTGCTGCAAATTGTATCAGAGCGACAGAAAAATGTAATAAAAAAGGTCATATTAAATTTCCGCGTTTCTTGGGAAAAATATCTACACAAAATAAGAACAAAAGAGAGAAACTAGATTATGATAAAGTGAAATTTTCATGTGTTTAATTTTCATGTGTTTAATTTTCATGTGTTTAATTTTCATGTGTTTAATTTTCATGTGTTTAATTTTCAAATTGATATTAATTATTTATTATAAAAATAAATAATTATATTATATTATATTATTATAATAATATAAATAAATATATTTTTTTTCTATAATAAATTAACTAATGTAGAACTATTAAAAAAAATAAACAATAATTTTGAGATTTATGATGGTTATATTATAGTAAAAGATTATGATAATGAAAATAATATTTTAGAAATTAGTGAAAAATCATTAAATAATAATAAATTATTATATGGAAAAATAGTTAAATTTAATATGACACTTGATGATATAATAAGCAAAATTAATGAAATTGAAGAATGTAAATTAGAAAATAAAATAAAATACACATTAGACACGATATGGGCAAATAAAACATTTGGAGGAACATATAAAGCATATATTATTTACTAAATGGCTCTTTTTACCATAATAATTTGTCGGCATAATAACCATGTGTCCCTAAAACATGTCTGTCTTTTTCGTGGCGCATTTTATATAATCTTCTTCTAGTTTTTGCATATTTTAACCCTCTCTTTTTTATATAAGTTGGAAAATCATTCATACCATATGCTCCTACACTAGCTATTTTATTACCTTTCTTATAAACATCTATTTTTTTTGTTTTGTTTGTAGAGGGTTTTACTTGAACACCTAGTTTTTTAGCTTGTTTATATGTATAACTTGTAATATTATATGGCATTATATAATATTATTTTATTTTATTTGTTTTCAATTGTATTAAAAATCTTCGCTAAATATTTTTGATGTTTTACACTTTTATTATGCTCTGCTTTTCCACCACATCTAATGGATGCGCCGCATTCACATACAAATATTTCTTGCATTTTATTTAAAATTTTTTCTTTATTTTTTTCATACCATTCATGACTTTTTTGTTTTATTTTTTCTGAATTTTCAGTAGTATATTTTTTAGTTTGTTCTAATATCTTTTCTTTATTTTCTTCATAATATTTTTTACATTGTTCTGAAACTTTTTCTTTATTTTTTTCGTTATATTGTTTTTTGATTTCTTTAATTTTTTCGGAATTTTTCTCTCTATATTCTTTTTGTTTTTGTTTTCTAATCATTATTTTCTCTTCTTCTGATATTTGGATTTCCATTGGTTCTTCTATAATTCCATTCAATTGATTTTCATAAGCTATGTGAGTTTTGGTTTCCAAATGTCTATTTTTATTCCCAAATGTATATTCACTACCACATTCACAATGACAAATTTGTGCTTTTTGTTGTTTCAACTTTTCTTTATTGGCTTCTCTCCATTCTTTTTGTGCTTTTACAGCTTCTTCTTTATGAGCTTCTCTATATTCTTTTTTTTGTTCTGCTAATTTGTCCTTGTTTTTCTCTCTATATTCATCTTGATAACTCTTAATTTGTTCTTTATTTTTGATTGCATATTCTTTTTGATATTCTAATTGTTCTTCTTTATTTTCTTCATATCGTTCTTTCTTTTTTTCTAAAATAATTACTTTATTTTCTTCATACCAGTCTTGTTTATATTTAGAAGGATTTTCAGTATAAATAGTATATGGGTTATTACAATTTAGAGATGCGTGTAAAGTTTCCATCCAATATCTTTCTCTCATTTCGGCTTCTCGCTTATTTGTGCATTCATAATCTTCAATTTGTATCATAGACCAATTATTCCATCCTCCATTTGCACGGATATATTCATAAACCTTTCTTTTACATGATTCGTCATTCGCTAAAGTTTTATGCTGATTTTTTCTTTGTGTAAAATTTGTTGTATTACCAACATATATATCATTAACATTTGTATCCTTACAACAAATTTTGTAAATAATTGTATGTGAAAATTCAATTTGGCTTTTAGGCATCTCTTATAGTATTTTATAGTATCTTATTTTTAAGCTATTTTTATTTCAATTATATTAAAAATCTTCGCTAAATTCAAAAGCAGTATCAGCGTTAGATTTGTTGGCTAATGAATAAGAATCATTGATACGCTCAAAAAAATTAACTTTACCCTCTAGAGAAATTAATTCCATGAATTGGAATGAGTTTTCTACATTATAAATCTTTTTATACCCTAATTGCACGCACAATCGGTCCGCTACAAATTTAATATATTGTGTCATCAATTCAGAATTCATTCCAATCAATTTGCATGGCAATGCATCACAAATAAATTCGGTTTCAATCTCTACAGCCTCCTTAATGATCTCGTGAATGCGTGCCTTGTCCATTTTTTTCAACAATTTAGAGTAAAGGAGTATAGCGAATTCGCAGTGGAGCGCTTCATCACGTGAAATCAATTCGTTAGAAAATGTGAGACCAGGCATAAGCCCGCGCTTTTTTAGCCAAAATATGCTGCAAAAAGCGCCACTGAAGAAAATCCCCTCAACACATGCAAAGGCAACCAAACGAGTAGCGAATGAGCTACGATTATCATGGATCCACTTTTGCGCCCAATCGGACTTCTTTTTAATGCATGGAAAGTTTTCTATAGCATTGAAGAGCTTATTTTTTTCCATTTGGTCTTTGATATAGGTTTCAATCAAGAGAGAATAAGTATGACTATGTATATTTTCCATCGCAATCTGGAAACCATAAAATGCTCTGGCTTCAGATACCTGAACATCGGTCATGAAACGGGACGCCAAGTTCTCCAAGACAATTCCATCGCTCGCAGCAAAAAACGCCAAAATCATAGATACAAAATAGCGCTCGTCTGCATTTAGCGTGTTCCAATGTTCATTATCCTTGGTCAAATCAATTTCCTCCGCGCGCCAAAAACAATCTACTTGTTTCTTATACATTTGCCATATGTCATCGTGCTTGATTGGAAACATGACAAAGCGATTATCGTCTGGTGCTAATAATGGTTCTCTGGACATCCTAAATAATATAAAGGAAAGATTTTAAATTTGTTTTTATAAAGTTATAAAGTTTTTTTTTCAAAATATAATAACAGAATATTTTAAGAATGAACCTAATACCTTTTGGAGCAGAAATAATGGTTACTTTAGAACAACCTCATCCGCCTATATATGAGAATCCGAATATAATGCAAAAAGACCAACAATTTTTATATATGCAGCAGTTAATCGAACAAAAAAGGAATATGTTGCTTCAAAAACAAAAACATTTAAAAAAAGCCGTAAAACAGAATGAATTTTTAGAATTAGTTAAAAACGACTATGCCAAATATTACGATTATATTGCGCAACAAAAACGTGAACAAATTAATGCACTCGAACTTTTGAGCAAGTATGTACAAGATTTAAATTCTACTAATCAAATGAGCAAATACAATGTAAAGGATGCACAAGCGGAACAAAAAAAAATTTTGGCTGAAATTGACTCTATAAAAAAAGGGTTAGATGAAATTATGAATAATACAACAAATAAAATAAGACCTTTATAAAATATTTAGTTTTTATATATATTTAATATCATTATTATATATATATATAATGGATGAAATTATTAGAAATCTTTCAAACGTAGTAACATCTTCTGAAGATACAGCAAATTATTATTCACAATTACCTGAATCTCTAAAAGAAATAAATACAGGATTAGAGGAAATACAAAATCAAATTCAAACAATTGTTGAAAAACTTACTGAAAAAAATAATGAGATAGAAATTAATAAAAACAATATTAATAGATTAACAGGTGAACATCAAACAGCACAAGCAGATTTAGCTCATTCAAGAGAAGAAGCAGAAAATATAAAACGCGAGAGTGCAAATATTTCACAACAAGTCTTTAATTTACAACAACAACAACAGCAAACAGAAGAACAACATCAAACTGAATTAGGACTATTAAAAGAAGAACATAAACAAAATTTAGCACAACAGAGAAAATCACATGACGAATCTGTTACAGCTGAATTAAAAAGAAAAAATGAAGAGATTAATAAGAGAGAGGCTGATTTGCGAAGACAAATGGAAAATGAAAATCTAGAAATACAAAGAGAACTAGGAGAATTGAAAGAAATGGCAAAAGAATTAGATAGAAATTATAACTCTTTACAAAGTGAAGCTATAGAACACCAATCTACTAAAGAAAGTCTAGAAATAACAATACAAGAATTACAAGATAAAAACGAAATTTTAACACAACAAATAAATAAAGCAGGAGATGTAATGGGAAGAGCAATCAATATATTACAAAAAATTAATCCTGAAAATAGAGCTGCAATTGATGCGGAGATTGCAAAACTGCGCGACCATATTCAAACTATTAATGGAATACTTAGAACGACACCTCCTGGTGTTCCAAGAGATGACTCAATGATTAATTTGCCTAATGGTAATGAATTGAGTGTTAGTAATTTAAAAAATAAATTGATATCAAAAATGCGAAAATTAGAAAGAAATGGAAGAATACCAGAGAATTATACAGAATTATTTGAATTATTTAATGAAAATCCTGTTGATATTTCAAAAATAGAAAATAAACTTAATAGTGGTGAATTTACTACATTTATAAGTGAATTGAGTTATAATGGTGGTAAAGGTTATAATGGTGGTAAAGGTTATAATGGTGGTAAAGGTTATAATGGTAGTAAAAAAACACGAAGACATAAAAAATCAAAAAATGGTGTAAAGACAAAGAAGCAAAAAGGTGGGTTCAAATATAGTCCACGTGCACGAAGAACTACTATTACTACAACTAGTAGTAGTAGAAGTCGAAGAACTAGTAGTAGTAGAAGAAAATCACACAAATAATAACCCTGAAATACCAGGTAGATAAGGCCATCTACCAGTCAATTCTCGATGTCTTAACCCAGCAATGCTTTTTCTTATTAAATTTCTCTTTTTAACAACCTTTTTCCAAGCGCGTTGAATAATTTTTATCCAAAATGTTTTTATAATCGCAACGCAATGGTTATCTGGTTGCAAATATATGTATTCTACAATTTCAGGCTTCATGTAATTTGGTCTAAATATAATTCGACTATAATTTGGAAAGATTCTATGCATTCTATTGTGTAAATGTTGGTAATTAAAATGCATAAAATCTGTAGTTTCTTTTATCCATTTCATATCCAATTTTTTATATTTACAATGCACTAAATAATGTCCATCGGGGCCAGGGCCATGAATTTCATCATTGTGTAGTTCACATAAAGCAATAACAAAACGAGTTTTAACATATTCTTCATATTCATACTCGATTTCGTTATAATCATCATATTCTGAATCATAATCGTATTCATCTTCAGAAACGTATGGGGAGACATTTTCATGTAATCTTAAACTAAACATCTGATATAAATATTATATTATTGTATATTTAGTATAATATTTACAGATTGTCTCATTTTTTTTTAAATATAGTATATATAATGAAACTGAATTCGGCAATATCTAAATTTCTTACAAACAAAATGGTATTACACGTAGTATCTTTTCTTGCATTATTAAATGTTATTGGACATATGGTAATTGGACACTACAATATAGTTATATATTTCATTGTCTTTGCTCTTCTGGTAAGATACTTTAGTAAAAATATGATAGTTGTTTTGGGCATTCCTCTTATTTTAGTTAATATGCTTTCTTTGAATAATACTTCTTATGTAGAAGGATTTAAAGAAGGTGCATCGAATAAAAAATCAGAGGGGTTTAAAGAAGGAGCATCGAATAAAAAATCAGAGGGGTTTAAAGAAGGAAATACAAGTAGTTCTGATAATAATGAATCTTTTGAAGTAGGACGTTCTAAAAAAAGCGGACATTCAATTGACTACGCAACTACAATTGAGGATGCATATGATCATTTGAATAGTATTTTAGGAAAAGACGGAATTAAAAATTTAACTCAAGACACAGAAAGATTAATGCAACAACAGGCACAATTAGCGGGTTCATTAAAAGACATGGGTCCTCTTATTGAAAAGATGGGACCTATGATGGATTCAATCCAAGGAATGATGAAAGATATGCCTAATGGTGGAGGAGATGTAATGGAAAAAGTTAAATCTATGATGAGTAAAATAAAACAATAAATAAAATATATCATATTAATAAAATATAATATGATATGATATGAAAAATATGTAAAGTAATTTACTAAAACATTCATACATTTTACACATATTGATTATTATATTGTTGTGGTTGTTGTGGTTGTTGTTGTTGGTCATATGGTTGTTGTAGTTGTTGTAGTTGTTGTAGTTGTTGTTGGTCATATGGTTGTTGTTGTTGTAGTTGTTGTTGGTTATATGGTTGTTGTTGTTGTTGTTGGTTATATGGTTGTTGTTGTTGTAGTTGGTTATATGGTTGTTGTTGTTGTAGTTGTTGTTGGTTATCAGTATTGGGATTAGTTGTTAACCCTCTTGCAAATGCACTGACTGCAACTTCGGGTGTTTGTGGTTTATTTAATTCTTCAATTACTTTTTTTACGACTCCAATTAATGTATTTCCGATTTCAATAGCACGTTTATTAGATGTAGTTTCTAGACCATATTCAGAAGGAGAAGAAATAAGAGAAGAAGGAGAAGAAGAAGGAGAAGAAATAAGAGAAGAAGGAGAAGAAGGAGAAGAAATAAGAGGAGAAGAAGGAGAAGAAATAAGAGAAGAAGGAGAAGAAGGAGAAGAAGAAGAAGAAGAAGAAGAAGGAGGAGAAGAAGAAGAAGAAGAAGAAGGAGGAGAAGAAATAAGAGAAGAAGGAGAAGAAGGAGGAGAAGGAGAAGAAGAAGAAGAAGAAGAAGGAATAGGAATAGGAACAGGAATAGGAATAGGAATAGGAATAGTCCTATTCATAGAACTATTCATAGTAGATGAAGAAGGAATAACAGAACTAGGTGGAGGACGAGGAGGAGGAGGACTATTCATAGTAGATGAAGAAGGAATAACAGAACTAGGTGGAGGACGAGGAGGAGGAGGACTATTCATAGTAGATGAAGAATTTACAGGAGAACTTTCTGTAACAAAGTTGCCATTTTGATCAATAATATATTTTTCTAGTTCTCTAGGTGTTTGAATAGTAATTTGATTTGGTCCTCCTCCTCTAACCTTTTTGTATTTAATCTTGCTTAATGACTTTCTAGCTAAATTAAATCTTCTATATTTTCTAAATGTTTGACCATTTTTTGTTTTCTTTTTATGTTTATATTTTTTTAAACTTTGTTTTTTTTTGTTATATAATTTATATATTTTACCTTTAGTTAATTTCATTCTATATAAATAAATTAATATTTTATTTATATAGTTATATTAATGAGTAATAAGGTTAATATTTCTCATAGTAACATTGAAGGCAAATGTGATTTAAAGTGTTCATATAATTTTGATTATACAGACGATAATTCAGTTGCAAACAATAATGGAAAGTATATTTTAATACAACCACAAGAAATGAATAAAACGCTGCCAGTTACTTTTAATAAAAAAAAATATTTTGTTAAGTCATCTGCTATAACAAATGGTTCTTCACTTTTATATAATAATAAACCAGTAGATGCAGAAATAACAATTTATCATGTCCCTGAAAATGGTGGAAAAGAATTACATGTTATTATACCTATTAAGTCTTCTAGTGAAACAAGTTTAGGTTCAGATGAAATAACAAAAGTAATTAATTACGTAGCAAATTCTGCTCCAGCTATATATGATAAAGTAAATATTAGTTTTAATATTCAAAAGATTATTCCAAATAAACCATTTGTTAATTTTTCAAAAGACAATGTTGATTATATTGCTTTTATGTTGCTAGATGCAATTCCTCTAAGCAGTTTTACTTTAGAAAAGTTTAAAAAAATAATTAAACCTAATACTTATATTATTACTGATACAGGAGGTTTATTTTTAAATTCTTCTGGTCCGAATACAAGTAAAGAACTTAGTGATGGAATCTATATTTCTTGTAATCCTACAGGTGTTTCAGAAGAAACAGAAGAAGTAACTTATCTAAAGGAAGATATTAGTTTTAATATAGATGATGCTATGAAGAATCCTTATTTTATATTACTGGTTCAATTGTTTTTTGCATGTTTAGTTTTTATTATAATATGTTTTTTATGGAACCTTGTTTTTAAACTTATAGATGGTGAATATACAGATTAAGCAATCGATACAAAATCAAAGTAAAGTAATAATAAATAATTTTTTGTATTTATTATTTTGTATTTATTATTTTGTATTTATTATTTTGTATTTATTTATTATTTTAAGGTCCGTTAATAGGAGAAGCATCATGTAAATTTTCAAGTATTGGTTTAAAAGACGCTTGTGTAATAGAAGAACCTGAATTCATAATAGGTGTCATTTTAGCAACGATTTCTTGTTCTAAAGTATAAGGGAACTGATTAAATGCAGTAAAATGAGATACTTTCTTCTGTTCTGTAGGAACAAATCTTTGAAGAGCATCAAGACCAGTTGTTAACGTAGATCTACGTATCAAGTCAAATGCCACAAACAATGCTAATACTGCTAAAATAGGATGATAATATGCGAATAAGTAAACAACCACAATAAATATGATAACTTTTCCAACGAGAGTATCGATTACATTTGCAACTGAATCAGGTGTCTTAAAACCCATTACTAAATATATTACCAATAAAACAGATAAAAATAGTTCACTTGTATGTTCTTTTTTAAATAAACCAGTTAAACTTTCCATATATCATATAAATAGATTTTATTTGGTTCCTTTTATTAATTCTGTAGGAAGAACTAAAAGAAAATGATATAAATAGTATTTACTAAATAATGTAGACATTAAAATAATGATATTAAATACATATTTAGGTCAAAAAGGATATACTATACCTAAAAATGAGCTAACCATTGAACAACAAAAACAAATCCGTAATGATTTAACTATTAAACCATATACTCATGGCTCAAGTGAACAAAAAACATTTCCAGCATATCGCGAGTCTAGTAATAAATTTTATGTGCCACACTATTATGGTGTGGATATTTTTGGTACACCTAAGCAGTATAAGGTATCAGAGGGTTTGAATATTGATTTGGATTTTGCTGGTAAAATGAGAGAAAATCAGGAAGTTGTAGTCAATACTTATATTGAACATGTAAACAAGGTTTCTTTTGGAGGAGGATTATTAGAGTTACCATGTGCATATGGCAAGACTGTGTTATCGCTTAATATAATATCAAAACTAAAAAAGAAAACATTTATTATTGTACATAAAGAATTTTTAATGAATCAATGGATTGAACGAATACAACAATTTTTACCAAAAGCACGAGTTGGTAAAATACAAGGTGCTATTATTGATATCGATAATAAAGATATTGTGATTGGTATGCTTCAAAGTCTCTCCATGAAAGAATATCCATCTTCAATATTTGAAAGTTTTGGTCTAACTATTATTGATGAAGTGCATCACATTTCTAGTGAGGTATTTTCAAATTCTCTCTTTAAGTTGGTTACCAAATATATGTTAGGATTATCTGCTACAATGAATCGCAAAGATGGTACTACAAAAGTGTTCAAAATGTTTTTAGGTGATATAATTTTTAAAGGCAAACGTGATGAAGAGAGAGAAGTTGTTGTACACGCAATTAAATATGAAGTAGATGATGATGAGTTTAATGAAGTAAAAACTGATTTTAGAGGAAATCCTGCTTATAGCACAATGATATCTAAATTATGTGAGTATAATCGTCGAAGTGAATTTATTTTAAAAATTATCTCTGATATGCTTTCCAAAGACCCATCTCAACAAATAATGATTCTTGCACATAATAAAAATTTGCTTAAATATTTACATGATGCTATATCTCATAGAAATATAGCGACATGTGGTTATTATGTTGGTGGAATGAAGGAGGCCGCATTAAAAGAAACTGAAACTAAAAAAATTGTTATTGCTACATATAGCATGGCGGCAGAGGCACTTGACATTAAGACACTCACTACATTAATCATGTCAACACCGAAAACTGATATAGAACAAAGTGTTGGACGAATTCTTAGAGAGAAACATAGCAATCCAATTGTAGTGGATATTATTGATAGTCATGATTTATTTCAAAACCAATGGCGTAAGAGAAAAACATTTTATAAAAAAGAGAACTATAAAATTATTTATACAGATAGTAAGAAATATACACCAGATACTACCCAATGGTTAGTAGTTAATACTCCTAATGGATGTAAAAAAGATAGAAAATTTGATAAAAAATCAGTGTCAAAAAGAAGCAATAGTTCATCCGATAGAAGTATTACAAATGATTCAGATGAAGAGCCCGAAACCCCTAAGGATAAATATGCATGTGGCGTATGTTTACTTACAATGAAAAAATAGACACAATTTTCTTAATGAAAATTCAAAAAAATATATTCCAAACTAATAGTATTTTTTTTACTTATATCTTTAATCGTGATAATTTTAGGTTTAGAATTTTTGTCTTCCTGTTTTGGAGTTAAATCTCGGCTAAACATTATAAATTTAAATTATATAAATTATTTATCTTTATATTAATTTTTTTATTACTATATAATTTTTTTATTACTATATAATTTTTTTATTAATATATTTAATTACCTCTGCTTGGAAACCCATAATTTGTGTAATGATTATAATTGTCTACTGCATTGTTGGTCACCTTATAAATGGGTGCAGGATTAGCTAGAGCCGAATCATTTGGCGATAAAATTCCGCCAATAGAGTATGAATTGCTTACTGGCATGTTGTTTTGGTATTGAGCATAACCACCACGTTGTCTTCTATTTCGTCTACTACGGCGTCTTTTACCACCAGAAAATGCTAAACTGGAACGAAGTCTTTTTCTTAAAGATTTAAGTTTTTTACCTAATTTATTTTTATAAGTTTTTGACATCTTCTTATATCTTTTAGTGATATTTTTTATTTTTCTTTTAAGGCGTTTTGCTCCACCATTGAATAAACAAATACCTGGCACGATTCCTGCCGCGGCATCTATATTACTTTTTGAACCAGCTAAACCAGGAAGTCCAGGCACTTCATTGCTTCCAAAAGTAGCCGGATTGTTAGAGCTAAATTTATTTACAAAATTACCATTTACATTACTATAAGGAGCTATATTACCATAACCTAAATTTGAAGCTGCCGAACCTGCTGACATATATAGTATGTGGATATAATATATTCATATACTATTTAGTTATATCGCCTCTTGTTTTGTTCATATATTTTAATAAGATTATTTAATTCATTTACAGAGATTGGAACAGATTTTTCAGACGCCACTCTAAGAGGTACCCATCTTTTGAACTTGTAATTATAATGACAAACCATTTTTTGACTTACATTTAATTTCACAAATTTATCTACTTGTTCATTTTCGAATTCTTCTTCATCGTCACTTTCCTCTAATGCATCTAAATTGTCATTTTCTTTAATAATTCTAAATAACTTATTCATCATAACACTTGTTTCATAATCTGCAATATGTGAAGTACCACATTTCTCTTCGGTTGATTCTGAACTTACTGCATATAAATGATAAATATCGTCTTGAATATCTGGTTTTATAATAAAAACATGTTCTTTTTTTGATTTTACAATTAGTGCTTTTTTTTCAGTTGATTTTTCTACTATTTTTTCTTTTGTATCAGGTTTCTTATAGCTTTCATAATTCATACATAAAAATTGATTCACGTTATTCAGTAAATGAAATTGAATAAATCCTATAGGATATTGTAAACTAGATAGAAGTTTATCTATCTCATCACATGTTTGTGTCATAATAGGTAAGCCAAAAACAATAAAGGAATTATTATAAGAAACTCCTTTTAGGTCGGTTTTCAAAATATGTTTCAGAATAATCAACTTGTTTTTCCATGTTTTTCTATCAATGTTATTTCCTTTGTAAGAAAATATGTCTTCAATAGTGAAAAATCTATTACCAGATGTGTAAAATAAAGTACCATAAAAAATTGTACCATATGCAAGCTCTAAAGAAAAACACGCATTGAAAACTTTAATATCTATAATTTGTTTATTACATGTCAATTCCATAATAAAACATGTTGGTTTGTTATTATAAAAAGTTATCCAAGCAAAACATTTTGTGCCTTTCGGAATTGCCACTACATAATCACTTGTTGAAACTTTCTTATGAATAACATTTTCATAGGAAAGTTTTATATTCGGGAAACCAGATAATATAGTTTCTTTTTCTTTTTGTGTTAACAGCATTTGTATATAGTTAGTAATAGTGTTAACTCTTTATATGATTTTTATTGTATTATTAGATCGTTTTTTATTAGATCGTTTTTTATTAGATCGTTTTTTATTAGATCGTTTTTTATTAGATCGTTTTTTATGAGTTTTTCGTCCTCCATTTAATGTATCATCTATAGATGAACCGAATGATCTAAGTAAAACATTATATTTGTTATCATAATCATCATCAACAGGCTGACTAAACCAAGTAGACATTCCTAACTTATAATTTTCAATTGTTGTTAAAAATGCTTCCTCTTCTTTTTCAGTTCTTGGTGTATTACTAAACATAATATTTAATATTTTTTCTTTATTTTCTGATGTCTCTCCTTCTGTTATATATTTCCATATATAATATCTCATCATAGAAGATGATGTTGGAGGAATTTTTGAAGGTCCGTTTTCGATGTCCTCGTCAAATTGGCCAACTATTATTATTGTTGGTAATTCTACATTGTATGTAATAGGTCTAGGTCTAATTTTATCTTGTCCGGATGTTTGTTGTTTTACTAATATATTCATTTTTTCTTGAGCATCCTCTAACGATGATACATCAGATAAAAATTCCGCATCTATATAAAAATTTCCATTAACAGCATTAATCATTTGTGTTTCATTCCAACTTGGGATATTTGTTTCAAAACGTAAATTTGTATTTGTTCTATCTAGACGAAAATTAGTAGTTTTTTTTAACTCTTGAGGTGTTAATTGTCTAAAAGAAACATAAATTGAAGTAATATAGTCTTTATATTTTGAAACATCTTTCCAATAAGGTAATTGAAGCATGTTATCATATCCCATACCAAGCAATAATATATCATTAGGGTACAACTCTTTTAATCTTTCTATTGTTACAATTGTGTTCATATCTTTGTTTCCACTATTAAACCTATCTATCTCTATTGTACTAGGTTCGAAAGTAATTCTTTTATCTTTGAACTGGTTGGCTTGTTTTACACCTTTTTACATTTCAAACGCCGATTTTTACTTAATTTAACTCGGTAATATACCATCATTAAAATCAGTTTTATCAAACAAATCAATATCATTAATATCTTCACCCTCATACTCATC
>Ga0114959_10002364_pt1 | contig 15631 bp, 12 predicted proteins | sample C_130625_EF_Meta_FD_87317 | JGI IMG/M metagenome (GOLD analysis project Ga0114959, IMG submission 87317) | Freshwater microbial communities from Lake Croche, Canada to study carbon cycling - C_130625_EF_MetaG | ecosystem: Environmental > Aquatic > Freshwater > Lake | place: Lake Croche, Canada...
CCGGCCGGCGCGGCGCGGCGGCTGGAGGACGTCGGTGAGGAGCAGGCGGCGCCAGTGACCGGCAAAGCCGACGCGCCGCCGGGCCCCGGCCGCCCAGGCCAGGGCCGCGGTCGAGAGGGAGTTTGGCACGACGAGCGCCGTGTCGAAGCGGCGGGCGCGGAGGGCCTTGACGACGCCTGGAAACCGGACGGCCGGGGAGCGGCCGCGGCGATCGTAAGGGACGATGTCATCGAGCCAGACGGTGCCGTCAAGGATCTCGGCGAAGTGCGGCTTGACGACGCCCGTGATCCGGGCCCCGGTGCCGACATGGGCGCGGAGGGCGCGGAGCATCGGGGTCGTCATGACGAGGTCGCCGACCCAGCGAGGGAGGATCACGAGGATGTTCATGGCCGGTACCCTACCCGGCGGCAGCGGCCCGGTTCAAAGCCAATTCAGCGGCTGGTTGAGGCGGCCAGTCAGCCGCGGGCCGCGAGGGCGTCGCGGGGCGGAAGCCTGGCCACCGAACGGGTGGCGACGAGCCCGGCCAGAAGCGCCACAAGAAGCGTCAGGCCGCAAGTGAGGGCGATCCACGCCAACGGGACGGAGGCCCGGCCTCCGGCGATGTGGGCAGGGAGGGTGACGGCTCCAGCCAGGGCCCCGGCAGCCAACCCGAGGCCGACCATGAAGCAGGTCTCGAGGAGGACGATCGCCCGCAGGCGGGCGGGAGGAAAGCCGACCGCGCCGAGGAGGCCGAAGGTGCCGATCCGCTCGAGCACCCCCTGGACCTGCGCGGCGGCGACGCCGGCAGTGCCGAGGAGGAGGCCGAGCGTGCCGAGCGCCTGGAAGGCTGCCAGGAAGGTGTTTTGAACGGCCGACAAGCTCCGCAGCCGATCGAGCGTCGGCTGGATGGTGACCCCGGCATCGACCCACGCGGCACTCGCCGCCCGATCGACGGCCGACATCGGCTCTTCGCCAGCGTCGATGAGCGCCATCGCAGCCCCCGAACGGCTCGGGAAGACCGCTTGAAAATCGGATTCGGCCACGATCACCCAGCCCTGGAGGATCCCCGGCTCGAGGAGGCCGACGATCTCGAAGGGAACGAGCGTCCCCTCGTCGTCGGGGAGCGTAAAGCGGGCGCCGACGCCGCCGAGCTTGAGCGCCCAACGGGCCGTGGCGTCGTCGAGGATGGCGGGAATCGGTCCGTCTCCGCTCCGGCCGAGGAGTTGCCAGGGATTCGCGCCGGCTGCGGAGGGAAGGGGAGCGTGGCCGGTGAACCGGAAGCCTCCCCGGGAAACGAAGCGGGGGCCGACACCGAGGACGATCGGCCGGGCCGGGGCGTAGAGGTTGGTGCAGCTGGCGTCGTCGCCGGAGCTGGCGCGAATCGGCTCGAGCGTCGCCCCGGCGAGCGTCTGCCGGGCGTCGTCGGAGAGCCCGAGGTCGGCGGCGACGTTCGGGTCTGCCGGGTTGACGGCGGTCGGGGCGGCAAAGGTGGCGATCGAGGTCCAACCGCCCGTCGGGCCCGATCGTTCGCGGGGGCGGGCCGGGCTCGAGAGCGAAAAGGCCGACACCGCGACAATGAGGAACTCGGCCACGGCGACGATGGCCGCGATTGAAAACGCTCGGGAGGGGCGGTGGGCCAGTCCACGCCAGGCAAGGCCCACAAGCGACTTGAGTCCCGCCCGGCCGCCGGGGCCGCGCGTGAGCAGGAGGCGCACGAGCGACAACAAGCCGACCAGCGCCAGGACACCTGAGAGGAAAAACATCCCCACCGCTGCTTGGGCCTCGAGCCGCCCCGCCAGCGCCGTGACGGCGAGCGCCCCGACGAGCGAGAGCAGCGCCACCAGGAGCGCCCGGCGGCCGGCCCGGGGGCGGTCGGCGGCGGCATCGCCCCCCCCCCGCAACAGCGTCAGCGGCTTCTGACCGGCGGCCCGGCGGGCGGCCGACACGATCGCCGCCATCGAGAGGAGAAAGCCGGCCACGGCCCCGACTCCTAGGCTCGTCCAGCGGATGGCACCGTCGCCAAAGGCCGAACTCGATCCGGCCGCGACCGAGGCGTTCCACGATGACGAGAGCGATCCGAGAAGGAGCCGAGCCCACGCCGGCCCGATCGCCGTGCCGACGATGCCTCCGACAGCCGCAGCGAGGGCACCGACGAGCACGAGCAACCGGGTGATCTGCGCTGCCGGCCAGCCGATCGCCGCAAGGACGCCGATGTCACGACGCCGCGCGGCGACGAGGAGAGAAAAAAGGAGCCATTCCAGCAGCAGCCCGGCGGCCACGACGAAGCTCGACAGGGCGAGAAACAGCCCGCCGAACGGCGTCGATCCCTTGGCGGCAGCGAGGGCGTCGCGCCGCGAGGCCTCGACGCGGAGGCCGAGCTTTTCCGGCACGATTTTCCCGGCGAGCTCTGCGGCGACCTCCGCCTGCCGGCTCGTGGGGGGGACAAACCAGGCAGTCGTCGCGCCGAACCGACTCCCGGCGAGCCGTTCGCCGCAGCCGAGCGACACGAACGCCTTCGGGGTTGCCCCATGGGCCTTCCAGTAGCGGTCGTCCTCATCGTGCGGCGGCACGGTGCGGACCTTCGATCGATCGAAGGGGAAGGGGGGATCCCAGTCGGCGATCGACTTCTCGTCGGTGATCCCTTCGACCTCCGGCACGAGGCTCCGCGCTACCGCCGCCCCCTCCATCCGGGCGACAGCGGTGATCCGCAGGCGGTGGGTGATCTCCTCGACACGGCCGTGGAGCGTCTCGGAGCGAAACAGGCGGACATCGACATGGTCGCCCGGTGCCACCGGATGCCCCTGGGCGGCGAAGTCGTCAGCCATCCACTGATCGATCACGATTCCCTCGTCGTCCGGGACCGCCAGTTCCCCTCCGCTGGCATCGAGCAGGCTCCCCACCGGGAGCGACGGCGTGTCGACGCCCAAGACCGTGGAGTAGGGAATCGAAGCGGCCGGGAGCCCCGCCGCAGCCGGCACGCCGATCTCATTGACGAGGAACGCGAGCGTCCGCTTCCCACCGAGCGGACCGAGCACCTCCGCGGCAGCCCGGTCGACCTCCGCCGGAAGGAGGAGCCGCCTGCTGGAGAGCCGCAGCCCCCCCCCGGCCATCTCCTCGAGCTTCAGGCCATAGTCTTCGAGCGTGGGATGGAGCGCCTGCCGGATTGCGTCGGCATCAAGTTCCCCGACGGCGAACCCCGCATTGGCGACATCCCCCCGGCGGAGCACCTCCTGGGCCGTAGAGAGCGACACCAGCGCCATCCCCCCGGTGACCTGGGCGGGGCGGAGTGAGAAGCGACCGATCCCGCGGGGGGGAAGCACGGCCACCACCCGCAATCGTCGGCCGAGCGACTCCATCGTCCGTCGCCCGAGGGGACTGTCGGCCGGCACCTCAGATCGCTTCGCGATCCGCAGGACGATCGTCTCGCCGATCGAGACGCCGAGATTCCTGGCGAGAACCTCGTTGATCGCCACCTCATCGCGGCCGACAGCGGGGGCCTCGGGATCGAAACCGATCGCGGCGGGCTGATCGCAGGCCAACAGCGTCGCCCGGGCCGAACGCGGATCTCGGCCCGAGCTCGCCGGGGCGTCGAGGGCGACCTCGAGCACGATCGCTGGAATGAGGGCAGGCCCAGCCCCGCGATTGCCTTCGCGGGCCAGGTCGGCCCGCTTGAAGTCGCGGGCCAGGTCGGCCCGCACGAAATCATCGGCCACGACGGTGGCGACGATGCCGCCGAGGCGTTCGAGGGCCAGGGCACGCAAGCCCCCCTGGAGGGCATCGCCGACGCCGAGGGCCCCAGCGATCGTCGCCGCCACGACCGCGCAGGCGGCGGTCAGCGCGGCGAGTTGAAAAAACCATTGGCGGGCCAGTGACCAGGCGAGTGCCGGGATCGATCCGGCCGCGCCGACGGCGCCGCTTCCGGGCCGGGCCGACGGATTGACGTCAGGTCGTCTCATCCCTCCGCCCGCCCTTCGACGAGGCGCCCGTCGACGAGCCGCCGGATGCCCCCCACCCGGGCCGCGATCGCCTCGGCATGGGTGACGACGACGAGCATGCCATTGACTTCGGCGGCAAGCTCGACGAGGAGGTCGGCAATCGCCTCGGCGGCATGGGCGTCGAGCTGGCCGGTCGGTTCGTCGGCCAACAGCAGCCGCGGCTCGAGGAGCAGGGCCCGAGCCACCGCCACCCGCTGCCGCTCGCCGCCGGAGAGTTCACCCGGAAAATGCCCGGCCCGATCCGACAGCCCGACACGGGCCAGCAGCGCCCGCCCGCGTTCCTCGAGGGCGCCTGTCACCCGCCCCGAGGCGAGGGCCGGGAGGACGACGTTGTCGAGCGCCGTGCAGCCATCGAGGAGGTAATGCTCCTGGAAGACGAAGCCGATGCGGCGATTCCGGAAGGCCGCCCGCTCGGCCGGAGTGCCCGCGAACGGGTCGACACCGTCGAGCCGGACGCGCCCTGACGTCGGCTCGTCAAGGGCGCCGAGGATCGACAGGAGCGTGCTCTTCCCCGAACCACTCGGCCCCATCACCGTCGCCCGCTCCCCCGGAGCGAGGCGCAGATCGATCGACTCAAGCACCCGCACCGGCCCGGCTGGCGATGAATAGGCCTTCGTGACCTGGTCGACTTCAAGCACGCTTTCCTCCGCGAGCATGGGGCGTCATCGGCAACACCGGAGGTCACCCCTCTGGGTCGCCACGGGCTGCTATCCGGTAGGGCTCCAGCCGCTGTTGAACGGAACTGGGGATCAGCACGGCCGCCGGAGCGAGCCCCGGACGGAGCAGGCAACGGACCGCCACCACGCGCCCCTGGGCGATCCACCGCCCCGCCTGCTCGAACCGGAACGTCCAGGTGACGCTCGATCGACCTATGCTGTCGAGCCCGACAGCGATGTCGAGTTCGTCGTTGAAACGCACGGCCGACTTGTAGTCGCAGGCGGCACTGACCCGCGGCCAACTGTAGGTGCCGGGAGGCTCGTCATCCTTGCCGGCAGCGCCGTGCACAGGCTCCGTCACCACCTCCACCAAGGGCACCCCAGCCTGGCGAAGAAGTTCGTGTTCCGCCGACTCCATCCAGACGAAGAACGTCGAGAAGTGGGCGATGCCGGCCGCATCGGTGTCGCGAAACTCCACCCGCCGCCGGGCGACGAAAGGGACAATTGGCTCGGCGGTCGAAGAAGCTCCGCGGACCGGATTCATCGGGAACATCACCGGGGGACGAAGCCACGCCAAAGGCGCAGTGGGCGGAAACAAATCCAAGACAACAAGGCGTTCACCCCGTCGTCATTCTCCCCCACGAACGCTCGGGCCCATGAACCAGTCAGGAACCAGTCATGAACCAATCAGCCCTTCTGGGCCCACCAAGTGCGGGCGGGCCCAGAAGAACGCTGATGAGATCGGTCACTCGCCGACGTAAGGGAGCAAGGCCATGAAACGGGCCCGCTTGATGGCCGACGTGACGGCGTGCTGGCTGGCAGCCGTGCAGCCGCTCTTTCGCCGACCGAGGATCTTTGCCTGACGGTTGACAAGCTTCCCCAGGAGCTCGAGATCCTTGTAGTCGACATACATCGGACGCGGACGATTGCCGTCGATGTAGATCGGGTCGCGCCGCTTGACCTTGGCGCGGGGCTTGGCCTTCTTCTTGGCGAACTTGCCGAACTTCGGATTGGCAGGAGGCATCGTGTGCTCGTGGGGAAACGGAACCGGGGAGAACGCCGGCGAATGATGGAAGCTTCCATCATACGCGCCGACCGGAAAACTTTAAACAGGGCTCACAAAGAGAGCCCAGCAGAGAGGGCCCAGCAGCGTGGGCTCAACGGCCCACCAAAAAAACCATCGACGCGGAGTGTTCCACGTCGATGGCGAAACAGTCGGGGGAGCTTGGCCAGCAAGGCCGGCGGAGGCCGGGACAACGCCCCGGCCTCCGCCCAGCGGATGCCGAATGAGAACCCGGAAGACTAGTAGCGATCGCCGCCACCGTAGCCGCGGCCACCGCCGCCGCCGCCGCCGTAACCACCACCGCCGCCGCCGCCGCCGTAGCCGCGGCCGCCGCCGCCGCCGCCGCCCGGACGACCACCACCGCCGCCGCCGCCACCCGGACGCGGGGTGCGCTCACGAGCCTCGTTGACGGTCAGGGGACGACCGTTGAGCTCGTGGCCATTGAGGGCCGCGATCGCGGCCTGGAGCCCGTCGTCGGTCTCCATCTCGACGAAACCGAAGCCACGCGACCGACCGGTTTCACGGTCGGAGATCACCTCGGCGGAGCGCACGGCACCGTGCGCCGAAAACATCTGCTCCAGATCGGAGGACGTGGTGGACCAAGGCAGGTTCCCCACGTAAATCTTCCGGGACATAAAAACAACCTCTAGGACTCGGGAACTGGTACCTGGAATCACATCGACTTGTCGACCATCGCCGAAGCACGCACCGCAGTTCCCGATCGGACTCGATGTGCGGACGAAAGTCAGTCGTACACTCGAAGTTCTAGCATTTCGACGATCCAGGGACAACTCCGTCCGTGGTGTCAAGGGCTTCCCGGGGGAATTTTTTTTGAACCCCCGCCGCTAAACCCCCCTTATGAGCAATCTCCGGGGCTCGATCCAGGGTTCACTGCACGGCAGAGGAAGGCCCCTTTTGGCCCTTCTTGCGGGCGTTCTTCCGCTGTTCCTCGGCTGCCCGCCACTCCCAGGGGGCTACCGGATCAGCGTCGACCCAGAGGCCGAGATGACGGGCCTTGGCGTCCCGTTCCTCCGCCTCGAGCACCGGATCGTCGACCACGCTCCGCTGATGCCAGGCCATCCCGGCGGCAAGGATGTCGATGCGGAGGTCTTGGCCGTTGATCCTGATCGTTGCCAAGGTTCGGCCGGCCGAATCCTTCCCCACTTCGGTCACCTGGAGCTCGCGCCCCTTCGTGATCTTCCCGAGATGCTCACGAGCAGCCTTGAAGAAGGGCTGGCCATCCTCCGGGCTGTCGATCCCCTGAATCCTCACCTTATGAAGCTTGTCGTTCTCGTCGCGGATCCGCAGCGTGTCCCCGTCGATGGGGGCCTCGGCCTTTCCTGTCCAGCTCGTTGTGGCTGGCTGCAGGGCGATGGCGACGATGACGAGCAGTTGGCCGACGATTGTGGGCATGACTTCCTCCGTGCGTAGCCCCGATGATAGCGGCCGGCCATGCGGCGCGCAAACAGGACAGGCCGCATGGAAGGGATGGCAGGGGGGAGAGATGGAAAGGATGGCAGGGGGGGCGAGGCCAAAAGAGGCGAGGCCAAAAGAGGCCAAGAGAGGAGAGAAGGGGCGACGAGGATCAAGCCTACGGCGATCCGGTGCTCGCCCGTTTGAGGACGCAACTTCCGGCATCACTCTCGACGACCAACCGTCCCGCATCGTCGATTGTTCCCCGGTATTCGACGGTGTCCCGGGCGACCTGGCCATACGTGAGTCGCAACGTCGGCCCGTCAGCACGCCACGTGAAAGACCGGTCAGACGTGGCCCCGAACAGGCGCCCCTCGGCCAAGCCATTGCGGCGAACAACGAGCGACTCGTTGCCCCCCTCCCAGGCTCCGACGTACGTCCTTGCTCGGCTCCCGTCTTGGCAGCCGGCCAGCAACACAGCCGCAAGCGGCCAGGCCGCCATCAAGGCGAGGAGAACAACGCGTTGCACGGATAGGTAACTCGATGGTGAAAGTGACGTCCCCCATCTTTACCCACCAGCCCCTTCTCGCAAGGGGGGAGTCCCTTGCAATGCGGCAAGCAATCTTGCAAAGCGCGCACGAATCGGGCAGGGCGCGCACGAATCGGGCAGAGGCCCCCGGACGGCCCCTCGGAAACAAAAAAAAGAGGGGGCGGGCCGAAGCCCGCCCCCTCCTCTGATTCCTCTGTTCGGCTGGCCGCAGCCAACCGAAGCACTCTGGCGATCAAGCCATCCGGCGCTTCCGGGCGAGCTTCTTGCGGCGGGCCATCCAGCCGGCGAAGCCGACACTCGCGAGCGTCATCGCCCACGTCGAGGGCTCCGGAACGATCACGAGCTTCCCGGTCGACGGGGTGAAGATCAAGTACTGGTCCCCGTTCGGCCCCGCGTACCCAGACTTCTCTCCCAATGCCTGCGACGTCCAACCACCAGGGTTGCCGGCCAAGGCCGGCTGGTACGTGAACGTCAGGCCCGAGTAATAGCCCGTGCCACCGGTCGTGACATGGGCAAAACCCTTGCCGCTATTCGCAGCAGCGTCGTACGTTCCAGCTGCAAACAGATCGAAGTACGAGTAGTAATCAAACATGCCGTTCGTGGCGTTGATATCGATCACGAGGTTGCCACCGTAGGCCAGCGCGCTGCGGGCGATGATGGTGTCGTAATCCGTTCCCGCCGTGCCAGCGTCACCAGAACCGTTGCTGACGATCCCGAGCGTCGTCGTGCTCGACGACCCAAGCGTGATGCCAGCCGCCTCGAGCGAGCCCGGAGCATTCCCGTCGCTCGGGTTGAGGTTGCCGTTCACGTCCAGATTGGCATTCCCGACCGTGCTCCCGCTGCCGCCGAGCGTGGCACCGGAATCAATCGTGATCCCCGAGGTGGAGAGGATGCCGCTGAGGAGCAGCGTGCCCGCCTCAACCTTGGTCACGCCGGTGTAGCTCTGGTCGCTGTCGAGCGTCACCGATCCTGTGCCCCGCTTGATCAGCCCACCGACCCCAGAGACGTTCCCCAGGAAGGTGCCGTCGTCCGTCTGATCGAAAGCCACCGACGAGCTCGCACCCGAGACAGCGATGTCGCCGGTGAGGCTGTCGGTCGTGCCGATGAGGTTGCCCCCCGACACCGTCGTGCCGCCGGAGTAGCTGTTGGCCCCCGAAAGCGTCAGGTCGCCAGCACCGGCCTTCGTCAGCGTGCCGCCGCCCGACATGTCACCGGAGTAGGTGCCCCCTCCGTTGATGATCACAGCCGCGTCGTTGAGGATATTCCCCTGGATCGACGAGGCCGTTCCCACGAGCGTGCCGGCGCCGACCGTCGTGCCACCGGTGTAGTCGTTCGTCCCGTCAAGCGTGATCTCACCGCTCCCGAGAATCGACAGCGAACCGTCTCCGGTGACGTCGCCACTCACGGTGCCTGCCGTCGACTGGTCGAACGAGACGTTTGCACCATTCGAGACGGCGATGTCCCCGAGGATATTGGTCGTCTTGCCGACCAACGACCCGCCGAGCACCGCGGTGTCGCCGGTGTAGCTGTTGTTACCGCTGACCGTCAGCACACCGGTTCCAGCCTTGACGAGCTTTCCAGCACCGGAGAGAGCCCCGGTATACTCGCCGCCTCCAGTAAAGGTCACCGTCGTGCTGGCGTTGGTCACGATCGCCCCCTTGAGGCTGTCGGTCGTGCCGGTCAGACCACCCGCCGAAACCGTCGTGCCCCCCGTGTAGGTGTTGGCACCACCGAGGGTCACGTCTCCAGCACCAGTCTTGACCAATTCACCCGCGCCACTGATGGCACCAAGGAAGTCGGCATCCGTGGCCTGATCGATCGTCAAGCTGGCACCGGAGGAGACGGCGACGTTGCCCTGGATCGACGATGTCGAGCCGATCAGGTTACCGGCCGTGATCGTGTTGCCACCGGTGTAGGTGTTGGCTCCGGTGAGCGTCACCGCACCCGAGCCAGCCTTCTTCAGTGCACCGGCCCCGGAGAGAATCCCGTCGAAGGAGCCACCGGTATCTTGATCAAACGTCAGGGTCGTGCCGGCAGCCGCAACGACATCCCCAGGGAGGCTGCCAGTCGAGACCGTCAGACCACCGCCGGTGATCGTCGTGCCGCCGCCGTAGGTGTTGGCTCCGGTGAGCGTGACGTTGCCTGTACCCTCTTTGACCAAAACGCCAGACCCCGACATGACACCGTCATACTCGCCGTTGCCGCTCTGCTTGAACGTCACCGTGGCGTTGTTCGTGATCGCCCCCTGGAGGGCGTCGGTCGAGCCGATGAGGTTGCCGGCCGAAACCGTCGTGCCGCCACCGTAGGTGTTGGTTCCGGTCAGCGTCAGGTCACCAATCCCGTTTTTGGTAAGGGAACCGGCGTTGTTACCGCTGATACCACCGGCGAAGGTGCCGGACACGGTTTGGTTGAACGTCAGCGTGGCATTGTTGACGACATTTCCCTTCAGCGACTGCGAGCTGACCTCGAGTTCACCAGCCGTGATCGTCGTGCCGTTGGAGTAGGTGTTGGCCCCGGTCAGCGTCAGCTTCCCGCTGCCAACCTTCTGAAGAGCCAAATTACCCCCCGTCGAAACGATCGTACCAGCGAACGTCGAGTCGCTGCCGCTTCCGACAATCAATGTCCCATTGGCAGCGGTCGACTTGATCACTCCGACGGTGCCCGTTTCAACGAGGCCGGCGACGGTCTGCGTAGTGCCATTGAGGTCGAAGGTCGGCGTCGTTGGTGAAGTTCCACTGCTCTTGAAGACGAGATTCGCCCCCGACACGGCACCATTTCCGGACATCTTCAGAATGCCACCGTCGATCACCGTGTTCCCGGCGTAGCTGCCGACACCGGTCATCTCGACGGTGCCCAACAACAAACCTCCGCCTCCGCCAAACGTCACCCCCGTGGTGCCGGTGCCGTCGATGGCACCGATCTTGAGCGTGCGGCCAGCGCCGGCCCCGATCGTCAACCCGCCCGTCGAGTCGTTGTTGGTGATCTTGCCATTGATAATGGCATCGCCACCGGACACTGCGATCGTCTTCGTGCCAGCCGAATCGGCGATCGTGAAGGTGTTGGCAAGCGTCAGGGCTGCTCTGATGTTCAGCGTGGTGGCACTGGCCCCCTGAAGCGTCACGTTGCCGGCACCGAGGGCGGCATTGTTGCCGCTGGCATTGACCGTGACGCTATCGAGGGTCAAGGAGCTGATCGTGTTGGCACCCGCGAGACCGAACTGGCCGGCGGAGGCACCGGAGAGCCGGTTGAGCGTCAGGGAGCCATTCGTGATCGCTTGGCCAAACGTCATCGACCCGCTCGACCCGAGCGTGATCGTCCGAGCGCCGCCAGTGAGGTTGAAGCCGTTGCCGACGCCGGAAGAGAACGTCATGTTCCCCGTGCCACTGCCCTGGATGTCGGAGATACCGATTTGGAAGTTACCACCGACGTTGATGGCGCTGCCGTTTCGGGTCCCCATGGTGAAGTTGCCGTAAGTGCCAGTGGCAATCGCTCCGCCGTTGATCGTGATGGCCCCGGTGCCGAAGGCAGTAGCCGACCTGGCGATGACGTTGCCAGCGGTCAGCGTGAAACCGCCGGTGTAGCCACCACCCGTGAGCAAGAGCGTGCCGGCACCGTCCTTAATGAGTCCGTTTGTCCCGGCCAAGCCGACCGAACCGAAGTCGACCAAACTTCCAGCACCAAGGTTGAACGTCTTGGTCGTGTTGTCGAACGTCATCGTCTGGCTGGCGGAGTTCCCGAAAGAGATGTTCACATTCGTAGCGGTCGTGACGTTGCCGATCGTACCCGTCGTCGGGCTAGCGAACATGCTGGAGAATGTGTAGGTGCCAGTGGTGAACTGCGCGTTGGATCCGCTCACCCAGTTTTGGTTGAAAGGACCGGCCGTGCCCGATGCCCAGCGGAGCGAATTCCAATTCCCAGTCGAGCCCGTCGTGGTGTAGAGCTGGGCGCTCGCCGATTGAGCCATCAGCAACGCTGTGGCGAGGACGGCTGGGACGACGACAAGTCGACTCAACCCGGAGCAGATCCATCGAACTCGGGATGGTTTCATGACTGGTGCCTGGTGGAAGCCCGCACTCCAAAAAGTGGAGTGGGAAGGGGTGGTGGACGAAGGGGACGACAGTGGACCTCCGACAGCGACCGGCTGATGCTCAGCGGCGGCGGTCAGGGAAGAAGCTCGAACACGCAAGTGACGCATCGGAGGATCCGCAGAAAGTTGGGGGTAGGACGACTGGAACGACAGCTCCATAGGGTGGGAGCGTAGCAATCGCACAAGCGCTTCTCATCCGGAGGGCATGAATCGGTCGTCCCACGGTACGAATTGGCCAAAGCCCCTGACGCTTCGCGCACAAGCCGCTACGGATCGCGCATTCGTCATCCGATCCTCACGCGACGATCCATCCCGTTGGGGCAAACGCCCCTCAGCGGCAAAACTTCGCTCCGACAGCGGATCGCGAAGGGATCGCGACGGATACGCGACGGGCTTCCCGCCGCAGCACGCGACGGCGGTGCTGGCTGGCTTGAGGAGCAAGAAACACCCGCAAAAAAAGAACCCGCGGCCACCATCTCGGCAGCCGCGGGTTGTGCGGGGAACGGGGAAGAGGACCGGCGTCAGGGGCCGGCGAAGTGGGCGGCACAGGATTCGAACCTGTGACCTCTACGGTGTGAACGTAGCGCTCTAACCAACTGAGCTAGCCGCCCGGAACGGTGGCCGGCGAACCGGGCACACGAAGAATCCTAGCATCCACTCCGCGGCTCGTCACGGGCCACCCGGTGGATCACCCCCGGGGCACCGATCGAGACGATTCCGCGGCACCACAAGCCGGTCCGACCGAGGGCCGGTCCGACCGAGGGATGATCGGCCGAAGAGGGCGTCAGGCTTGATCAGCCGCTGCCGGGGGAGGATCAAATCGGGGAGCCTGGGTCGTCGGGCCCGCCCCGGCGTCGTCGAGGCGGCGCGAGGCCGGCCGACGCGACGAACTGGTCGTGGGATCGAGGTGGGAGGAGATGTCCATCTCCCGCTGCAGCGTCGTGAATTGCTTCCGCAGCTCCCCGACGCTTTGCCCCACCGAACGCCCCACCTCCGGCAATCGCTTGCCGTAGAGCATCACCGCAATGGCACCGATGACGACGATTTCGAGGGGACCAAGGCCGAACATCGATCGCTCCTCGAAGAAAATCTGACCGGGCCTTGAGGAAACGGCCGGAGGTTTTTTGCGAAAGTGGAAAACAGCGTGAAAGCCAGAGTGGAATCGGCCTCGAGGCCAAGAGCGAACCAAGAGCAAACCGGGCGCCGCCGCTAGAGCCCCGTCGAGCCGTTCCGGGCCCAGGGCCCGGGAAAAAACGGGGAACGACTCAGACGGCGCCGTCGCCACGGCCGCCCGTGCCGTCGTCCTCGATCCCCTGCACGCCACGCTTGAACTCCACGATTCCCTGCCCCAGCGACCGCATCACCTTGGGGAGACGGGAGCCGAAGAGAAGAAGAATCACCGCGGCCACGATCACCAGCTCAACCGTGCCCAGACCCATGATCGCGAACATGTGGAGTACCTGAAACCTTCCGTGGGAGCCGTAGTGAAACCTGCTCGTTGAAGTCTAATCCCGGGGGGGTGGGGGTCAACTTGCCGGACCGCAAGCCGACGCCGATCCCCCGCAAAAACAGCGGTCGGTAGCTTCCGGCGCTGGCTGCCGGACACCCGAGGGGAACAAAAAAACCGCTGGCCAGAGGCCAGCGGTCGTTGCGGCGAGGGTCCAGAGCCGACTGGCCCGGGGTTCAGACCGGGGCAGACTTGGGGGTCAGTCCGAAGCTCAGACCGGGGGTCGGTGGCCGGTCCTGGGCCCGTTAGCCCCAGGACCGGCCACCCTGACTGTCCCGACAACTTGACTGTCCCGATCACTTGACCGTCCCGATCACTTGACCGTCCCGATCAGAAGTTCGCGTCGCAGCCCGGATCGACGTCACCAACCATGTGCAGGTGATCGTGGTCGATGTAGATCACTTCCTGGGTGTCGTCGTCGACGAGCGTGTGGGGCACCGGCCAGCCGACACGCTTCACTTCCTGGAAGTAGACCGTGCACTTGTAGTGGGCGTGGTGGAGCTGCGTCGGGCCGACGAGCGGCAGATGACGGGGCGGATCGATGTAGTCGGCGATCTTGCACTTCGAGATCCGGACGTGATTTCGCTGGATCTCGTAGAGGAACGGCCAGTTGCCCTGGACGGGCCGGGCCTTCTCGAGGGCCCGCATGACTTCGTCATCGCTCGGCTCGTCGAGGGCCTCGCACGGGCCACCGGGCTGGAGCGCCCCGAGGACCGGCGTCCGCTCGTAGCGTTCGTAGTTCCAAAACTGGTCCTCTTTGTTCTTCTGGATCCCGACAGGCACGGGGATCGGGATGGCGAGGGGGCCGAGATTGGGGCCCTGCTGGGTGAGCCAAAAGCAACCGCTCTGCGTGATGGTGCCCGCGGCAACCAACAGGGCGAGCAGGAGGTGGCGGGAGGAAACCATCATGAAAGACTCCTCGAACTGTCTGGAAAGGCGGTCGAGTGGCGAAGGGCCTGCGGGTTGTATCGACGATGCCGGCGCCGGACTTGCGGATTTCTCCGACAGGGGAAAAAAAACCGGCCGTGCCGGCAGTGCAGGCCAGGCCGGCGAGGGGGACCAGAGGAGGGGGAGAACTGATGGGATGGAGGGGGAGCTGCCGGGAGGCGGAGCCTGATGACAAGGCGGTGCAGCTGCTGACGAGAAGCCCAGACGGCAGCCTCGGGGCCGCGGGCCCGGGGCGAGCGAGCCTCACCAAATGCCGCGACCCACCCCCGCGGTGCGGGGATGGGTCGTTGGGCGGAATCGTGTGGCCAGAGGCCTGAGCTTGTCGCTCGATTAACGATGGTGGCTGTGGATGTGCCGATCGTCGAAGTCGAGCCACCACCAGCCGTCATCCCATTCCAGCGACACTCGGCCAGCCGAGCGGCACCTGCGGGTAGGGGTAGAACGGCCCGATGTACGGCCAGGCGGTCGGGGAATACTGCGAGGGATACTGGACGGCAGCGTAGTTGGGGGAAGCGGCGTAGCTCGGCCAGGCGTAGTTGGGCATGTTCGGCCCATCGCCCCGCATCGGCACCGCACCGGCCCCGACACCCATTCCACGGGCTGGCATCGGAGCCCCCATGCCGCCGCCAGGACCGGCCATGCCGGGCCCCATCGGCGCCATGCCGGGAGCCCCCACATACGGGGCCCCTCCGCCGTAGGGAGCCTGGCCGCCCGGGCCCCCTGGGCCCCCTTCGGTGTAGCGGACCGACCCGGGAACGACTTGGCCGTCACGGAGACCGCCAGGCACGCCTCCCATGTCACCAATGGCACCGTTGACCGCCCCCTGGTAGGCCCCAGGGCCGGGGAGGTTCATCGGCTGCCGCATGGCGACCGTCTGCTGGCCGACCGGGCCCCGCTGGGCCGCGTGGGGCTGCATCGGCCGGGCCTGCGGTGCTCCGAGCGGACGGGGGCCAGTCGGCGCCCCACCGCTGCGGGGCATGCCGACGGCCTGCGTCAGCTGCACCTCGCCCGGCTCGTTGGACTGCGGCGCCTCAGGCCTCGCCTTGGCACCCATTCCGACCGCCGAACGGATCGACGACGGAATCGCGAACGTATTGAGAAGGCCGCTGGAACCGGCCTCCGCGACGGTGAGCCGGTTGACCACCATCTCGACGCCGTCGGTCGATTTGGCAGCCGCCTCGGCCGCGGCGATCTGGCCGGCACTGCCGACCTGACCCTCGAGGAACACCGTGCCGGCCTTGGCCCGCACATTCACCTTGTGCCCCTTGACCGCTTGGCTCGTGCTGAGCTTGCCGGCCACGGCGGACGCCAGATCATCGGCACCGGCGGCGGACGTCACCGCGGACGCCACGACCACCGCGACCAGGAACGTGGACCTCGAAATGGACATGAATGACTCCTTGGCTCGGCAGCATTGCCCGGACTGTCGTGAC
>Ga0114959_10002367_pt1 | contig 15625 bp, 14 predicted proteins | sample C_130625_EF_Meta_FD_87317 | JGI IMG/M metagenome (GOLD analysis project Ga0114959, IMG submission 87317) | Freshwater microbial communities from Lake Croche, Canada to study carbon cycling - C_130625_EF_MetaG | ecosystem: Environmental > Aquatic > Freshwater > Lake | place: Lake Croche, Canada...
CCGACCACTACTGCGATCACGCTCAACAGAAATAGAGCTATTCCGCGTTGTAGAGCTCCATCCTTGGAGGCCCGACCCAAGTCAGTAGGTGAATATTTCGCCTCCTCGCTTGGGTCAATTTCTTTATCACCGTCTAACATGGGTTTCACAAGATTTTCTCCCTTGAATTTCTGGTAATAAACAATGGCGGCAATATGGATTGCAATTAAGCTGTAAATCACCACTTGATTGCCTTCATGAATTCTGGAAAGAAGTGATACGGTTGCATTCGATACATATTTGGCGAATGGGCCCTGAAAAGCAATCTCATCATCGACAAATAAACCCGTAGCCACTTGAACGCTTAAGGCAAATAAGAGAGCAAATACCGAAAGCGCCCCCAAGGGATTGTGTCCTAGATATTGAGGCCCCTTACCTTGAAGATAATTGAGCAAACCCTGGCGCGTTGGAAAGAATGATACAAAACGAGCGTGCGCAGAGCCAATGAAACCCCAGCTGAACCGAAATAACAGTAAGGTCAAAATGCAATACCCGAAACGGGCATGCCACTCGATTGCATTCCCGCCAAGATTGACACTAATCAAACTACCAACAATGCAGAACACTAATAGCCAATGAAATAGCCGAATAGGTAAATCCCAGACACGTATTATTTTCTTCATCTGTTAAGGATAAAGCAAAGTAATGTCTTATTGAATTTCCGGTAAGTCTTTTTGAATGATCTTTAAACCATCCCGCAAAGCCTCTTGGTATCGTTTACGCTCTGCCTGAATTGTTTCTGAAGTCCAAGAATAAAAACCTTCTCCTGTTTTCATACCAAATTTTCCACTGGCTACGCGCTCGCTTAAGCACTTTGCAATAGTGGATGAGTTATTTAAAGAAGGGTAAATAGTGGTTCCACCAGCAGCATGAATCTCCAGTCCCGCATGATCTCTCTGCATTGCTGGACCAGCGGCAATGTATCGAAAGCCAAAACCAAAACGAACTGCCTTATCAATATCCTCTAAGCTACAAATACCAGCATCGACCATTGAAAAAGCTTCACGCGATAAAGCGTGTTGCAATCGATTGGCTAAAAATCCTGGTAAATCTTTTTTAACTGTTACAGGAACCATGCCGCAGGCAGTCATTAATCTTGACAAGCTTTCGCCCACCATCGGCGACGTTTTTTCACCATAGACAACCTCTACACAGGGAACCAAATGGGCTGGCATGAAGAAATGTAAACCAATCATGCGCGCCGCTGTTTTCAATCCAGCTGCAATTTGGCTAATCGGAAAGCTAGTGCTATTACTCGCTAAGACTGCTTCCGGTTTTGCATACTTCTCCAGCTTAGCAAATAATTCCTGTTTGATATCGAGACGCTCGGGTACACACTCAATGACCAAGTCGATATCAGACCAGTCAACCTCTTCTAATGTGCCAGCGACCGTTAAAAGATGAATACGATGCTCATAACCGAGTTCAGTCATGGTGTTCACAAAATAATCCGGCAATAAGGCTCGGCGCTCAGTAGTCAGCTCAACCACCTGGACGGCACAGCCACCTCGAGCACAAACTGCAGCAACGTCGGCCCCCATCGTGCCACCACCGACAATAACTACTTTGGTTTCAGCTGGGGTAAACAACATGACAAATTCTCCTAAAGGGACAGACTTTTATCTAAAAATCCACATACAATGAGACCATTATTCCAATAAAAAACATAGCGAGACATGATCCCCGTCAATTCGGTGCTACAGGTCGGCCATTTCCCTGAAATGATGCAGGCGGAAATAGATCGACGCATTACACCAACCCGCCATCTAGATCCCCAAGCTCCAGCGCCAGCCGGAAATTTTGAGGCGATTTTGATTCGCTCCAATACTAAGCTGCCTGAAGCTTTGGTAAAACAAATTCCCAGCATCCGCCTGGTAGCTACTTGTGGCGTGGGCTACGATAATCTGCCCCTGACTTACCTTAAACAACACGGCATTAAGGCTACCAATACTCCAGGCGTCCTCAATGATGCTGTCTGTGAATTAGCCATCGGGATGATGTTTGGACTTCTGCGGCGCCTCCCTGAATCACAGGAATACGTCAAAAGCCTCGCGTGGTCACAGGCTCCATTTCAGCTCACCACCACCCTAGCAGGCAAACGGGTTGGCATTGCAGGCATGGGTCGCATCGGCCAAGACTTAGCCAATCGGCTTGAGCCGTTTAAAGTTGCCATCGCTTACTCGGGGCCCAATCCAAAACCCTTACCTTATAAGCACTATTTCAGCGTTAAAGATTTAGCCCAGAATTGTGATGTTCTCTTTTTGGCATGTCCTGCAACCCCAGATACTGAAAGAATGATTAATGCTGAGGTTCTTGAGGCCCTCGGACCCACGGGATACCTGATTAATATTGCTCGCGGTAGCGTGGTCGACGAGACCGCTCTTTTATATGCACTGCAGCATAAAAAGATTGCTGGAGCCGCCCTAGATGTATTCGACAATGAACCAAATCCCAATACTGCTTTTTTACATCTTGATAATGTTTTATTAACCCCTCATATTGGTAGCGCCACCGCAGAAACACGGATAGCCATGACCAATTTAGCGGTAGATAATTTAGTAGCCTTCTTTACACAACAACCACTTCTTTCGGAAGTTCATTATTAAAACGGAGTCAGCATGACCATTTCTTTAAATCCTTCTACATTGCCTGCAGTGTTATCACCCGTATTAACACCATTCATGGCAGATGGCAGTCCAGATGCGCAAAAACTGCTCAAGCAATGTAAATGGTTAGAGGCGAATGGAGTTGGTCAGGCGATTTTTGGCACCAACTCTGAAGCGAACTCGATATCTGATCCCCAAAAAATGGAAGCCCTCACTGCCTTAATTGAAGGTGGTTTAAATCCAGAGCACATGATGCCAGGTACAGGCGCTACATCGATTCATGCAACGGTGACTATGACTGCTCATGCCGTCAATCACCAGTGTGCCGGTGTATTAATGCTGCCGCCGTTCTACTACAAAGATATTACGGATGATGGTCTTTTTGCTTACTTCTCTGAAGTCATTCAAAAAGTAGGCAGCGCAGCCTTACAAATTTACATCTACAACATTCCACCAGTCACCAAGATCAACTTGAGTCTCTCCTTGCTGGAGCGCCTAGCTAAAGAATATCCAAAAACTGTCGTCGGTATGAAAGATAGTTCTGGCGACTGGTCTTATACAGAATCGGTCATTAAGATGTTGGCGCCCTCAGGATTTCGTGTCTACGCGGGTAGCGAAGTATTCTTAATGCGTGCCCTGCGTGCTGGTGGTGTTGGCTGTATTTCTGCTACTGCAAACGTTAATCCAAAAGCCATTGCGGATTTGGCTTCCCATTGGAGAGAATCGAATGCCGATGAACGTCAAACTGGCCTAGATCAAGTTCGTGGCATTTTTGCCAAATATCAAATGATTGCCGGTATGAAAACCGCAGTGGCGCATTACAGCAATGACCCTGAATGGTTAAGAGTACGCCCACCATTAGTTCAGTTAAGTGCTGAACAACAAGTGGAACTATTGGGCGAGTTAAAAGCAATCCATTTCAGTATGCCTGGTCTGTAATTCAACCTCTTCAAGAAATAAATAGGAGACATGATGAAACTATTAAAAATCATTGCCTTATCAATTAGCCTCTTATGGGCTAGTGCACAAGCGCAAAATATTTCAATTGCTACCGGGGGTACTGGTGGTGTTTATTACCCAATGGGTGGTGGTCTAGCTGCGGTTCTATCAAGCAAAGTACCCGGAATGTCAGCAACTGCTGAAGTTACAGGGGGCTCTGTAGATAACCTCAATCTCATAGGGACAGGGAAGCCTTATGTTGGCTTTTCAATGGCCGATGCAGCAAAAGATGCCCAAACTGGTGAAGGTAAGTTTGTTGGCAAGAAAATGGATTTGCGAACCTTGATTGTTCTTTATCCAAACCTCATGCACGTTGCGACTGTGGAATCTACTGGTATTAAATCAATGAAGGATTTAAAGGGTAAGCGCGTCAGCACAGGTGCGCCAGGAAGCGCGACTGAGGTAATGGCTTTTCGCTTATTAGAAGCAGCTGGGATTGATAAGGATAAAGATCTGAAGCGTGAACGTTTGAGTGTTGCGGAGTCTGTTAATGCCGTAAAAGACCGCAAGATTGACGCCTTCTTTTGGGTGGGCGGCTTACCAACAGCTGCAGTAACTGATTTAGCTAACAGCCCTGGAATGAAGATTGTCATGGTGGATACTAACGATGAAGTTTCCTTTATGAATAAAAAATATGGCAATTTATATTTCCCAACGGTAATTCCAAAGGCTACCTATAGCGGTATGACGAAAGACAATAAGGTTGCCGCTGTTGCCAATATCCTCGTAGTCAACGCCAATATGCCAGATGATGAGGCATACAAAATTGTGAAAACCGTTTTTGACAATAAGTTAGATCTAGTGCGAACACACCAGGAATATATGAATGTCAGCCTTGAGAATCAAAAGGTGAAATCTACTCCGCTTGATTTCCATCCGGGCGCCCTTAAGTACTACAAGGAAAAGAAGATTAAAGTCAACTGAGTGATATTGGGGTGAGTTAATCTCACCCCTTCTGCATTATTGCCGTAGATAAATATAAAAATAGGCTGAGATATGAACCAAAACGTAATCGATAACGAAACCCAAGAAAAACTGGATGCCTTCATTAAGCAAGAGGAAGGTGATTCCAATGACTACAAAGGGCTTTTGGCTACATTTATTACCTTGGTTGCGGTGGGCATGTCTTTGTTTCATCTCTATGCCGCCTACTCGATTGTTCCTACGCACCAACTGCGGGTCATCCACGTTGCTCTAGTCTTGTTTTTAGTGTTCTTAAGCTTTCCGATTGCAGCCCGCTTTAAAAATCGGCTGATGTTCTGGGATGTGCTATTTGCCATAGGATCGGTTGCGATCGCTTATTACATTCTGGCTGGTGGCGATGATTTCATGGACAGAAACACTGCGCCAAATTCGACCGACGTCATCATTGGTATTGGCCTCATCCTGCTTATTTTGGAGGGCGTGAGAAGAACCAATGGCCTAGTGTTAGTATCGGTCACTGTTTTATTTTTGCTCTATGCCCTTTTTGGAAATTACCTCCCGGCACCATGGACGCATAAAGGGTATGACCTCTCTCGTTTGGTTGGCTATATGTATATGACGCTGGAGGGTATTTATGGCACTGCCGTCGATGTATCCGCTACCTTAATTATTCTCTTTACGATCTTTGGCGCTTTTTTGCAATTTACTGGCGCAGGTAAGTTCTTTATCGATTTCTCCTTTGCGGCCATGGGCGGCAAATCCTCTGGGGTTGGCAGAACTATTGTGTTGTCTTCCTTCTTGATGGGTGGTCCGTCTGGCTCTGGGGTGGCTACTACTGTTACGGTGGGATCTGTTGCAGCGCCAATGCTAGAGAAGGTGGGTTATGAAAAGAATGCTGCCGGTGGACTGCTGGCTGCAGGTGGCCTTGGTGCCATTATTTCGCCGCCGGTTCTGGGTGCCGCTGCATTCTTGATTGCAGACTTCCTCAAGATTTCGTATTTGGATGTATTGCTGATGGCAACCATTCCAACCATCCTGTTTTATCTTGGCTTATTTGTCATGGTAGAGATCGATGTGCGCAAATACGGCATGAAACATATTCATTTTGAATCTGCAGAAAGCGCATGGGAGCTCACCAAAAAATACTGGTTCCATTTCTTTTCTCTTATTTCGATTGTGGTGTTCATGATGTTTGGTTTCTCACCCGTCATGTCGGTATTTTGGGCAACGGTAGTGTCGGCTTTCTCCAGCATGCTACGCAAAGATAAAGCCATCATTCCTTGGGCTTGGTTTCAAGGTAAAGAACCCATTTTCTCCGGACTCTATCACTCTCACCTCACAAAAGCACTTGCTGCAGGCTCCACAGGGGTTTTAGCAATTGCAGCTACCTGCGCGGGTGCTGGCTTAATCGTTGGCACAGTAACCTTAACTGGGCTCGGTCTTAAATTTAGCTCAATCGTCATTCAATATGCGGGTGGATCACTATTGCTTACTGCTATCTTTACCGCTTTAATTGTCTGGGTCGTTGGCCTGGCAGTGCCTGTCACAGCGTCCTACATTATTTGCGCAGTGATTGCTGCTCCGGCATTAATTAATTTGGGTGTACCGGCTTTCGCTGCCCATATGTTTATCTTCTACTACGCTGTTCTCTCAGAAGTTTCGCCGCCGACTGCCCTCTCTCCATTTGCAGCAGCAGCGATATGTAAAGGCAATCCGTATAAAACGACATTACAAACTTGGAAATATGTAGCGCCGGCGATTCTGGTGCCATTCATGTTCGTGTTAGATAAGTCTGGCGTGAGCTTACTCTTGATGGGATCTAGTAGCGCCTTAGAGCAGGCCGATTGGATGCAGATTGCTTGGATCTCATTTACTGCAGTGGTGGGAATCATCTGTTTAGCAGGGGGACTACAAGGATGGTTTATTGAGAAAACCAAAACCTTTGAGCGCGTCATTATGGTTGTCTCTGGAGTCGCTTTAGCTTATCCCTCAACAGAGGCTGATCTGCTTGGTTTCATTGGCTTTGGCTTAGTCCTGCTCACCCAAACCATGACTCACCTCAAGCTACATCGCAAATCCGCTTAGATTGATTGCGAGATTTATATTCTCATTGCTCTAGTGATAAGGCCCGCAATTGCGGGCCTTATCACTTTGAAAGCAATCTCTCAAAGATCTAGACAATCTTCGTCCAGGCAGCTTTACCAGCGTACTTCTTCACGGCGGCCTCATCGAATTCAAATCCTAATCCTGGAGTTTGATGCAAGATTAAGTCCCCATTCTTAAAGGCGAGCTGCTTGTTAATGAGTCTGCGGAAATTAAGCACTTGGTCGTCTAAAAAGAATTCTACGAAGCGTGCATTTGGAGTCGCAGCTACTAATGGTGCATGGAGATCATGCAACCAATGAGGACAGACAGTCACCCCTTTTGAATCTGCATAGGCAGCAATCCTACGCCACTCCGAAATACCACCGCATACTGCAGCATCTGCTTGCAAAATAATAGCGCCGCCTGCATCGATCAATTCTCTAAAACGCCAGCGCCCTGCTTCCATCTCTCCGGTTGCAACATTGATCTTGGTTGAGCGGGCTAAAGCCGCATGCAAATCAATCGCATCTGGTGAGAATGGCTCTTCAATCCAATAAGGGTTATAAGCCTCGAAGCGACGTACGTACTCCAGCGCAGTAGGTAAGTCTCGCCAAGCGTTGTTTGCATCCAAAGTTAACAGAATGTCATCACCAATTGCCTTGCGGGCAGCTTTAACGCGAGCCTCTTCTTCAGCAGGCGATAAACGGCCAACCTTCATCTTGACTGCTTTGAATCCTTGTTTAACGTAAGACTCCATTTCTTTGCCGAGCATGGCAGGTGTCTTCCCTTTCAAGTAATAGCCCCCACTTGCATAGGCAGGTACACGATCATCCACTACGCAACCGAGATACTGATGCAAGGGCAAGCCAACTGATCGCGCATTCAAATCCCAAAGTGCTGTATCCAATATAGAAATGCCACGCATGACTGCGCCAGAACGCCCTTGCAAAATCGAATCGTTATACATCTCCATCCACAAACCTTCGCTACGATGGCTATTCTGACCAATTAGTTTTGGGGCCAGCAACTGCTCTACGGCAAGCTTCGCAATATTACCGCCGGCGCTACCGACATAACAAAAGCCAATGCCCTCACAGCCATCTTTAGCGCGCACTTTAACCAAACAGTAGTGGCGCTCGGTTACGGTTCGAGTAGAAAATGAAGTGACCTTATCTAAAGGAACTACTGCTGTGGCAACCTGCACAGATTCGATAATCGGCATCTAGACTCCTTATTTTAAAAAATTATTGTATCGATAAATTAAATACTGGGCATTAGTCTAAGTAAGGAATAATTCAGTTATCAATTGATTAATGGGCGGACTAACTATGAGCAAAGTTATCGTAATAGGGACCGGCACAATGGGGGCAGGCATTGCAGGGGGGTTTCTGGCCCATGGGACAGATATCGTCATCCTGGGGCGGACCCAAGCTAAAGCGGAGGCCTGTTTCGACGCAATCATAGCCTGTGCCAATTCCATCAATACGGAATGGTCCAAATTAGGCGGTCAATTGTTGGCGGGCAGTATTGCTGAGTGGAATGACTGGACTGATACGGATTTGATCATTGAAACTGTCTCGGAGCGTTTAGACCTTAAGAAAGCGATCTTTGCAGATTTAGATCAACGGGTCCCTCCTCACATTCCTATTGGCAGTAATAGCTCCGGATTTCCAATAAGTGATATTGCTAAAGACCTTGCTACCGCTAATCGAATGCTCAATACCCACTATTTCATGCCAGCCCATATTGTCCCTCTGGTAGAGATTGTCTTAGGCAAGCAATCCGATCCTGAAATAGCCGAAAAAGTATGTGCGCTCTATAGAGCTCATGACAAAAAACCAGTGTTGGTGAAAAAAGATATTCCAGGATTTTTAGCAAACCGTATTCAACATGCCTTAATGCGAGAAGCGCTCTCTCTGGTGCAGGCAGGAATTGCTACTCCGGAAGATATAGATGCGGCAGTGCGTTATAGCTTTGGCTTTCGTTATGCCGCTGTTGGCCCAATGACTCAGAAAGAAATTTCTGGTTGGGAAGGAATGACCCTAGCTGCAGAGCTAATCTACCCAACCTTATCTAATATCACCACTCCACCTACTTGCGTTACTGACTTAGTAAAAAGTGGCAAAACTGGCATTGCTAAAGGTGCCGGATTTCGAAGCTGGAGCGCAGAAGAGGCGGACATCATGCAAAAGAATTATGAAGAACGCCTAAAGGCAGCATTTGCGGTGCTCAAGGTTGCGCCGGACCAAGGCTAGATTTAATTTGCTGCGCTACAACATAATTATCGGCATTAGCAGCAACATTATTAGATAATTGCGTGGTGAATAAAAAAGTAACTTGTCGCTCGCTCTTTTCGAGAGGGGCTCTCATTCTGATTGGCTGCACTTGTCTTAGCCTGCTTGCAGGGTTAGCTACTACAGCCAATGCCCAAACGAATCCAGTACGCAAAAAAGTGATTGTGCAAACTAGCAAGTCTGGGGGGTTCAAAGATCCTGCTGCTAGCGGAGCATCAAAAACCAATAGCCTAAATCCAGCTCTATTTCAACGCAAAGATCCTGACGAACTAGCGCTTGATAGCGCTGGGAACTTAGACTACCGAGTAATTCAAGGCTGCATGCGTCGTAACTTTAACGAAGATAACTTACCAAAGAGCATTGGCATTAGCAATCCACAACTATCTGAGTTCTTTAAAAACCAAACCAAGACATTTTTTGACCGCATGCGTGGGGAATGCATTCCTTACGCAGCGGCATTTGGAAGTCGTAATCGCTTTGACTCCCTTAGCATCATGAATGGTCCGATTCAAGATAGTAAAACCGAGGTTTGGACTTTTACTCCATCAGCATTTGGTGGTTTTTTGCTTCAACAAGATTACCTCAGAAATGAATCTAAAAATCTCACTGAGATTCGCATTCCTTTGCGCGATGTGCTGTACGACCAGCGCAAAGTTGGAGATAGGCTTCCAGTCGAATTGGTTTGGGAACTCAATTCCCTGATTAAGCAAATTTATCCAGAAGAAAATAACTCGCTTGAGAACTCTAATAGCGTAGTGCGCCTGATCGTGGATTTTGGTGACCGCGAGAGATGGGCGCAAATTTGGGCTGCCGAAATTATTGATCCCGCTAATAAAGAAGTATTTGCTAGCGCGTTTTGGGTAGATCGCAATGAGATCCCCGGAGGGTTTTTTACCGGTAGCGGTGAATCTCTCGAGCGCTCGTTTTGGACTAACCCGCTAAGCTATCGCCGTATCTCCCGGGGAGTAGGAAACGTACGTGTCTCCTCTAGTAAACGTGCAAGCACTAAGGCTCCAACCGTGCAGGCAACGCCTGCTAAACAACGTTATCGCGCCCATATGGGAATTGATTATGCAGCCCCAATTGGTACACCGATCTTTAGCGTTGCCAACGGTAAGGTTGCACATATTGGTTACAGCGGTGCTTTTGGGAATTTAGTTATCTTGGAACACCCCGGAAACTATCTTACCTACTATGCCCACTTAAGTAACTACAACGTTGAATTAGAAGTAGGTAATGATGTGCGTCGCGGATTAGAGATTGGTTATGTAGGCTCAACTGGAAGATCGACTGGTCCTCATTTGCACTTTGAGCTCAGAAAAAATGGCATCTATGTCGATCCTTATGCCCCTAAGACTCAACTCGATTTATGGTCTATGCGCGATAACGAAAGCGGCCAACTTACGAGAGAAATTCTATTACTGGGCAGTCCCATCAAACAAAACTGATGAACTTTCTAAAGCATGGGATAAAACAGCAATAACACAAATAAAAATGGGGTCCAAATGGACCCCAGTCTTTTAGTCTGAGATAGTATTAACCTAGCACCAATACTGGTAACTTCGTATGCACAATCACCTCATGTGTTTCGCTACCCAACAACAGGCCGCTAATGCCAGTGCGCTTATGGGAAGCCATGACGATCACATCGGCCTTAGATTTTTTGGCACCATCCAAAATACCTTCAGATAAATTGGTATTGGATATATGCAAGGTCTTCGCTGTGATGCTTGCCCCAAGAGCAGTCGCCGCTTTTTTGAAAACATCTTTAGCGTAGGTCTCGCAGACCTTCTGATGGTCTTTTTGAGTAATTCCATAACCCATTGTGCTATCGGAGTACACCATCGGCGGTAAGGGATCAGACACATAAACCAAGGTCACTGAAGCGCCATCTGCTTTTGCAAGCTCGGCCACCTTTTTCAAGGACTTTTTACTAATATCTGAACCATCTACTGGCACCAATAAATGCTTGAACATATTGTCTCCCTTTAAATTGAACTAGAAATCGATACTTTCCATCATAATGCTTATTATTGGTCTATTAAAGCTCAAAAAGGATAACTTAATTGCTCAAGTATGTTGGCATCTATCTTTCGTTTCTCATCCCACTGATCGCAATCGATTTAGTTTGGCTCTTAGGCGTCGCTAAAAACCTCTATCGCAATGAGATGGGTGATTTGATGGCAAGTGAGCCTAAACTCATCGCTGGTCTCGCTTTCTATCTGCTGTATGCCTTAGGCGTCTGTATTTTTGTCATTATTCCAGCCCTCTCAAAACAATCCCTTTTATATGCGCTGCAATATGGTGCCCTCTTTGGCCTATTTTGCTATATGACCTATGACCTGACTAATCTAGCCGTCATCCGAGATTTTCCAACTCGTCTGGCATTTGTGGATATTGCTTGGGGAAGTTTTGTAACCGCACTTACAGCAGGATTTGCTTACTGGGTTGGAAATAGACTGTCCTAGAAATAGAAACAGCCCCCACAAACGCCCTGATGTTTTTTCACCCCAAACTCTTCAAGACTTTTGCGGGCTACAACCAAACTCTATTTATCAAAGATGTATTGGCAGGAATAACTGTCGGTATTGTGGCGCTCCCTTTAGCAATGGCATTTGCCATCGCTAGCGGACTCAAACCAGAAGCCGGCATCTTTACTGCGATTATTGCCGGCGGACTCATCTCGCTACTAGGGGGCAGCCGCGTACAAATCGGTGGACCTGCAGGGGCTTTTATTGTGATCGTGTATGGCATTGTTGAGCGATCTCACTGTAGCAATGGTAACAAGATAAAATGATTTTCTTGTTCATAGCAGAGTTCATGCCCTGGCTTTGCGCATCCAACCATTACGCCGTTCATACACCACAAACAGTACGCCCCATATAACTATGGCAGCATACGCCCATATCCAAGCAGCTTGGGAAGAGCGTGAGCCAGAAATATCTAATACAAAACCAAAGATTGCTGGGCCTAATAATCCACCTCCAAAGCCCATTAAAGAATGTAAGCCCATTGCTACACCCTTCATATTTTCTTGTGCACTAATCACTAAGCCCGCAGTTAAGGTGGCAGAATCAGCCATGATAAAAATGGCATGACCAACGGCTAAAGCAACAATTAGCCACCAGGATTGACCAGTAGAGCTAGCTAGCGCGATACCCATGACTGCACTTGTCAGCATGACGATATATACCCACTTTTGGCGCCCTACTCGCAGGGCAATTTCATTTCCCAAAATCGAAGCGGGCACACCAAAGAAGTTAATCACGCCAGATAACGTCGTTGCTGCTAAGAAAAATGTTTCGCCAGTAGCAATCGTACAAAATGCAAAGAAGGCTACGATCCAACTTCGAGAGGCAAATAACTCCAAGGTATGGGCGGTATAGCCAAAGATAAATCCTGAGGCTTTTTTATCTTGCAATACCAATTTCCATTTATTTACTGGAAATAGATCGTGCAAACGAATGCAGATTGGACCGTGCCACTTGTCATGTTGCAGACGTGGGATTAATAAAAAAACAATCAAAAAGGCAGTAAAAGGACCTAAAGCAATCAAACCAAATACATAACGCCAGCCCAATGCCTCCAAGATCCAGCCAGAGCATAAATAGGAGAAGCCCGTACCAATACCGAAGAAGGCGGTATAAAAAGCAATGTGTCGAGTAAGCTCTCCAGACTGAATACGATCCGATAGTATTTTGAGGCCAGGCATATAGGTACCCGCTAGCCCAGCCCCGTTGATCGCCATAAAAACTAAGGCAGTCCAAAAGTTATTAGCAAAGATTCCCATCCCTAGAAGGCCGAAAGTAGCCGATAGCCCACCAATCAAATACACTTTGCGAGCGTCTACTCGATCAGTCAAAGCGGTCGCTAAAGGGACAGCCAACATATAGCCAAAGAAAAATGCACTAGCAATTAAACCTGACTGGAGATTACTTAAATGCCATTCTTCCTGCAGCACCGTTAGCACGACTGCGTAGCAAGCAAAGCCCAATAAAGCACAGGTTTGTGCCATGAGCATAAGAGGGGTGTAACCAGCTGAGCGAAAGCGCATAAAGTATCAGTAAAAACGTGAATCCATTCTACTCGCCCTAAAGACCCAAGACCCGCTACACTAACTAAAACAAGGTGGAGACATTATGAAAACACAGCAGATCCTCGGACACTTGATACAAGTTTGTACCGCTTTTCTAATCAGTCTTGGCAGTACCTTGGCAATGGCTGACAACTATCCATCAAAACCTATCAAAGCGATTGTTCCTTTTGCGCCGGGAAGCACAACAGATCAAATTGGTCGCGCCTTTGCAGTCAAAATGTCTGAACTCTTAGGTCAGCCAGTGGTGATTGAAAATCGGCCCGGTGCCAATGGGCTCATTGGTGCCGATTTTGTTGCTAAAGCGCCAGCAGATGGCTATACCATTTTATTTGGCACCAATAGCACCAATGCTGCTCTCAAAAGTTTAGTAAAAAATCTGCCCTATAACCAAGATACTGCCTTTACTCCGATTGGCTACTTTGGTTCTGCACCGCTCATTATTACTATCAATAATGAGGTGCCGGCAAAATCACTCAATGGATTTGTCTCCTTAGCAAAAGCGAATCCTGGAAAAATGACTTTTGCTTACGCGAGCACCTCGCAGCGGGTTTCTTCAGAAATGCTAGCCAGTGCAGCAGATATCAAGATGACGGGTGTTTCTTATAAGAGTGGTCCCAACGCCATGACCGATGTGATTGGCGGTCAAGTCAATATGTTTACAGCCGATTTTGGAGTGACCTTACCGCAAGTGCAAGCAGGTAAAATTCGCGGGCTAGCAGTCACTTCATTAAAACGTTCTCCCGCCATTCCAGAATTACCAACTGTCAATGAAGCGCTTGGGATTAAGGGATACGAGTTGATTGCTTTCTTTGCCGTATTTGGTCCGGCTGATATGCCAAAAGAGGCTATTCTTAAACTCAATAAAGCAATCAATGATGCAGCAAAATCAAAAGACGTGATTGAGCGCTTTTCTGCAATGGGTTTTGAAACCCAACCCGGTACACCAGAGGCGCTAGGTCAAAAAATTAAATTAGAGACTGCAAAATGGGCAAAAGCCATTAAAGAAGCGGGCATCGAACCAGAATAAGCCGTCTCAATAGGCCGTCTCAATAGGCCATCTCAATAAGCAGTCTTATTGCTGACTACGGTTGGGTGAGTCCTGAAAACCATTCGACCGATAAGTGAGCACGAGAGTATCCCGATAGCCATAGTTACCGAGCGGCTGAATCGGTGTGGATTCATGAATCATGCGCTCATCATTCATGAGCAATAAGGACCATGGCTGTGCCAAAGTAAAACGCAGGCCCGCTGAACCTGCAGCATTAAAAATTCTGGTCTCTCCACCTTTAATGCCCTCACGATTCAATAAAAAAACTGCCACAAAATCGACACCATCACGATGCGCTCCTTCAGGGGTAGGACGACCTATGCCATCTGTTGTATCAATGCGGAACTGATGTGCTTCTACAAACCAAGTAGTAACTGGCTTCAAACTATTTAAGAGATGTGCAATGCCCATGAGTACAGCTTGCCACGCAGGGTCATTCAATAATTTTTCTTGAACGGGTTCAAACCAGCGTTCGATACCACCATGCAAGGCGTTGTAATTCACTGATTGCCAATGCGCACGATGCGGCACTAATTGGAGTTGCTCACCCTTAATCTCATAACTCGCATGACGTCGAGAACGATAACGACCACCATCTTTAAGATAGGGGTCACGAGGCAAGTCTTCCCAAAACGGGGTTAAGCCTTGTAAATCGTTAAGAGAGAGTCCACTAATCTCGGCAACCGATTCAGCAGAAGCCACTACATAACCATCATTACGCAAAGCTCCGGCGAGCTCTTTGACCGGAGTAAGTGGAGGTGCTAATAAGGCGTTAGGCATAGAGGTATTTTAGGGCAATACGCTAGCTAGCATTAATCAAGCTGAGCGCCCGAAGCCTTCACAATTCTGACCCATTTAGCCAATTCATCCTTGAGGAGAGTGCCGAGCTTAGCGGGTGGGACCGGACTCAGATCTAAACCCTGTGCAATCAGCTTTTCTCGCACATCTGCCCGACTCATGGTTTTATCCATCGCCGCCTGGTTCTTCTTAATGACGTCTGCGCTCACCCCCATAGGAGCAAATGTGGCGACCCAAACCTCTCCCACACAATCAGGGTAGGTTTCAGCAATGGTTGGAATTTCTGGTGCTGCACTAGATCGCTTAGCAGAGCTAATCGCAATGGCTTGTAACTTACCAGCCTTAATGTAAGTTAATGCCGAAGGCAGGCTAGCAAATGCCAGGGGGACTTGACCTCCCAATACATCATTGATCGCAGGCGCCACACCTTTATACGGAATATGTTGCATCTCAATTCCGGCACTGGTATTGAGCATTGCGCCAAGCAAGTGACTGATGGTCCCATTGCCTGCTGAAGCATATGACAACTCGCCGGGTTTTTTCTTAGCCGCTGCCACGACATCAGCTAGAGTTTTATAAGGTGACCCCGGTGGTGAAACTAAAACATAAGGTGTTGCGCCAATGTAATACAAATGCAAAAAATCATTGATTTGATCAAATCCCGGATTTTTATACAGGGCGGGATTAATTGCCTGAGCGCTGTTGATAGTTAATAGCAAGGTATAGCCATCCTTCG
>Ga0114959_10002370_pt1 | contig 15616 bp, 7 predicted proteins | sample C_130625_EF_Meta_FD_87317 | JGI IMG/M metagenome (GOLD analysis project Ga0114959, IMG submission 87317) | Freshwater microbial communities from Lake Croche, Canada to study carbon cycling - C_130625_EF_MetaG | ecosystem: Environmental > Aquatic > Freshwater > Lake | place: Lake Croche, Canada...
ATGAGTCCCGTTCGACTTGCATGTCTTAACCACGCCGCCAGCGTTCATTCTGAGCCAGGATCAAACTCTCCGAAAAAGAGAATAAGAACCTAGTGATTCTTGAACTACTTAACTTATGTCCGTTGATGTTTCTTACGATTCAAAAACAGACTTTTTAGAATTTTGATTGGGGGTCCCAATCAATCGTACAAAGTAAATTTCAAAGAGCCTTCCTTTTGGGGAAGTGTTCCAGCTAGAACTTTTGTTTTCGGCCCGTCAACATATTTTCGAATTATTTCAAAAAAATCTTCAGGCAAAGAACAACATTTCTGCTTCAACCTCTGCACCTTGTACGATCAAAGTCGTAGGGTATGCGGAGGAGGGAGGCGGAACATGAATGGCCCACACGGAGGTTCAAGCCTTTTCTATAAAATTTCTAATAAATATTGTAAGTCTTTGTACAATAAATAATTAAAAATCACAAAACTTTGAGTAAATTGATAAAATTAGGCTATCAGAGGGGCGCTTGCCTTTTAATCACTTTTTGAGAGCTAGAAAACGTATCTTTAAAGAACATACAAAGTAGCTCTTATGTCACTTTGTCGTCACATAACCTACACCAATTGACCTTTTAAGACTTATAACCGACCCCGTTTTGGCTAATCCTGTTGTATGTTAAAAAGGTTAAAATAAATTTTCTAATGTCTTAGAGTCTATTTTTAACCCAATGAACTAGTCTCGGTCTTTAACCCAAAAATATTTTCAAAATGGTTAGATTATTAATTTTATTTTCTATCGATTTACCAGTAAACTATTATTAATCAGCAGGATATAATAATAATCTAAGGAATATAACGCAGTTTCTAGGGAAACTATGCGTGATCCATAACTTTACTCGCTTTTCTGAAAACGTATGCTGCGACTTGTCCGTAGGTCCACGCCATTAGATCAACACCCTAAGTACTATCACGTTCTTTATATTGGTATTTTTAAAAAATCTTAATTTTAAAGTCTAAATTTAAGCGATACCTCCACTATAATAAATAAAAGTGAACGTATCACTTGCCCATGAAATAGACCTTTATAACTTAAGTGGTTACTTAAAATCGATCAGTTTATTTCACAGCGTAAAATCAATAACTGGATTAATTTTATAGATCACACATACGAGACACTTTTTCAGGTATAGTGCACGCTTTGAGTAGCATTAGATTACGTCTAACTGGTCTTCGCGACTCAGGGAAATGTGCGCAAAAAAATAGAGCTACATAGAGCTCTATACTGCGTGATGAATGTTAAGATTAAAAGGAAAACCCATCGCGATAAGCGATGGGTCGACGTAATGAGGCACGCGCCTAGGCGCGGCTTACTTCTGCCATGTACGCTTTTTATGGCGATTGGCCTTCAAGCGCTTGCGGCGCTTGTGCTTATTCATCTTAAGACGACGTTTCTTTTTCAGGTTACCCATAGTGCGAGGTACCAACGTGGACGCCTAAAGTTTTTCTGTAAAGCTCGAATTTAAAATATTGAAAAAGCTAGGTATTTAGACCCGAAAGATAAGACTTGGTGAACACTACTGATGTTTTAACATATTCTTCATCAATATTTAATAAAATTGAAACTACTTTTTTATATAACACCATTTGTGAGGTGTACCCTGCTGTTTCGGCTTTTATTTTAGCGTTATTAGGCAACTTATCCGTCTTAAAATCATAAATTGTTGCTCGAATAGCTCTTCCACTTGGCTCCCTAATTACAATTACGCGGTCAAATACTCCACTAACCCATTTGCTATCTAAAAGTACTTCAAACGCTTTCTCTCTCCATACCTCACAGGGTAACCCCACCGGACATGTCCAAACATCATACAATTCTGGTGCTTTAAGGCATGCTATTGCTTCACGTGCAACATTCCCAAGATGAGCCCAATCCTTGGTATATTTTTTAACTTCATCAGTCTGCACCCATTCAACCTGGGCCAGAAGATGGTGCACTAATGTTCCGTGCTCGAGTCCAGATTGTACCTCGAATAAAGAACTTATAGGGATACTTATATTTTTATCAATTGAGGGTCTTTGTGATTCGTGTCTATTAGAAGCTTGTACGCGAGATACTTCAACAGTTGGTGTGTGCAGTAAAGCTGAGTCTATAGCTAGTTTACCTTTGTAACATTGATACCATAACGGCTCTCCGCAACTCCATGAGCCACGTACGACTAAAGCCCCTATACTTAACTCAACTTCGTTCGAGCCCAGAGCATTACAAAGTAACTGCTTAAAATTAGCCGAGGTCGATTTCTCTTTAGGTTTTTCAATAATGACGTAAGTGGCAAGCTTGGCCCTCGTCATAGCTACATATAACAAAGATAATTTTTCGTAGCACGCTTCAGCCTTCTCAAATTCGACATGCGCACTCACCACCTTATCACACTCATATATAATTTTTGACGGTATATCAAGAACCCAAGCAACATGCCGATCATCAGTTTCGTGTACAGCCATTCCATCTCTTCTTTGCGCTAATGCATCACCCTCAAGCTCTGGAAGTATAACGAGATCGAATCCTAAACCTTTAGCTTTATGTATTGTCATTATACGTACGACCGCATCAGCTTCAGCATCACGTACTACATGGCGCTGCATAAAATCACTAAATTCATCTAGGTTCCTACTTTTTGTCTGATCAAATAGACCAGCAGCAGCAATAATTTGGCGTCCACGAAGTCGTGAAAAAGAATCACCACCAACAAGAAAAGGTTCTATTAAATCAACCCAATACTCTAAAGTACGTTCGAAACCTAAACTGTAAATTTGATTTAGAAGATTTTGCGAAAGTAGAAAAGGATTTACTAATTGTTTTGCTTCAAACACCGCGAGGAATGGAGTCATTTGCAAATGTCCCCAAGCAAGAGAATCTCCTGGGTGTGCAGCAACTTTTATCATAGCAAGCAGAGCTACACCAAGAGGATTATCTATACATATATTTAGATCGGATTCAGCTACAGCTGGAATTTTGCCTTGATGTCTTAGATAATCAGCAAGCTCTGTTGCATGGTCATTTTGCTGCACAAGAATAGCTACAGTTAAACCTCGCTCTATAGGTTTAATTTCCTGCAGCAACTTAAGGCAAACATTCCATCTATCTTGCTCGTTTGCAGCAAAAAGCAAAGTAGCATAGCCCGGTACATCTCTATTAAATGCAGTATGTGTGGACCAAGCCTTTTGCCAAGAAGTTGCTGCGTCCAACGGGAAAAGTTTCTTCATCACAGCTGTAGCTCCAAAAACGTTATTAACCATTTCTATGACAGCAGGTGCAGAGCGGCGCGATTCGACCAGATGCTCCTCTTTAATTAAACCTGGAGAGGAAGTATTATAAAATTCAAGTACTTGATTAAAAAGTCTGGGATCTCCTTTCCTCCAAGAAAAAATCGCTTGTTTAATATCTCCTACACAAAAAAACGATCTATTTCCCTCAGGATCTTGAACAACTTCATCGATTAAATTTTTTAATATTTTCCATTGTCCGAAACTAGTGTCTTGAAATTCATCAAGCAGCCAATGATCAATACGACCATCTAGACGGTAATCAACTTGCAATCTATCAGCACTTTCGAACTCGTTCGAAAGCAACTTGGGTTCAAGTATACGCTGCACATCACTAAAAGTTAGGTTTCCTTTCGAGCGTACACTTGATTGATACGTTTCATCATAGCTTTTAAGCACTGCAAAAATACCCTGCGTAACTTCGAGTTTTTTTAAGAATTCTTGAGTTATAATATATTTAATAAGCGTGTATAACGCTTGAGTAGCGTCGACATCTAGTGACTGTATCGATCGCTCAAACTTTAGTTCTACTTGCCCAGCGCAGAATACTTCCCACTGCTCAATAGCTTTTTTAAGTACATATGTCAGTTGATTTGAAAGTGGAGATCCTGGTTTCCAAACCCTAAAAGCTTCAAAGAATTGATTCCATCTTTCACGTGAATTCTGAGTTTCCGATTTTGAATTCACCCATAGTTTTAGAACAGACAAGGCTTGTTCAAAATTTCCGTCACAATTTAAAATATAAGTTTCATGTGGCCAAATAGCTTTTGCATTTCCCCAAAACTTTGCTTCGGGAACATCTAAATAAATTTGATGATACTGATCAATGAAGCGGTCTAACTGCTGGCCAAGTCTTTTCTCTTCTGTTCCAAAGGTGGCTCGCTTAAAGTTTTCTATGAAATCTTTTTGAGCTTCTTTCAAACCGTTCAGGGAGCTCATATACAGTTGCTCAAGTACACGTCTTCTTTCAAGTCGCGCTGCATGATCTTGTAATAATTCAAAGTCTCCCGAGAGTCCGAGCTCAAGCGGAAACGCCTTTACGATAGCAGCGAAAAATCCGTCCATCGTACCGAGCCTTAATCTAGGCATACTATCAATAACTATTTTGAGCAGACGCGTAAAATGCTCACATCGCATCTCAGCTTTACCAATTGCAATAGCAAGGTGACTGGCTTTTTCGGGAAATTCAGATGCTTGAGCAAGTTTATATAAAATTTCGTTAAAAAACTCACCAGCTGCTTTTTTTGTAAACGTAAGAGCTACAATTCGATCAGGTGATTGCCCCCGAGCAAGTAATGCAACATAGCGCGTCGTTAACTGGTATGTTTTACCAGATCCAGCAGAAGCAGAGATCATAACATGATCTACTCGATTCATGCTATGCCCTTCTTAAAAACTGCTAAACTTTCTGACACTCCCCGACTAAATAACGAATTAAATTCATCTACTTTTACGGAAATGTTTTCGTTAGGAGGCCAAAATTCTCCCTGCTTTATTGCTTCACACACACCTCGGGCACAACTCAGTGCATAAGTATGTGTTTCCTCTGAGTAGTCTGACCAAATAACAATCTCAGAATCTCCAGCAGCTTTTGGTAAATTAAAATAGCCAAGTTGGATATCAGAACCAAATTCATTTTTAAGTGCTTCTCGGTAAATAGGCAGTTGTAAATCCTTCCATGTTTTATCTAGTTTTACACCAAATCGTGCAAATAGTGGATAATGCACGCTATCTTTATTTAATCCGCCAATATGTGCCTGTTCAGGTTTTATGAATAGATCAGATGTTTTATAGTCAATAACACGAACTGCTTGCGTATTTTCATTTCTCTCAACGCGGTCTATTTTTCCGGATACTATGACTCCAGATATTTCTAGCTCTATCTTTTTTTCGGTATCAATAATAAGCCAGCCAGCGCTACGTTCTCTTGCCTGAATTTGAGCTACCCTAGACAGTCGTTGCTTAGCTGCTTCAATCTGAACAACAAGAGGTAAACTAACGCGATTTCCATATGTATCTAAAATTAAATTATCGAGTTTATCTAATAAAAAATGGCGTATTTCAGTTTCGTTACAACTCTGCTTCATTTGCTCACTTTCACCCATGGATTCTAGGGCTTCGTGACAGAGCGTACCGAAACTACTCTCACTTAATTCATTTCTCCATACATCTACAGAAGCCATTTTCTGAACACGTTCTAAATAAAATCTAAATGGGCATCTGAGCCAACGCCGAAGTCCCGTTACACTCACGCTATTAAGTCCATGCCTTAAAAACCCTTCACTCTCTTGATCCTTAGTCAAGGCATGTGGAATAGATAAGCGCCACGCTCGCTTCCACGCTTGGTTAGCTGCAGAGATCGCAGGCTCCGCAAAAAGAGCCTCCACCCGCTTAGCGAGTTGTTTATCGTCACATTGAAAAAAAAGTCTAGATGGTCTAAGTGGGTCTCCAAGAGCCGATCGTTTACAAAAAAGTAAATCTAGTCTTCCTTTTGATTTACGCCATGCATTAAGCGTATACAATATATAGGCATCACGAGCATAACGCTCTTCATTACTTCTTAGGCCAAGTATACACCGCATCGACTCAGGTAAGAAGGCATCTGCAGTGATAGCATGCGGCACTCTACCATCATTCATTCCAGCTACGACTAAATGGGGAGAATCCTCCCAAAGTAGATCTAACCACCCTTGTAGCTCTATTGCACCTATGGGTTTATCTTCACTCAAATATTCAGAAGCAAAAAGACTTAAGGCGAAATCCCATACATAGTGTGATTTAAGCCCTTTAGAACCTGTAAGGCATTCATTTGCTATACGAGTCCATGTAAGTGCGGCTTCTTGTGCTAACCTATCCTCAGCACTATGTAGATCTAGCACTTTTCCTTTTAATAATGTTTGAGGCAGAGTAAATGCAGCATCCTGAAAACCCTTATTGAGAAAGTTTACGCGAATATTATCTATATGCTCTAAGGTTTTAGCTACCAGGTCTTGTTCTTTTAATTGAGATGCATGCAAGCGTGCAGTTTGTAAATCAACGGGTAAATATTTGGCTTTAAATTTATCTAGCTCTAAGAGCAAGGTACCTTGTGAATAACTATTACCTATTTGTTGTATAAGATAGTTACTAAAATCGGGACATCTCACTAGAGCTTCGACCGTTGAAAATAAAGTATCGTGCCCAAGATTACTCAACGCCTTCAAAAGGTGATATAGTTTTTCATCTGTTACACATCTACCGCTAGGATTAAAACCGACATGCTTTTCTCTTCTTAAAGCGCTTTCTACAAGGCTTGTTAGTTCAGGATCCGCTATACCTACTCCCAAGAATGCACGAGTATCGTGATACTTTCTTGCCCACTCCACAATACGATCCGCTTGATGCATAGGCTCAAGTAATGGATGTAGATGTTCTTTAGTGTCTGGAGGGCACACGTCTCTTTTTCGCCAGGCACTAACAACTGGGCGGCCAAAACGATCAAACAAAGACGCTTCATATTCAGGTGCGAAGATTACAATATCTACTGGAATATGCGTGCTTAAGTGCTCGAGCTTGATAAGCGCAAGGGGCAGCGGGTCAGGATTAGCTAAAATAATAATGCGTTTGATTTCCGGCCTAACTTTAGGATTGAAAGCACCTTCTATCGAAGCAGTCCTTGGATCAATTCGGCCAAGCTTAGCCAGAGCTTTATCGTATGCTATTTCAAGTTCACCAAGCTGTTCCCATCGTGATTCTTCGGGAAATGCTTTGTTTGAACTTACGGCCATCTCCTTAACCTGATTCATACGAAGCCCGGCCTCTGCTAAGGTGATCTGCAAATTAAAAAACGTATTTGCTAGTCTAAGTGCCCATGAAAAATCTCGCTGTTTTAAAGCTCCTGCAAAAACATGCTCGTAGGAATCCGGATCTAATGAAAGTAATACATCAATCCAGGCGAATATACATTCTGCTTTAGAAGCTACCTTGTCCTGAGTGTCGGGCGTTACAAATTGATCTGAAGTAACCACTGAAGGTGGAAAAACAGCTTGCCCATATTTTTGAGCGTAACTTGCCAAAGCCTCCCTTAATCGACGTCCCGACTGTGAGGTCATGACTACAACAAGTTGATGGGACAAATCTAGAGGTCCTTGCTTAAGCCAATCCTGCGACAGCCATGCAGCAGCTTGCTCAGGCAGGGGTTTGTCCCACGCTATAAAATGTCTTTTGATTTGTGCACTCAAAGTTAAGCCAAGGTAATTACTTTACACTATCTAGCGAAAGACCTCAGGGCTTACACACACAATCTCCAAAAATATAAATGAATATCCAGAAAAAAACCTGCGTCTGTTAAACGCAGGTCTAAAGTAAAAGGGTAGCTAATTATTTAGCTAAGGTATACTTCGAAGCATGTGCCTTAGCGCGTGAAGCGGCATTTTTATGCACTACGCCGGATTTAACAGCTTTATCCATTGCGCTAGTCCAAGCGATACCTGCTTTTTTTGCAGCTACTGCATCCTTAGCTGCGATCGACGTTTCCAGATTTTTGCGGAGAGTCTTGAGCAGGGTTTTAACGCCGCGATTACGCACAGTGAGTCGTACTGACTTACGTGCTGCTTTGATTGCTGATTTAGTATTTGCCATGAGCTAAAATGAAATTGGGTATCGGCCAAAGACTCAAACCTAGGACTTAGAGTCAAGGGTAATATGATAAATGGCTTTAATTAGATTAAGGTTAAAATTCTGTTCCAAACGAAAGTAGCCTTATTTTTTATAAAAAACAACGGAATACTTTTAATTTTTAAAGGTACTGGCGATTATGTAAATTACTCTAATGCAATCCTATATGTTTCAAATTCAGGTTCTTCGCTACTTTCAGTGGGTAACGGGCAGATCGAGTTTACCGGCGGTGCTGCCGCCCGCTTCGCCATCTCCGCGTCTCCCTTGGCGATGATGCGCCGCATCTCGGCGATTGCAGCAGGCGGATGCTTCTCCGAGTCCCTGGCGACCGTCTTGTTGATGTTCAGGTTCTCCGTCCGTTGCACGGGCAGGCCAACGGTGTTGTGCAGGTAGAGTTCGACCGCGACCATTCGCGTCTTGTGGTCGGGCTGATCGACGAACGTCTCAGCCTCCTTGCTCCACACCGGGCGCGTGGCGTCCATGGCCTCCTCGATGGCCCGCTTTGCTTTCTTAGCCAGCACGGGGTCGGACCGCATGTCGCGAACGACTAATTGAGATGGAGTCCCATTGGTGACCATTTCCGGCGCCTCGTGGGCTAGGGGGCAGGGCTTGCGCGCGCGGAGCCGGCTCGTTCTTGTCGTTCACGGCGATGATTTCGTGGTTTTGGATGTTCATAAGGAAGTTTCCTAGGTGTGGTTCATTGTATCGGCGGAGCACCTATCACGATAACTCCGAGGAGCGCTGGCAGGGCGGTCGCAGACAATAGGTCTATCGCTGTCCGTCTTTTTTCGCTTATGCCGAACCGAGCTTGTGCAAGTGCAACCCCCACCCTGGGCACCATTTCCCGAGGAGAGCGGATTGTAGGGAACGGAAAGGGAACAATGGTCCCCCTCCCGGTGAGTTTCAAACTCGCCAGTAAGATGGGCTGGGAGCCCCGCCAAAATTTCGTTCTTGGTGCGCGGATTCTTTGTACGGTGAGGTGCCCGCCTTATTGTGCTGCTTTCAAACTTCACTGTTTACTTCGGAAGTTGCGGTGACCGGCGACTCGCCAGCCATTCGTTCAGTTGCGTCTCATCGAACATGATCCGCGCGGCGTTGAGCAGGATGTAGGGCACGCCCTGTTGGTGGACGAATCGCAGAAATCCCCATTTGCTGCGGTAGCCGAGGAGCTTCATGACGGCGTCCGTTGAGAGAAGCGGTTTGGTGATGGTTGGGTTGTTCATATTTGGAAAAATTTGACCATGTGGCTAGGAAGTCTTCTTGACGTGTTTGTTTGGAGGCAGGTTCAACAAGGCACTTATTCTCTGTGACGAAAATTCTGAAGCCGGTTTCATCGGCGGTCACATCACTGCGTTCCCATTTTGCATTTGGTTTCTTCGCGCAAGAAATCGGGTTCTCTTTTCGCTGATATCCAGCTTCGGTCGAAGTTTGCTACGCCGAACGAGGAGGTCTACCTCAAGGCCTTCGCCGACTTGGTGGAGGCCGAACGCAATCTTCGCGCCTACTTCCGCTTCTACAACGATCACCGTCCCCACAGCGCCCACGACGGCCAAACACCTTCGGAAGCCTATATCCCCAGCCTCGAACCCCTCCCTATAAATCTTTTATGCTCCTAATCCCCAACCCCTCTGCATTGTCATAACTAACTTTCACGCTCCCCCTGTCCAACCAACCGGAGCCACCTCAGGTCGGACGCTTACGAGGGACTCGGAGATTCCGGCGAAAGGCTGCGGGAGTTTCATTGTGATATTTAGCAAAGAGCGGAATCATGTGCTCCGCGTAGGCAAATCCGCAGGCCTCCGATATCTCAGGTACCGACATATCAGTGTGGGTTAAAAACTGCCTTACTTTTTCGATCTTAGTGCGCCTGATTTCTTCGGCTGGGCTGTGGCCAAGCACAGCTTTAAATTGGCGCTCCAAAGTGCGGCGCGCCAACGGAACTGCTCGGGTCACATCACCGACTTGAATCCCGCGCACCGCATTCTCCTTGATGAACCTCATCACCTGGCGAATTTTTGGGTCATCGCACGAAAAGATATCAGTCGACTGTCGTGTGGTTATGCCGAGAGGACCAAAAAGCTGCTGCTCAGTCTCGGGACATTCGCCGCGCATTAGGTTGCCCAGAAGACTAGCGGCCTCATAGCCGATCCTCTGTACAGGAATGTCCACTCCGCTGATCGGGGGGTGAATAGTTCGGCCCAAGAGATCTTCCGTCGAAGTGCTGATGATCGCAACTTCCTCGGGAATCTCGATGCCCGCGAACTCACATGCGCTCGCGACGTCTCGACACGTGATGGTGTCCCAACCAATTACACCGATTGGCTTAGGAAGGGTGGACAGCCAACGTGCACGATCTTTGCAAAGAGCTTCCTGACCGGCACTAGGTGACAACCTTTTCGAGGGGGAGTACACGTAAGGTGTTAGTGCGTTGCAGTCGGCAACCTTGAGGTAAGCCTGAGCCCAAAAATCGAGGAACGGCTTGCGTGGCTCACCGCAGAAAGCCACCCGCGGTATTTGTTTCTCGAGCAGATGCCGGACTGCGAGCTCGACCACGGCTTGAGCGTCTGATGTCACGCGCGGAAACTTCACGCCCTGAAGCCGTGCGCCGGACACGTTCACCACCGGCACGTGATACGAGGCTAGGCGAGCCCCGAGTTCGCGGGAGTGAATCGTGGCGATGATGCCATCGCCTTTCCAGCCTTTTGGGATCTGGGTCGAACCGTCGGCCGTAGATGGCTGCATGTCGAGGATCCAGTGATTGTTCTCCGCGTGTTGCCAAACACCCTCAATTATACCTCGGCCATATTGGTTCCAGCCTGCGAGCAATAAGGCTACCCGATATTTTTTTGTAAGCTTAGCCATTTGATTTTACTATTTACCGAGTGGATTAGGTAGCTCAGCGCCTAGTTTGGGACCGTGTAATCTTTCTAAGGGATGCGCTAGTCTATTTTACCAAGTGGCGCATTTTAGTAAAATAAAAACGCGAAATAGCCTACTTTAAAAAAAGGCAGTATGGTAGAGTAACTAGGTATTTAATTAATATGAATAATCGATACCCCACCCCATGAAGAAAATATCCCACCCCACCGTCACTAAAGTTTTTATTCTAATCGCAGGCTGTCTTTGCTCAGCAGGCCAGCTGTTCGCCGTACCAGAGGAGTCGACGGTAAAATTATCCCCATTCGAAGTTATTTCCGAAAAAGAGCATCCTTACGATGTAAGTTCAACAACGACAGGGTCAATTATTGCAATGCCGCGCTCTTTGATTCCCTTCGTCACAAGCGTAGTGACATCTCAGGCGATGGAAGACCTTGGGCTTTTAGATCCAAGCTCATTTTCATCGTTAATTGCAGGTGTATCGATGCCATCAAATGGTAACCAAATGAATAACGATGGCGCAAATTTAGGTACGACAACGGCATACCAAGTACGAGGATTCGGCGTTACCCCTCTATATAACGGTTTTCAGACTGGTCGTGGTGTGAATCAAAGTCCTTTTGCAATGGATCGAGCAGAAGTAACGAAAAGTCCAAATTCGATTCTCTATGGGCAATCGTCTGCCGGCGGTACGGTAAACTTTGTTCCAAAAGGAGCAAGCATTGGACCTAATACCGGTTCGGTTATGATCGGCGCTGGAAGTAACCAAGGATTAACAGGCTCTTTCGACGTTAATGGTAAAATTGGCAATGGCGAAAGCAGTGCAGTTCGAATCGGAGGCGGCTACCAGCAGTTTGAGCGAAGCCAGCAATTTTTTTGGGCAAGCCAAGCGAATATTTATGGTGCCTACCGAGTTTATCTCGCTAAGAATATAATCCTCGAAGTCGACGCACAGTCATTACGTACAAGGGCAAACCCTGCGCGAACCCAAGCGTTCCCTTCTTTGGGCTCGGGTAAGGACCGAGTTACCAACCCTTATAACCGACTCAGGGGTGATTTGAACTTTAATTATTATGGACCCTGGTCATACAAAGAAGGGAATACTTGGATCAGTTCTGGGTACCTGACCAATATCATTTCCTCAAGCCTTACTGCTCGCGTAGGAGGATTTTACGCTAGGCAAGACCAAAAGGAGAACGTTTTACAAGGTGACTATGGACTCGCGACGGCAGATTCCGCGACAGGATACTATAACTTTCAGACGCTCAACCAGATCATGACCGGAATAAAGGCCGACTTGCTGCACCAAGGGGAGTTATTTCAGTTTAAAGTAAAATCCCTAATTGGATTTGAACAGCATCTTGGCTACGACAAAAATAATGCAATTTTTACCAAAACAAATATTCCTGTAACTATACCTCTGGGTACAAAACCTCTGGCATCACAATACCCGCAGCCTCCAAATTTAAGCCTCTACAGCGTTCCAAATTCATCCTCATTGAATCGGTTGTATTGGACAAATTTTCGCTTCACGCAAGTTGCCATATCTAATAACGATGATGCTTCAGTATTCTGGGGCGTGGCCCGAGGAGATGGCACGAATAAATTTACAGACGACCTTATCAGCGCATCCTCTCTTGCGAAGGGAGCTGGAACTACCTATACTGGAGGGGCCACTTATCGAATTTTTAATGATTCGCGTAGTGAAATTCGATTGTTTGCCGATTATTCTACTAGCTTCCTAATTCAGTCTGGTAATAAACAAGAACAGTCACAATTTAATGGATTCACGTCGGTCGATGCGCTCAAGGCCTACATTGCAACAGTTAAACCAAACGCGATTGATCCGGAATCAGGTAAAGGTTACGAAGTTGGCATACGGGCTAATTCCAAAGACGGAAAATTACGTGGGGAGTTAACGTTGTATAACCAAAGACGTGAGAATATTGGTGCTTCCTACTTTGTGCGCGAGAGCAATGTGGTGGGTAATAGCAGCGAACTAGCACTCGCTAGTTACCTACTGGCCTCCGGCATCCAGCAGGACAAAGGTGTAGAATTGTCAGTTAACTGGAATCCAACCAAGTCATTTGCCTTAACTGCATCCGCGAATGTGGCGCAAGGGCGGGTTATATCAGCTATAGATTCACCCGGAACCGTGGGCCTTATCTTGGCCGGCGCTCCCGATAAAATGGCCAACATGTGGGCTAGGTATAAATTTGCCCGAGGCTCCCTCTCAGGTTGGGTTGTCGGTGCTGGAGCTAATTATGCCTCAAGTACTAGAGTTTTCCCAGGGGACGGTGATAAATACAGGTTTAGCAACCCCTACACAGTTATGCGCCTCCTCGTTGCTTATGAATTGGTAAAGGCGAAACACACGCACAAGATCAGCTTAAATGTAGATAATGTTCTGAATCGGAAGTACGTTGATGAGAGTGATATCATCAGCGAGCCGACCATTTCCCGATTAACCTACAGGTACTCTTGGTGATATATCGGGAATTTTCTAATCCTCATGGCCACTACTTCGCGAGGGTAAATCTAATCATTCTGAGCTAGGAACGAATATGCGCGTACATAAATTCATAGCGTCGCACTCGCATGCGATGCGTGTCCATCACAACCCTGCGTCGCCTCGCTTTGTATTACATGATTGAAAAACATTCTCTAAGATGGGTAGTAGCGGGATTATTGTTCCTTTCAACTGGCATCAACTATTTAGATCGACAGACCCTCTCAATCCTTGCCGTCACTGTTCAAGCGGATCTCAAAATCGACGATGTGGGCTACGCTACCATAACGTCCTATTTCTTGTTGAGCTACACGGTCATGTACGCGATCATCGGAGGATTAGTTGATTTCATAGGCACCCGCCGAAGTCTTTTAATCGCAGTATCGGGTTGGTCGGTAGCAAGCATGCTTCATGGCTTCGTTAACTCGGCTTCGCACCTCTCAATTGTGAGGTTTCTCCTGGGCGGGTTCGAGTCCGCAAACTATCCCGCTGGCGCCAAGGCTATTTCCGAGTGGTTTCCAATACATGAGCGCGCTTTGGGGATCGGCATTCTCGCCGCGGGCAGCGCATTCGGCGCTGCGGTGGCGGCACCGCTCGTAAGTTATATCGCCTTGGTTATGGGTTGGCGCGCCGCGTTTATTTGTGTGGGTGCCGTAGGCTTCATTTGGGTCCTGCTATGGTACTTTATCTACCAACCGGCTTCCTCTCATCCGAAGCTTTCAGCAGAGGACCGCGCCTTTCTTACCGGTTCACCTAAACCGCACGTGAAACCTTCGCGCTTTGGTTTGAAAGCGCTGCTAAATAATCGGCGCGTCTGGGGCTGCATCCTGATCCGGGTGTTTACGGATCCCATTGTTTATTTCGTTAGTTTTTGGGTGCCTAAATACTTGACCACGGTGCATGGATTTTCGCTCCTGGACATTGGTAAATATGTTTGGATTCCTTTCGTTGCTCTTTCGGGTGGCAATATTCTCGGCGGGTTGATTACGAGCACTCTGGTGTCGAGGGGACTTTCGGTTAACCGAGTTCGAAATGCCCTCATGCTGTCATCTTCGATCTTGATGTTATTTTCATGTTTTGGAGTGGCGTTCGCCGCAAGTCCGATGGTCGCGATTGCTGGCCTTACCGGCCTGAGCCTAGGCCATGGATTGTGGGGAAATATTGCGGTACCGGCTGAAGTCTTCCCATCACACAGTGTCGCAGTTGTGTCCGGTTTGGGTGGGACGCTGGGCGGCGTGGCCGGTATCCTGTCTCAGTTTGGTATCGCTTGGGCCTCAAGTCATCAGGCCTATCCCTACATATTTATAGTCTTTAGCGTATTCCCACTGCTGGCCTTCGTTGCAGTAAAACTGCTGATCGGAAACCTCGGCGAGATTTCGCACACTTTGGACACTCGTACACTGCAAGGCAGCAATTTATGAATCAAAAAATTCGCATCGGTATTGCAGGGGCTGGTCAGATGGGTATCGTCCATGCTCAGGCCTTTGTGGCTCAAGGTGCTGAAATTGTGGGAGTATTGGATTCCCGTCCTGAGCAGGCCAAAAGCCTAGCAATGACTTGCGGCGCCACCGTCGCTGGTTCGATTGACCAACTTTTACAAATGGGTCTCGATGGAATCAGTATTTGTCTGCCCCATAGCCTGCACTTTGACGTGGCGATGAAGGCTGCAGAGCAACGGGTCTCTATGCTAATCGAAAAACCCCATTGTGTTACTTTGGAGGAGTCCCGCGCGCTGCGCGCGGCCTGCGCGCGTCAAGGGATCGTAGCAATGGTTGGATTCACGCATCGCTTTTTTGCGTCCTCCCAGAAATTGAAGGCCGTTATCGGTTCTGGTGGGTTTGGCCGGATCGAAATGGCGGTTGATAGTTTGATCGCGGGCTCTTTGAAGCCCCCAGCACCCAGCTGGTATCGCGAGCGGGCATTGGCCGGCGGGGGCATCGCGATGATCGGGATGATCCACTCGATTGATCGACTGCGCTGGCTACTAGACTCCGAGATTACATCGGTCTCGGCCCTGACTCGACATTCTGACGCGAGCTGTGACGTGGAAAGCACCGCTTTGGCGATCTTGGAGTTTGCCAACGGCACGCATGCGTCTCTGGTCGGTCATCGCTCATCGGTTGTTGGCCATGAACGCACGCACCATTACGAGATCTTTGGGGAGCACCTGAACGCATATTGTTCGGTGATTTCTTTCACACATCAAAAATTGCAGTTCGTGGGTGCAGCTGCGGGCAGCTGCGACACTGTAACTGATGATCAGCCGTTCAAC
>Ga0114959_10002371_pt1 | contig 15614 bp, 10 predicted proteins | sample C_130625_EF_Meta_FD_87317 | JGI IMG/M metagenome (GOLD analysis project Ga0114959, IMG submission 87317) | Freshwater microbial communities from Lake Croche, Canada to study carbon cycling - C_130625_EF_MetaG | ecosystem: Environmental > Aquatic > Freshwater > Lake | place: Lake Croche, Canada...
ACCCGCTTCAGCGGCGTGTACACCAGCACGTAGAGCAACCAGGTCGAAAGCGAGGCGGCGCTGGCGGCCCATCCGCCGCCGGCGACCGTGATCACCAGTCCGGCAACGAGCAACCCCGCCGAAAGGATCCAAGCGTCCCGGACACCCATCCGACCGGTCACCAGCGGGCGGGCGGCGGTGCGTGGCATGAGACGGTCGGTGTGACGCTCGACGATCTGGTTGGCGATGCTCGAACTCGCCGCCACGAGCAGCGTACCGAGGAGCACAACGGCCAAAGCTGCTCCATCGAGGCTCTGTCCGGCCGTCAGCCACGCCGCAGTGGCGACCGTGGCAAGCACCATGACGGCGATCCGGGGGCGGATGAGCCGGGAGACATCGGCCGCCGTGGAAGCGACGGCGCCGGCCGAAGGGGAGAGCGAGGGGTCGGCCGTCATGGGAATCGTCTGGGAGGGCGACGTCATCGGGCACCTCGCTCGGTGCTTGAATGGAAGGCCGCGGTTGCTGGGAGGGAGCGTGCTTCCTTGCCATCGGGACGACCACGGCCTTGGCGTCCGAACCGGGCGATCCGTTCGAGGCGCTCGGCCCCTCCCCATTCCAAGGCGAGCACGACCGCGGCCCCGAGGATCATCATCCCGAGAATCACGTGCCCCGTGATCACCATGGCGCCACGCGGACTCCTCGCCAGCACCGCCTCGGCGGGGGCCCATGCATCCTGGAGCCACGAGGGCATTCCCCACGTGAACAGCCAGGCGCCGCCGCCGAGGAGCAGTTGCCCCATCACCATCGCCAGGATTGCCAAAGACCACCGTCTCGCTGCGCGCGATTCGTGCGGTTGCCAAGCGATGACCGCCAACGCCGCAAGCACGGTCACCGCCGCCGCACCGGCCAGATGGATTGCCACCATCCAACGGAAGGTCGACGGCGCGAGCGTGGCATCGGCATGTCGCAATTGGGCCCCCGCAACAAGTTGCAGGTAGGCCGCCACTGCCAACGCCGTCGGCAACGAGGCTCCGACCGCCCACGATGGCAACGGAAGACTTAAACGCCCGACCGCGACGACGGGATCCTGCGCGACCGTGTCGCTCCGATCGGTCACCAGCGCCGAAGAATCCCCCCTGCCCCGCCGTCCGGACAGCACAGCGATCGCCGTGGCTACGGCAAAGAAGAGCGGCCCGGTGCAAGCATGAACCTTGGCGACCGTCTTATCGTCGAGGATGACGCGGAGGCCGCCGAGCGCCCCCTGCACGATGACGAGGACCACCGCCGCCACCACGAGCCAGCGCACGGCCGGCGAGGCGCCTTTTCGGAAGGTGACGGCCGCAAGGAGCAGAGAGAGCATCCCAGTGGTCGCCCCGAGGAGCCGATGCCCGTGCTCGAGGAACAGATCCCATGGCCCCCAGAACCACTCGACGAGCGGATAGAGAAACATGTTGTGACCGAACGTCCCCGGCCAGTCGGGCACGGCCATCGCCGCGTCGTAGGTGGTGACCAGCGCCCCAAACGACAACAGCAGCGCCGTCGTCGCGACGAGCATCCATGCAACGACACACGGCCAATTGACCGTCGACCGAGCGGTGGATGATGTGTCGTTGATGGCGCTGGCCATGGACGGTGCCGTCACGCTCTGCCGGGGAATCGATCAGGCGTGGGCGGCCGCAGCGGCCGCCGCTTCCGCGGGATGGGGGGGATCGGTCTGCATGAGGTGATCCTTTTTGCACCCCGGCACGGAAAACTCGTAAGGGCCGCGGTACACCACCGGTTGGAAGTCGAAGTTGCCGTGGCCCGGGGGGCTCGGGGCGGTCCATTCGAGCGTGTTGGCGTTCCAGGGATTCCGACCTGCGACCGGCCCTCGGAACATGCTCCAGAAGAAATTGATCGCGAAAATGATCTGAGTCGCGACCATGCCCATGGCACACCACGTCATGAAGGCGTTAAGTGGTTGGAGATGGTGGAACGTCTCGTAGTGGTAGGCGTCGGCAAGCCGACGGGGGAAGCCGACCGCACCGAGAATGTGCATCGTGAAGAAGGTGCCGTTCAGGAACATGAACGTCAGGAAGAAGTGGACCTTCCCCCAAAACTCGTTCATCGTCCGGCCGAACATCTTCGGAAACCAGTAGTAGATCCCTGCCCAGACTCCCATCGCCGTGCCAGCGAAGAGGACGTAGTGGAAGTGGGCGACGATGAAATAGGTGTCGTGAATGAAGATGTCGACCGGCGTGGCCGCCATGAAGATGCCCGACAAGCCTCCGATGATGAACATCGAGACGAACGAGATCGCGAACAGCATCGCGGTCGTGTAGTGGATCCGCCCGCCCCAGATGGTACCGAGCCAGTTGAACGTCTTCACGGCGCTCGGCAGCGCGATCATCATCGTCGCCACCATGAAGGTGATGCCGAGGGCGGGGTTCATCCCCGAGATGAACATGTGGTGGCCCCAGACGATGAACCCGAGCCCGGCGATGCCGGCGATCGAGTAGACCATCGGCCGGTAACCAAACAGCGGCTTGCGGGCAAACGTCGTGAGGATGTCGGAGACCATCCCCATCGCCGGCAGGATCATGATGTAGACAGCCGGGTGGCTGTAGAACCAAAAGAGGTGCTGCCAGAGGATCGGCTGCCCGCCGCCGGCACCCGACATGGCGTTGTTGATGATGTTCCCCTCAGGGCTGAAGAAGCCGGTACCGATGAGGCGATCGGTGAGTTGCATGAACCCGGCCGCGGTGAGGACCGGGAGGGCAAAGGCCTGAAGGATCGCGGTGATGAACATCGCCCAAATCGTCATCGGGAGACGGAACATCGTCATCCCGGGGGCACGCATGAGAATGATCGTCGTCATGTAGTTGACGCTGCCGAGCATCGACGAGACGCCGACCATCGTCAGACCGAGGAGCCAGAGCGTCTGCCCCATGCCGCTGCCCGGAGCCGAAACGGTGCTCGTCGACAGCGGCGGGTAGCTCGTCCAACCGCCGGCAGCTGCTCCACCCTCGACGAAAAAGCTGGCCCCAAAGAAGAAGAACGCCGGCCACATGAACCAGTAGCTCAGCATGTTGAGCGTCGGGAACGCCATGTCGTCAGCGCCGATCATGAGCGGGATGAGGAAGTTACCGAACGCCCCCGCGAGGATCGGGATGATGACCAGGAAGATCATCACCGACGCATGCATCGTAAACAGCATCGTGTAGAACTCGGGCGCCATCTGCCCGCCGTGCTGGGCGAAGAGTTTGCCCAGGACTGGCACGTCGGACCACGGCCAAGCCACCTGCCAACGGACGGCCAGAGCGAGGAGGCCGCCGATGAGAAACCAGACCAGCGTCGAGAACAGGAACTGCAGCCCGATGACCTTGTGATCCTTCGAGAACACATAGGTGGAAAGGAAGGTCGACAGCGACGTCGAGCCGTGGGTGGCGACGTGGTCGTGATGCGCCGTGTCCTTGGGAGGAGCGTGCGGTTGCGTGACGGTGCTCATCGGTGTTGGCCTCTGGATAACTCGCCCGAACGGTGGTGCTCGATGGCGGGGGCTGTGAATGGATTGCTAGGGGAGTGGGTCGCGTGCGGGGGCGGCGGAAGGCTAATCAGCTGCTGCTACGGGGATTTCTTCTGGGCCGCGTTGGGTCGCTTTCTGTTCGGCTTCGATCCGGGCCAGCCAGCGGTTGAAGTCGGCCCGCGACTCGACCGTCACCCGACCCTTCATCTTGTAGTGGCCCCAGCCGCAGACCTCGGCACAGACGATGTCATACGTGCCCGTCTCGGTCGCCTTGAACCACACCGGTATCTTCATGCCGGGGACAGCATCCTGCTTCACGCGGAGGTTCGGCAGGAAGAAGCTGTGGAGAACATCCATGCTTTTGAGCTGGACGAGGAAGTCTTCGTCAATCGGCACATGGAGGTCGTTGACGACGAACAAATCGTCTTCGGTGCCGAGCGTCTCGTCGCGGCCAGGGTAACGGAGCCGCCATTCGAACTGACGGGCGACGACCTCCACCGAGGGGGCCATCCGGGGCCTACGCATCTTCACGTCGGCCCAGGTGTTCATCTGGTAGATGGCGAGAAAGAGCATCGTCGCCGCTGGGATGATCGTCCACACCACCTCGAGGGTGTGGCTCCCGTGGATGTAGGTGGCCGGCTTCGAGGAAGCCGCGGCGTCATACTTCCACATGAACCAAAACAGGATCAATTCGGTCGCCAGGAAGACGACGCCGGTGAGTACGAGAATGAAATAGAACAGGCCGTCGATCGACTTGCCGTGAACCGAGACGTCCTTCGGGAGCCAGTGGTCGTAGTACGGCGCGATGACGAAGGTCGCTGTCCCGAGGACCGGCACGAGGAGGAACAACAGGCTCCAGGCAATCCCGCTCCAGCGGCGGCCCTTGGGCAAGCCGTCGGCCCAGGTGTCGCCCGGGATCTTTCCTGGAGGAGACCCGCCTGAACCGGCATTGCGATCGCGATTGTCGTGGTCCACGGCCGTCTGCTCCGCTGGCTGGAAGGGTGGCTTTGAGTCAGGTGTTTATGAAGGTGTCAAACGTCGGCGATCCCGACGCGGCGCTCTCGGTCACCCGAGGGCACCGGCGAGGATCAGAACCGGTCGCGGGCGACCATCGGGCGGTCGGCCCCAAGTTCGCCGTCGAGTTCATAGGGGAGTGAGCGAACGTAGTTGACGATGTGCCAGATGTCCTCCGGAGGAACTGTCCCCTTGGCCGCGGGCATCGGGGCACCGTTGATCCCGGCGTGGATCCGGTAGTAAAGGTCGAGCGGGCGGCGTCCGCCGCGGTAGATGCCGCGGCGCAGGTTGCGCGGAGGGATCGTTCGCGGTTCGAGGGAGTCACCATCCAGCACCCGGTGGGCCCGGTTGGCCCACTGCTTGTCGTCGGTGCCGACAACTTCCTTCGTCCATTCGACGATCGTCTTGTTCCAGTCGTCGTAATCGTTGGCCTGCCCGTCGCCCATCGCCGTCGGTCCATGGCACTTCACGCAATTCGCCTTGTCGCCATAGAACAATTCACGCCCCTTGGCGATCGAAGCCACCATGTCGATATCCGCCGGCATTTCGGGCACTGGGATCAGTGCGTCGGCCGCCGCCTTCCATTTCTCAGCGACAGGCTCGAGGACCTCGCCCACGAGGAACTCGCGGGTTTCGGGGAGTTTGCCCTCCGCGTCGTCGTCGAGTTCGAAGTAGGCCCTCATCAGGCCGAGTTCCGTTTCGCCGCGGATCGAGAGGTACTTGACGTACTCAACGAGGGCATCGATCTGGGTTTCGCTCAACAGCGCGAAGGACGGCATCGACGTGCCCGGGATCCCGTTCTTGAGGATCCGCGTCATGTCGGCGTGGGTCGGCTTGTCGGCCCGTTCGGTGCTCTTGAACTTATAAATACCCGGGCGGTAATCGCGGGGGTACGGATTGAGGAAGGCGGCAGTCGGCCCGAGGGCGTCTCCGGTGACGCCGTGGCAATGGGCACAGTGCTCGCGGTAAAGCCCGTTTTTCCGTCCGACGATGTCGCTGCGGACCGGGCCGGCGGCGAGGCGGAGCTTCGCCTCGTCGAGACCGGTCTCGGGCAGGGCCACCGGGTCGTCGGGCGTGCCGAACATGGCCGCCAACAACGTCGCCACCTGACGCTCCTGGTCAGGCGTCAGCTTCTGTTTCGTCGCCTCGACCATGTTGAGGCGGAACCAAGCCGGGGGAGTTGCCCCGCATCCGGTGCTCCCGAGTACGACCAGAAGTGCCAGAACGATCTTGACGCGCCACGCCGGGCGTTGGCCCCGGGCTTGTCGGACGTCGGTGGAAGTGATGGTATTCATGGGTGTGGGATGGAGGGGGCGGAAGAAGCGATCAGCCGCCGAGCGCGGCAGCAGGAACCTCGAGCGTGCCGATGTCCTTGACCTCGTCTGCTTCGATCTTGACCTGGAATCGACCCTTCGGGGTCCACTTGAGGTCGGGCTTTGCAAGGCCAAGCGCGCCGTTGGGGCCCGTCGACCTTTCGTGCCAAACCTGAAACTCGAGGGTTTCCCCTGCAGGAAGGTCGGGAATCGTGAACGAACCGTCGGCAGCGCTGACCCCGACGTAGCCATCTTTTCGAAAGACGACGTAGGCCTTCATCCAGGGATGGATGTTGCAGGTCACCATCGTCGGCATGCCGGTTTCGGCATCGGGCTTGAAGAGCGTGCCATCACCGGCGGGGATCAACTGATTGAAGCTCGTTCCGGCGATGTTCGTGTTGTGCCCCACCGGATCGCTGTTGTGGACATCGATCGGTTGGCCAACCCGGGCCGCGAACACTGGCGTAATGAACTCGCACTGTTTTTGATCAAAAACCACCGGCTTCTCGAGCGGCGCGGAGTCTTTCACCCGGCTCGATTTCCGAACGAAAAGCACCACGTTTGCCAGCCCCTTCGATGACGGGTCGACAAGGAGCGACCGATCGAGGAGCTTGGCGCCATCCTTGGAGCAAACCTCGGTGTCCTTGTCGACCGCCAGCGCCTTGGCTTCGGCCGGGGTTCCTGCGAACACGAACCTCCCCGTGAGAGTTCCCCAGCCGGTGCCGGTGGCCGCTGCCTCGGCGCCGGTTTCGGCTGCCGCGCCGGTCGATGCCACCAGCGCCGCGCGCACTCTCGCGGCAGCATCCGCATCGGCGGCAGGCTGCCCGACACGACCGTCGACACAGCCGGAGCCAAGGGACACCATCGACAGAGCAAGCCCCAGGCGGGCGATACGGCTACCGCGCCGGAAGCCAGGGCCCGCAATGGCCGCAGCCGATCGCTCACTTCTTGAACAGGTTGGCATCGAGCACCATCTCCCCGAGGTCGTTGTCGCCGGCGGCCACCTTGATCTTCTTCCGCCCCTTGGCGATCTTCTCAGACTTTCCCTTGACGCTGATCTCGCCGATATAGCCGGCCTTCTCGTGCCAGAGCTGGAGTTCGATGTCACCGGCCGGCAGATTCTTGATCTCGAAGCTGCCATCGGCGGATGAGACGGCGCCGTACGGGTTCGGGCGGACGAGCACCCAGCCCTTCATCCAGGGATGGATGTTGCAGGTGACCTGCGCGGGAATCGCCTCTTCGGCCTTGAACGTGACGTTCGACTCCGCGCCAGCGGCAATCAGGCTATTTGAGGGGGGGTTTTTGATGGTCGCGATGTTGCTGTTGTGACCGACGGAGTCGGAGTTCTTGAGCGTCAGTGGTTGGCCGATCTGCACGAACGCCACATGCGGCTCGAAGCGACAGTTCTTGTTGTCCATCAACACCGGGTCTTTGGCCGCGGCAGCATCGGGGTGAACCTTGACATCCTTGTCGCGGACGAAGACGACAACGTTGGCGATGCCGCCATCGGCACCGACGACGAGTTCTTCGTTGAGGAGTTTCTCCTTACCGCAGACCTCGACGTCCTTGTCGGCCTTGAGCTCAGCCGCGGCCGGAGCGGTACCACCGAACTTGAATCGGCCCTTGAGTGTTCCCCAGTCGTCAGCGACGGCGGCTTGGGAAGCCAACAACATGGCCAGGGTGGCCGAGGCGCCGATGGTGGAACGGACGCGATGGACGTGGGACATGGGGGACTCTCCGGGGGAATCGGGCGAGATTGTTTCGGTGGCGATCAGTCGCTGCCGGCGACCGCGATCGTGCGGCTGACGGCAGGCCGATCGGGATGAAGCAGTGTCACGCTGCCAGATCCTGCAGGAATGGTAGGCGCCGGCCCGTCGGTGGGGCCAGGAATTGGTTCAGAAGGCGACGAATCGATCGATGCTGCCGGTTGGGCAGCAGACGGCTCCGCCGCTGGCTGCTGCTGGAAATAGGCGTCGAGGGAGAGATTCCGCTTCGCAAACCGGTCGTAGTGCATGAGGAGATCGGTGAGCGCGTCGAGTTGCTGGTCGCTCGTGCCGTGATAGAGCTCCTGGCTGACGGGCTTGTCGAACGGGATGTTGACCGGCATGCCTGTGTAGGGGAGGTACCGCTTCGGGTTGGCGATCCAGTTGTGCACGTAATCGGGCCGGAGCCGCTCGTGCACGACTTCGAGTTGCGGCGCCAGGGCCTTCGGATTGCCGGGCGGGGAATACCCTCCAACCAGATGGCACTTCACGCAGTAGTTGTTGTTGGTAACGATCTTCATCGCCCCCTCGAGGTGACCCGGGTGGGTCGCTTCGGCCGCGGTCACCGAGCTCTCATCGAGCCGGGGATCGTAGACGTAGGGGTAGTCGGCGCCGTCGACGGCAGCGAAGTAATTGACGAGCGCCGAGGCCTCGGAAGACTGGAAGTTGAACTTCGGCATCCGCAGAACGGCCGCCGGCCTGATGGGTGCAGGATTGAGGAGGAACTTGTGCAGCCAGCCGGACTGCACCTTCTTCCCTTCACCGACGAGTGGGGGGGGGAGCCATCCCCAAGCGTCGTCGGGCTTCACGTTGGGATTGATCTCCTTTTCGTCGGCGATAACGACCGGGAAGAGGAGGCGGGCCAGATCGCCGCCATTGGCGGGATAGTGCCGGCCCGCTTCGAGGGCCTCGTTCGGCACCATGAGGTTGGGACCACCGACGATCCTCGGGGTGCCGTCGATGAGAACGTCCTTCCAGAGCATGAACGGACGGTGCGGCACCGCTTCGGCATCATCCTCGTCGATGGGAACGCCATCCTCGTCCACGTACTGGGGCTTCCCCGATTCTGCATTGATGCCCGGCATCCCGACGAGCGTGGCCTTGCGACGCCCCTGGCGATCCGTGACGAGGGAATCGGCAACGTTCGCCGGTGTGAAGTGAGGGGAAAGGAAAGGGTAGTCGGCCGACTCCTGCCCTTCACCGAGAGATTCAGGCCGGTAGCGGACGTCCCAGCGATCCATCTGGAGCGTATGGCAGCCGCCACAGTTGTACTGCTCGGCGACTTTGAGTCCGGAGAGCCTGGCCTGCTCCCGATCGCTCGGCGTGTAGACAAATTGCGGCGCCGGCGGCTCGGCGACGAGACCGAGGACAAACGTCATCACCGCTTCCCGTTGCGTGTCGTTGAACGGGAACTTCGGCATCCGATAACGCTCGTTGTAGCCCTTGTTCTCCGCCTTCTTGTAGTCGTAGCTCCGCGGCGCCCGGAGCTTCTGCCAGAGAAAGCCCTCACGCTCGTGGGCGAGAAGCTTTTCCAGGAAGAAACCGGTATTGGGGTCGACCGACTCCGGGGTGACATGGGCCTCCTCGGCCGCGGCGTAGGCCAGATCCGAGTCGAGACCGTCGACGGGTGCGGCCTTTTCGGCATACCCGTGGGCGTCGCCGTGGTCGGCTCCCGTGACCCCCAGCATGTGGTCGGTTGCCGCTGCATGGCCGTCGTGCTCAGCATGGGCACCACCGGCATGACCACCGTGATCGTGAGCGAGTTGGTGCATCACGAACTGAGACACCTGCTCGAAAGCGATCTTCGACGATTCCTTTCGGCCCCAGTCGGCCAAGGCAGCCCCAGCGGCCTTCGCATCCTCGAAGCCGGGGATGTCGTGACAGCCAGCGCAGGAGAGCTTGGCGATCGTCTTCTTGCCGACGTAGTCGAGGAGTTTGGCGTCGCGGTTGGCTTGGGTGACATCGAGGAGCATTCGCTCGTCACCCAGGATCGAGGCCATGTCGGCGCCCAAACCGGTGGCAAGAACGTTGCGGGCCCGCACCTCCGGAAACCGTTCCTTGAGGTACATCAGCGCCAATTCCTCGGTCGCGGTCCGCTCCGCCTCGGTGAGCGACGTGGCCGACGGAACATCGGTCGCCTGCCAGCCCTCGGTCGACGACAGCAGGTAGGCGGCGGCGTCGGCAGCCGGATCGCTGACGCTTCCATCGGCCTGTTTGACCGGTTCGAGAAGCACGTTCGGCATGATCGTACGCGGGTGATAGCGAGCCGGCTCGCGGAGCCAACTGTAGAGCCAGTCACTGCCGCGGGGGTGCGAAGCAACCTTGGCACCGATCCGGGAGAGATTCGGGCCGTGAGTGCTGGTGGCTTCGGGGAAGTCGCCGTGCTGATGGCAGGCGAGGCAGCCGCGCACCTGAACGACCTTTTTACCTCGCTCGATGTCCGGGGCCGAGGTGATGCCGTCCCACGGTGCCACATAGTCAAACGGAGCGCTGGCGCCCTGGAGGTAGGTGATCATCGAGCGGATTTCGATCGGCTCGTAGCGCTTCGATTCCTCCAGGCTCTTGCCCGAGAGATGTTCCCAGAGGCCGAAGAAACGGGGCATCTTGGTCGAAGGACGGAAGTCCTGCGGATTCCGCAGCCACGAATAGAGCCACTCGAAGCTGTCCTTCGAGGCGACGTGGCGGAGGCTGGGGCCGACCTTGGGGAGAGTGCCTGGGGTCTCTGGGTCCTTGAGTTGGGCGGCGAGCGTGTGAGAGCGGGCCGAGAACTTGGCATCGTCGCCAGATGCGGCGTCGAGTTCGAGGAGTTCGCGGAGCTTCTCACGGGAGTGCTTCCCGTCCGGGCTGGAACGGACATCTTCAACGATCCGCTTTGCCCCTTCCCCGAAGGAAGCGAGCCCTGGGTCGGTGGCGATCGCTTCGGCAACTTCGTGGAAGTTGGGGGAGACGCGCATGTCGGGCCCGATGCGCTTGTCGGGGCCGGCATAGCCATTGATCTCGTGGCATCCATAGCAACCGTATTGACGGATCAGATGGTAGCCCTCGACGAGCTTCGGCGCGGGAGGCTCGGGGAATCGCTCGCTCGGCTCGAGATCGACAACCTGATGATGGCACTTCAGGCAGCTCGACTCCTCGAACCGGTTCGGGAGCATCGGAAAAATCCAGTGGTGGTTGTTAGCCCACCCATGCTCGTCGTGCCACTCATGACCCTGTGTGGGAGTGTCGGGGGTGTGGGAGGCCCACATGAAGCTTGTGGCACTTCCCTGCCCCTGGTGGCAGATCGTGCATCCGAAGGTTTGCATCGGATGGGGGCTGGTCGATCCGACGAAGAGATCGAGGCGCGGATGAGTGGCATAAGGCTGGGGCACGCCGCGACGAATGGCCAGTTGGAGCGGGCGACCCGCCTCCGGCGTCTCGACGAGGGTGGCGACGGCTACCTCCCGCGCGAGGGTCTTGCCTCCGTCGATGCCGGCGATCACGTCGCCAGCAGTGAGCCCAGCCACGGCTGCCGGCGAACCGGGGATAACGAAGCTGACCGTCGGATCCTCGGCGTGGAACAGGCCCTGCGGAGCGAGCGCAAATCCGTAAAGCTTCTCGAGCTGCGCATTGCCGTTTCCCTCCACCGAGGGGCGGGAGGCTGCCGAATCGGTGGCCGTGGGGAGCGTGATCGCCAGATCGGACTGCTCGCTATACGCGGGCTCCGTGGGGGCACCGGGAGCTGACTTATCCATCCCCTTGTGGCAGGTGATACAGCGGTCGAACCGAGCGACATCGCGGAAGTTGTTGTTGATCGTGAGTTGCGGAAGCCAGATCTGATCGATGCGGAGAGGGCCGTTGAAGGCGTCGAGAACAGGAAGTTCGAGGAGCGTTTTACCCGAGTTGGGGGCGCGATCCTTGAGGGTCTTCGCGAGTTGCCCGACCTTGTTGCGATGGTCGGCGAGAGTCTTGGCGGCGGCATCCTCGGACGCCGTGATTTTGCGGAGGGTCGCCTCGAGGCCCTTGCGGTGGGTATTGGCAACCTGATTGGCCTGAGTCGCCTCAACCACCTCGGCCTGCTTCGCTTGGGCGATCGCGAGCAAAGAGTCGAGCCGGTCTTGTGATGCCCCTTCGGCAACGGCCAACTCGTAGTCGGCACGGCATTTGTCGAACTCGGCCTTCCGGAGCTTGAGACGTCCGGAAAGATTGTCCTCGCGAAACTTGGCTCGTTTGGCGATGTCGCGCATCCGCTCGACGAGGTCGCCACGGATCGCAAGTCGCTCGCCTTGGTCGGACTGGGCAACAAGGCGGTCAACGTCGGTCTGGACCAGGTCGGCCGCAACGGTGTCTTCGTCGATCGTTCTTGCCTGCTGGAGGAACTCTGCCGTCAGCGATGGGTCGATCGCCGCGCGACGGGCGTCCGCAAGGGCTGCCTCCAGATCCGCCGTTTTCGTCGCGTACGTGTCGGAGCTTTCCTCTGCCACGCGGGCGGCCGCCGACCATGTCTCCAGGTTTCGGAAGCCCTTTTGGTACTTCTTCCACGGACGGTTGTGATCGGCTGCGAGCATGGCGATCGTCGTCAGCAGCAGCACGATCGCCGTGATGCCGAACACGACGTGCAGCTGCTTCAGGTTCCACCAAGTTTGTTCTGTGGCAGGCATGGAAACGGCTCGAAGGGAAGGAGGCCCGCAGTGGCGACGCGAGATTCGACGGCTGGACGCTCGACGGCGTTAGAAGTTGAGAGAGAACTCCGGAATGCTGATGAGATACCGCAGGTTCAGCGTCCAGCGGAGGATCATTTTCAGAGGCAGTGTGAGCATCAGCAGCATGAGATTGATCATCACCAAGTAACGGACGAAGCCCATCTGGGCGAAGTACTTGCGGAACACCGTCACGGCGAGAAGCGGCGGGAGGATGAACAGATAAGCGGCCATGATCAGGAGGCCGGGGGCCTCGCGGAGAAGAATCGTGCCGACCTGGGCATACCATGGCGCGTCGGTGGCAACGCGCGGGAGCGGCTGATTGAGCAATTTCACCCAGAACAGCTGCGGGAGATCGACGTTGTTGAGCACTTCAACCTTGTACGGGCTCCAATACTCGAACGGCCCGAAGAAGTTCCAGTTCGGGCCGCGGAGGAATGTGCCGAGAATGATGAGGGTGATCCACAGTTCGAGAAACCCGAACTGGAACGTGAGATAGGCAAACTTCCGCTCGTTGATCGAGTAGTAGCCGTTCCCCTTCTTGTTGAAGTCGAGGTAGGGCATTGCCATCAGCCCGAAGATGACAATGCTCGGCAGGGTCACGCCCGCATACCACGGGTCGAAGTAAACGAGCATCTCCTGAAGGCCAAGGAAGTACCACGGCGCCTTGGAGGGGTTGGGGGTCTTCACGCTCGAGGCGGGCTCTTCGAGCGGAGCGGGGAGGAGCAGCGCCCAGGCGAGGAGGAACGCTGACACCGCCACCATGCAGATCAGTTCGGTGTAGACCAGATCGGGCCAGACGAGAACTTTCTCGTCATTGAGCTTCTCGAGCGGTGGCAGCCCCTGCGCGATCCGCTCGTCGTTCTCGACGGCCTGTTTCGTTGCTACCCACGTGAAGAAGGCAAGAAGGAAAACGAGGCCAACGATCGGCACGTTGTCGGCCTTCATGACGATCGAGGCGAAGTTTTCATCCGCCATCGCCAGCCCCATCAGCAGCAAAGCGGCATTGAGGACCGTCCACGCCACCATCGGCTTGACGAAGAACTTCCTGAAAACGAACGCCCCCACGAACAGGGCTGTCGTTCCGGCCGTGTAGTTCACCGGCCCGGAGAGCGTGTTGACGAGTCTGCGGACCCACCCCGGGAGATGGGGCACCCAGGTTGCCGATCCCGACATCGCCAGGCTGGCGAGGATCAGCATGGCTCCGGCAACGGTAGCCCAGAGAATGGCATCGCCCGTTCGCTGCTTCCGTCTCCAGAGCAGGAACGCCATCACGGCGTTCATGATCGCCAGGCCGGTGTAATACGAGCCCAGAAAGCCGGCGACGTCTTTGAGGAAAAGTCCGTTTGAATGCATAGAAGTCGCACTACAGCGGGCCGCTGATGCCGCCGTCCTTTCGCACACGCCAGAAGTGGATCGCCAGAAGCAGAGCGACCGCCAGAGGGATCGCGATGCAGTGGAGGACGTAGAACCGGTTGAGCGTCTCTTCACCCACGAAGCGAGCGCCGAGCAACCCAAACCGGGCATCGGAGCCGTCGGTAATCATGTCAATGCCGCCGATCGTGAGAAGCTGCTGGCCGGGACCCTCGTAGCCGAGCAGCGGCGAGGCTCGGGCCATGTTCGATCCGACCGTGATCGCCCAGATCGCCAGTTGATCCCAGGGGAGGAGATAGCCGGTGAAGGAGAGGAGGAGGGTGAGGAGGAGGAGAATCACTCCGATCACCCAGTTGAACTCACGGGGCGGCTTGTAGCTGCCGGTCAGGAACACCCGGTACATGTGGAGCCAGGTCGTGATCACCATCGCGTGGGCCCCCCAGCGATGGAGTTCGCGGAGGACTCCCAGGCTGGTGACGTCACGAAGGGCGAGGATGTCGTTGTAGGCCCACTCCAGCGTCGGCCGGTAGTAGAACATCAACAGCACGCCGGTGACCGTTTCGACCAGGAACAGGAAGAACGTCACCCCACCCATGCACCACGTGAAGGAGAGGGCAATCCCCTGCTTCTTGATCGACACGGGGTGGAGGTGAAGGAAGAAGTTGGTGAGCATCACCACGATCCGGTTGCGCCGGTCGAGGGGCATGGGATGCCGGAAGATGCTTTTCCAGATCTGGGAATTGCGGATCGTTTCGCCGATGGCCATGGGTCGGTTGCCGGAGGTCGGGGACAGGTGCTGGCGCGGAAGCGATGGACGGAAAGAAACGGTACTGCGATCGATCAGACGGTGATGTACGACTCGGGATCGGCCCACTGGCCGAGTTCCTCGTGGTAAGAGCGTCCTTTGTCGATCTCGAGTTGACCGTCATCGGCGATGCGGATCGCGTATCGCTCGAGCGGACGGGGGGCAGGCCCCTCGAAATTGACGCCGTCCTTGTAGAAGCCACTGCCGTGGCAGGGGCACTTGAACTTCTGCTCCGCCTCGAGCCAGTTGGGGGTGCAGCCGAGGTGGGTGCAGACGGTCTTGAGGGCGTAGATCTGCTGCTGGCCGCCGACGTCGCTGTTGACGACCCACACGCCGTACTGAGCGACGTACTTCGTCTCCACCTTGCCCGTCGGGAATCCCTCGCGGAACCCGACCTTGAATCGGCTCGGCGGTTCGGCCAGGACGTTGGGGAACATGAACCGGGCCAACCCCAGGCCAAACAGGCCTCCCGTCATCGACAGCGCGGTGAAGCCGGTGGCCATGAACGACCCGAGAGCCATTTCAAGGAATCCGCGCCGGTCCTGCTCGGCTTCGGCCCCCTTTTTCGCGACCGGCTTGACCGGCTTCGGAGGGAGAACCGGTGCGGAGGCGAGTTTGGCTGGCGGCGCTTTGACGACGGTCGATGCCGGTTCGGCCGCGGTCGCCGGACGGGCGGGGGCGTCGGCTTTGCTCACCGGGCCAGGCTTGGTGCCCGTCCGGGCTGCCGCGAGGATGCTCGCGGTGTCTCGGGTGAGCGATTTCGGTGCTGCCGCCTTGGCTACGGCCGGCTTTTCGGCAGGCGCTTTAGCCACGGGAGCCTTGGCAGCCGCGGGCTTTGACGCTGGTTGATCGGCCGGGGTTGCTGGGACACCCCCCTGCTCCGCTTCCTTCTTGGCCCTTGCCAAGGCCATGATCTCCGCGACGCTCGGCCTCCCGCCGGCGGCACCCGCAGGCTTTGCGGCGGCAGGCTTGGGAGCGACCGCCTTCGGGGCCGGGGTGTCGATCACGTCGGCCGGCGGCGCTGCTTCAGCGGCCTCGGATTTGGCCGCCTTCGCGGCTCTCGCGGCCGCGAGGATCTCAGCCGTCGACATCTTCTTGTTTTCAGCCATGTCTAGCCTCAACACTCAAGGTCGCCGATGGCCCCCGATCGATCGTGGTCGCATCCGTGCGGTGGCACTTCGGGGA
>Ga0114959_10002372_pt1 | contig 15606 bp, 12 predicted proteins | sample C_130625_EF_Meta_FD_87317 | JGI IMG/M metagenome (GOLD analysis project Ga0114959, IMG submission 87317) | Freshwater microbial communities from Lake Croche, Canada to study carbon cycling - C_130625_EF_MetaG | ecosystem: Environmental > Aquatic > Freshwater > Lake | place: Lake Croche, Canada...
CATAAACATGTTCACACTTTTCATGGACATCTTTTTGATGACAATTCCTTCTCAAGACTAGAAAAAATAGGTATTACATGGGTTGAAAGGTGTTTGGCCATAAGCACTGATGTACTTATCTCAGTAGGTGAAAAAGTTGGCAGAGAATTGCGCGAAGAAAAAATTGGAGTAAAAAAGAAATGGCTCTCAATCCCACCCGGAATAAATAAGCTTCCGACTATAAACAAGCAGCTCGCTCGCCAAACACTCGGCTTTTCCGAATCTGCTCTGATCATTGGATGGATAGCGCGAATGGCTCCAGTAAAGAATCCACATCTTTTGCTCAAAGTAGCACTTCAATTACCAGACTTGCAATTTGTCATGGCTGGAGGGGGCAATTTACTTGAAGAAATTAAGTCAATTGCTCCAGCAAATGTAAAAGTAATTGGGTGGACGGACGCATCTATTTTTTTTTCCGCAATCGACGTAGTGATTTCAACATCCGACAATGAAGGCATTCCGATTGCATTAATTGAAGCTCAACTTTCAGGAAAGCCCGTAATAGCTACAAATGTAGGATCGAATTGCGAAGTTGTTCTTGACGAGGTCACGGGAATTCTTACCAAAAGCGCAGTTGACAGCCTGGTAGCAGCAATCGTCCGTTTTGAAGCATCTCCTACTGCGAGAATGGAGATGGGAGGTCGAGCAGAAAAAATCTCAAAAGAAAAATTTACACTTGAAGCGATGATTGAGACTCATGCCAAGCTATATGACAAGTTTTAGATTTTTCCATCTCTCTCCTGGGATGTGGCGCAGCACTTAAAGCGCAATCACGGGCTCATATCTAGTACTCAAACTCATTTATTCGAAATTTTGCAGGAGTCTATCGTGGTCCCGCTACTACGCGCTTGGCGACAATTCGATTTCCCAGGCTCGTACTGAGACTGTTTCGAGACATTGGTATCCACACAATCAGGAATAGAAGCGAAGAGAAAGAGATTTTTTCCAATTATAAATCTGAGGCCAAGAAAATCCATTTTTTTGGATAACGGATAAATAAATTTATCGTAAATCAGCAAAGATGATCTTGATCCCAAGGCTGCACTTTCCCCATATCCGAAAAACTTTAAGGCTAAAGTAGCCAAAACTCCAAGCGAATCATTAAAAAAGCATTTCTCAACTATAAAACCTGCTGCTTCGACTTTCGTTATTAGTTCTCTTCGCTTGTAGCGACGAAAATGTCCTACTTTTCTATCCAGATCCGAAAATAATATCGGGAGAGCAGGAACGTAAATAGCGAGTCTACCAGACGGTTGGAGTTTATCTCTAATTTCCTCCAAAGCAGAAATGTCATCGTTAATATGCTCAAGGACATTAGAACTGTATACCGATAATACTTTATCGGGCAGCTCAGAAATTTTTGAAAAAACGCTAAACCCTTTTGAACCCAAAATTACTCTTAATTCGGGGTCAATTTCGACACAAATTGGCGCTATTCCGAACTTGGTCTGCCAAAGAGTTGCCAATGTGCCAGTACCCGCGCCAAAATCCACTACTTGCAGGTCTACTTTTGAATCTAAAATTTGAAGTCCTTGATGCAATTTTTGGACAATGCTCTTATTGTAAATTGCTAAGGAATTTTCAGCATCTAAGAGCTCACGAATTCCCGAATATTTAATCTGAGAGTCACTTTGCAAATGACTGCGTTTACGCACTTTTGGAGTCACCTTTCGAAGATACCACAATACTAAAGGGAATGGGCCTTTTAGAGGGCCGATTAATGCTCTTTTCATCATATCTAAATTTACAAATACATTCAGATTTATGAGTGCCCTCGAAAATTTGGGTGCCTCCCTGGCAATGATTCTCGAGGGTCCAAGCCCGCCTACTAACGAATCATTTCTTGGTCGGGAAATGATGCAAGTAGGTTCTCCAAATCATTCGATCGCGAGACAGCTCAATTGTCGGTGGGGGTTTCGATATCGAATCCAACAGTAAGGACGAGAATTGCCTAATGTCTCCAGGTGCAACAAAGGTGACATATTTTGAAGTCTCTCCAAGTTCGTAAAGCCCTGGAATCCTATAGGCCACAACGTTAGTACCTAATTGGAACGCTAGTGGAATGAGTCCAGATTGCGATGCACTCGTATATGGAAGTGCTATAACTTTCGTCTGCGCAATCAAATTGAAAAAATCTTGATCTGGAATCCAAGATTTGGAACCCTGAAACTTCCCATATCTGTATTTTTCAGCGATTCTTCTTATTTCTCTTTCATTTGCACCTTGAATAAAACAACTAAAAGGTACTTCGATGTGTCTCAATATTTCTTCAATCTTATTCCATCCTTTGTAGCTTGACTTGCGACCCACGAATGCAAAATCATAAATTTTTTCGCTCGTATTAGAAATTGCTATCTTTGGATAGATAATTGGGAGCAGATCACTTTGGGTTTGAAATCTTCCGGAAACGTATTGTTGTGAATTTATACTCAGCGTAATGATTCTTGAACTATTTTTGATGATCTCTCTGTTCACAAAATGATTTGGAAAAATTTCTCTTGGATGGCGCTTTGCATCATGAATAATTGTGATCGATTGTCCGCCAATTTTCTTAACTCTTTTTCGAATAATGAAATCAAGTGGGTGAGGCATCACAAATATGTACGTCGATTCTTCCAATATTAAACTCAGATGACGTAAGAATCTTGAAAGATCAAAAGCAAAAAATAATAACAACCTTAAAAAATTTTTAGGGATTTTTTTCAGCCTGATAATATTTGCTTGCTCTATTGTCGTTTCGGTGTTGTTTGAAATTATAACTTGAAAGTCGATTTTGCTCTCTGTAGCGATCGATTGGAGTCCCTGAAGAAAATGAAGGCCTCCACCTTTCGAGCCTAGGTAAACAAACGTGATCACTTGAGTCGCTCAACCTGAAATGGCGGTACAAATATTAAACATTTCATCAGCTACCATTTGCCAGGTACGGCTCGAGAGAGCAGGGACTTCCGAGCCTACGGGGCTTTTCAAAGCAGTTTCCAATGCTTGGGCCATGGAGTCCACAGAAAATGGATCTGCGTAATATGGTTTCGAAAATTTCTTAGCGACCTCTGCGACCGCTCCAAAATTTGAACAGACGACGGGAAGATTCAACCAACCTGCCTCTGCAATAGGCAATCCAAATCCCTCGGCAAGCGAACACAGCATGAGAGCCTCGGAGCTTTTCATAAGATCTATCAAAGTCTCATCCGAAATGCCCATGCGCAAATCAATTGTCAGTCCCTTCGCCTTCGCAATCTGTATCGACTTATGAATACCGTCAGAAAACCACTCACCCGCTCCAACAAGCACTAATTTGAGGGGAATTTTTTCATTCACCTTTATTGCCGCCTGTATCATTCTCGCATGATTCTTTCGCGGGTCTAAACTTCCTACGATGATCACACTTTTTGTTTCTAATCCTTTCTCACGCTGCTGAATTTCTGGTGTTGACTTATACGAAGAAAATTGAGCGACCTCTCCGCTTAAATAAATAGTCGAAATTGGCAACCCAGGAACATTGATAATACGCTTGACTTCTTCGTTAGCGGAGATGGATGGGGTAATAATATGAGACGCATACTTACAAGCATCGAGAAGGTGAACCCATCCTGAAATAGTCGAGGATCCTACAAACTCGGGATGTGAAATAGGGATACAGTCATGAAGCATCACGATTAGTTTCATACTCCCGAAGCGAGCCAAAACAGACAATCGCTCCATAATCTTTTCATCGAGATAGGCATATTCGGTCATCAAAACTGTACGTCCCAGAAACTTAAGGTCTTGAACTTCTGAAGTACGATCCTTTGCACCTTTGTCATTAAACTTGTAGTTCGCTAAAGTGAGGATTGATAGAACAGTACTCTTAAACTTAGCCGACGCACGATTCTTTAAGGTGCGACCAAAGGTTGTAATTAATAACTTGAAAACAAGTTTATGAAATAACTCGGATCGAGGAGTCAAAAATCTCATTCGCTGGGAGAACACCTTTCCCTTCCCGATTTTCTCGAAATTTAAGAGCGCTTGATTTTCTTGGGGCGAATTGAGACTCGCTGTCCCCAGAATTAAATTCCACTGAAATGGCCTTACTTTGTCCGCTAAACAAGCATAAATTTTGCGTGTCACCCTTTGGATGCCACTGTTATAGCCAGCATAAGTAGTCTCTGTTGCATCAAATAAAATCTCTTGGGAGTCCTGACAATCCAATTCATGCTTCAGCATTGCATTTAAGTCTTCTTGCGATATGGCTAAAAAATCTGAGAAAATAAATTGATACAGTTCGTCAGGAGTGGGGTAAAAACGGAACAGATTGACAAAGGCAATTAGCCCCATAGACTCTAGCCACGGAGATTTAATACTGAGGTAGTTCTCAGGCTCATTACTGAGGAGAGAAATCAATTGCTTTACGTGCAATGCATACAGAGTCATAGTACCTCTCAATCAGTATTTAGGTCTAAGATCAGCTAAATGAGTGATCTAAAACAGTCTACACCCGTTGCTTTCCCCTAATCAACGATATGCTGATATCGCTTTTTGCACCGACTAAGAAGTTCGAGTTTAGATCGGATTAGGATATGAATGGATTTCTTTCGAGGAAAAACATCCGCGAAAAAAGCTTAAGTTTGCGCTTAATCTTAATATTTTTCTGCTTTTTTATCAATCAAATTTTATTCTGGCACAAATTCAGTCTTTCATTATTTCCTGGTGACATTGGCGATAGTCGCACAGCAATGCTTTGGATGGAGAATTGGAGGAATTCTCTAGTAGCTTTTTCACCCCCTTGGAATATTCCCAATTTTTTTCCTTTGACAAATACTATGAGTGGGTCCGAATCTTTTTTTATGCCTGGCCTACTTCACACATTTTTCAGAGAATTTGGATTAAGTATTTATTCATCATTTGCGATCACAATAGTCATACTTAATATCGCGGGTAACGCAAGCAGTATCGCTCTATGCAAACTTTTTAAGTTTTCCACGCTTCAAACCATTATAGTCGTCTCACTTTACGGTACTTTAAGCGTGTTTTGGTTGTCCCGCAATCACGTACAGATTCTATTGGCCAGTTGGTTAGGTTGGATAGTTTATTTTGGAGTGAAAGCATGGAAATTTCAAAAGAAGCGTCATTATTCACTTTTCTTTGTAGTGTTTGTATCTCTTCTCTTATCTTACGGGTATGCAATCGCTTTCTTTTTGTTCGCTTGTGTTGCAGGAGTGTCAAGTCTTATTTTTCTCAAGTTGGGGTTAAAGAAGCAAATTAGGGATGGGAAGATTTCTTGGTGTAATTTTCTTTTCGGATTTAGCGTGTCTCTTCCACTTTGGGCTCTTTTCATTAGAATAGTTCTTTGGAAAGACTCGATTCTAGGAAGCCACGCTCGATCCGAAATATTGGGGTATTCACCGAATACCTCAGATTTGGTAAATGTCCCCGCAAATTCGAATTTTTTGTCACGGCATTTCAAGCTACTCCACTCCTTCTACGCCAGAATAAATCACCTCACTTCGCACACCTGGGAAGGTGGCGGGGTGGTCACTTTATTAGTTTGCTTTCTTTTGACTGCTATTTTGATTATAAATTTTTCAAAACTTTTTAGCTCCGGCTTTAAGCAACTCGACCGTGAGAAACAATATCTTTCCTGGATTCTCATAACCCTTCTTATTTCTATCGCTTTCATAATTAAAGGTGGAGGAGGGTTGAATCTTTGGATTGTGTCGCTATATTACGTTCCCTTTTTTAGTTCGATTCGTGTACTAAGTAGATACATGGAAATTATTTCTCTGATCGTGCCCTTTATTTTCGCAATTTATTTTTCGGAATGGAATAAGAAAATGAAGGGCCCCTTAAAATACGTAATAGTTGGATTAATTATTCCCGTCATTATGCTTGATCAGGTGGACATCTCATATGGAACTTTTCAACAAAATGAGACATTTATCTCGCAAAATGCTTACGGGGAAATAAAAGCAAAATGTAATTCTTTTTACTACCTACCAATATCCTCATTAACCTCTTCACCTCCGTTATGGGTTTACCCCGTTGATGCATTGTCGATTGCAATCGGTACAGGGGTACCGACTATTAATGGTGCCTCAAGTTTCAAACCTCCGAACTACCCAGAAGAATTATCATCTCCATCGGGAATTGCTTCGGTGATCAACTCTCTCAGTAGCTGGAAGCGGCTAAACAGACTTGAGCGAGTTTGCCTCCTTCAAACCGACTTTCGAAAGTCCCTCTCCACGGGACGTTACCCATTTACTCTAAGTTACATAAAATAGTTTTAAGGCTTGTCAATTAATTGAATTTTCGAAAATCGGAAGAGCGTAATTTTGTATAGCCAGTCTAGCGGGTCGGCAATTGGCCGAATTTTCTTTCCTTCGTTGGGAGATCGGGAATGATACTTAATCGGATATTCAATTGGTACATGACCTAATCTAATGAAATAACAGAGTATTTCCCAGTCAAAATCAAATTTTTTTCCCGAAAACTTAATATTTCTTGCAATATTACCATCAAAAACTTTCCACATTGTTGCTGGGTCTTTTAATTTCATGTGAAAAAGTAAATTAAAATACGAAGTAAAGACAATATGACCAAGATTAAAATAAACGCTTCTCAATTTACTTTGAGTAAAATTTCGAATGGGCTTACCTGAATGACGGCTCCCGAGTGTAAAATGAGTTTCTCCTTGCAAAATTGGGCTGACAAGCTTCGGTAGATCGCCAATATCGTATTCATTGTCCGCGTCAAAAATTAAAATTACGTCTCCTGAACTTTCTTGAATTCCGAGGCGACAAGCCGAGCCTTTTCCGTTGGGGCGACTTTCGTAAAGCATCCTAAACGCTTCCCGAAATCGCTTCTCGAAACTCTTAACTAATTCGTGGGTGCCATCTGTCGAGCCACTCTCAATAACGATGATTTCAATATTGAATCGAGAGTTTTCACGGAACTTGAGTAAGTTAGTCAGGCAAAGCTCTACATTTGCAACCTCGTTATAAACAGGTATTACAATAGAGATGTCTTTTTTGCTCACTCCGAAAGGCTACACTATGGAAAATTCCAAAGTACAAGATTTGGTAGCGGCCGTAATCCTGGCGGGTGGAAAAGGTACGCGCAGCGCTCTCACAGATATACCAAAATGCCTTGTTGAAGTAGGTGGAGTAACGCTCTTAGAGTGGCAAATTAAGGCCCTTAACAGAGCAAATGTCAAGGAGATAATCGTGAGTACTGGGTATCTCGCTTCTCAAGTTGATGCGTGGGTCGAGTCGTACAATATTACAAATTTTGACACTATTCGGACAGTTTTAGATACTAGTTTAAATGGTACTGCCTTTGCTCTATCCGAAATTTCACAACAACTAACCAAGCCTTGTGTCGTTATAATATCGGGTGACATCTTTCTAAACCTGAAGTTCGAAGAAATTTTAAGTAAAGTAAATTTTGATTTAGTCTCGGTTGTCCCTTTGACCCATCCGAACCTGCATCCAAAATCTAGCGATATTGTCGTCCGTAGGGGCAACAAACACATATTTATTCCAAAAAATCAGCCACTGGATCTAGCGGTACGAAACAATGCACTCTCAGGAATAGTCTTTGCTCGAGTTGATTTCGTGAGGGAAACACAATTACTTGATGGTGACTATGAAGCGGCGCTTATAGCCAATGCTGAGCAATCAAATCAACTCTCATTTATTACGACCTTCGAGTATGTAGCTGATACCGGAACTCCCCAGCGCTTAGAAAAAGTATTGAAGGACTTTAAAAATGGATCTGTTGCGCGCAGGAATGCGCGCCCAGCGTCTATATTGCTAATTGATCTTGATGGCACATTGATTCAAGATTCAGGGGTCGACAGATACAGAAGTCCAAAATTTTTTGATGATGCAAGTGATTTCTTGACAACTTGTAATCAACTTGGAATACATGTTCACGTTGTAACGAATCAACCCTCGATTGCAAAGGGCTACATCTCTGAGATTGAGTTTGATCTTTTCATTTCCAGGCTTGAGACAATTGCGGCAGAATCCGGTTTTTTTTGGGATAGTTTTAATTTCTGCCCTCACCATCCGGAGGCAGGTTTTGAGGGAGAAGTGAGCAGTTTAAAAATAGGCTGTAATTGTAGGAAGCCGGGCGTAGGATTATGTGATCTTGTAATGTCAAAATACGAGACTGCGCCTAACCTTCTTGCTATGATCGGGGACACCGAAAGGGATCAAATCTTTTCCGAAAGAGTTTCTACACCCTTTCTGCATATTAACCGAAGCGAAAGTACATGTAGTATTGATCGTAAGCACATCTGTTTACGCGGTTTGCATTTGGCAAAGGAGTGGTTGCTTGATAATTACCAGGACTCCGCTGAGGATTAGTTTTTTTGGTGGCGGCACAGACGTACTAGAGATCTACAGTAAGATTGAGGGCGCGGTTTTTGCGACTACATTTTGCAAATACATCTACATTTTCATCAATCATAAGGAACCAGACTTTGGTTACGGTGTCACAGCAAAATATTCTAAGTCGGAAAAAGTTGAACACCCCAGGTATCTCAGCCATCCCATTATGAGACAAATTTTGCTGAAGAAGAACCTAACAAACCTTGATATTTCTGTCTCGTCCGACCTGCCTGGCGGAAGTGGTCTTGGATCCTCTTCCGCCTTCACTGTAGGTTTTTTGCAAGCAGTGCATGACCTAGTTGACCCAGATCGGAGCTTGGAAAAGGAACAACTCGCGTCTGATTCGTGCAGGATCGAAATTGAAGATCTAAAAGAACCTATTGGAAAACAAGATGCATATTCTGTTTCATTTGGCGGCCTAAAGGGATTCATCTTTGAAAGCAATGATCGGGTGAGAGTAGTTGATTCGCCGTTATCATCCAAGGACAAGGAAAAACTTGAGAGATGTATCAGACTAGTCAAGGTAGGAGCGTCACGGCGAACTTCAGAATTATTGAGTGCGCAATTGCAGCATTTTGATAGTAATCCTGGTTTGCTTGATCGGTACGAAAGACTGGCAGACCATGCTAAGTGGGCTATGAAATTAAGTCAATTTGAGCCTAATGAATTTGGAGCAAGACTAACGGATGCATGGAATCTGAAGAAATCTCTTTCACCGCTGATAACTAGTGAGCAAATCGATAATCTAATCTCAACTGGCTTGAGATTTGGAGCATCTGGAGCCAAATTATTGGGTGCAGGGGGTTCAGGTTATGTACTCTTCATTGTGCCGGAAGATAAACAAATGAATTTTGACTTTCAAATGGGCGACAGCCAACCCAGAAAAGTTAAACTTGACACTCTAGGGTCCGTTATTTTGTTTGGAGACAGCATAAAGTGAGATACGAATCTTATTGGAAAGATATGAAAGATTGTATTGATTCTCTGAATCACCAAAATGTTTTGAATGCGCACACCCTGATCAAAGGTTGTGCGGATAAGGGAGGAGCCCTATTAATCGGTGGAAATGGCGGGTCCGCGAGCACTTCGGAGCATGCAACATGCGATCTCTCAAAAGGTCTGTCTCAAATTCATAATTCTACATTTCGAGCTTTATCACTGACATCAAACATGTCCCAGATGACAGCATGGGCGAACGATGGATGTTATGAGGATGCAATGTCAGAAATCCTTCGCGGGCTAGCAAAAAAAGATGATCTGGTTCTCCTAGTGAGCGGCAGTGGAAATAGCAAAAATATTATTAAAGCCGCAGATGTTGCCAAGTCGCTTGGGTTGAAACTCATCGGGCTAACAGGATTTGATGGGGGAGCCCTATCACGAATTGTTGACCTCGAAATTCGAGTCGAGTCAAATGATATGCAAATCGTTGAAAATCTTCATCTGTCAATAGTTCACGCGCTCTTAAAAATATAAAATTATCTACATTTCTTTATGACACTTAAGACTAATACGGGTCCCAAAGTTTGGCGCCTAGTTACTTCATAGATTAATTTACAATCAGGACGGGGATCAACAACCCTCACCGGATTCCAAACACCTAAATAGTAGTCAATATTTGTAGGACTCGTCTGGGGCGAAAACTTTGAGAAGTACGGTTTATATGACTCTAAAGGCTGAGCAAAATAGGATAAATTACCTATATGCCTTGTACCGTCGAGCCAAGTTGCTGCACTCTTGGCTGATAGCCCCCAGTAATCGGTCTCAAATCCGAGTGGCTTGATAGTGTGGGCTATTTCGTTGCGATAAATATACTCGTACGGAAATAATTTCCACTCATCGATAAATGTAAGACTCATAAAGACTAATAAAATCCCTATCAAGACGTTTCGTAACTTCTTCGTTAATTTCAATAAACACGAGAGGGCGTGTAGCGCGGCAGCCATAAATAAACCCCAAAAAAAGAATAGCTGCCGTGCATCATCATACAAATTTAGCCTTGCATAGAATACGTAAAACAAACAAAGTGCTAGATAAATATTTAATAAAAATGGAAGATCTAGGGATGACTTTACAAAATTATGTTTGTAATGAATATGGCACTTCACAATGTTGCTCCACTTAAGACATTTTACAGTTCTAAGAATTCGCATAAGAGTCATAATTTGATAGGTCAATAGAATGAAAAGTAGCCATAATGGAGCTTGAGACAAGGATACTAAGAAAAAATAAGTTCGCGGAGGCGGAGACTTCATGACGCTACCCCAACTTAACATGGCCCCACTCCACGGAAAACTTGAGCTTTGAGACAGCGATTTCTCCAGCCATGCAATTCCATCAATGCGAAAAGTCGAATTAGTAAAATAAATCAAAGTTAGCGAAAATAACCAAGAAAAAACTACAATTTTTCTCTTCAAAATCAAATCTCTTGAACTATGACTCAGAAATAAATAGGCAATTAACCACAGCCCAATCGGCGCAACGATCAGAAATGATCCTGGGCGAACTCCTAATGTGAGAATAATTGCTAGAAAACTCCACGCCGCTATCTGAGCATATTTCATTCTTATTTTTCTATCGGTCACAACAATTGCGATTAAGGCAAGCATGCAACAAATACCTGAAAAACTCGGTAAGTCCTTCTCATTCATCCACCCCTGTCCAACAACTAGAGGGGTGAGTAAACAGAATCCAATAACATAAGCTGATTTGATCCCTAAAATAAGTTCGGACCATGAACAGAGCGCAATTATCCCGATGATCAAAGTTAGAGAAACGAACACGTTTCTATATGCAATCCAATCGGCCGTGTTGAAAGAAATTGACAGGCCAAGACTTCTGAAAATGTAATATGGAATCCGCTCAAAATATCCGTAAGTAAACGAGTAAGAGTGTAAAATTCCGTATAGCGCGTCACTCTTATGTAAATGTGGATGGCTCAGCCAATGCAAATTCAAATTTGAAAAAGCATCGTCTGTCTGATAGTCCCAGTGGGGTCCTGTTTGAATTGGCCCTACAGCCATAAAACTACCCAAGACGCCTAAAACTATAAATTTAAATTTCTTCGAATTTACTATTTTTTTTAGGGATTTAAGAGGAATTGAACCCATGCGACAACCATACCTTCGGCATCTCTGGCCCATCAAGTGGGGTCGCTGCTCTCTGCGATCGATTTTCCTGGCTTTAAACGATATTCTTTACTCCAACTCGAGGAGAAATTAATGGCTGGATGGAACGACGAAAGTTTGGAATTGGGGGTTCTTCGAGCCCAGATCTTAGACCTGACTCACCAATTCGCAATAAGATTGCTGAAAGAAAAATCCTTTACCCCGGGCAATGACCCGGTACCTGTTTCAGGAAAAGTTTTAACTTCGGAAGATTTTTCAGCACTAGTCGATTCCAGTCTCGACGGCTGGTTCACGGCTGGCCGCTTCACAGCAAAATTTGAACGTCAGCTTTCCCAGTTTATCGGCGCCCGCTCAGCGCTTTTCGTCAATTCGGGTTCAAGCGCAAATCTTGTCGCCTTAAGTAGTCTCACTAGCCCGAAACTCGGGGAGCGAGCGCTCAGACCGGGCGACGAGGTCATCAGTGTCGCTATGGGTTTCCCCACAACCATAAATCCGATTGTTCAAAATGGATTGAGGCCCGTCGTTGTTGATGTAGATCTTGATACATTAGATGCCAATGCGACGCGCCTTGAAGAGGCAATCTCGTCGAAGACCAAGGCAATAATAATGGCGCACACGCTAGGTAATCCCTTCGACCTTGACACGGTTCAACGACTCTGTAGAGAGCGTAATCTGTGGCTCATCGAAGATTCATGTGATGCCCTGGGTTCTACCTATCGTGGCCAGCGAACTGGAAGTTTTGGCGATGCGGCCACTCTTAGCTTCTACCCAGCTCACCACATTACTACGGGTGAAGGAGGGGCGGTATTAGTGAAGTCTCCACTCTTAAAAAAACTAATGGAGTCTTTCCGTGACTGGGGTCGCGATTGTTATTGCGAAACCGGAAAAGACAATACATGTGCGAAGCGATATGGCTGGAAGCTTGGAGATCTTCCTGAAGGTTACGATCACAAGTACACCTATAGCCACATCGGATACAACCTCAAAGCAACTGATATGCAGGCAGCGCTTGGAATTACTCAACTAGCGAAGGCCGAACTCTTCATTCAACAGCGTAAGGAGAACTATGAATACCTCCAAAAGCACCTGAGTAAAGTGGAGGGACTTTCAATCGCTGTAGCGACAGAACATAGCGATCCTTCATGGTTTGGATGCCCTATAACACTTGACCCATCTCACCCTGTCAACCGCGAAGATCTTCTTCGCTTCTTAGATTCTCGCAAAATTGGCACCCGTCTTGTCTTTGCAGGAAATATCACGAAACAGCCTGCTTATAAGGATGTCGACTTCCGTATAGTAGGAGACCTCACGAACACAGATATTGTTATGACTCGATCATTCTGGGTGGGCGTTTATCCCGGTTTGACTACACCGATGCTCGATTACGTCATTGAATCTATCTCTGACTTTATGTCTGGCAAAGCAAAGTAGACCGATGCACTACCTGATCACAGGTCATACCGGATTCAAAGGATCTTGGCTTGCGCTCATGCTAGAAATGCAGGGCCACACTGTTTCAGGAATCGCTTTGGACCCACCCGCGAAATCGCTCTTTAACCAAGCTGAACTTTCACAGATATTTAAACACGATCTTCGTCTTGATATTCGTAATCGGGCTGCGATGAAATATGCGGTGGAGATGATCAATCCAGAAGTAATTATCCACCTGGCGGCCCAGCCGCTTGTCCGAGAGTCGTATCGAATTCCTATAGAGACATTTGAAATTAATGTGATCGGAACTTTGAATGTGCTTGAGGCGACTCGTGAGTTGAAAGATCTCAAAGCGGCTCTCATCATCACCACAGATAAGGTCTATAAAGACAACAATTATCTACGCGGCTACGTTGAGAGTGATGAGCTGGGAGGGGTTGATCCATATAGTGCTTCCAAATCAGCAGCTGACATTGCTACCCAGTCTTGGATTAAGTCTTTTGCAAAAGCGCCAATAGCGATCGCCCGTGCTGGAAATGTTATTGGCGGTGGAGACTGGGCTCAAGACCGAATCATCCCCGACCTTGTTAAAGCCTTCTCATCCGGAAATTTGCTTACTTTGCGGTACCCGGATGCCATTCGCCCCTGGCAGCATGTGCTTGATTGCCTGAATGGCTACTTGTCGCTTGTGGATCAACAGCTTTCAAATGGTGTAACCGGTGAATGGAATTTTGCTCCAGACCTTGCACAGAAACATTCAGTTGCCGAGTTAGTAGCTGCCTTTGCTAGGGGTTGGGGGGTAATAGGTAGTCAGTCTTGGAAATCTGATGGCGCTGAACATCCACACGAAGCCGGGTATCTATTACTTGATTCAACCAAAGCGCGTAAAGAACTTGGCTGGATAGATAAATTAGGGTTCAAAGAATCAATAAACTGGACGGTTGATTGGTACAAGAATTCAGATAACCACTCCATTAGGTCATTGTGTGAAAATCAAATCAACCGATTTGAGAGGTCATAGTATGAAGATAATCCTGTTGGCAGGCGGCCTGGGTACTCGGATATCTGAAGAGACTGATACGAAACCAAAACCAATGGTGATAATTGATGGAAAGCCGTTGCTCTGGCATTTGATGAGAATATACGCCGCACAAGGTTTCAATGATTTTGTAATAGCTACAGGATACAAAGGGCCAGTTATCCATGAATGGATACCTACCCTGAATGACGGCTGGAACGTAACGGCTATCGACACTGGCGAGAACACACAAACTGGGGGCCGCATTAAGAAATGTATTTCAGCCTTTCCTGACGATATCTTTTTAGCAACTTACGGTGACGGACTTGGCAATGTAAATATCACCAAGGCCCTTCAGTTGCATTACTCCGCTGGAGGTCTAGCGACTCTTACCGCCGTTCGCCCCCCAGCCCGTTTTGGATATGTAAAATTTGAGGGAGACAAGGTTCATCATTTTGGAGAAAAGAATCAAGCCGATGAAGGTTGGATAAATGGTGGATTCTTTATCCTTAATCGTGAAGTTTCCGATTATATTTCTTCAGATCTAGAACCTTTCGAAACTGGTGCTCTTCCTCGGTTGGCCAATAAGAATCTGCTAAATGCCTACAGACATGAGGGCTTCTGGCAACCAATGGATACGTTGCGCGAAAAGCTGGAATTGGAGAATTTGGCGAAATTATCGCCCGCTCCTTGGATGGACAATATCTAAAACCCAATCCGGGAGCTACCATACGTTTATGGCTCACCTTATTTCGATCATCACTCCTTGCTATAACGAAGAGGAAACGGTCACGGAGTGCGTAAATCGGACTGCCAAGGTTTTTAGAGAACATCTTCGCGGTGTCGAATACGAACATATCTTTGCGGACAATGCCTCTACGGATGGCACTGTTGAAGTCCTCAGAAAATTGGCTGCTGAGAATAGAAACGTCAAAGTATTTGTAAACAGTCGAAACGTGGGCCCCTTCAGAAATGTGTATAGAGGTATGTCTAAGGCAAAAGGTGACGCGGTAGTTCCCATGCTGCCAGCTGATTTGCAAGACCCACCGGAAATCATTCCGGATTTCTATCGATTGTGGGTTGCCGGTTCCATGGTGGTCTTTGGAGAGCGAACTAATCGTCAAGAAGGATTGCTATTAAGAGTTCTGCGCGGAATTTACTATCGTATAGTCCGCAAATTTGCAGAGGGAAACATCCCGATTAATTCAGGTGAGTTTATGCTTATTGATAAAAGTATCGCGGAAAATATTCTGGCACTGGATGATCAGTATCCGTACATCCGAGGACTAGTTGCACAGTCCGTGGATATTAGTTCAAGTGTGAAATACACATGGGCAGCACGTGAGAAAGGGAAGTCAAAGGCGAACTGGTTTGATTTGTTAGATCAAGCAATCAACGGACTCATCAGTACTTCAAGAATCCCAGCGAGACTTTCCCTCGTCGGCGGATTTTTCATCGCTGGATTAGGGATGTTGGCAGGTATTTATTCGTTGATTCTAAATTTGATTGGTCAAGCAAACATCAGCGCTGGAATACCAACTGTAATTGTCGCAATCTTCTTCTTTGGTGGCTTGCAACTATTCTTCCTAGGATTAATTGGAGAATACGTTCTCAGTATTCATTCCCA
>Ga0114959_10002377_pt1 | contig 15584 bp, 8 predicted proteins | sample C_130625_EF_Meta_FD_87317 | JGI IMG/M metagenome (GOLD analysis project Ga0114959, IMG submission 87317) | Freshwater microbial communities from Lake Croche, Canada to study carbon cycling - C_130625_EF_MetaG | ecosystem: Environmental > Aquatic > Freshwater > Lake | place: Lake Croche, Canada...
CCGTCGGCGCGTGGCCGCCCCACGCACCGGGGCCCTTGCTGTGGGGATATGGTAATCACATGCACATATTTGGAAAACGTACCAAGAAGGGCACCGACACCCCGCCACCCCTTCTTGGTACATCCAGACCCCCCGAACACCCCAATGAATGTATAGGATCCCATACCCATATTGGGAGATGGAACCCCGCCACCCCGCACAATCCCCAATGAATGGTATGTGATCCTATAGACATGTTGGGGGGATGGTACCAAGGCGCCCTACGGGCGCCAACCGTAGGGAACCCCTAATCCAACCCTAACCCCCCATCCATCCCAAATTCTTGGTACATATGATCCGGAATGGTTGTGAACCTTCCGATGTTTGCTCCGCCAACTTGTGGAGCAAACATTTGTAATCTTTATCCAGAACAAAAAATGTTTCTAGCACTCGTTTTGCATTGTATTTTTGACAGAATCCAATCCACTTCCACACGTTATCTAGGTAAATCGCAAAATCATGTATAGGATGGTATTGGTAGGTTCCGGACAACTGCGTAAGGGGATTTTTTTCAACGAGAGACACAAAGTCTATGGTTGACATTGTAACAAGTTTTTTGATTATACAACCGATAAGCAAAACCTTCCCCCGCCTTCCAGGGATATCCTACTCATTTCCCGCCGGGGTGGGGGATTAGGGTAAGATTAGGGCCTCCCCGCCAAACCCCCACAAGGATTGTATAGGATCTCCCCGGGCGTTGACCCCGTTCCCCGTCTTGGTGCCACAGTGTACCATGGTGAGACGGCACCCTTTGCGCAGCAAATAGGGTACCCCATTCCACATTCTTGGTACCAATAACCAACGTCCATGGATCATTCAGGGAAGGCTTCGCGGAAGCGGAAGTGGTACCAAGAGAGGGCGCCAACCCCCACCCATCCCCCAATGGATGTATAGGATCCCATACCAAGAGGGCGCCCTACGGGCGCCCACCCGAATCCAACCCTAACCCCCCACCCCACCCGGGCAGGCAGGAAAAAATGTACAATAGATACACTATATACACATGGTCTTGGTACGTTCCCTATGCATTGGTTCGCGCAGCGGCCCGCTCGCGGAACCCCCGGAAGGTCTTGACCGGGACCCGACAGAGGGGACAGAGCATGGGGATGCGGCTGGGTACATTGGTTTCTACCACCTTCAGAAAACAGGCGCGACCGAATTCGTGCGCGCATCCACAGGCAATCATCTCATTCTTGGTGTGTTTTTCTAGACAAATGCCGCAGTCGTCGTCACATAGACGGGTCAGATCCGCCCTCTTCACCACCCGGGCAGACTTCTCCGCCTTCTCAACCCATTCGTCGGCAGTCGGCACCCTCCGGCGCACCGGCGGACGTGCTGCCGGCGGGTCCCTCCTGCGTACCGGCCACCGTGCTGCCGCCGGCTCTGCCACCACCGGTGCCGGTACCGGCAGAGGCATCCCTGCTTGTACTGCTCTCTCATTGTTCTCTCTTTGTTGTTGAAGTATAAGCCCCCGGGCGCGATCATTGGCCTCAATGGCGGCGAGATTGTGCTCAAAGGCCTGCTTGATGCGTCCCAGCAGCTGGATAATCTCCACCGCCTCCTCCCGCGAGCTGGTGAACATCAACCCCCTCACAAACTCCAAATAGTTTCGCAGCGCACTCAAGAAAGACGACGGCATGTTTGGTGGTATTCGCCCCTATATCCGCCACCACGGCATTTCAATTTTACGTCGTCTCACATACCGTGCACGCTTTGGCAGAACCATACCATATATCGTGTCAGCTTGCTGCCAATATCCTACTCATTTCCCGCCAAGCCCTGCACAGAGAGCCGCCCGCAGGGCGGCGGGGGCATACATCCTGGTTAACATAGAACCCTAAGAAAGACCCTAACCGGGGTGCTACGGTCTCTCGGTGGGGCGCCCTACGGGCGCCCCCATCTTGGTACAATCCATCAGGAACACGCCCCCATCTTGGTACAATCCATCAGGAACACGCCCCCATCTTGGTACATTCAGGAACAATGCGATGGCACAACTGGAGACAGAGTCGGGCACACATCTTGGTACAATCAGGATCAAAACCCAATCATCCATAAAAAAGCGCCAACTGCAGGACGCCACCTCCACCCCTCTTCCTATAGGATCCCACAATACCAAGAACCCAAGATCGGACCACCATCTTGGTACAATCAAATCTTGGTACAATCAGGATCAAAACCCAACCATCCATGAAAAGGCGCCCCTCTCCCAAATAAATCTATAGGATCCCATAATATCATGCATCCGAACCCAAATCGCCTTCTTGGTCCCCCGTCACCCCGTCCCCCGTAAAAAAAAACTACAACAATCATCCACCCAACCCAACATTAAATTGCATCAAAATCAAAATCCGTCATATATTTACTAGAACCTCCCATCTCGCTCTTTCCACCAACATTATCACTTCCATCTTCTCCTGATACCCCACCACCAGCACCACCCCCATCCTCGTCGGCCGCCCCCGCATCATGCGAAAAGGTAAAATCGTCACTACCGCCCGCCCCCGCACCCGTATACTGAGACACAAAGGCATCCAATCCCCCCAAGGACAACGACGGCACCGATTTCAAGGCCAGCACATTCTCAGGGGTATAGACATGCAATAAATCCGACGACTTGAAATTAGGCGACTCCCAGTCGTAGAGACCAATCAAGACAAAGGTACCCACGGACACCATATGGTTGCGCTTGGCCCGACCCCGAAATTTATTCCGAATGACGCACTGAACCTCCGTCAAACCGGCCAGCGCCGTACGCACCACCATACGACCGTTGCCCAACATCTTGAACACACAACCCACCACCTCAAACTCATTCTGGGGCATACGCAACGACACTGACGGCACCTCATGCTGCAACTTGCGCGCAAACGACTTGGTCTTGGAACCCCCCGACGTATTCTTCACCATGATGACGATATCAAATAGGATACCACCCCCACCTCCCGACCACCCAATAAAATCAATTTTCCGAACCGACGACCAAGAGATGGGTACAAAAAGGCACCAATTTAGGTCGCACTCCACAGGAACAGTATAGGATCCTCCGCCGCCGCCACCCCGGTAGCGCGTTCCCCTCACATCACGAAAAAATTCGCCCAGTATAGAAAGCGGGACTCACTTTACATGTCGGGTACAGGAGCCACGGAAACGAAGGACCCAACAGATCCCACAGATCCCTACGATGTATCACAATACACCGACCAAGAGCTCTACCTAATCTTGGACCTGAATCATCCCACCGACCGAGAATTGGAAGCCAAAATCCATCAACTGTTGTCCTATTATGAAAACAACCCCCCGTTTTACCAGTTCATCTACCGCATCTACCAACATTTTTTTGACTTGGACAACGACCCCGACGACCCTGACGACCCCGACGACCCCGACGACCCCGACGACCCTGGTCCTGATCCGGGTCAGCGCAGCAACCCAGGAAGCTGCCTGAAGAGCAGCCTTACGGGTCCAGAAGCTATAGAAAATTTTACCAACGGACCCACCACCGCCACCGCCACCGCCACCGACCTCCCGCTACTGACCAACCTCAAAAACCAAGAACCTGCCCATCCGGTTCCGAACCCCCCAGGCACCGCCGCCTCTACCAACCCAGAGACGCAAAGCAGCCCCGAGACGAAAGGTATCACCTACCAAACTGCCCTCAACTACACTCGGGGCACCATGAACCCCCTCCTCAAAGAGACGGTTCAGCGGGTCATCTCCATAGACAGTCAATTCCGCGACAACATGGTCTACCCCTACAGCACCGACTTCACTTTCAACCTCTCGGAAACCCTCCAAGACGTGGTATCCATGAAACTCTACTCGGTACAAATCCCTTACACGTGGTTCACGATAGACAGCATCTATGGGAGCAATTTCTTCTATTTCAAAGGCAACCAACACGCCATCGCCAATCCGAATTTTGACCTTCAAGTGGCCATCCCGTCGGGAAATTACCAGGTGACCGACCTCGTCAAAGCCGTACGCACCGGACTCCAAACCGTGTTCCAACAAAATCCCGACATCAACTTTGGAGAGACCGATCTCTGCTACAATGCGACCGACGGCTACGGGACCATGGTCTTGGACATCCAAAACATTTACCACGAAAACGCCTACTACCTGGAATTCCCCTACATCCCCCTCCCCACCGTACCCGAATACATCTACTACACCTCCCAAAGTGCGCCCTACATCTACATGACCCATTTCAATCTGGCCATCTCACCGTACATCCTCCAAGACTTTATCAACCCCCACACCCCCTACCACACGATACAACAACTCATCGCCGACATTTCCCTCAACCTGCAGACCAAAGTGCGCACCCCCACCCTGCGCAACATCGCCAGCACCATCTACGACTCCTCCTACGACAACATAGAAGCCCTCTTCCACCTGGACCCCAGTCAAAACGCCGTCATCAACGATTTAGCCCAATTCAATCTGGACCAACTTCTGTTCCTGACCGACATGTGCGACAACCAACTCGCCACCTTCTTCACCCTCCCCCCCTCCGACCAAGCCGCCCTCGCCGCCACCTACCTCTCCCCCGAACAACTCATCGCTCAAGCGAACCTAGACCCTCCCATCCTCACCACCACGTACCAATTCGTCCAGCAAGCCATCACCCCTCAACAATACACGGACCTGTCCAACATAGACGCCGGCACAAGCGCAAGCAAAGGCAACCCCAGCATCTTCCGCATCGCCAACCTCACCAACCACTACATCATCAACGGCATCGTCCCCCTATACACCTACTACACCAACACCCAATTGAATCTATTGGAAAAATACCATCACGACGAACTCACCCCTCTCTACAGCATCGCCGACAGTTCTCTCGCCATCCTTGCCACCTCCCCCTACCCTTATACCCCCCTATACTCCCTCTTGACCGATCTCAGCAACCAATCCCTGGCCAACCCGGAACTCTTGGTCGCCGCCGATGTCTCCACCCCCCTCTTGGTACAACTCGCCGACCTGAGCAACATCGTATGGACACACATCGCCGACCTGAGCAACATTAGCCAGTATTACTCGGACATTTCCAACATCACCACTGCCCAATACCAGTATTTGAGTAAGGTACCCGACGCCTCCCTCCAGATCCTCTCTCAATTGACCCTGACCGCATCGCAATACACCGCCCTGAACCAACTAAGCGTGAACCCCCTCTTGGGGATTAAACCAACGGACACGGTCCGCTTGAGCACACTGTACGAATTGAGCCAGCCCGAAATCAACACCCTCTACCAATACGTCGGTGACAAGACCGCGGCCACCCCCTTCCAAAACTTGTTTCTGACCCAGTATGGCGTGACTCAAGACATCGTGAACAACATCTCCAACGCCGACCCGACCCGAGATATCAGCGTGAACCAGCTCGCCCTGCTCATGGAATTCGCTACTGCCATCACACCCGACCAGGCCACCACGACCACGTATGTGACCGTCGCAGAGACCATTCAGACCTTGATCAAACAAGGCATCATCCAATTCCAGAACCTGCAATACCTGACGGCCAGCCAAATCCGCGTCCTCGCCGCCATGACCCCGGCCCAGATCCAACTCCTGAGTAAATTCACCCCCTACCAAATCCAGACCCTGAGCCCTCTCTCTCTCCACCAACTCCGGACCCTGACGGAACTGACCCCGCCGCAACTCCGGACCCTGACCGAATTGAGCGCGCCGCAAATTCATACCCTCGGGCAACTGCCCGTCACCCCCCTCACATGGGTATGGGATCTCAGTGTGAACAGCCTTGCTAACCTCTCACGCAACTACCTGACCAGCACGGTGATCCCCAATATTCAGGCGAGCACCGTGGACACCTTCTTGGTCAATTACATCCCGCTCGCCCGTCTACGTCTCACCCCGACGCAATTCCAATACGTACAATCCCTGTACCTCGGCATCCAATCTACCCTGAGCCCCCAGTGGAGCACCCTCTTCACCCCCCTCACCACCTTCCAAGACCAGTATAGGACTGCCCAAAACCATATATTTACGGAATACAATTCGGTCATCCAGGGCATATTGGCCGACGCTTCCGGGTTCACCATGTTTATCACCACCACCACCTATTACCAAGAACTGAGCCCCGAACAACAGAGCAACCTTCAACGGTGGCTGACCATCACCACCACCACCACCACCACCACCAAGACCATCCCGCCGATCCCCCCCATTCTCTCCGACCAAACGGAGCAATTCAGCGCAGAAATGACCGCAGAAATCGTGCACATCCTCGTCCAACGCATGGCCCATTGGACTCCGTCGGAAACCGCCGAATGGTCGGTCCTCGCCACCCTGGACCTTGGTCCCAGCCAACTCATCCAGGTCACCGCGCTCAACAGCGACGAAATGAGCCAAATCACGGGCATCATCGCGTCGGGAAAAACCATCCTGGACAGTATTTCCGGGCTCGTCCACCAGTCCAAACAAGAAAACATCATCAAACTGATCAGATACTCGGAATATCGCCACCTGTTCTACCAACCAAGTCTGAAGATCATCACTTACGATCCCAGTCACGACATCGTCATCAATCTCCCCCCACCCACCATCAACCTGATGGTGCAACAATCCTATTACGGGTACCAGACCCACGAATGGGTCCAACTCATCCAGTCTCAATTCCGCACGTCCCCCCTCTTCAGCGCCTCCACCTTCCAACTGGACACCTCTGCCCAACGACTCGCCGCCAACATCCAGGTCAACAAAACCGCCCCCGGATACTACCTCATGAGCTTCTACGACCCCCAAAACTACCCCCAGAACATTCGCCAAGCCAACACCTTGGTCTGGGACTCCAGTGGCCAGGAAAACCTCTGGTACAAATACCTCCACATCCCCTACGCCTCGGAAATCCTCATTTCCAACCTCTATACTACCCCCCTGCCCGACCCCTCCTACGTGCTGCTGGAAACGAGCAAACAGTACGACCTCTCCGGGAATTTCAATATTGTCCCATTACAAGTCCCCATTCTAACGGAGAACAACTACATCAACTACAGCATCCCCGAACTGTTTGGCTTTGAACATCTCACTTACACACTGAACACCTACGTGTCCAACACCTTCTACGGCAGCAGTTACAATTACGATACCCTGTTCCCTCAACAAACCCCGCAATTACAGACCCCCGCCTTCCAAGTGGAAGTATATGATCCTCAGGTGCAGCCTCGCAACCCGAAGTTCCCCATCGGTTATACCAACTACACACAAACCGATACCTGCGGTAACGTGACCGCCGACACCTCCAACGCGTACCACGTTTACTATTCAGTCCATTACCCATTGGCAGCCAACGCCACCAACCGTTACTCCTACTTGGACATTATCCAGGCCATCAACACGACCATCGCCGCGAGTCCATGGTTCACGTCCGATTCCCGGCTCTGGATCCAAGACGCGGACACCCAAACGGATGTATCAGACATCACTCTGCTGAATGACATCGGAACCTATTACTACAATTTCACCCTCAAACTGGACCGCAAACACGTATACCGAGACATCATGAATCGCCCCCACCAAAAAATCGTCCTGCAGTTCCTGGACCCCCTGTGGACCACCGCCCTCAGCTTCAATTTCCCCCACGACCGGTACGAATTCGGCAACATCGTATCAGAATACGCACCCATTACCAATACCATTAACTATACCGCCCCTCTCTCCGTACAATTTATTTGCACGGCCCCCGGATTCCGCACTCATTTGAACGATACGTCGTTTTCCCTTCCACCCCCGGGCAATCCCAGCTACAGTTACGTGCAGTTCCTGAACGCCATCAATGTGGCACTCGCCGCCCCCTCCCTCACCGCCTGGGGACTGACCGGAACCATCGCGAACCGACCGACCGACCATTACGCCGTTCTCACCACCCAAATCAACTATGTGATCCCCGCCACCGACCCCGCCCAAAAAACCCCCAATTTCCGGGTGGATTTCAGTCGGAGCATCTTCGCGACCTTCACGTCCACTCCCGACCCCTGGATACTGGAAAGTTCAGGCACGGTATTCACATTCAAAGATATCCAGGTACCCGGTATCTTCAACCTGAATCCTAGCAACCAAAACCTTTATGTGACATGCCAAGGTCCTCAACAAGCCACCACGGTCAAGATCCCTATACCACTCATCAACACCTTCAACACGTACAATGCCGGAAAAACAGTCTACACCATCACGGATCTCATCAACACCATGAACGCCACGGTATTCGGCCGTCAAACTACGAACCACGTATCTCTTTACGGTTCGCGGATGACGTACAATGCCACCAGAAAAAGGATTTCTCTCTACCTGGTCATTCAGAGCATCTTGACCAACCAAGATTACACTGTCGTTTTCGTAGACCCCAGTGCCACCACCACCACCACCACCACCACCACTTCCGGTACCACCAGCGCCTGGAGCCGGTACCTGGGTATCAACGACGCCTCCTACGCCTACGCGACCGATCTCTGCAACAACCAAGTCATCGGAACCATACCGGCGCTGGATAAGACGATTTACCTGACCCCGGAAAACAATTATTTCACACTGAAACCCGTGCCTGACCCCCTGGGCGGGGTATACATCAACGCCACCACCGACCCCGTCATTTCCAACCACGGTCATGACAACGACCTGGTGATTCAACTGACACAATTGGCGCCTTATCAAAGTTATACCATCAATGATGTTCTCAACGCCATCAACGCACAATTTGAGAGCTACCGTAATCAGTACGGGCAAGTACTCTACGGTTCCTCTATCATCGTAGACAGCACCATCAACCACACCGTAATGCGTTTGAACGTGAACACCATCTACACGACCAAAGACTACGTATTGGATTTTTTTGACGTGGAAAGTTTCACACAATGCAAATACGGTCCTACAGCAAGCATAGAGTCGGCCAAATGGAACACAACCTTGGGCTGGCTCTTGGGATTCCACAGCCAGTCCATCTACGAAGTAACCCCTGGCAATCAAACGAACAACCTAAGCAATAACACAAGCTATTATGCCCAGTTTTCGGGAAATCTATACACGTACGACATAAGCAGCAACATAGTACGTATTCGCGGCGACAGCGCCATCAGCGTGAACCTCTACAATTACCTGCTCTTAGTCTTGGACGATTACACTCAGAGTCATATCAACGACGGGCTCATCACCATTACCCAGTCGTCCACAGACGTACCGCTCAATTCGTATTCGGTAAGGAACACGGCCCTCAAATGCCTGCCGAGCAACAACACGAACCCCGCGAACCCCGCGACAGGGCAGTATGTGCAGAACCAACAGGAACCGAAGACCCAGAACAATCTGACGTCCAAACAGGTCTACTCGCTCAACCAGATTTTGAACGCGCGCAATGCGTTGCCCCAGAGCCCGTTTCAAACCACCTACGGACCGAATATGCAAGACATTTTTGGCATTATCCCTCTCAAAACCGCCGGACTGCAAATAGGCCAATCGTACATTGAATTCGGTGGTACCTTGCAAAACCAGGACCGAACATTCTTCGGTCCGGTCAATATTAAGAGGCTCACTGTCCGGCTTCTCACGGACAAGGGAGTCATAATAAATTTGAACAACGCCAACTGGTCGTTTTCCCTCGTCGTACAGCAATTATACACATCCAACACATCCAACAAATAGGCCCCGGACCCCGGACCCATGGGTCGGTCCCATCCGTCCCCACCGACCCCGCTCAACGGATGGGTGGTTGTCCAATGAATGTATAGGATCACCGCTTGCATGGCATACCCAGGATCCCGTACCCCAGGATCCAGAGCCGCACCCATTGCGTCACATAATACATGGCCAGTCCTAGACCAAAACCCAACACCGCCCCTGCCAGCAATTGTTCCACGGTATGCCGCCGGTACGACCAGCGTTGGTACAGGGTCATCAACGACACAAAGACGCAATCGAGCCACCACATCGTGATACGTCCGCGCAGAAGTCCGTAGAAAAACCCGAGGACATAAAACGACAACTGGGCGTGACCCGAGGGGTAACCAAATTGTTCCGGTCCGTGGTACATGGACATGTCGGTCCCGTCGTCGCCGGCCCCTGGCCACCCCCGCGGCAAGATCATAGGAACCGCTCCCGACGGACGTGGGTCGCGGACCCACATTTTCAGCGTCTTATTCGTCGCATCGGAGAGCAACACCCCCCCGACAAATCCGACAGTATCCCATAGCCCGGTCATCCATGGTAATTGGACCATGTGCACAAACAGTACCGAGCTGGTCACAAAAAAACCGTAGAAACCGACAAGGTCCCCTAACCAATGCACGTCGGCAACCAGATTCGGATTCATCATGCTGATCTATACATTATCAGCATGATTACATGGTCAGAATATGACGATAGCTACAGGACCTCTAAGGACCAGCCGGGTTACCCATGAGGTTCGGCCCACCACCTATCACAGACTGGGCATTGTAGTAGAAGTTCGTCGCGCCCGTGTGCGCAATGTTTTGCTGATTCAAGAAACCCATAGAGACATCCACCGGGGATCCGGCACCGAACTGGGTCCAGCTGCTCTCACCCAGGCGGATGAGAAGCGGCGCCTGCACCACACGCTGGAGGAGCGTGGTAGACACCGTACGGGCCGCGGTAATCCGGGTCGTCGTGGAAATACCCGTACCGGCGTTGGCACTGGTCGTGGTCGTAGAACCGGTGTTCGTGAGGAAATTGTCACCCTGACCGGCACTGGTCGGGAGGCTATTCGACAAATCGCCAACATTACCCACCGTATTCACCAAATTCGGGTTAGAATTGTTCGGGTTGTTTGCTCTGCTCGACGCCGTACCGACACCAGCCGTATTACCCTGCGAGTTGATGTTGTTGAGCGGGTTAGAGAACGCCTCCTGGTCAATGTTGACCTCCAAGGCAATCTGGAACCCGTTGTTCGGGATGAAGAAGAGATCATTGGGGTAGAAGCCGTCCGTCACACCGTAATCGCGGACATCGTGCATGTCCGACGAGATGTAGGGGCTGTTCGGGTTGCGGTTGTTGAACGGGTCCGCGTCCACGGCATTGCGCAGAAGCTGCGTGATGCCGGCCACCGTAAGGCTACCGGTAAGAGCCGTCTGGTAACCACCCGAAACATCCGACCAGGCGTTGTTCCGGAGGAGATTGACAAAGGCCGAGGCATCAAAGACGCCGCTGTTGGCCTGCATGGAAGCGAACTGCAACGCACCCGAGAAGAGAGTGCCAAAGCCCCACTCCGAGCCCGCAGGGAAGTTGCCGTTGGAAAATCCAAAGTACTGGGCAATGTAGAGGTTGAAATCCGTGTAGAGCGTGCTGAAGGTGCCCACGCTAACCACCTGGAAGGCGGAGGTGTTGGGAATGGCCGCCGAAACGTCGGTCAGGTAATTGACAAACTCCTGGCTGCTGAGCGTAAGAGCATCCGTGTAGAGCATGTTTTCGGAAATATCGTAGTAAGGACGCGACGAATCATTAAGCACCTGGCCGTGCACCTTGGTAATGCCAATCTTGGAGTTGAAGGCCTGGCAAGGAATAATAACCTCTAAAGCCCCCGTCGTATCAAACTGCGCAATGAGCGTCTCCGGGAGGCGCGTAATATTATCAAAGGTGCGCGTCGTCTGGAAACCACCATACGCCTGAATAGCATACACGACTCCCGTAATCTGGCTACCGGTCGTAGTACCATCTTGGTAGAGGAACGTCGGAAGCACATTATGGCATAAATCCGAAGCATTATAGAGTGTTTGTCCCTGCGGCAAATACGTGTACCCACCCGTCAATCCAGTAGACATGATTATGAATATGTATATACTTAATAAATATTTTTACACTGTTTACTCCCGTTTATTCAGAGCTTGACGTAATCCGTTCATATCGCCAACCATGCCTTGCAACCCCGCCCTGCCCGAGTCCGTCAAATAAACGCGTCACCCCACACTGAAATTCCGCATTCAATCGTACAGACATTTAAACGTCAGACAAAAGGAGAAATTGGCGTTATTAATGTCTAAAACCCGCCCGTGGTCGTCCAATACCTGAATATGCAAACGCTGAATGTCCACCGGACCAAAGTACTTGCGCGGCTCTAAATGCTGCGACAACTGATTTTCCATCAACAAGTTAAAATACTGCCCGTTTACAGGGATTCTGGCTAAAATATTGTTATTGAGAATCCAGCGATTGAAAGCGCCAACAAAATTATTATTGACACTGTTGTTGAAATCATTAACGACTAAATACAGATAGCGAATGGAAGCAGGGTCGGGCAACGTATCAGAGCGATACATGACCTGACCCTCATACCGGGGGCGAACAAACCCCAAATTCCATCCAATCTTGGAAGTAATGTTGACTAAATCCGTGCGTCCGTATTTGTCCAAGGTATAATCCATTTCCAGTGCAATAATATTGCTAGACCAGGTATACCCGGTCTGGTCCAATGTCTGAAGAATGACTTTGCCACTGCCTGAACCGGTGTTATTCAAATCCAGCGACAATTGGACACAGTTGAAAATCCCCGAAGCATCCAGATGGTTATATACCAAGGAATCGTCCACGGCATTGCGAGGGCACAATTGCCCATTGATGTATGTGATCAAATCCATCGCGGAATAATTGCCGTCAGGGACCGTCACCGTACGTAACACCGTCATGGACGTGTCCAGCGATGGCGTATTATAAAACGTGCAAAACAGGTTGAAAAAATTGTTACCGTAAGATGCCGACGTGCTGTAAAAAGTGACGGGAAATTCGTAAGCGGAGACTTGCATGCTCACCACTTTACGAATACGCTCCGGCAGCGAAAAAATAAAATCGGAACTCTGGGTAGTATACAAGCTGTCACGGAACCGGGTATCAATATTGAGGCATTTGGTAACGACCGGAGTGTGTATAGGATTGACCTTGCCGGGATTGAATTCGTTTTGCATCACCATTTGGAAGGACGCCGGGGGCTTATCAATGAGCTCATTTTGCTGCCGGTCGTAGAGACCACCGCCGCCTTGACCGACGGGATAGGCGTGACGCTGAGTGGTCGCCCTGTTTTCATGAAAATAATCCAGGGGAATGTCGGGTTCCCGGCGACTCGGGGCAGGCGACTCCAAGACATACACGAGCAATTTCCCCGCTTCGTCTAAAAACCGGTTCAGCTGACGGATCAATTGAGGACGGGTTTTGGCATCACCGGAACCCACAATACGTTCATAGAAGATACGCTGTTGCGTGACCACCTCGTCAGCAGTGTATTTTCCGTGGGCCGGCAGACGAAACAGCGTCTGCAAATCAGCAATGGAATAATTTTGAATATCAAAATCGTAATCGGGCATTATGAAATATACCGGGAGGAAGCGCCGTGTCCTGAAGACGCATACGCCCATCGCCAAAGAACAGTCACTCAAAAGGATTACCGTGTGCCGGCCGGCGCCACCACCACATCCGAAACAATAATATCGTTATCGGGCTTACCCATGACCGTAAATTGCGGCAAGGACTGGATAAAAGCCAATTTCACCGGGTCAAACCCGACACCGAATTCGGGCATACCGTAGACATAGATATAGTAACTGTACAATGGAGACAAGGTAAAGGTCTGAGTGGCCGAGAATTGCCCACTGACCGTCGTCGCCGTATTTTGAGTATTCTTGTCAGATAAAATATCCTTGATGCGCTTATTGAGCAGCGCGACCTTGATCTCATTGTAAGCATAACTGGTGTACAATGCATTAATATTGACCGCCCCCATGAGCGAGTTTTCGGCAATATCAATGAAGAGCCGCAAATCGGGATCGGATATTTGTACAGTTTTGATCAAGTTCAAAATTTCCAGGTACTGATTGATATTATGACTAGCAATCTTCTCATACTGACGATTAGCCAAGAGCAGAGTATAAGAATCGTAAATCAGTTGCAGCGCAGCCAATTGTTGCTGAGAAATCTTGTTTTTGGATGCCAATCCACCGCCGCCACCACCTCCACCTCCACTACCGCTACCTGAGCCAGATGGACAAGGACACTTCCTCGGAAAATGAATCAAACCGACCCCCGAACCGTACAAAGAAGGGGCATTAAATACATTACGTCGCGGTTTTACCATCTCATACAACACCTTGATATTGTAGTTGTTGGTACACATTGCCACAATGATCCATGACTGTGAACATTTTTGTCTCTAAATTGTAATCTTGAAAGGTAAATGTACGCAATGTCCCCCCGTAAACATCGTGTGTCAGTTTAAAAGCGTGATGAACACTCGCCGTCGTAGAATAATAAAACGTATAGGACGCATAAGTACTTTTGAAGACATCCGCCCCTCCCGGAATGATGGTATGACTCACAATCGGACGCCCGGGAATCAAGACATTGATCATATAATCTTGCACTTCGGCCAACTGATTCGTGACCGACGTCAACTGATCCGGCGTACCCGACCATATCAGGGTATTCAGACAAGCGTCGGCCGGCAACCCCCCTGACGAATCCAAACCCCCCAAACCCGCCGCTTCGGAGTAATACGAGAGGATATCTATCAAACTCGCGGGTTCAAAGGCAGAGTCAGGTACCCCATCCGGGGGAGGCACCTCCAAGAGAGCCACAATATAAAATCCCAAGGGGTAAATGGTCTGGTAATCCATCAAATGGTCGTACAAATTGACAGCATACCCAATTTCAAAAATGGATTCTTGGTAATAAAACCCCGGGGGTCCAGGCTTGGGAGGCGGCGGTGGCACATCTGGACCAATATGCGGCGCCCCCGGCGGCAAGGTACCACCGCTCGTATCGGGAATCAACAAATCAGGGGGAACCTGGATATGCGTTTGGTCAAAGAGCTCCAAAGCATTTTTCAAAAAGGTGAGCTTAGCGGGGTCAAACCCCACTCCAAATTCGGGCATGCCGTACAGGTAAATATAGTAACTGTAAAATTTGGACAACTTAAAGGTCTGTTTCACAGTAAATTGCCCACTGATATTGGCTTCATCGGCCACCACGTTTTTCTTGTTCTTGTCGGCCAAAATATCGTCAATACGGTTATTTAACAACAAAATCTGCAATTCGTTGTAGGTGTTACTTTCGTACACCTGCACAATATTCATGCATCCCACCAACGTCTGTTCCACAATATTCAGTAATAATTTAAGCGTCGCCGTCGGAACCGCAATGGTGTGCAAATTGGAGAGCAAGTCCAAATATTGCTCGTAATTGGGGGGAATTTTGTCGTACTTGCGCGAAGCCAACATCAACGAATACATGTCGTGAACCTCTTGCACCATGTTGCGTTGACCCACCGTGAGCGAAAACTTCACAAGCGAACCTCCTGCCCCGGAGCCCGAGTCTGAACCATTCTCCATAATGGTCCCCGTATAATTATTACCGTAAGACAACGAGGCGAAAATATTGCGTCCCGCCGCCGACGTGGACGTGGTAAACAGAGAGCGACACGACTGGTAAAACAATACCATGGTCCACACCTTTACAATTCCAATGGTTCGTATTACTATACCATGATAAGACGTTCTGTCCCGCACCCCGCACCCCGCACCCCGCACCCC
>Ga0114959_10002378_pt1 | contig 15580 bp, 14 predicted proteins | sample C_130625_EF_Meta_FD_87317 | JGI IMG/M metagenome (GOLD analysis project Ga0114959, IMG submission 87317) | Freshwater microbial communities from Lake Croche, Canada to study carbon cycling - C_130625_EF_MetaG | ecosystem: Environmental > Aquatic > Freshwater > Lake | place: Lake Croche, Canada...
ACCTTCGTCTACTTCTTTGTTGTCATACTTGTCATACTTGTTGCGAACTGGATCAAGTGCCTTGCCTTCACGTCCGGCTTTGGCCAAGGCCTGCATGCCCGCTTTGCCATACTTCTCATAGCCTTTGGCTGCACGGCTCATGCCTTCTTCTTCTATTTTGCCAGATTTTTTCATCTTCTGAAACTGAGCACCTGACACACGTTCGCCTGCTGCCTTGCTACCATATTCTTTACCAGCCTTCTTGGCCAAGGCCGCAAACCCAGTGGTCTTGTTGTTGTGTTTGCCCATGTCACGCTCGTTCAATTGCTTGTGTGTGGTCTCTGGCTTCTCACGAATGCTGTCGAGTTTTTTGTTTAGGTCGTAAAAAAATGTCATTATATTATCCTCTTGGTTTTGCGCCAGTGGCTGGCTTGGGTTGACGCTTGATCGTGGTCATGGGGCTCTTGTTGCCCATTGGCAAATCATTTGTGGTTTTGGCAGGAGGTGTTTTGTCTCCAGCAATGGTGAAATTGCTCCGGTATGCATTTTTCAACACAGCATGATCATAAGGACCAGTTGAGTAGTCCTTCTTCAAGGCACGTTGTTCAGCATCAGGTGCAGGATATGGTGAGTTCAACAAGTTTTTGTTTTCGTCTTCGATCTTGTCGTTCTCAGCATCTATACTTTGTTCATAGCCCATAGTAGGCATCATGATACGATTTGGGTCTAGTCCCAACAACTGTGCAAGTTGTCTAATCTGTGGCGGGATTGCTGGATACCGAAATTCCACGTCCACAATCGTCATGGGCTGATTGGGGAATGCCGGAAAGTCCGGTATTGTTTTGCGAACAGGTGTAGTTTTTGGATTGCCAAATTTAATTACATCAAACTGGGCACACTTTTCTTCAAGTTGTTTGAAAAAGCCTTCAGGCACATCACCCACTACCTTGATGCGGTAGTTGTATGTACGTTCGCTTTCGGCTAGGTATTTTGCAAATGGTTTCATATTCGATATCCTGTTTACTATTTATTCTTTTTGCGTGTTTTGGCTTTTGCCAATAATGCGTTCCAGCAAATCATTGCGGCTCAAAACCACTCCGTGTGCTGTTTGTGTGGCTTCTGCGGCGGTTGTATCTTTGGCATCCAGGGCTTGTTGCTGTTGGTCCAGGCGCATTTTCTTCATCTGCAGATCAATCATTTTGAGTTTCTTGTCCAGTTTGGCTGTTTTGGCTGTGATTGCATGGCCCAGCATGTTTGATGCCACTGAGAAGATTTCACTAGCAAAGCGACTGTCAACTTGAAAACCAAGATCCATGAGATCTTTGTAACTGCCTGTTGCTAGTCCAGCCAGTTCATCCATTTCGGTATCTGTTGCTTCAAGTCCACGCACAGCAGGCAATGCATTGTCAACTTTGTCAATGGCTTCGTCTAGTGCTAGTAGTGTTTCTCTGTTGGTGGGAAGATCGGGTACAGCAATGTCCACTTCTTCCTCAGTGTGTGGGAGATCAAAAAGGTCTTCAAGTTTGCGTGTCATGCCAATATTTAGTGGCTCACGCTCGACCGTTGTGAAACATGTCTTGTTCGGTTATAACCCGGAAGGTTATTCCTTGTTGCTTACACCACTTCTGGGCGGCCGCCCATTTGGCATAGTTGATGGCAACTATAGCACGTTCTCGACTACTCATTTTTGACTCAATCACGCTTTGCTTTTTGGGCTTGATTTCAATCAGTTCAGCCCGCATTTGATTGTCCCTGGTGCGATATGTGATCAAGAAATCTGGGATATACTGTGTCATTTTGCCTGTGAGCGGATGGCGATAAGGAATAGCAATTGATTCACTGGCCCATTGTAGCACAGCATCATTTGAGTCACAGAACTTCATGAAACTAAATTCCCAACCGGATCTGTAACGGGGCTCGCCATTGCCCACATACTTGGCACGGTTGACCACAGTATATGTGCCTTGTGCCCAGTGTGCCATTATTGTACCACGTTTCTAGCCGCGTAAAAATTTGGTGCCACAGGAATACCCACGCCCAGCAGGGTGGCGCGACTTCTGATACTGTTGAGATAATAGGCCATGTTGATGTTTAAATTCAATTCCGAACCGCTGGCTTCAAATGTTTTCAACAGAGTCAATGGAGGAATCTTTGTGTCTTGAGCCACTCTAAACAAACTCACAGTAAAATTGTCCGCGGCCTGTTTTGTGGTCATCACACTCTTGAAGTAGCTGTTGACCACATCATAGTCGCCTACAGGAATGTCAACATCATAGTCATAGAATGTGTCAAACACTCGTACTGTGGAATCAATATTGTAGTTGGTATAGTTAATGCTGGCCATGTTAATTAATTAGTTGGGGGATTTTGTGGAGTAGGATAATACATGCCACTGGCACGACCAGGAATTTGGCGCATGGCCGCAGGTACAGCGCCTTTGATCACGTTGGTGCCTAGAGCCACTGCTTCGTTGACAGCAATGCTCTTGATGTCTTTGCCTTTGAATGTGTTGTAGGCTGTGCCGGCTTTTTGTGCGGCGCCAATCAGTCCCAATGGTCCGCCACTGGTCAAGTCTTCCAAGATACCGCCTGCGGCGTCCAATAAACCGCCCTGCCCCATTACTGAGGCACGACTGCCTGGTCTAGAAATTGGACTCAGTGTCTGGTCATAGTGACTGGGGTCAGCGAATCCATGAATATTTTGATCTGGTCTAGGACGTCCCACCGCACCTTCATAATATTTCACAGTTTCGTAGGCAATGGTCATGGTATTTTGCATGATACCTGCACCTTCTGCATAGGCATACTGATCGTGAGCCCAGTTGGTGATCAAGGGATTGATCAGCACATAGGTTGCTGTTTTGTGTTGATCGAATCCAGTTATTTGGATGTCTCTAAAGAATGCAGGCTTGCCTGATGCTGAACTGGTTCCGTCATTGTATGCTTCACCAATGTAGCCCCAGTCGTTGACATCACCTATGCGTTGATTGTTGTAGATGTCACGAGCGTTGTAACCAAAGCCGGTCACTTTGTTGGCCGAATCGCCTAGGCTACCATTGGTAGCACTGGGTGCTAGATATTGTTGTGCAGAATCTTTGTAATAGTAATTGTAGTAGGTGTACCACATCTTGCGCACATTGTCGCCACCGTCGTCATGGAACACCACTGTCACAGGATCATAATTGATCTTGGTTTGAATCACACGCTTGCGATTGTATTGATTTAGGGTTTCGTTGTTGATTGTGTACTTGGGCAGATCCACAGTTTTGACCACATAGCTCAATTGTGTGGCACCAATCACATTGGTAAGGCCAGGAATTTCATTGTTGATTGTAAAGCTGACATGAAATAAGAACTTGTACCGAGGTTTAAGTTCAAAAGAGTTGGGAGTAAAGACTTTGCTTGCGTGAGTGTAATCACGCAAGGCATTAACGTCTGTGAATCCTTGCCAGAATTGTTGACCAAATGTTGGCATCGGCTAGCCTTTATGCGCCAGCGCCAACACCTGTTACTGCACCGCCAATGGTACGTCCAAGTCCTGTAGCGATACTACCAATACCACCATCATTAACTGATGTCTTGACCTGTGCGGCATTGTCGTAAGCAATGGTCATGTTGATTGTGACACCTTCGTTGGTGCCATAGTTGAGTTCGCCGTAGTCAGCACCCTTCAAATAGCAACCATACAATTCCCACTGTTCAAGCACTGTGGGAGTGTCTGCACCGTTGCCACCATCAAGAATTTGAATAGTGGTCATAAACTTGTAGTCAATACCGGCTGCGGCACTTGCTTGTTCTAAAAAGTCCAATTGTTTCTGGAACTGTTCACCCACTAGAGTCATAACACTGCCCGATGCGTCATCACGCACTGAGCATGCAATGTCAGCCCAGGTGTGGCGTCCGGCCAATTTCAGTGTTGAGTTGTAGATCGGTAATGCGATTTCTTCAAATGTAAGATTGGGTCTTGCCACGCTGACCACTTGTTTGGTCATTTCTGTTGTGCTGTTAGTTACACCAAAATTTTGAAACAATACTCTAAATCTATATTTGAGTTTGGGCATCAACAGGCCCTGTGCGCTCGCGGATTGGTCGCTTGCCAGCGGAACTGTCATTTTGTTTAGTGATGCACTTGCCATTTGTATTCTCCTATATGTTTATTTAGCTGAAACGAGACCTGAAAAATCAGGCCTCTATTTCATTATTGTCCGGCAGCAATTGCTCCAGTGTTCTTGATACGCAATGGGATATAGATGAATTCCACTGCTTTTACTGGCTCAATAGCAACGTCGACCCACAGTTCACTGCGGTCAATACGTGCAGGAGTGTTATTGCTCAAGTCACAAACAACTAGGTAATCGTACAAGGCTCGTTTGGCAACCAGGTCAATCATCAGGCTGTTTACACTGTTGGTGATTTGATTGCGTGTGATTGTGTCGTTGGGTTCAAACAAATACAGTTTACCAATTTCTTCCAAGCGTCCACGCAAGAAGCAAACCAAACGTGCAACGTTGATACGATCCAGTGCTGTGGTGGTTGTGGTTGAGGTTTTGTTACCAAAGTTGGTGATACCAATTCCAGGAATGAACGTGATTGGGTTGATGTTGCTCTCATACAGGATATCACGCACTGACTGACTTACACCAATTTGGTTAAACTCGCCTGTTGCGGCATTGATGTAACCAATTGCAGTGGCATTGTCAACCACACCACGACGTGTACCTGCTGGAGCAAACCATGGGTAACTTGCGGCATCACTGCGCAAGATTGTGCGTACCATCATGTGGCTTGGAGGTTGAACTACAGAGTTGCCACCAAGGTCTGTGGTTTCACAGCTTGGATAGAACACACCGCAATAGTTGCTGGTTGCAATATTGCCGTCGCCGTTGGGCTGTCCCAGGCCGTTGTTGTTGGTAGCAAATGCTGTGAGGCTGTTGCCATCTGGGCCCAAGCGCATTGGAGTATCACCCACAACAAACAAGGTGTTGTTGCGCTCGTTGCTGAGTGCAATCATGTTTGGTGTCAACTCAGGGTAACCAGGTGTGGCAATGATGTTGAACTCTGTTTGTTCTTCACGTGCTGTGACACTGGTGTCAATGCCTGATTTGAGTGCTTGCACAATGATTTGACGTTGTGCCAAGCGGCCCGACCACATGCTACCATTGTCCTTGTTGCCACTGGCTGTGAGCCAGGTGTTGAGATTGATCAACGCCCAGTATGCGGCATTGCTTGGTGCAGTACCAGCTGTGGTTGCCACGGTACATACATAGATGCCATTGTTGTAGCTCACAAAGTCATTGTACATGTAGGCAGTGAGAGCTGAATACGAAGGAATTGAGTAATCCGTAGCTGACGTTGACCAGTAGTTGTTCTGGAAACTCTTGACATTGTAGCCCGAACGACGTGTGTTGAACAACAGTGTGCCTTGTGGATACAGTGCAGGATCTGGATGATCAGGATCCAGATAATCGCTGGTCAACAGGCTCTTGATACTTGGAATTGGATCAGCCACTGGATCTGTTGTGCCATTGGTGGCCCAACGTGCATCAGCAAACAAGATACCATTTTGTGTGGTTTGATCAGTGGTGTCAATCTCCACCCATTGTGCCACACCGCTCACAGGTTGCCAACGATACAGCTTGGGGTAGTTTTCTAGATCGCTGGTGTCAATCCACAAATCACCATAGACCAATGGGCTACCCACTGTGTCAGTTTGAGTGGTTGGTGCAGTGGCTGCAATGATTGGACCTGCGGCATTGCACTGAGTCAAATCGTAACCACGAACATCGTTGGTAACGTTTTGATAGCCCATCCACATGCCGTTGTCTTGAATCATGATGTCAGCATCACTCACAGAACTGTAGTACCATAAGCGTCCATCTGCTGGATTCTGATCAGGCGCTGTGGCACTTGGTGTGTAGGTGAACAGTGGTGTGGTAACCCAATTGCTCAAGAAAATTGCACTTGGATTGTAGGTGCTGTGGTGTACATTGTTGTCACCCACTGCAAAACCAGCACGGCTGATCAATGTGGTACTGGTTGCACCGGTACTGATCAAAATAACTGATCCACCTGCACTGTGTGTGAACACAATATTGCCGGAGCTGTTTACACTGGCAGTCACATAAGGCACATTGGCAGCTGATACTGCTGAAATAAAGTTAGCAACTGTGCCAGTGCCACCAATGGTCACTGTGCCAGTTTGGTTTGTTGTTGTGCCTGGTTGTGTTCCAACCAATGTGAACGAACTTCCCACTGTAAAGTAGTTTCCTGTAGGAACTGTGGTTCCTGTTACCACTGTGGCGCCCAGGGCTGAACGCTCTAGTATGGTAAATGCACATGTTGTGAGTGTTGTATACCACTGCCAAGAAGCATATTCAACATAAGTGCTTCCAACTGGAATATTCTTGCCGCCGCCTGTGGGGTCAAGATAGTAGTTGGCAGTGACATCACTGTCATAACTGGGGCATGTTTGTGCAACCCAGGTGCCTAGTGCGGCATTGTATTTCTTTATGACCAGGTTCAAACCGTTGTTGGCTGAGCTGAGATTTTGCCAGATTGAACCTGTGGGTCTTGGACCACCGGTGTCGGTCAATGGTTGGTTGGCAATCCACTTGGGCTGTTCATAACTGTAAGAAGGCAAGTATTCAGGTGCCGCATATTCACCAACGGTGATACCCAACTGTGCCAACAATGCGGCGCCTTGGTTTGGACCTGCGTCAACTGTGATGATACCATTGCTGTTCAAACTTGAACCGTCATTGCTTGTGGTGCTGTCAGCATAGATATAAAGTATGCCATACTGAGCACGGGCTGTGATACCGTATGCACTCAAGTTTGTGTTGATGTTGGCTGCCAATGCAGGTACTGTGGGAGTTGCACCCACGGTGACCAAGCGATCGTTGAGATAGAAGTTTGCGCCCACTGTCAATGGAACAGTCACTTGTAGTGTTCCTTGCACTGTGGCATAGGATTTTTTCCAGGCATCGCTACCAATCAACACCCAGACGTTGTCATAGCGTTTGTAGTAGCCAAAAATGTAGTCATCGATCGCAACCACAGCATAGTCGCCAATGGCACCCACTGTGCTGATTGGAGTGTAATCTGCTGTGGGGTTGGTACCGTCACCGCCTACCACATCAGTTGTGGCTGTGATCAACATGGGGGTTTGAAGCATGAATGTTTCTGTATCTGCGTTCCACTCAAACAGACCCCAGTTGGAAATTCCTGTGTCTAACCAGTAGGTTCCGTTTGGTGCTGTTCCTGTTGGACGAGTCAAACTGGCTGTGAGTGCTGTCAAATCAATGTTGGCACGTTGTACATAAGCACGATTGGTCACACCCAGTGATGAATAGGCCGCAAGCAGACCATACTCGTTGAGTTCGTATCCATTGATTGGAGTACCTGTAGTGGTATTGTAGAAGAAAGGCACACCAAATGTGGCGGCCAAATCACGCTGGCTGGTGATCAAATATGTTTTGTTTGCGTTGGCAGCAAGGGTACCGGCTGCCACAGTGACTCCGTCACTGGATACTTTGTTTTGCGCTGTGGCAATCAAAAAGTAAGGTACTGTGTTGACAGCTGAAGGTACGTATTGACTCTGGTCAATTACTGTTACTTCTACGCCAGGTGATGTTAAAGCCATAATGGTTTCCTTTTCAAGTTGTAGATATTTATTGGCAAATGCCAAAAACAACTGAGTTGAGCGCCCTTTGGCAAAGGTCCATCATAAATATGCCATGCAAAGACCCATTTGTCAGGCATGTCATCAGCGGCCATGTGCTGTAAACTACATCAAGGAAACAGTCACACACTATAGATCACGGTGTGAAAACTGTGTAAGAAAGTCACGTGGTCTTAGACTACGTGAGCCAAGGTGGAAGTCAGGAGGCTATAACAAAAAACCCACATGTGACAAATGCAGTTTCAGAGCAAGATTTCTATCTCAACTATTAGTATTTCACATTGACGGGAATCTTAATAACCCTGACATGAGAAATCTTAGAACTATTTGTCTAAATTGTGCCGAAGTTGCTAAAAAAACTGACGTCACTTGGCGCCGGGGCGATCTTGAACCAGATTTTTGACCTGTTGATATAGTTCATCTAGTGTGCCGTTGTTGTCTAGCACAAGATCAAACTGTGTGCCAACCCAGGCAGTTTCTGAGGCATGCACTCCATATTTTTCTAGTCGGCGTTGACTCAAGGCCCAGGTTGAATTGCCATTGGCTCCACGATTCACACTCACAGCCGCATCGTACCACTCAGGTTCAGCACCTCGAACTACTCTAACCACACGCCCCCCAGCGTTTCGGATAGCACGGATTTCGTTGGGAAAACGGCAGTCACTTATGACCACATCATCTTGACTGTGGCGCAGTTTGTTTTCTAGACTGGCAATCCAGATGTCATCATGGAATCCGGCTCTGCACACTTCGGTGCCCCAGTACTGCAAGATCCAACGTGGGGTTAGTGTGGGCATGTGTAGGCGTTCGGCCCACCAAGGATCCACTTGTTCTCGCCATTCGCGGGCCTGTTTGGTACGCCCTTCCAGTAGAGTTCTGTCCCACCCAAACACTTGTGCCACAGCATCTTTCAGTGTTGATGCAAAACTTTCTCTGCGAAAATGATGCAGATTAACAAGGTAATCAGCAATGGTATCCTTGCCTGAACCAATAAATCCACAGATGCCAATGATCATTTAAGTTCCTTTACGTTGAGGTATTTAAGTGTTGTTTGTAACATACCAATTTGCCTGCGGCAGTCTTCCAGCGCATGGTGACTGGTAGGCGGAATAGGCAGTTCGGGCCACAGACTAAACACAGTTCTCGAATCTCGTACCTGATAGTATTTCCAAGGCAGGGCTTTGCCATAACTCTTGTAGGCGTGTTCAAGTATGTTACAGTCATATGTAGGACCTTGTGCCCAGATCATCTTAGACTGCCAAATCAACCGACCTAGTTCGTCTAATGCTTGATCTAGAGGAATACGATGTTGTTCACCAAATGCTTCTTCTCTAGCATGAGCAGGTTGCGTGGCCCACCAGGCAATTGTACCATCGTCGATCACACGATTTTCCTGGCTTTCTAGTGTGACCCTAGCATAGTAATGTCGGTCGTAGTGGCCCGACCCAAACGGATCAAACGCTTGAGCGGCTATGGTAAGGATAGTGGTGTCGGGTCCTGTTGCCAGGCCCTCAAGATCAATCATTAGGTGTGCCATACATGTAGTATAGCAGATTTTTAAATCAAGATCAAGACTTGTATTATCCGATCACCCAAGTAAGCGGTTGACTTGCATCCACATACATTTTGAGTTCTTCAATTTTGGCATCCATGATGGCTTGCCCTTCGCTCTTCATTGCGGCACCGTTCAGTTGACCTCCACCTTGTGGTCCAGCAATGGTTGAGAACTTCTCACGTGCTTCACCAATGATCATTTTACAAGCACCCACCATGTAGTCCCGGATCCATTGTTGAATTTGGTAGTCACTGAGCAATTGGATTTCGGGTTTGGTTTGATATACCCAAAGTAAAACATTTTCGCCAGTGCCTTTTGGGTCTCGAATCAACTGTAATTTCTTGGTCACAGGATTCCAAGTATAGTTCATGTAGGCACCGAACATGCGTCCAGCCAGTTCAACATATTGACTATAGAAATCGTATGTGGCCAGTCCGCCTGCCACGTTGAAGTTCATGAGGTACACATTGATTGAGGCCTGTGCAAACGGATCAAAGTTTGACGCAAAAGGTCCAGTTGAGTCGCCAAATGTTCTACGAAAGATTTGACGCACACTTTGCACTTCCTGGGGCAAGGTATAGATGTTTAAATCACGAATCAACTCCATGAAGATATATGCTTCTTCATATGCATTTTGCGCACGTTGACGATACACACCCAAGGTACGCTGATAAGCGGCTTCGTAGTGTGCAGGGTCTAATTCAAGATCAATGATTTGATCACCCAGAGTTAGTTTGCAGTACTCAATAAGATTTTGCTTTAACTCGGGTAATGTATTTTGTTCAGCCATTGGGGAACTCCGTTCCCCCTTATTTACCAGGCCTTTAGTATGATCAAGTTCTCAGTACCACGGGCGTTCCAGGGCGTTTCTGTTGTGGTTAGATCCTTGTAGATCTTACGTGCGGCCGGCTTGCCTGCGGCTTGTATGGCCTTGATAACATCTGCTGGCTTACGCACAGTTTTTTGTAGTGTTTCTACGGTACTGTATCCAATCACGCTGTTGTTTTTGACAGTAAATGCCTGTGTATGGCTGTCTGCTACCAGGTGAATCAACTTGCGTTTCTTGGTATCGTACGCCCAGGCTTCGGCCTTATCTACAAGGCTTGCGGCCGGCAAGCCCTTGAGTTTGAGTTCTGCAAATTCCACGATGTGTTTGAACTTTGCGGCACGTTTCTCAGGAGGCACTGCCTTGACCTTGCGTGGCTTGCGTTCCACTTTCTTGATCTGCACATAAGCACCGCAGTCATTGATCACTGCTTCGCAAAACTTCACACAGTTACGCAATTGGATCTTGGTCAGATAAGAGTATGCTTCTACTAAGAGTGGGTCCTTGCCTTCTACTGCTTCTTCAAATTCGGCCAGTTTTCGCTTCCAGCGATTGGCAATTTCGCTGATCATTTGTGGAGCCACGTTCATGCCACGGATCACCATAATGGGTTTGAAGTCTGCTGACATTTTGGCACCGGCTATCATGAATTCGTCAAACATGCCGTCCAGTTCAGCCGCACACTCGCCAACTTTTTCACGAAGTCGATCTTGTATGTTTGGCCGGGACGGGCCTTCTGGCACCGGCTCAGATTCCACTTCGACTGTTTGTTTGCTGGTCAGTATTTCTTTGAGCAAATTGTCCAGTTTGATCTGTTCTGTTTCGCTCAGTTCCAGGCCAACCATTTTCATGCGACACAACCAGCCTGTGGTCAGACGTATGGCTGAATCCGGAATACTTTTTAGTACTCGCACATCTGCTCGGCGGTCCTGTGACTCCAAATAGTTCACAATCATTTCACGAGCATCTTTTTTGCCGTAGAAGTAATTGTACCAGGAAAATGCCTTGCTCAGAGCACTGATGCGATTTTCTGTGGGTTGTGTTTTCCACGGAGGTTCCCCACCCATGACATTGGTATCAGAACTACGGGGGTTTAGCAGTCGAACGGGTTTCATCAAGGCTCCTTGAGTGGCAATACAGTAATTATAGCACTTTGGGATTTATTGGTCAACCGCCCATAAATACTAGACTATGCCACGTCTAAGTCTATACCGTCCCAATCGAACCCGCGATTATCAATTCCTTGATCGCATCATAAGTGAGCAATACACTGTGGGTGGCCTCGACATTTTCCTGCACAAGTACATGGGACCGCAAACTGGCGGTGAGGATTCGGCTTTTTCGGGCAACGGTGACGCTACCCAACCCATTTATGACGCACTAAATCCGTTGAACATCCAAGACTTGCTGTTGTTGGAAAACCGTGACAGAATTTACGACCAAGACGTTTACGTCATGCGCGGTGTTTACAATCACCAGGACATTGACTTTGACCTAACACAATTTGGTCTGTTCCTTAACAACGATACCTTGTTTATCACCTTCCACTTCAACGACATGATTGACAGCCTAGGACGCAAGATCATGAACGGTGACGTGCTAGAAGTTCCAAACTTAAAAGATTACTACCCACTCAATCAGTCAATTCCACAGCCCTTGCCCCGATACTATGTGGTACAAGATGCTGATTATGCAACAGAGGGCATGAGCCAAACTTGGTTGCCACATACCTGGCGTGTGAAAGCAACGCCCATGACCAACAATCAAGAGTTCAAAGACGTGCTCAAGAAACCTGTTGTGTCTGAAAATATCTGGGATTCGGGCAATTTCTATCCCACAGGTTGGGTCACCAACTACAGCAATGTGTATTATCGTGCCAAACAAAATACACCTGCCGGCACAGACATCACGAACACTGACTATTGGGAATTGTATACTCCACAGACACAAAGCGACGCTTTTTCAACTCGCAACAAAGACAATCAAATCAACGATGCAATTCTTACACAAGCAGATATCGAAGTACCTGCATCGGGCTACGATGTCAAACCCTTGTATGTTGTGGCTACCTTGGACAATGGCCAGCCGGCCAACCCAACTTCACTGAACAACACCAGTGGCGACACCGTGGACGGCACACAAGGTGGCATGAATGTCACCCCCAAAGCCGATGGTTACACTGTGGGTTACTTGACTGGAGATGGTGTGCCGCCCAACGGATTACCAGTCACAAGTGGTGTACAATTCCCGCTGGGTGCTGTGTCAGGAGACTACTGTTTGCGAGTGGATTATTTCCCCAATCGCTTGTTCCGTTACAGTGGAACCAAATGGATCAAAATCGAAGACAAAGTGCGTACCAATCTCAACAACGGCGTTGGCAACGATACTTTACGCTCGGGCTTTGTCAACAATACATACACTACGTCCACAACAGATCTTGGCAACATTCCGCAACGTCAGAGTCTCAGTCAGATACTGAGGCCACGTGCTGACAACGGGGATCAAAAAGGATTTCAAGATCCCAAGCCGCCACCAGACACACAACCGGGCCAGAAATCGAGTTAATCATGAGTCAAATGTTCTTCTACGACGCACAAATCCGACGTTTCCTGTTGCAGTTCACACGAATTGTCAGTAACTTTCAAATTGAATATGGCAACGAAACTGACGGGGTGAACAATGCCGCACTTATACGTGTGCCTGTTCGCTATGGTGATGCCAGCCGCAATGCACAGGTTATCATTCAAGAGAACAGCCGCAACTCCATGCCGGCGTCACCACTCATGACTTTTTATGTGAGCAGTTTGGACTATGATCGTCCCAGAATGCAAGAGCCCTATCATGTGAGCAAACTCAATGTTCGACAGCGCACTTATGATACTGAAACTGACAGTTACGAAACCACTCAAGGCAATGCTTTTACTATAGAACGACTCATGCCAGTGCCTTACAAACTGGGCATTACCTTGGACATTTGGACATCAAACACCAATCAAAAAATGCAGTTGTTGGAACAGATATTGACTTTGTTCAATCCCAGTCTAGAAGTGCAAAGTACCGACAACTTTATTGACTGGACCAGTCTGAGTGTGGTTGATCTAGAGTCAGTGACCTGGACTTCAAGAACTGTGCCAATTGGCACAGAAAATCCCATTGACATGGCCACCATCAAGTTCAGTTTGCCAATTTGGATTAGTTCGCCAGCCAAGGTCAAGAAACTGGGTGTGGTAGAACGTGTGATCATGAGCATGTACGATGCTCAAGGCGATCTCAGCAATGCTGTGTCTGACAATGACCTCCTGTTGGGCACCAGAGTTATTGTTACTCCGTGGAACTATGAAGTTGTGGTGATCGGCAATCAAATACAGTGCTTGCAAGATCGTACCATTGTGCCCAATGGTTCAAATGAAGATTTGAATCCCACCGCCATTGTGGCTGGCAGCAGTTTGTTATGGCCAGCAGTGATCAATGCCTATGGTACCCTGCGTCCAGGTATCAGTCAAATACGCCTGGATCAAGAGGATGGCACCACTATTGTGGGAACCATTGTTATAAATCCCAATGATGATCGATTGTTGATCTATGACATTGACCAAGACACAGCACCACAAAATACTCTGGCACCTATCACTGCCATTATTGATCCACTAATCTCGGGTCCTGGGTATGGACTGCCTGTGCCAGCAGTGGGACAAAGATATCTGTTGACCGAGCCCACTGGCAACGTGATCAACACCTATCCTGCCGAAGCTTGGTTGGGCGCAGTTGGCCAACCCTTGGTAGCAAGTGCCAATGATGTGATTGAATGGACCGGACTGTACTGGAAGATTGTGTTCAACAGTGTGGCACAAGCGGACACTGTGCAATATGTTACCAATATCACCACAGGTGTTCAATACGAGTGGAATGGCCAAATGTGGGTCAAAAGTTATCAAGGTGTGTATCCAGGAGGAACATGGAGTCTGGTGCTTTGAAGGCAGTGGGTGTGTGGTTCCGTAGCCGGGACACAGGACGCTATCTCTATCTACTAAGAAATGATGTCAAGCATCCTGGTGCTTGGGGACTGCCAGGTGGCAAGATCGAAACAGGCGAAACCTTGCTGGGTGGTATGGAACGTGAGTGTATTGAGGAACTGGGCTTCTTTCCCACATACTTGAGATTGATTCCGCTGGAAAAATTTACCTCAGCTGATTCAGCTTTTGAGTATCATACCTGGGTGTGCATTGTGGACACAGAATTCACACCCAGACTCAATCATGAGCACATAGGCTATGCCTGGATTGATGCTGGTACTTGGCCCCGACCCATGCATCCTGGCTTGTGGAACACTGTGAATCTGGATGCTGTGCAAGGCAAAATCCTGTTGCTGGAACAAGAATTCAAATCTTAGAAAGATTTATTGTTTGAATGTTATGCGGATGCCGCCGTTGCCAGCGACACCGTCGGTACCACGCACTCTACTGCCGCCGCCGCCGCCTGGAACGTTACCAGCAGTGGTATCATCTACGGCGCCAAAACCACCCGGAAATGCAATGCCTGCTCCCCCGAGACCTGCAACAAGAGAGCCGCCGTTGCCACCTGCTCCTGCGTCGCCACCGCCACCGCCACCGCTACCACCATTGGTTGGCCCGCCACCGCTGCCACCAGCAAATCTTATGGTACCCACAGAGTTGGCTGTAGTTCCACCGGCACCAGGTGTAGATGGTGCAACGCCATTTATCCCAAATGCCGCGCTACAGCCTGTGGTAGTGGAAACTGGTTGAATATTGCTGGTATTAACCCAACTGTTAGCAGACGCGGCACCAACAGAATAATACAAAGTTGTGGTGCCGGGAGTGACAGTAAAAGTGCTACGAGCATATGCTCCGCCACCGCCGCCCACACTTGAAGCATTGCTATTGGAACTACTACCGTTGCCACCACCACCGATGGCTTCAACCACAACGTTGCCAGCAAATGCAGGTGCCACAATATTACCAGTGCTAGTGGTTGTGACCAGTGAAGTATAACTGTTTGGAACATTAAAAAAAGCAGATTGAATTGGCATTAGAATAATCCTGCACCTGAAATTACAAATGTATTGGCTGCCACGCACAGTAGTGTGGCTATTCCATTCTGTGTAAGTGTACGATTTCCTGTGGCACCAGTACCTCCCAAAATCACGTTTGCACTAGTAGCTGGAGTTATGGTGATGTTGGCAACTGAGTTGTTGTACATGGTCACGGCGTTGCCTGCTGAGAATATGCTGGCAGGCACAATAATTTGTGCGTTACTGCTGATAAATTTACCGTTGTCAGTTATGGTCAGTGTATAACTGGTAGTTTGAGAGTTGATGGGTATATTGCGTACCGGACCAATTGAATCAAACATGTTGCTACCAGCAATGATGTTGCCAGCGGCAGATATATTGGCAGTGGCAGTGCTAGATACAATATTACCAGTCACAGATACCACAGCACCTGTATGACTGGCTGCGTTTGCAATTGTGGTGAATATTCCGTTACCACCTGTGATGTTACCAGTCACAGATACCACAGCAC
>Ga0114959_10002382_pt1 | contig 15562 bp, 13 predicted proteins | sample C_130625_EF_Meta_FD_87317 | JGI IMG/M metagenome (GOLD analysis project Ga0114959, IMG submission 87317) | Freshwater microbial communities from Lake Croche, Canada to study carbon cycling - C_130625_EF_MetaG | ecosystem: Environmental > Aquatic > Freshwater > Lake | place: Lake Croche, Canada...
GCTTGCGTTTGTCATTACAAATACTTGTATTATTATTAATGAATTGTTTTAAGTGGTTTAATTAAATCAATTTTTTTATTTAATATAATATAAATAGAAATATGGAAAATGAAAATACATTGAATTTGCAAAATCATATTATTGAAATCACGCGTGAAGAAAATAATATATTACTTGATTTAGCATTTCAAATATACGAAAATCCTTCTAAAGATCCCGAATTGTTTTGTAAAAAATCAAAGGAAATTTCTGAGAATATTCCAAAAAGAATCAAAAAATTATTACAAACTTTTGCAAAAAAAGGATCTCCTGGTGGGTTTTTATTAATAAAAAAAATATCTTTTGATAATATTGCTCATAGTCTTCCTTTTCCAATATCATTACATATGCCAAACACACCGCCTAATAATGATTGTAAAATAGGCGAAACTACTATATTAGCTCGGATTCAAAGTATTTTAATAAATGTGATTTCGGATATGATTTCATATGAAGCAGAAGGACAAGGTACATTGTTTCAAGATATTGTTCCTGTTAAGAAAATGGAAAATGAGCAAACAAGCAATGGTAGTAATACTGAACTAGAAATTCATACAGAACAAGCTTTTTCTACATTACGACCAGATGTTTTGAGTTTATCGTGTATTCGCGGCGATTCATTAGCAAAAACATATATTTTACCAGTTAATTTTATATTAGAAAATGTAAACGAATACGAGAGAGAAATGCTTCGTTTACCATTATGGAAAACAGGAATAGATTTATCATTCAAATTAAATGGCAATGAATTCATAGAAGGCGATATTCGCGGCCCTTTACCAATTATAAGTGGCGAAATAAGTGATCCGAGAGTAGTTTTTGATCAAGATTTGATGTTTGGAATTAATGAAGAGTCAAATAATTTGATAAAAAAAATCATTGAAATTTATTATCAACATCGTAATGAATATATTTTACAAAGTGGAGAAATTATTTTCATAGATAATATACGTGCATTACATGGAAGATCACCATTTTATCCAAAATATAATGGTGATGACCGTTTTTTAATACGTTGTTTTTCTGTTTACGATTATGAATCTAGTAGTTATGCACGCAAAAATAATTCACGTGTTGTTTCTGCCATTTTTAGTTAATTTATAAATTTTATATTTTACCTACCACTGTATCTTACCATACTTAAATTATCACCCAAGAAATTAGGTTTTTGCCCATATAAACCTGGATAAAGCGGTGTTTTCCAAAAACCAACCCATCCTTGAGGCTTTACTTTAAGCGGTTCTAACACATTATTGCCTCCTTCCGATATTGTTATTAAAATATAATTACCGATTATTGTGTTTGATTCCATAACTTGTTTTTCTGACATTCTACAAAACCAATTATAATGATGCCTTTGTGATAACTCATAAGCAGGAATATAAATACCATATGTTTGTGCATAAATATTTAAATAATTATTTGATAAAAGATCATCCACTAATATTGTATTATTATCCATTGTTTTTGTTCCAATTTCTTTGCCATCAATAATATTAATTTCACCGTTTCTTATACGACCTTCACACCATCTATTAAAATCACCTAAAAATTGTGATTGCGCAGTGTAATCTCTTGCAATTATTCTTTGCATAAATTCAATCAAATTTCCTATTGTTGGACATTCTTTCAATGCACCTGAAAATATTAAATTTGGATAAAAGTTATATTCTGTAGAGGTAATATTTCGGTTTACAGTTTCACATAAGAACATTTTATTCTCTGATGTTCCATTTTCATACAAAGGCAATAAATTTTTAATGCATAGAAACGAAATTGGACATATGATTCCACCATACATATACAATAATTTCATTAAACCTAACATTCGCATTTTATCTGAAATAGGAGATGATATTTTGTTCATATTAATTGTCCAACCAGGTATTAATTTATAAAATGTATTATCATCAATTAAACAAATTGTAAAAGATGAATCACATTGTTGAATAATAGACCTAACCGTTAAATATAAATAAGGTTGATTCAAATCAAATGAACTTCTGGAACCGAAACTCAGCCAGTTTCTAGAATTGTATTCGTATGGTACATATATCCATAATATTGGCTTTTTACTCTTGGCTAAACTCTCGTCATCCAATAAATATTTACGAATAGTCTCCATATTATCTTTGTTTTCTTCCATTATTCTTTTATTTTCATAACGATAATAAAGTATACCAAGGATTATGAGTATCACAGAAAGTATAATGTAATTAGTAAATGGTTTCATAATAATATATATTATATATATATTAATATTTATAAAAATTTCATTCTAGTAAATTCATTTTATTTTTTCATCCCTTGTATTTTTGGATATTGTATTCGTACATCATTTAAATGAATACCACATCTTTTAAAAAAACTATGTAGTCCGTTTGGTTCTGAACCTGTTATTATGTCATCTGGTATAAATGAAAGATTTCCTTTTTTATAACAAAGCATAACTGGAATACCGTTTACCATTTTTCTACTTTTTAGCATTGAGTAAAAATCAAAACTTTGGTCTACATCAATGTCACCACAAACAACGTCAGATGGGGATGTCGCGAAAAAAGCATGAACAATATGTTTAATTTGTTTACATGGGCCGCACCACTCAGCACCCAATTTTAAAACAATTATACCAGGATTATTGCTTAATAAGTGAAAGAAAGAATCTCTACTTGGTATTTCACTAATTATTTGTTTACTAGCCATAATATAGTATAACTAATTAGTATATTTAAGTTTTTAGTTTTTTACTTATTACTTTTTATCAATCACCACATTTTTCGCTATTTTTTTGATGATTTTGGTATCTTTATCATAATCGTTATCACCTTTTCCTCCCATGGATTCATATACGATTGTATTGTATTGACTATTTTTTTTAGAATCATAATCCTCGCAATCAGGATATTTCTCTCTAAAGGCCTTAAACATACAAATATTTTTATGTGCAATCATACGAATAGCCTTTCTTAATTTTTTATTGGCTTCATCATCCTTTTCCCAAATATTATCTTCTTTTACGTACATAACTTCTCTTTTTTGGTCAGTACAATGAACAGGACGTTTTTCAACTTCTAGTGCCTGTAAATTTTTAATGATTATATTGGAAATACCTTCAATATAACCAACTTTTCCCACGTGTTCTAAATCGGATACTTGTAATTTCACTGATTCTACAAAATCACTAATATTCATTGCATCTTTACATGTCTCATTCAAAAACACTTGTAAATTAAATGTTTTATTATGTGAATTTATATTATTATTGTTAATAGTATTGTTAGTCCCATTTTTAGAGAGCTCAACAATTGTTTTATTTTGTTCAATAATAGTTTGTTGAAACTCATTATTTTGTTTTATGAGAGAGAAAATCAATTCTGGTGTTATCTCAAGTGAGTTATTGGATTCGCATTTTATATTATTTTCATTATTTTCAAAACTACATTTTTTTCTGTGTCTCCATAAACCAGAGTTATCATTGTATTCTTTGCCACAAAATTGACACGAATATTTTATTATTTGCTGGATTTTGCTGGAAATCGGTTGACAAACATTGCCATTTGATTGCCGTTTATGTTTTGCTGACAACAGATGTTCGCCATAATTGCTTTTACGAGACGTTCTATAGTCACATATATTACAATAAAATTTTGGTGCTGGAAATGCTGGAAAAATATTGCCTAAAGTTGCCATTTTATTTCCATTGAGAAAAAAAATTAAAAATCTATACAAAATTTTATCGTAACAAACCCAAAATTTTTTTTTCTGTCACCAGACGATAAAATTCAATTATGGTCACAAAACTTATATTTTTGCAAAAGTATTTTGGCTTTTTCAAAAATGGACAAAAAAAATGTCCAAAATTGAAAAGACAAAATACTTTTGGGAACACTTTTTCTTAATAAAATAATAAATTATAAAAACAACTTAAAGAAAATGAGACTATATAAAGTTATCTTTTGTATTCATCCATAACAAATTGTTCCAACTCGTTAATATCAATATGCGGCAACATCACATGCGATTCCCAAAAATACTTACAATAAGCCCAAACAAACTCACAATCACTATCGTACCAATGTCCATAATTTTTAATCAATTTTTCGTATAAATCAGTTGGTAATAATTGCAAACTTTCTTTTGGTAATACATAACACAATTGAATAATTTCACTTACTGGTTGAGGTTCTTTTTCCACTATGAATTCAGTATCAAAATAAGGTATATAATGCATTAAATCAGATAACAATGGTGGGTAGTTATAGTTATAACACCATCGCCAATCTGCGCATCCGCTTGTATAATATTTCATTGTCCACTCTAAACCTTGTAAATAATTTACACATATTTGTTTCATTCGTTCTTCATCTTGATAATCAATATGAAACAATGTTTCGTAATATCTTGCACGCCAATTATTATTAAATGGGTTTATATGTTTTTCTAAGCTTCTCTCATAGGTAGGTATATTATCAAATTTTTTATATTTATCATCACACGTTTCATCCGCCAATTTATATTTCTCTTTTTTATCACGTAATTTCATTTCATTTTTGAAATTGTCTTCTTCTTGTTCAGCTAAATAACAAACTAATTTGCGAACGTTTTTCCAGAATATTTTTTTCCCATCACATAAATTATCATTTGTGTTTCCAATTACAGCTTTATATGCATGCAACATTTTATCAGTTCCACCAGTTCTAATATTTATTGATGGAAAATGCGGCATAAAATCATTTCCCAAAAAAAAACACATAAAGATGTAATCATATAACCGATTTGTCTTTTGTTCACTAGATAATTTTTCTCCATTGTTCATATTCAAGGTGATATTTTTTGCCAATTCTGGCAAGTCCAATATATATTCTTTGTTTGGCTCTAATTCACTATTGATAGATTGAATAAAATGAGGAGTTTCTCTGAATAAATAAATATTATTACAAACCGGGATGTGATTAATACCTAACATAATAAGATCGGCATCAAGCCCATAAATAATCGTCGTTGTATCCGCATTATGTTGTTCAGGAAAGCGACGAATATAATCAAAAATTTTATGCTCGCCTTCTCCATAATTAGCACTTGTAGAAACAATAATAGTATTCAAATTGTATTTTTTCGGATCACTATAATATTTTATCACCTTTTCATTCAATTTTTTCATGAATAGAGTGCCTGGAGTGATTGCAGATGTATTCCACGGATCAGGTTTTGTATCTTTATAAATACTTCGTGAAATTTTTGTTTGAAATAATGATTTATATCTTCGTTCACGTTGTTGATCTAATTTTGCAACAGGGGCAACTCCATCAAATGCAATAAATAAATTATCAGTTGGTTTAATAATATTGATATATTCGTCAATCTTGATAAAAACATTTTTAATAATTAAATCACTCTCGTCTTCTTTTATTATCTTAAAATCAATATTGTGAATTACTTCATATATAACAGAATTGCAATCTAAATAAAAATTATTCGTTTTTAATTCATTATATTGTATTTGTTTCAAAATAGTAGGATGATTCTTAACTATATATGAAAAATAACTAGGAATTCCCATTATTGTAAACTATGTTGTCAAATATATTATATATACATATTCATAAAAATACGTTTAAGCTATTCATTATATATATATATTAAATCGGCTTAAAGAGCTCTGACATTTATACCAAGTTATTGGAAAAATAAATATATTTGTATTTAGTATGAAAGATAAAAATGTTGATATTATGGAAAAAAAAATAGATTTTTTTAAAGAAGTTATTGAAAAAACATTTTTTCATATAAATAAAAATAAGTCGTTGGGAATTTTAACAATTCTTGATATAAACATATGTACAAGTAAATTGTGTGAATTATCTGAAATTATAAAAAATATAAAATTTGATAATAATGAGAATATAGAAAATAAAATAAATAATTTACAAAATATAAATAATGAATTATCGTGTTTAATAAAAAATTATGGTACATATAATTTTATTGATTTATTGACTATTTGTTTTGGTTCTACGAAAAATGAAAAAAATAATTTTAAATTTGATTTATTAGAAAAATATTTTCATCCTATTAGTTACAAAATTATAAATAAAAATAGCGATAAAAACAATCATGATAACTTGGATTGTTTTGATATTAATAATAGTTATAAACAATTTCATATTAAAGTTCATGGATTAAAAGTAAATTATTATAATGATAATTTAAAAAAAGGTATTATAATATATGGTATATTAGATGACGTGTTATTAGATTTTTTGTATGAAAATAAATTTATATCAGATAAGTTGGAAAATATAAGAAAAAAAATACCAAGTGAAAATGAATTCAATCATGATTCTTTTGATAGATTTGTTTCTTCATTAAATTTGAAAGATTTCTTAATAAATAATAACATTAAAGATTTTTACGACAAATACATAGGTTATTTGAGTCAAAATAAAATTTTAAAACACAAAACAATAAATCAAATAATAAAAGAATTTATTGCAGATGATTTATTTTCAAAAAGAAATATATTGATTTACTTACTAATTAATTCTGAAACTTATGAAAATCAATATATTGCTTATTTGTTATATGATATTCTCTCTAATGATATCAATGGAACAATTGATACAGAAGAACAAAATATACTTTTTGATAGTTTTCCTTGGAGTATAAAGCAAATATTTAAAAAAGCCATGAAAAATACAATTCATTATACAAATGAATTATCCAATTTTGATATGAATAAAATACCTCTTGAACAACAAATTTGTTTGTTAAAAACAAATAATGATGTTAAGGAAAAAGCAATGTTGAAATTAAAAGAAGTAAAAGCTAAATCAGAAGATTCTGGATCAAAAGCGCGTCAATATTTGGACGGATTATTAAAAATACCATTTTCTGTTTATAAAAAAGAACCAATATTATTTTTAATGGAAACAATTAAAAATCAATTTAAAAATGTATATAATAAATATGATATTCAATTAAAAATTCCAGAAATACCAAAGAAAGAAAAATATACTAATTTAGAAATCATAAAATATATTTCCGTGATTAAAAAAAAATATAGCAATATTCATTTGAATCCATCACTAGATGATTTACAAAATATGATTTTTAAAGGAAATAAAACAATAATTGGTAATAAAATTTCATTCATTAATAATTTATTAGATAAATATGAATTAAAAAAATTTAAAATTATTTATAAATCAAAACAAAAATATAAATTAAAAGAAGAAATTGGTAATTTTCTAATTTCTATTAAATCATTAAAAAATGATAAATTAATGATTGACTTGTATGATTTTTATCATAAAAATACAAATTCAAATTTAATAGCTAATAACGAATACGCAAATATATTAGACGATATAGAAAAAATTCAAAAAAATATGATTAGTATAAAAGAATACATGAATAATGTTACAACCATTTTGAACAATTGTGTTCATGGTCATAGTAATGCAAAAAAACAAATAGAAAGAGTAATTAGTCAATGGATAAATGGAGAACAAAAGGGAAACTGTTTTGGATTTGAAGGTTCACCTGGTGTTGGTAAAACAACATTGGCACGCGGATTGTCCGAATGTTTAAAAGATGAAAATAACCAGAAACGTCCATTTAGTTTGATCATGATGGGAGGCGACTCTAACGGTAGTCATTTAATTGGCCATTCGTATACATATGTTGGAAGTACATGGGGGCAAATAGTACAAATTTTGATAGATAAAAAATGCATGAATCCGATTATATTAATAGATGAAGTTGATAAAATTAGTCGTACTGAACATGGTAAAGAAATTACGGGTATTTTAACCCATTTGTTAGATCCAACGCAAAATGATAGTTTCCAAGATAAGTATTTTTCTGGTATAGATTTGGACTTATCAAAAGTTTTGTTTATTTTATCGTACAATGATGTTGATGCTATAGATAAAATTTTATTAGATCGTATTCATAGAATTAAATTTGATAGTTTATCTATAGAAGATAAAATAGAAATATGCAATAAGCATTTATTACCTGATATTTATAAAAATATTGGATTAGAAGATATGATTGAATTTCCAGAACAAACACTAAAATTTATTATAGAAGAATATACACTGGAACCAGGCGTAAGGAAGTTAAAAGAAAAATTGTTTGAAATAATTGGAGAGATTAATTTGAACATAATAAAAGACGGCGATAATGAATTTGATATACCTATAAAAATAACTATTGAAGATATAAGAAACAATTATTTCAAAGATAAAAAAGAAATGCGTTTACAAAAAATACACACAGAAAATAAGATAGGAATCATAAATTGTTTATGGGCAAATGTTTATGATATTGGCGGTATTTTATCTGCTAGTGCAAAATTTTACCCGTCAAATAATTATTTGTCATTTAAATTAACAGGCTTATTGGATAAAATGATGGAAGAATCCTTTCAAATATCTTTTACTATTGCATTTAATTTAACAAGCGAAGAGAGAAAGAAGGAACTAAAAAAAAAATTTGATGCAACTCAAAAATATGGTATACATTTACATATGGGTGATGGAAGTATTGAAAAATCTGGAACATCTGCTGGTATTGCAGTATCAATTTTACTGTATAGTTTATTGAACAATAAAAAGATAAAATATGATTTTGCAGTAACAGGAGAAGCGTGTGATTTAAATGGCAGAGTAGGTGAAATAGGAGCATTGAAAACCAAGATAATATACGGTATTAAATCTGGTGTTAAGAATTTCATATACCCAAATGAAAATAAAAAGGAATTTGATGATTTTTTTGAAAAATACGGTAATACAAATTTAGTAAAAGATAAAAATATCAACTTTTATCCAGTAAACAATATTCAAGAAGCATTAGAATTGATTATAGAAAAAGAATAATAATTTATAATATATTTTTATATTATGAATAGTCAAATTCAAAATACAAGTATAAAAGGCAAAAAAAGTCCGTTATTAATTTATCAACCATTTAATATTATCGTATTTATATCTTTTTTCTCTCCAGTTATTTTGGCTCTAATCATGATTGCATTATCTTTTGCCTTTCAAAATTTTAAAGGGTTTATATTTTTAGGTTTTTTGTTAGGAGTTTCATTTTTACGAAATTTTATTTATATGGCAAATGGTTCCGTGCCAACTGAGGATGATGGAACGTTATGTACATTTGTACAATATACTAAATATAGCAACTCAACATTTAGTGCTTTTGTATTTGCTTTTACTATGATGTATTTATTTATTCCTATGTTTAGTAATGGAAGTGTAAATTATTGGATATTTAGTGGTCTCATTGTATATTTTTTAATAGACATATTTATTAAAACATACAAAAATTGCATTATTAAAACAGGCGAATTATTTTTAAATATTTTATCAGGATTCGCATCATCTGCATTAATTGTAATTTTAATGTATTCTGGTGGATCCAGTAAATATTTATTTTTTAATGAAACTCAAAGTAATAAAGATGTTTGTAGTATGCCTAAAAATCAAACATTTAAATGTAATGTTTATAAAAATGGTGAATTAATTGGTAATTTATAAATATCACTGGATTTCCTCTTTTGCTTCATTTGCTTCTCTTACTTGTTTCATTTCACTCACTTCTGTCACTTCACTGACTTCTTTTACTTGGTTTTCTTTATTTGTTTCATTTGTTTCATTTGTTTCATTTGTTTCTTTTTTAATATTTTGTGAATATTGTAAAGGTATTTTTTTTGGTTTAAAAAAGTGATGATTTCTAATTAACCAATTTTTCAAGTCTTTTATTAACATGTTTCTTTGAAATGATTCTGCAATCAAATTCATATTACCATTTGTATTGTAAACACTTATAAAATGATTGAATACAGAACCAATATTATAATTTTTGTAAATATCCAGCTTCGCGTACGAAAATAATAGTTTCTTTTTTCTTTTATTTACAGTGTTATGAAAAACATAGAGCATATTTTTAAAATCTAATTTACTATTAATTTTATTTATATTAATTTTTGCTAAAAAATTGGTTGCATGTTGAGAACAATCGGGACATGGCAAAAATTTGCATATTCGTTTTATTACATGAAACAAACTATTTTTTATGTTTAGAAAGTAATCTTCATTTATTTTTTCAGCCAATGTATGAAAAAACGTCCATATTGGAGGCCCCCAAACTTCCGGTGGTGACATATTTTATTTATATCTGTTTACAAAAAAAATATAAAGATAAATCTTAAAGATATATATATTTAATTTAATAAACAATGAATTACAATATTGAGAATAATATTGATTTTTTTAAAGAGCTCTATACTTGTTTGGATAATGATAATCACGAAATACTAGATAATAATAATGACGATGACAATTGTTGTTTAATTACAAACATGCCTCTTGTAAATAATTTTGTTGAATTACAATGCGGTCATAAATTTAATTATGGTCCTTTATTTAAAGATGTTTTAAATCACAAAAGAAAATTTAATCAATTGGAACATATTAAAACAAAATTAAAGCAAAATCAAATAAGATGTCCTTATTGTAGAAATATTCAAGATGAATTATTGCCGTACTATGAAAATTTTGGTTATTCAAAAGAACATGGTATAAATTTCTTTGATATTAATAATAGTAATATGAATTATTGCGCATGTATTAATCAAGTTAATCAATGTCAGTACCAACTTGTCTCACATGACATATCGGGAAATACACATACTACTCAATGCTATCATTATGGATATGTTCATAATATTTTGAAAAATAAATACAATAATGAAAATAAATATTGTTTTAAACATAGACTAGCTATTGTGAAAGAAATAAAAGATCAAGATAAAATTAAAAAGGCTAAAGTTATAGAGGAAAAAATTAAAATGAAAAAAATGTTGGAAGAAAAGAAAATAGAATTGAAAAACAAAAAAATGGAATTGAAAAATAATAAAATCACACTTACAAGTGATACTATTTTAGATATTAAATGCTGTAATGTAATATTAAAAAGTGGCAAATTTAAAGGGACTCCATGTTGTGTGACTATTTATAAAAATTCTTTATGTAAAAGGCATTACAATTTACAAAATAAAAATATTAATCAACACGATATAGACACTGTAGACAATGAAGAAAACATTGTTATTGGATAAAGATATAAAAATAATATATAGAAAATAAATAAAAGCCATGGATAATGATACATTATCAACAAAAGAACAACTAGTAAGTAATATTCGTGAATGGGTAAAAATTGATACTGAAATTGCGCAATTAAGAAATGAAATTAAAGAGAGAAATAAAAAGAAAAAAACAATGACAGAAAGTCTTGTAAATGTTATGAAATCAAATAATATTGATTGTTTTGATATTAATGATGGTTCTTTAATATATAAAAAAAATACTGTTAGAAAACCAATTAATTCAAAAACTCTTTTGTCATCATTGCAAAATTATTACAAGGACAATACAATAGCAGAAGACTTGACAAAATATATTATGGAAAATCGCGAAGAACAAATAAAAGAAACTATTAAGCGTAAATTACATAAATAGAAATTATTTATATTCATTATATTGGATAAATTGAATATAAATGAGCAAAGATACACTAGATGAAAATTTTTTTATATATGATGCAATTAAATTACTTCATAAAGATATAGATTCTATTTTATCACATGTTAAAATAGAGGATGTTATTTTGGTTCCATTTAAAATAAATTTTAATTGTAAAAATCCATTTAATACATTTCTTTTAATCAATGATTTTTCAAATAGCTTGAACTTTCCATATATAAATGTTAGTCATGCAAATGAAGATAGTGAAAATTTTTTATCAATAATTCATTGTTACCTATACAGCTTATTTTTATCTAATAGCCAAAGCGATTTTTTAAAGTATGATTTGGAAACATTTATAAGTGAAATTGAATTTAAAGGATTGTATTTTTACGAGAACAATGTATATGCTTTTATTGATTTAACAAAATTAGAAATAAATAATGACTTGATAAATAGGAATTCAAATTATTGGTTTGCTTTATTACATGAAATTATCAATACAAGAAAAATATGTGATATTCCAGTAAATTATCATGCAACAGAGTTTTTTTTGAATAATAATGAATTTATTTATTTTAAAAACTCTAAAAATGAACAAATTGAAATACCTTCAGTTGTGTATACTGGTTCACATGATAAAAAATTGCAGTTTACGTTCATGTTTGGAAATGCACCAAGTGACAATAATTCTATACTAAGTTCGGGATTTTATTTTACGAATTATATAAATGCATTTAGACAAGGTGGGTGGAGCAAAGATTATAAACCTGAGTTTAAATATGATAAACAAATTACAGAAGAAGATCACCTTAATACAAATGGTAAATACACTAAAGGTGGTATAATAAGATATGCTTTATTTTTAGGAAATAATCTAGTTAAAATGAATTATCCTAGTGACGCTATAGATGAATCTGAAATTAAAAGAAATAAATTGAACCTAGAAAATGGATGCAATGATGATTATATTTATGAAAAAATGACGTTGAGAATCAGTGACCACGATGGATTATGGAAACAAAAATATGATAGTGTTTATTTAGGTAAAATAGAATTAGATAATGGTGATTATTTGAAAAATGCTCCACTATACGTTGTGGATGATTATTATAATTACACTCCTTTGTCTTATCATTATATAGACAAAAAATTATTAGGAAGTAAATTTGATGAAAATGAAAATTATCAAATACTGTAGATGTAGATTGTAAAATAATATATAATAATAATATAATTATGAATAAAATTACATTATTAGGGTTGTCAGTGATTCTTTTATACAGTTTAACACAAATTCTCACATTTTATGGTGTTAGTTCTGAATCGTATAGTGTGTATACATATTTTTATATATTTATTATTATTTCAATAATAATATTGCCGAATGATTATCCAACATTATAACATATAAGATATAATATATTGTTATTCACATTAGATTAGGCATTTTCAAAATTAGTTTTTGTACTTTTAATTTGCTCAAGAATATTTTTTATTATCATTAAATCCATTTTATCTTTCAGATTATCAAAAATTTCACTTTCCATTGGTTCTCTGTTATTAATTTTAATAAATAATTCTATAAAATCACTTACATCTTTGTAATTATTTTCTTCTCTCTTTTTTACTTTATTTTCTCTCAATTGTATGTTTTTAGCCAATTCGTTTTCAGCTTTTTGTTTGTTTTCTTCATTGTACCATGGATTTCTGCAGTCGTCTGTTGGAATAAGTGAATCACAAATTTCTGGTTTAATTATTTTTTCATAAAAAGTACGTTTTTGAAAGTGACTGTCAAATTCTCTTATAATGTTTTCTGGAATACTTGGACTGGTTTCCATTAATCTATCATATTCTTCCTTGCATATTTTTATCATATGAAACACCTTTGTTCTCTCTGATGGATGTTTTGCAAGTTCAATTTTAATGTTTCTATAAAATTTATCCCACGAAATACTACTTACTCTATGCGCTTCATTTAATTGAGTAATTTTTAAGAATTGTTGAATGGTAGTTATAATACCTGCTGTAATATTGAATGCACCAACTATCATGACAAAATAGTTTTGGTATTCTAATGGAACTCTTTCTTGCGCAAAATTAGCAGTGCCTGTTAACGTTGATATTACAATAACTGGTATGGTATACCATGCGTTTAATCTTGAATACATACTATTTGCTTTGGAATGCATCCATTTGTAACACATTGCTTTATCACCCCATTCTGTAAATATTCTTTCGTGTTCAATTGACCATTCAATTTGATCTTCGTTTAAATTATTAATAATAGCTACATTTTCTTCGTTATCACCGAGTATATCATCATTATTATTTCTCATAATAATCTTTATATTTTTATTAAATATTTAAATATTTGCAAATATTATAAAGGAAAAAATGGAAATTAGAATCTCTAATTTAAAAACAGAATTTAATAATATTAGTTTAGTACGCAGTAAAATAATAAGTGTGTTTGATTCTTTAAAGAATAAATCGGATAAATTAAAAATGATCTATTCTGAATTTATTAAAAATACTAATACTCAGCTATTTGTTTTTGGACTGGATTCATTTCATTTTCAAAGTAAATTGATAGATTTAGAATATGATGATATGAAACGAATTTTTTTGTTCGTGAATAACAGAATGTATTGTGAATATTTTAAACTTTATAAAATAATATGTTCATATGTAATTGGAAATGTTACTGATAAAAAAATTATTGAAATAATAAAAGGAAACAATTTTCCTGTATATAAAGATTTGGAACCTTTTAAAGATTATAAATTTGAAACAACATTAGAAATTCATGAAAATATTTTAGTTTTACTAAACTCAATTGCAAGCATTATTAATAATAGAGAAAATGAATTATCTATACATAGGAGTAAACAGTTAATTGGACTAAATATTGATAATTTTGTCAATTCGTTCAATTATGAAATAACATTGATGAGAGAAAAAGTAAATTTATTTTTATCTTATATTGAATTTTTCCATAAATTACATGCTAAATATTTGAAAAGATTTAGTAACAAGATACAATTAATGTCTAATCACATAAACAGTGATATACAATTTGATGAAAATATTGAAAATAATAACAATCATAAAATAAATGATAGCGCTTCAACACTTGATGAGGAAGAACAAATAAATGAGACAATAAATGATAATAAAAATAATGTAAATTTGGATATTATTTTTGATTCTAAACATGCTAAACATAGTATTTTAGATGATTATGAATATCAAAGTGGATTAAATACACCATCAAGTGAATCATATGTTTCAACTGAAAGTATGAGCAAAAGTAGCAAAAGTAATAAAAAAATAAAAATGCCTAAATTTATTAAAAATGGAATTAAAAAAGTTACAAATATCATTAATGGATGTAACAATAAATTAACCAATGACATATCATATGATAATTACGATAATAATAAATTACTCGTGCAACCATTGAGTTTAAATAATCCAAATTTGACGATTGTTTTAAGTGATTTTGATGATAATGTAAATGAAGATGAAAATGGTGTTGAAAATATTTCAGAAAATAATAATAATAATAATGAAAAAGAGACACAAACTGAAGAACCTGTAGAAACTGAAGAACCAGAAATAGTTGTGGAACCTCTGGAAACTGAAGAAACTCAAGAATCAGCGGAAACTACAGAATTAGAAGTGGTTGAAGAAACTGTGGAACCTCTGGAAACTGAAGAATCAGAAATAGTTGTGGAACCTCTGGAAACTGAAGAAACTCAAGAACCAGAAATAGTTGTGGAACCTCTGGAAACTGAAGAAACTCAAGAACCAGAAATAGTTGCGGAACCTCTGGAAACTGAAGAAACTCAAGAACCAGAAATAGTTGTGGAACCTCTGGAAACTGAAGAAACTCAAGAACCAGAAATAGTTGTGGAACCTCTGGAAACTGTAGAAACTGAAGAACCAGAAATAGTTGTGGAACCTCTGGAAACTGAAGA
>Ga0114959_10002385_pt1 | contig 15536 bp, 12 predicted proteins | sample C_130625_EF_Meta_FD_87317 | JGI IMG/M metagenome (GOLD analysis project Ga0114959, IMG submission 87317) | Freshwater microbial communities from Lake Croche, Canada to study carbon cycling - C_130625_EF_MetaG | ecosystem: Environmental > Aquatic > Freshwater > Lake | place: Lake Croche, Canada...
AAGGACGGCCAGACCGAGATCCTCCAGTGCTGCCGCCAAGCTCCCCAACCAGTAGTAATCGTGACACACCGTCGGCGTCCGGCTGGGACTATTAGCTCTGATCCGTGGCCGGTCGACGGATTGATCAGTGCAGTAGACAGCGGTCAATTGGAAACAACATCCGCTAGTCGCCCGTCGCGTCGAGCCGATGCTTGTCGACGAGAGCCTTGAGTTCGTGGAAGGCGGCAGCGCGGGCTGTTACTACGTCGACGGATTCAGAAGGGCTGTCAATGGGCAGCTTCTGTGATCCGTACAGGATCGGACCGAGGCGCCCGCGCAGGTCCTCGCGCCGCTTGGCCATGACATCGCTTTCGCGTTCCTCGCGTAGCGCGCGGTCAATATCGGAGGCTTGCTGCGCGCATTTGCCGATCAGCTCGACGCGCTGCTTCACCGAGCTCTGCAGCTTCGCGATCTCGAGCTCCGCGTCGCGCAGCATCTGTTTGTCGGACTGGTTGAAGTCGCGAATCGACGAAGCGTCTGCCGTGACCGTGCGGATCTTCTCGGCCCGGCGCAGGGTGGCGGCAATAGTCTCTAGATCGGCGCGGAAGTCAAAATCGGCGGGGTCGCCCAGCCAGCCCGTCCTGGCGGCCTCCGATGCTGCGATCGTCGAAACAGATCCGTCGGCCTGCTCATAGAGCCGCGCGCCGGCCGGCCCGAATTCCCGCTTGCGTTGCTGCTTGAGCATTTCGAGGCGGCGGGCTGCGTCCTGCTTGCGGCGGGCTTCATCCTGCTGCCTCTTCTTGCCGAGCCACGCCAACGTTGGCACGGCAACCAGACCGGCCAGCCACAGCGACTCCAAGATCCAACCAACCACCGACCGCGCGGTGGAGGGGTTGCCCGCCCCGAGTTGTACGGCCATCCAGGTCCCAAGTAGGTAGGGCCACGCGATGGCGAGAAAGGCGACAAAAGCCACAATCCCGAATGCAAGAAGTGCTCCGTCGTCGCTGTCCTTTTTCGCCCCCATGTTGGGATGCTAACGCGCGGCCATGACTGGCCCGCAGCGGTTTTCGAGGAAAACCAGCAGTGATCAGGTACCTGGGGCCGTGGTCAGCCTTGATCCTGAGTCCGTCGACGAGGCAGTGATCCCAGTTGGCGCTGATTGATCGCTCCGGCGCTGGGCGGGTGTCGAACAGCAACGAACTGGCCGACGACTGCCCCCATTCCGCCCCTCCACGATCTGCCACCGATTGTTCTTTAATGAACATATTGATCGTCGAGTTCTTGTATCGGGAACCGCGCTCCACACGGTCAGATAGTTTGTCCATCGCCGCCGGTGGTCCCGGCTGGGACCGAACCAGCGACCTTCCGCGTGTGAAGCACGAGGCAGAGCGTTTTCCCAGCTCAACAGGCACCGCGTCAACTCGCTGAACTGGGGTTTCAACCCACAAACCGTCGGGCGACTCACCGCCAATGTGTCATTTGTGTGTCACATCGCCGACCGGCTGTGTCCGACCGGAGCCGTAGCGTCGCCGATTCGGCCGACTCCCCAGATAAGTTCCCTGTCGTCGGCTCAGGCCTCTTTCCGCCCCGCTGATCCGACACCGCTCACGGCTGCACATCACGCGCCAACAGGTCAGCCCACGTATCGCGACGCACGACCAGGCGGGCATCGCCATGAGAGACGAACACCACCGGAATGCGTCGGGCACCGTTGTACTGATTCGACATCGTGTAGCAGTACGCACCGGTGACCGGAACCGCCAAAAGATCGCCGACAACCGGATGCCGAAGCGCGACAGAGTCGATCAACTGATCACCGGATTCGCAATGCCGTCCAACCACGCTGACCAACTCACCGCCGCCAACGCGATCAACCAACGTGGCCTCGAAACGCTGTCCGTAGAGGGACACCTCAAGATTGTCCCCCATACCGCCATCGACAGCGACGTGGGTAACCGGTCCTGGTTTGACCGTGGTAACCCGATAGACGGTGCAGGCCGCCGTCGCCGTCATTGAACGTCCTGGCTCAACGATGATCCGCGCATGCGCCGGCACCAGTTCGCGGGCTCGGCCGATCATGGTCTCGGCATAGGATTCGACCGTCGGCGGATGGTCGTCATAGGTGTAGCGCACTCCCAGGCCGCCACCGACGTCGTAGACGTCGAATTCGCCGAGTTCGGCGATCGGGGCCACCGCGGCGGCCAGCTGCGCCGCGTCGAGGATTTGCGATCCGACATGGGTGTGCACTCCGGCGCACCGCAGCAGCCGGCTGCGCCGGATCCTGGCGATTGCGTCTCGGGCCGCCGCGGGCTCCAGTCCGAATTTTGAGCCGACGTGCCCGGTGGCCACCGCCGCGTAGGTGTCGGCCTGCACACCGGGAATCACCCGCACCAGACAATTCTGTCGGCGGCCCGGTTCGACGATCCGTTCTAGCCGGTCGATATCGTCGGTGTTGTCGATGACCACGAGTCCGACTCCGTTGGCCACCGCCAACTCGAGTTCCTCATCGGTTTTGGCATTGCCGTGCAACACCATTCGACCCGGATCAGCACCCGCCGCCATGGCGGTGACAATCTCTCCCCCGCCCGCCACGTCAAGATGCAGGCCCGCCTCAGCCATCAACCGCTGGACAGCGGTACAGGGGAAAGCTTTCGACGCGAACGCTACATCTGTGCGCGGCCATCTGCTCCGGAAAGCGGTCAGGTAGTCACGGGCACGCTGGACCAGGGCAACAGCGTCGACCACCATCACCGGGGTCCCGAACTCCGCGGCCACATCATCGAGTCGACAGCCACCGACAGTCAGCACACCGTCGGGTTCGACCACCGATCCAGGTGGGAACAGATCGAGCACACGATGATCGCTCACGCCCCCGACAGCCTCAGCTCGTCATGGCGGGCAGTGGCGTCGGTCCACCAGTCGTATCGATCAGGCCGAGGTGCGATGACACGTTTGTCGACGACTCGGGTAATCGGTTGGCCGAGACTGCTCGCGGCAAACAGTGCCGCGCCCAATGCCGAGTGATCCCGGATCCGCTCGTCGACACGCACTTCGCGGCCCGTCGCGTCGGCGAGGTCCTGCCACATTAGCGGGCTCACCGCGCTGCCTCCGCCGAGCAGGATCGGGCCCGACCGTCCTGTTGTCGCAGCGAGCACATCGATACACCGGCGTAACTCCACAACCACCCCGGTCAATAACGCACGGCCGACGTGTCCGGCCGTCGTATCCAAACGCAGCCCGTGCAGTATCCCGGTCAGTGTGGGGTCCCACAGTGCGCCCTGCTCTCCCGGCGCGAGGTAGGGCAGAAAGATAGGAGCATCCCCGACGGGGACCTTGGCCGCGGCATCCAACAGAGCGGCCGGGCCAGACAGTCCAAGCAGTCGGGCAACGCCGTCGAATGCGGATCCCATTGCCAGCAGGTCCATTTCAAGGCCCCACCCGTCCCCGGTTAGTGGAGTCACCAGGTAGCGCTGACCGGGATCCCGGACGGGATCCGCGGAGATACCGAGCACAATCGCGCTGGTTCCGGCGATCAGTGCGACCTCGCCGTGGCTCTGCGCGCCGACACCGAGTGCACCGAGCACCGAGTCGGCGGCTCCCAGTACGACCGGAAAGTCCGCGGCGAGTCCCCATCTGTCTCGCCATGCCGGGGCGATTGGAAGTGTGGTGGCGGCAGGCGCCACCCTGGGCAGGGCCGGAATGCCTGCGGCAGCAACAAGTCCGGTGTGCCACTCGCCGAGTTCAATATCAAACACCGCACTTCCGGCGGCGGTGCTGGGGTCGGTCAGCAACTCGCCGGTGAGGTGAGCGAACAGGGCGTCTTTGGCACCGGCCACCGTGGCACCGCCGTGTCCGAGCGCCGCAACTCGGGCGTGCATGGGCGCCAGGTACCGGGCATCGAATCGCTGCCCGGTGATGCGGTAAATCGTGTCGCTGCCGAATCGGGCCAGCAGTGCATCGGCGTCCTGCTCTGCACGGGCGTCCTCCCAGGTGATCGCCGGACACGACGCCGCGCCGGAGTCATCGAGTTCGACAAGTGTCGGCAGCATGGCACTCAAGCCCACCCCCGTCCAGCGCTGCGGCGCAACCGTGCGGGCAATTTCGTCGAGTGCGGTCGCCATCGCCCGCCACCAGTCCTGCGGATCCTGTTCGGCGGCAGCCGGTTCCGGCCGTGCGGTCGGGTAACCGCAACGCGCGCTGGCCACTACCGTGCCGCCGTAATCGACGGCGACGACCTTGATGGCCGACGTGCCCAGGTCGAGACCGAGGATGACCGGCGCTTCGGCGGTCACGACCTCGGCGAGGCCGAACGGGTCCGGGCCACCACTGACAGCGCATCGGCGGCTGCCTCCAGCGTCTCATCGATATCGCGGTCGTCGTGAACCAGCGACACGAACAGGTTCTCGAACTGCAACGGGTGGAACAGCACGCCTCGGATAACCATCTCCTCGTACCACCGAGTGAACAGTGGTTCGTTTGCGTGAGCTACCGCGTCTCGCCAATTGTGGATCGGCCCGTCAGCAAACCAGAGTTGGAAAACGGTGCCCAAGCCCTCGCAGTAGGCGTCAAGACCGCGTTCCGCAGCCATCTCGGACAGCCCTGCGGCCAACCTATTACCCAGGGCGCGCTGTCGTTCGTAAAGCCCCGGCTCGGCTAGCACGTCCATCGTCGCCGAAACCGCCGCGCACTGCACCACGTTGGCGTTGTAGGTTCCCGAATGGGAGTAGACACCGTCGGCGATCAGACGCATGGCATCGACTGAGCCGCCGATCGCGGCCACCGGGAATCCACCGCCTAGGCCCTTGGCGAAGGTGGTCAGATCCGGGGTCACTCCGAACCACTCCTGCGCACCGCCGCGGGCGAACCGGAATCCGGTAATGACCTCATCGAAGATCAGTAGCGCGCCGTGTTTGCGGGTCTCGCTGCGCAGCAGTTCCAGATAGCCCGGCTCAGGCAGGATGCAACCGGTGTTGAATACGGCCGCCTCGGTCAGTACCGCGGCGATCTCATCGCCGCGGCTGTCCATCAGCTTGACGAAGCTCTCCGGATCGTTCCAGCTCAGTACGACCAGGGTGTCCTCTAGCTCGGCAGGCACACCAGGGCCCATCGCCACCGGACGTGGGTGATCAGCCGGGCCGGCCAGCGCCAGATCCACGTGGTTGGACCAGTACACGGTGTCCTGCCAGCCGTGGTAGTGGCCTTCGAATCGGACGACGATGCGCCGCCCGGTTGTCGCCCGGGCCAACCGCACCGCAGTGCCGACCGCCTCGGAGCCGGAGTTGGTGAATCGCACCTGCTCGACGCCAGGGACTGCGGCAACCACCTTTTCAGCGGCTTCAATCTCCAATTCATAGGGCAAGCCGTAACAGGTGCCCAGGTCGTTGACCGCCTGCACGACAGCGTTCGTCACCACCGGGTGGCGATGCCCGAGGATCATCGGCCCGAGGCCCAGCAGGTAGTCGATGTAGGTGTTGCCATCCACATCGGTCACCCGCGAACCGGTACCTTCCGCCAGGAATAGCGGGTAGGGCTTCCATCCGTTGCGTGGCAGCCGCGCGGTCGAACCGGCACCACCCGGGATCGTCAGCTTCGCTCGCTCGAAGAGCGCCTTGGTCTTGGGCGTTCGGGCCGCAAGGGCGTCATCGAAGGACATGGACAGCTCGTCGCTCTTGATAGTGGTCATGGTCACCGGCCAACCGACACGGAAGCGCCGAGCAGAGTGACGCAGGCTCGACGCAGAATCTCCGTGGTCGCGATGAGATCTGGTATCGACACCCACTCTCCGGCCGCGTGGTAACCGGAGCCCTCCGGGCCGAACAATACTGTCGGGATGCCTGCGATCTGGAAGATCGCAGCGTCGGTCCAGGCGTTGAGTCCGGTCACCGGCGATGGCGTGCCGTTGACAGCGTCAGTAGCTTCCACCAACGCATCAAGAATGTTCTGGTTGCCCTCGCCGGTGAACGGGTCGCGGTCCAGAGCAACCCGGACTTCACCGCTGAATTGCGGCTCCACCTTTTTCACCTCGGCGAAGATCGCCTCGATGTCGGCGACCCGGTCGGCCAATGTCTCGCCGGGCTGGGTTCCGATCTCGATGCCGACGACGATTTCATTGGGGTAGGTCGCGTAGTCAGTGCCACCGCGGGCAGTGCCCGTGTGAAACACCGTGCGCCCATTTTTGGGATCGGGGTTGGGTTTCCACACGGTTTCGTCGAGCTTATGCAGCCGAGTGAGCACCTCGGCCATGTGCACGATGGCGTCGACGCCTTTCTCCGGGGCCGATCCATGCGCCGGTACGCCGTGAACGACGATATCGATCCACCCGAATCCCTGGTGCTCGCCGAAAATCACATGCGATCCGTACGGTTCAATGTTGATCGCCATATCGATCTCGTCGCGGTGATTCGCGACCAAATGCTCGGTGCCGATACTGACGCCTTCCTCGTCGATGACGAGTGCAATCAGGATGTTGCCTGCCAGAGGTTGCTTCGAGCGGACCAATTCGCGAACTGCGAGCATCGCAGCCGCGCAACCACCCTTATCGTCGGCGGTTCCCAGGCCGATCATGCGGTCGCCCTCAATTACCGGAATCAACGCAGTATCGGGCCAGCTGGCATAGCCAACGGTGTCGCTGTGGGCGCTCAGGCACAACGTCGGGCCCGGTTCACTGCCGCGCAGCCAGGCCAGTACGTTCGGCCGTCCCGGCTCGACGTCCTCGAGCGTCACCTCGAGGCCCAGATCGGTGAACCAATCGCGCATGAACCGTGCGACCTCGCCCTCGCCGGCGCCGCCAGGGATCAGCCACGGGGTCACCGAGTCGATTCGCACCATTGCGTCCAGCAGTTCGATCGCCTCGTCGCGAGTGACCGTCATTAGATGTTCTCCTTATGGGATTTGTCGGTGTCAACGTCGTAGAAAGCGCGAATCGCCGCCGAATCTCGTAGACTCCGGCTGATCCTCACGGTGATACTACTCTGTATACACACCGGCGTTCGGGAAGGGTTTGGAACATGTCGGAGCTAAATCGTCGCGATTTTTTCCGGACGTCGGCCGTCGTGGCCGCTGCACTCGGCGGGGCTGCGGCACTGGCCTCCTGCGCGCCGAAGACCGCGACAAGCACGGTGCTGCGAGTCGGATCCACCACCGACATCGACGCATTGAACCCCTTCACCGCCTTCTCCACCCAGGCGTATGACGTCTTCCAGTTGATCTACGACAAGCTCATGGAGTACGACGCGCAACTCAATCTGCAACCGTCACTAGCCACCGGTGTCGACGTCACCGAGGGCGGCAGGGTCTTCACCTACACGCTGCGCTCCGGGGTGAAGTGGCAGGACGGTCAGGACTTCACGGCCGACGATGTGGTGTTTACCTATCTGCTGGTGCGGGACAACAGTTACGGCACCTACGGCGCGTACTTCAAGGAACTGACCGAGGCGACAAAGACCGGTGACAACAAAGTGCGCCTGGTGTACTCCCAACCGCAGACCCTGGATCCCGCGATCATCATCCCGATCGTTCCTAAGCACCTGTGGGAGAACGTCTCCAAGGATGATTTGCCCAAGTACGCCAACGAAAAACCCATCGGCACTGGACCTTTCAATTTCGTATCCTGGGAAAAGGGCAGCGTCGCCACTGTTACCCGCAATGACAGCTGGTGGGGCCCAAAGCCGGCTGCGCAGAAGGTCACTTGGACGAAGTTTGGTTCCGATGACGTCGTTATCCAGGCGTTGCGCAGCGGTGATATCGACATCGTCGCCGAGGTGCCACCGACCATCTACACCGGTTTAAAGGACGCCTCCAACGTCACCTCGACGGCGATGGACTCCTTCTCGTTCCACATGATCGGATTCAACTGTTCAAAGGAGCCGGGATCCAAGGGCAATCGACTGCTGCTCGATCAGCAGGTGCGTCAGGCGCTCAGCTGCGCGGTCAGCCGCCAGCAACTCGTCGAACTCGCACTGTCCGGCTTCGGGGAACCCGGAACCGATCTGCTGCCGCCCACCTTCGGCGAATTCCACTACACCCCGACGCCCGACGCGGCACTGGACAACAATCCCGGTAAGGCCAACGAGATACTGGATAAGGCGGGTTATAGCGAGCGCGGTGCCGATGGCATCCGCACGTCGAAATCAGGTGCGCCACTTGACTTCCGGATCCTGGCTATCGCTGACACCGCCGTGGACGTGAAAGCCGCGGAACTGTTCATCACCGCTGCAAAAGCGGTCGGAATCAATCTGAAACTGACGACCACCGACGCCGATGGTATGGGTGCGACAGTGTTCAACACCCAGGCACCGGACTGGGACATCGTGGTGTGGGGGTGGGATTCGGCGTTTTATGACCCGTCCTACCTGCTGGGGATTCCGACCACTGATCAGATCGGTGGAAACAACGACACCTTCTGGACTGATGCGCGGTACGACGAGCTCTACGCCCAGCAGAAGACGACCGTCGACAAGGCTGCACGAGTCAAGATCGTCCAGGAGATGCAGGCGCTGCACTATGCGGCCTGCCCCTACATCGTGATGTGGTACCAGAAGAAGCTGACCGGCACCCGCAGCGACACGTGGACCGGCTGGCAACCGATCAACGGTGGCATGATCCTGAACTTCCCGAGGATCAACTACCTCGATGTGAAACCGGCCTGAGGTTCACCGAAAGTCAATGGCCGGGTACATCGGACGCAAACTGGGGTACCTCGTGATCACCATCGCGGCGGTGTTAGCCACTAATTTCACGCTGTTCCACCTGATGCCGGGAGACCCTGTCACACACATTGCCCGCGGCCAGCACCTCGACGCGGACGCGGTTGCGCGACTTCGCAGCTTCTACGGACTGGACATGCCCCTGCCGTCGCAATTCATCACCTATGTTCAGCATCTGTTTCGCGGTGACTTCGGCTGGTCCTATACGTATCAAACGTCGGTAGGCCCGATCGTCGCCAAAGCCCTCGGAAACACGCTGATCCTCGTCACAATCTCCACGCTGCTGGTGATTGTTTTCGGTGTGGTACTAGGAGTATTCGCCGCATCACGACGTGGCACGCGAACCGATGGCGGTATGGTCATCGGGTCGTTGGTGTTTTGGAGCCTGCCCACGTTCTGGGTGGGCATGCTGCTGATCTTCGTGTTCGCCGTCTCCCTTGGCTGGCTACCCATCGCAGGTATGTTCACCGCAGATGCGCTGTACCCGACCGTGTTCACGAAGATCGCTGACCTTGCTAGGCATCTCATCCTCCCGACAGTGGCCATGGTGCTGGTCGATATCGCCCAGTTCGTCCTCATCAGTCGCAGTTCACTGCTGGCGGTGCTTTCCGAGGACTACATGACCACGGCCCGCGCCAAAGGGCTGACCCCGCGCCGGGTGCTGTGGCGTCACGGCGTGCGCAATGCACTGCTACCTGTGGTCACCGCCACGTCGCTGTACGCCAGCGCTACCGTCGGCGGCACGATCCAGGTGGAGACGGTGTTCTCCTGGCCAGGCATGGGGCAATTGATCTACCTGTCGGTGGTCCGACGCGACTATCCGGTCATGGAGGCCTGCTTCCTGGTTTTTGCCATCGTCGTAGTGCTGGCCAACTTCGCCAGCGATGTCCTCTACCGCCTGCTCGACCCCCGGGTGCGGCTGACATGACCGGACCCATGATCAATTCCAGCCTCGAGACTCAGCCTGTCAGCGGTCACGTCGCTGGCGGATGGCGCGGCGCGTTACGCCAACTCGTGTCGGATCGGATGGGCCGTATTGGACTGGCGATCGTCGCCACCGTCGTGCTGGTTGCCTTCATCGGACCCCTTTTGGCGCCCTATGATCGCACTGCGGTGGCCACGTCTCGCACCGGAATCCTGCAGTCTCCCAGCGCAGCTCACTGGCTAGGCACCGATGAGTTGGGCCGAGACATCCTGCGTCAGGTGCTAGCGGGCACCTCGGTGTCGCTCGAGATCGGGTTGATCGCGACGCTCATTACGGTGTTGATCGGTACGGCAGTCGGAGTGCTGGCCGGCTGGTTCACCGGTTTTGTCGACGCGGTGTTGATGCGGATCACCGATTTCTTCCTTGTGCTACCGAGCCTGCCGCTGATGATCGCCCTCGGCGCGATCATCGGTCAGAGCCTGGCCATGATTGTATTCGTCATCGCACTCACGAGTTGGCCGAGTACTGCACGCATTGTGCGTTCCCAAGCGTTGGCCGTGCGCGAACGCGAAGTAGTCGCCCGAGCGAAAACCGTCGGGCTGTCTTCGGCGGGCATCCTGTGGCGGTTGATCCTGCCGGGCGTCATGGCATTAGTGATCGCCAATGCCGTTCTGGTGATCGCCGGCTCAATCCTGGCCGAGGCCACCCTGTCATTCCTTGGCCTCGGCGATCCGACCCGCACCTCCTGGGGTCAGATGCTGCACAACGCATTCGTCACCGGCGCGGTAGGCAACGGGTACTGGTGGTACTTCCTGCCGCCCGGAATCGGGATCGTCATTGTTGTGCTGGCATTCTCACTGGTCGGTCAGAGTTTGGAACGCATCCTCGATCCCCGACTGGCGGCAGCCGCATGACCCTGCTGCGAGTCCGCAATCTCGCTGTTACCTACCCGACAAGCGAGGCGATGATTCGCGCGGTCGATGGTATCGACCTTGATGTGAATACCGGAGAGGTCGTGGGTCTGGCCGGTGAATCCGGCTGCGGCAAAAGTACCCTCGCGCTTGCCGTCGCACGGCTGTTGCCGCGGGGTGCGGTGGTGAGTGCGGACGAGATTAGCCTGGGCGGCACCGATCTCCGTACGGTTGCCGATGAGGAGTTGCGCTCACTGCGATGGCGACGCCTGTCATTAGTGTTCCAAGGCGCGATGAGTAGCTTCAACCCAGTCATGCGTATCGGTAGCCAGATAGCCGAAGCGATCCGGACCCACGAACCCGACACTAACCGTCGCGATGTAGCAGATCGGGTGGGAGAACTGCTCAATCAAGTCGGCATCGCAGCGGCGCGATCCGAGGACTTCCCACACCAAATGTCCGGCGGTATGAAACAACGCGCGATGATCGCCATGGCACTGGCCTGCCGGCCCGACCTGGTGATCGCCGACGAGCCCACCACCGCCCTCGATGTGATGACCCAAGCGCAGATTCTCGACCTGATCCGGCGCCTCGCCGACGAACTTGGCTTGGCGATGCTGATCATCTCCCACGATCTGACCGTGCTCGCCGAACTCTGTGATCGGGTAGCGGTCATGTATGCCGGTCGCATCGTTGAGATCGGCGAGGCCGAGGAAATCTTCGGCGCGGCCGGCCCGGCCCATCCGTATACCCGCCGGCTGCTGGATTGCTATCCGCGGCTGGAAGGTGGGCAAGGGTCCATCAGCGGCATACCCGGAAGTCCCCCGGATCTGGCCCACCCGCCTGCAGGCTGCCGATTTCACGACAGATGCGTTCAGGCGATCCCGGGGTGCACTACCGCTGTTCCGGCGCTGCGGATGGTGCCGGGTTCGGTCGGCCATCTCGCGGCATGCACCTTGTTAAGTGTCGACACGGCGATCAGCCAATGAGTTTCGACCAAAGCAGTGATGTGATCGCCGAAATCCGTGATCTGCGAGTACATTTCCCAGTTCGCCACGATCGTCACCGGCTCATTTCACGCGCCGTCGACGGTATCAATCTGAAGATCCACGAGGGCGAGATCGTCGCACTGGTAGGCGAGTCCGGCTGCGGGAAGACCACGGTGGCGCGAACCATCATGCGCCTGCAGGATGCGAGTTCCGGTTCGGTGGCGATCGGCGGAATTGATATCACCCGGGCGCGAGGCCGTGGACTGCGCAAATTGCGACGCGACTTCCAAATGATCTTCCAGGACCCGTTCGAATGTCTATCGCCGAACTCAACGGCGATCGACGTCGTCACCGAGGGTTTGCGAATTCATCGCGGCGATCTCGACGCGGCTGCACGCCGGTCCGAAGGACTGGCAGCGCTTGAGATGTGCGGACTGATCCCCGCTACGACGATCGCCGAACGTCGGATCTTCCAACTCTCCGGCGGCCAGCGTCAACGGGTCGCCATCGCAGCGGCGTTGGCGATCGAACCGCGACTGCTGGTGGCTGATGAACCGGTGTCGATGCTTGACGTGTCACTTCGCGCGGGCGTTATCCGCGTGCTGCTGGATCTACGCGAACGTTTGGGAATCGCGATGCTGTTCATCACCCACGACCTCGCACTCGCCGGCGTTTTCGCCGACCGGGTCGCAGTTCTGTACCTGGGCAGGGTGGTGGAGCAGGGGCCGGCCGCCGAGGTAATCGGCAGCCCACGCCACCCATATACCGCAGCATTGGTGGGAGTGATACCTAAGGCCGACACCGGGCATCGCGGACCCCGGCCGATCTTGTCCGGTGAACCTCCCAATGCCACTGCCACGATGCCGGGGTGCCGCTTCCGGCCGCGCTGCCCGCTATACCGCCAACTTGGCGAGCCCGAGATATGTCAGACCGATGAACCTGCACTGCCCATCATCGCCACCAATGACCGTGCCGATCACGTTGTTGCATGCCACTTCTCAACATGATGTCAACGCTCAATGACGACATGGTTGCCGCACTGGCCCATCAGCCGGTGGACTCGCGGGTCAAAGGTGTGCCCGCGGCATGGTCAGGCTTGACGCCGGCGCAGATCTGCGCCCAGTCCCTGGATTTGTTCGATGCGGGCCCCCTTGGGCCGGTCTGTGTGCTTCGCGCCGCATCACTTGAGTACAACGTTGCGGTCATGGCGGACTGGTGTGCGAGCCACGGCGTTGAACTGGCTCCGCACGGAAAGACTCATATGTCACCGCAACTGCTGGCCAAGCAGTTCGCCGCCGGTGCGTGCGCAGTGACGGCAGCGACGATCAGTCAGGTGCGCACCTTCCGGACATTCGGGGTGCGCGACGTGGTGCTGGCCAACGAACTGGTCGATCCGGCAGGTTTGGCCTGGCTGGCAGTCGAACTTGACGCAGATCCAGAGTTCCATCTGATCTGCTGGGTGGACTCGGTGCGGGGAGTGGAGTTGATGGACCAGGCTCTGACCGCCGCTGGTGCGAGTCGTCAGGTGGACGTCTGCGTCGAGTTGGGCGCGGTGGGTGCTCGGACGGGATGTCGCGACGACCGCTGCATCAACGAGGTTGCAACCGCCGCCATCGCCAGTCCCCGACTGCGACTGGTCGGTGTAGCCGGATACGAGGCCGCACTGGGCCACGACGTGTCGGCCGCCGGAGTGGCCATGGTCGGCGAGTATCTGGCCCAGCTGCAAAAGGTCGCCCTACGGTTGGCGCCGCGTTGTGAGATCGATCAGGTAATCGTCAGCTCCGGCGGTAGTACCCACTTTGATCTCGTCGCCGACATCCTTGCCGGGGACTGGCGGACAATCCTGCGCAGCGGCTGCTACGTCACCAACGACGACGGGTTATACCTGCGGACATCTCCCCTGACTCGGCCCGGAGCCCCGGCCGGCGGCTTCCGATCAGCGATGGCGATATGGGCCCAGGTCAATTCCCGGCCGGAACCAGGCCTGGCGCTGGTGACGATGGGCCGTCGCGACGTGTCCTTCGACCAGGATCTTCCAGTGCCACTGGCCTTTCGGAGCGATTCGGGATGGACGACACAGGGCCTGACAGGCAGCGAGGTGGTCAAGCTCAACGATCAACATGCCTTCGTTCAGCTATCGTCCACCGCTGAGGACCCGATCGGGGTCGGGGCGTGGCTGGAGTTTGGGATATCCCATCCGTGCACGGTGTTCGACAAGTGGCCGCTCATCCCGATGCTCGATGAGCACGGCCGCGTGGTCGAGTTGATTAGGACCTTCTTTTAGACTGCCCTCGCCGGGCGTCAGCCGTCCTGACCCGTAAGCGCAGTAACCGACCAATTCGCCATTTCCGCAGGGCCAAGGATGCGATGGCGAGTCTGGCCGGCGGTATAGAAGGTGAATTTCGTTGCGCGGTAGCACTGTTCGAAACAGTCAAACGCCCGGCCCTCAGTATCAAAGCTGACACCACGAACCCGAACAATCGGATCGGTTGGCGCGATCCGAAGATGCTTAGCTTCCCAGTTGTTCGGCGTGTCAACCTCGAAGGCTTGCTCGGTGTAGTCATCGGTAATGCTGTAGCGCTCCTGAATGAAGCGATACAAGGACTCTCCAGCCGCAAGCCGTTCCCGGTCGATTGCCGGCACCCGACTCAGTGGCAGAACGGCGCGCTCGAGAATGCTGTCATCGCTACCGAGGCTGCGCTTACGCCATATCTCCCACACCGGCTGGCCGGGTTCGACACCGAGAGCGGTCAAGATTGTGCTGCTCGGCAAACCAATGCCGATCGAGATTAATGACGTGGCGAGCGTCGCCGGTGCTCCCTTCCGGTCGCTGTCGATCAAGGTCTGGAGCAATTCGCCGGGGCGGGTCGGGTCGGCCGCGATACGAGGGTCGGCAACGAATGTCCCCAGGCCCTGGCGCCGACGGATCTTGCCTGCACGTTCAAGCTCATCGAGCGCACGGCGCACCGAGATGGCGCTGACACCAGCGATATCGGCGAGCTCAGCGGTAGTCGGTAACCGATCGCCGGGGTTGAGTCCCTGCTCGGCCACGAGCTCCAATACAAGGTCGTAGACACGCTGGTAGCGCAGTTTGCGGTCGGCGGCACCGACCTGCTCGGCGTCACGCTTCGACGTCGGCATTGCCACTCCCACAGCACGGCCGGCAGGCATCAGTTGCGACATACTCGATGGGGCTGGCATTTTCTCTCGAGATGCCGATTGCCCCGCCACCGAAAACCAGAGCCGACGGGCGCACCATGCGCCCACATGAGATGTCCAAGAGGCTCCTATCGGACTAGTGCGACGGCATGACCAAATCTAGACTGACGTGGTCACCCGGCGTGTCGCCAGGGTCCACTGCCGAATGCCATCGGTTGTTCCGATGGGTGTCAGTCAATGCTCAGCAGCGTCGGCGTTCGCGCCCGTCGCGATACGCGACCTTATGTGTCAGGTTGGGATAAAGGCGCTGCATCGACATTCGGTTAAACCACCATCTAGCACCGGGTTTTGTGGTGGTCCCGGCTGGGATCGAACCAGCGACCTTCCGCGTGTGAAGCGGACGCTCTCCCACTGAGCCACGGGACCGGCGGGCACACCTGACGGTGGCGTCTTGCCGAGGACGAAGATTAGCACGGAGAGTCATTTCCGCTGAATAGAGTCAATACGGCATATGGACACAGGGATTTGTGCCCCTTCGCGTCCGTGGACTATTGTCGGATTTCGCAGTGGGCGACGATCTCGCCCACGGCTCGCGGATGTAGCGCAGTTGGTAGCGCATCACCTTGCCAAGGTGAGGGTCGCGGGTTCGAATCCCGTCATCCGCTCGGAAGGTGCAAACAGGCATCAGACCCCAACGGTGGAGTGGCCGAGTGGTGAGGCAACGGCCTGCAAAGCCGTGCACACGGGTTCGATTCCCGTCTCCACCTCCAGACCGGCGCGATTAGCTCAGCGGGAGAGCGCTTCCCTGACACGGAAGAGGTCACTGGTTCAATCCCAGTATCGCGCACCACAGTATTACCTGTTCAGA
>Ga0114959_10002387_pt1 | contig 15530 bp, 5 predicted proteins | sample C_130625_EF_Meta_FD_87317 | JGI IMG/M metagenome (GOLD analysis project Ga0114959, IMG submission 87317) | Freshwater microbial communities from Lake Croche, Canada to study carbon cycling - C_130625_EF_MetaG | ecosystem: Environmental > Aquatic > Freshwater > Lake | place: Lake Croche, Canada...
CAAAGGGGCCCGGATTATCAGCATGAGTTTTGCGAAACGCTTTTCTATACACAAGAAACTGGTAGATGAAGCCATTCGTTATGCGGAGACAAAGGGCGTTTTATTTTTTCATGCTGCGGGCAATTATTCAGTGGACAGAGATACCGCCGCTTACTACCCGATTCCTGCCTATTTAGATGGCAGCAAGGCAAAAAACTGGATAGAGGTTGGCAACAACACATCTACACTGGATGAAAATCTGCCGGCAGAATCATCGAATTTCGGAAAAACAAAGGTTGATCTCTTTGCGCCAGGCACAGATATTCTATCAACTTATCCCGGTAACAGGTATGCTTACATGACAGGAACAAGCATGGCCTGCCCGGTAACGGCCGGTGTCGCAGCTTTGATTTGGTCTTATTTTCCAAAACTTTCCGCGACTCAAATGAAGCAGGTATTGATGCAATCGGTGTACAAACCTTCCGGGCTTAAAGTACATAAACCCGGAAGTTCAGAACTTGTTCCTTTCTCCTCGCTTTCGGTAAGTGGCGGAATTGTGAATGCCCGCAATGCTGTTTTTGAAGCTGAAAAACTCAGCGCAAAAAAACGACGCTAAAATTTCCGAAAGCCTTCTATGCTTTCGGACTAAGTGTAATAAGCGGAACAATTATTTCTTCCAGAGATATTCCACCATGCTGGAAAGTATCCCTGTAAAAATTAACGTAGTAATTATAATTGTTGGGATAGGCGAAAAAGTAATCATGCCTTGTAAACACATAGGCGGTTGAAATATTGGCCTTTGGTAGAAACAGCCTTTCCGGTTTCCGGCAAACCATTACTTCTTTGCCTTCTTCAAAACCAAGATTCTTTCCAGCTTTATAACGGAGGTTGCTGTTCACATTTTTATCACCAACAATCTTCACCGGATTTTTAACCTTCACCGTTCCGTGGTCTGTGGTCAACACAACCTGGTATCCGGAATCGGCTATTTTCTTTAGCAACTCATAAAATGGCGAATGCAAAAACCAGGAGCGGGTTAAACTTCTGTAAGCAGATTCATCCGGAGCAAGCTCACGAACCATCTGACTATCCGTTCTGGCATGTGATAATGCATCGACAAAATTATAGACAACCACATTGAGGGAATTGTTCTTCATGTTGTTGAATCGGTCGAGCAACTCCTTTCCTTGATGTGCAGTAATTACCTTGTTGTAACTCATCTTCATGGCGCCAACACCGCTTTTCTGCATCTGCTTGCTCAGAAACTCTTCCTCGTGCATGTTTTTACCTTCGTCCTCATCATCCCCAACCCAAAGATTCGGGTAAAACTTTTCCATTTCCGAAGGCATCATTCCCGAGAAAATGGCATTTCGGGCATACGCCGTTGCCGTTGGAAGGATGGCATAATAGGTTTCGTCTTCATCCACATTAAACATTTCGGAAACCAGCGGTTGAATTACCTTCCACTGATCGAGTCTTAGGTTGTCAACCAGAATAAAGAAAAGGGGTTTGTCTGGTTTCAGAAGGGGAAAAACTTTCTTCTTCATCACCTGATGGCTAAGAAGCGGTTTGTCGATTTTGGGATCATTCAACCAATCTTCATAGTTATCCACAATGAATTCACAGAAATTGGTATTGGCCTCATCCTTTTGCATGTAGATAACATCGCCCATGCTACGATTCTCTGTCTCATCAATTTCAAGTTCCCAATAAATGAGTTTCTTGTACATCTCAGCCCATTCTTCGTGGCCAAGCCTGTCATTAAAAGCCATGGATAAATTGCGGAAATCCTGCTGATAACCCATTGTGGTCTTTTCGGAAATCAGCCTTTTATTATCAAGTAGTTTTTTTACCGATAAAAGAATCTGATTGGGATTCAATGGCTTAATCAGATAGTCAGCAATTTTTGCACCAATGGCATCTTCCATTATATGCTCTTCCTCGCTTTTGGTGATCATCACAACCGGAAGAGATGGTTTGTTGGCCTTAATTTGAGCAAGGGCTTCGAGACCCGTCATTCCGGGCATGTTTTCATCAAGGAAAACCACATCAAAATTTTGCGCCGCTGCTTTTTCAACAGCTTCCAGTCCATTATTGACGGGCGTAATTTCATACCCTTTGCCAGTAAGGAAAAGAATATGGGGCTTTAGAAGGTCGATTTCATCGTCGGCCCAAAGAATCTGCGGTTTCTGCATGTCTATTTTTGATTGAGTGAAAATTGAGTTCTGTTTTTGCTGAATTACCATCCGGCTATAGCCAACGGAGGCATTGCCATTAAATTACAAACCACGGCAAAACAATCCATCTTCCCTGAAAAAATGGTCAAATGCCATGGCGGAATCACACTTTTATTTTTCTGGACTTAAACCGATGGTAAGCCTTATCACCGAGAATAAACTTCAAAATTGAATTGCCGGTGTTAAGAACCATAAAGCGCAATCGGCCTTCAAGAACAGCTCGAATGGCAAAAAATAGACCCATATGAATCCGGTTAATTCGGAATGCTTCAGAATAAATGGAAGCGCCGTCACTTGCCCCACCAAATCGTTTATAAGCCATAAACTCTCCGGTATGTTTAAAAATAGCGCCCGATTTTTTCAGCCGCCAGAAAATATCCAGGTCAGCGGCAAGTCTGTAATGAAGGTTAAAGAGAAATTTCTTGTGAAGTTCGGCCCGAACAAAACTACAGCGATGGTCAACCCCGAAGTTTCGACCAAGATCCAGGTGATTGGTAAAAAACGGGGCAACTTTTAAAGGCTCTTCCTGAATAACAGAATATGAATTGCCATACCAAAGGTCAACCTTCGGGTTTGTAGAAATCCGATCGGCCAACACAGAAAAAGTTCCCGGAACATACCAGTCATCGGCATTCTTAAATCCAATCCAGTCGCCTGTGCAAAGCAAGATTCCTTTGTTCATAGCATCGTAAATTCCTTTGTCTGGCTCGCTAATCCAATAATCAATTTCCGATCCGAATTCAGAAATAATATCAAGTGTATTATCATTTGAACCACCATCAACTACAATGATTTCCTTATTGGGATAATCCTGATTGATAATGCTTTCAATGGCTTGACGGAAATGTTTATCGGCATTCCAGGTAACCATTACAATGGAAATTACAGGGAATCCAGCCCTGAGTTCCCCGGTTATTCCTGCTGTCCGTCTACCACCCTGCTTCATAAAAAAGGGCCCGAAGGCCCTTTCGAAAATTTCAATTACAACAATTAATCAACCTTGATATCGTCCTCAGGCTTAAGGGTACCATAACCTTTGGCGCGTAGCTGCTTGGCTGGAACACCTTTCTTCACCAGGTATGCTTTTGTAGCATTGGCACGACCCTGACTGATTTTAAGATTGACTTGTTCAGTACCAAGGTCACAACCAAATCCTTTGATGTCAATTTTCAAATTAGGATGCTTCCTAAGAACTTTGGCAACTTTATCAAGATGGCGGGCAGACTCAGGAGACAACTCATATCCATTGAGTTTAAATTTCACTGACTTACCAAGGAATTCACGGTCTTCTTTGGAAAGTGAAACCCTGGAACCTGCAAATGGATCTGTTCCTTGGAAACCGAGAGGCGTCATATAAATCTGGCGCTTTCTTGCCCTTTCGCGTTCAACTTCTGCTGGAGTAAGTTCTTTTTTAGGTTCAACCACTTGCTTGTCATCAGCTTTCTGGGCTTGATTGTCCTTGGCTGGTTCTGGTTTAACCTCTTCAACCGGAGCCGCAGGCTTCACTTCATCAACTGGTTTTTTAGGCTCTTCTGGCTTCGCTTCAACAGGTGCCGTAACAGGCTTCTCTTCAGGCTTCACAGGAGTTACAACCGGCGCTGGCGTAATATTTCCAATTTCAGCTTTCTTGTTTTTACCGATATATTTTCTGAAACCAATGATGAACTCAGGAGCTCCTGTTCTAACATTATTAACATCGCTTAGCGAAGAAACAAGGAAATCATAACTGAATCCTAGTGCCCAGTCTTTCATATTCACTTCCAAGGCAGTAACAGCTGCATTTTTACTAGAATACCAAAGGCCTAGTCCAATGTTCCCATTCTTTAAAACTGGAACATTCTCTTTGAACTTATAATAGAAATAAGAACCAAGGTTTGTTTGAGATTGCTTGGCTTCCTGAATATGTCGGAAAGTTGGTTTAACTAAAAAATCCACATTCTCATATGCCACGATATTACCCTGAACATTGAGTGAAAGTGGATTCACTGATTCACCTTTATTGAGTGAAACATTGGGCGTATTCAAGTTATTCGCCGAAGCAGAAATGGTAAAGAACGGCTTGCCGTCAGAAAATTCCCGCACATAGGTAATTCCAGAATTGACCAATGGGAAAGACCTTCTTTCAGTTGCAGAAATATTTTCATTCAAAGGCTTAGAGGCATCATAAGAGCCATTGTAGGAATCCCACTGATTGCCCGAAGTTAGATTGCCATAATCAACCCTCCTTTGGAAAAAACCAACCTGAATTCCCAAGATAAGTTTGTCTCTGTTTGACAAAGTGGCAATATGTGCATAAGCCACAGAGAAACCGGTGGTTGCCAAACTTCCATTGTATCCAGTCCTGTCATTAATAAACTGAACACCGGCGGCACCAAACTTCTTGTAATTCTCATTTTTTCCCATCAAATAAAGAGGTTTAAAAGCCGAAACAAATGGTGTTCCATAATTTCCGGAAAGACCTCCAAACTGATTTCTGTAACCAAAGTCAACTTTCAGCTCCTCTCCCAATGCGATATGCGAAGGATTGTTAAGCATTGGAGACATTTGATACTGAGAAAAATTCATCTGCTGCGCACTTACCTCAAGTCCACCAGCCAAAAGAATGATGAAAAATGCCCTGAACGATTTCATATTAATTTTCATGGAATTCATCTTAAAATATTCTGATTATTAATTCAACAGGGTTACTGATCCGCTTGTTTTTCCACCCACAACCCTGATGTCTTCACCGGTGTGGAACTTACCTTTTACAGTCCAAATAAATGAACCCTGACCTAAGAGTTTGCCTTTGTACTCACCATTCCAGCCTTTGGCAGATTCATTATCTTCACCGGACTCTACACATGACTCGATGTCAGACGATTCATAAACAAGATTACCGAGTCTATCCCAAACCTGGAACTGGATTTCCTGCACTCCAAAGCCATAAACTTTGAGGTAATCATTCTTACCATCCTTATTAGGACTAAATGAATTTGGAACAAACACTTCTTTGGAAACCCTTACCAAGATAGAATCGCTCGACTGGCAACCATTCACATCTGTCAAAATCACAGAATAAATGGAAGTAATTTGAGCAGGGCTACTGAAGGTCGGAACAGCTCCGGTATTTCCAAGTAATTCTGAACCTTTATACCAAGCAAAATTGGCAGCATTCGAAGAGAAATTAACAGCCTGCAGGACAATGTCATCCTGGAAAATGAATGCTGAATCTTTGCGCAAAGTCACGACTGGAAGAGGATCAACCTGAATTACAATTGGATCTGTAGTGTTAACACATCCATTTACATCGGTCACCTGCAGCACAACAGATGGCAATGAGGACGAAAGTACAATTTGCTTGCTTGTCTGAGCTCCTGGAACACCAATCCAAAGATTACCATTCTCGAAGTTAGATGTGAGCGTTATCGAATCACCAATACAAACCCTGTTGTCAAGTTCAGAAGTGGAAATAACTGGCTCAGGGAGTGGATTGAGTGTTGCCAGAACTCCAAGATTTCCACTTGTAGTACATCCATTAGAATCAACACTTAAACTCACAGAATAAGTACCTGGATTCACAATATTAAGGAGTCCATTGATTACAACACCTGAGTTTAATGGCTGCCAGTTGTAAACGTTATTCGCATTAAATGGCGAAGGACTTAGAACAAGTGTATCATCAGCACATCTGGTGAGGCCACTTCCAACAGGAATAATACTTGGAGCAACTGGTGCTTTTTTCACCAAACCAGTTGAATTGAGAGAAGTACTGCTACAACCATTTCCATCGGTAATTTTCACAGAAACCGTATAAGCTCCCGGTGTGAAAATCTGGACAGTCTGAATGGAAGGTGCAGGCGTAATTCCTGTTCCAGACCATTCATATGATGCTGCAGTGGCAGAAGTTCCAAAATCCAGTGAGGCTGGCTGACAAACAGTGTCATTTGCAATAGTAACAACCGGCACCGCAGGCAATGTATTAAAGGTAGCACTTACAGATGCTGAAGTATCGGAACAACCCTGAGGATTGACAACAATTACACTAAAAGAACCTGAGGCTTTAATTGTCAGATTTTGCAGCGTATCGGCAGCATTGCCGGTTTGCCATTTATAATCCAATCCTGCCGGATTGGCTGTAAGAATAATGGAGTCACCTGCACAACGAACCAAAGTTCCTGAGAAGGTAATGTCACCAGCAACTGGTGGTGCAGTAGCAACCGTATTCACTGGCACCGAAATATTAGAGCAACCATTGGAATCGGTAACCTTTACAGTGAAAGTACCAGAAGAACTCACACTGATATTCTGTGTGATTTCGCCATTTGGACTCCACAAATAGCCTGCTGCAGATGAACTACTAAGTTGAACGGATCCACCTAAACAGAATTCCAGGTCACCGGAAATAACAGGTACTGCAGGCAAAGATAAAATGGTTATGCTTTCAGTATTTTGTAGACCAGAAGAATCTGGAGTGCTTGCATCAACACGAATGTGGTAATTGATTCCATTCACACTCGTAAATGGAATAACGGCGAGAATGGTATCGGAACTTGTTCCGGTAAGTGGTGATAAACTAATTGTGGTTCCACCAGTTGCAAAAGAACCTATGGCATCTGAAAGCACAACTGTAAATTGATTACCAGCTACTATTGGACCTGTCGCCGTAAATGGAACCAGAATGGTATCTCCAGGACAGAAAGAAACTTGTGGAAGGCCGGTATTTACATTCAAAGGATTTCCGGTAATGATGCTGACAGTGGAATTGGCAACAATTGCGAAGGGCGAACAGAAATTAGAAACATTTGAGGCACTCGCAGTTTGACCAGCTATCGTTGCCGTTCCAGAAACCCATGAGGTTCCATCGTTCCTGACAAATGAATTGAGGACATCGGTTCCTTGAACATTGACTGGGTTTCTCCAGTCAAAATTAAGGCTTGCATCAGAGCCACCAGCAACATCCTCACAAATGGTCCACTGGAATTTTACAAATGAGTTGATATTGGTTGGAAGTGCAGGAGTAAAATCTGCAGCTGTTGCCGCAGCTGCAACACGAACTCGGAAATTATCTCCCGTATTTACAGCATCATCGATTGAAACCGGAGCATATGCATCAAGAGTACCAACTGGGAAAGTTTTCACCTGGTCACCAAGACCACGAACAACAAAACTTCCAAGTCCATCGGTAATGACGTAACTATTATCTGCTCCACCGGTAATAATGGCTGAGGATTTCGCAATAAGGTTCTTATCGCCTATCTTGATTTTACCACCTTCTGCATTGTCAAGCTTTAAAGAATCAGAAAGAATCACATTGTCTGCAATTACGAGAACCTTTTCTGTGCCTTTCATCGAAATTCCCAAAAGTCCTACGCTATCCGCTGGATGCGTATCCCAGGTTAAATTTTTGTCAACCTCAACGATTTCATTGATTGAATTTGGCTGGATGTTGATGGTCCAGTTGTCGCTTGCTTTATCGCCAGCGCGCTGAAGCGATGGTGTAGAAGTGAATGGCGACAGGAAGCTGTTGTTGGTGACAAAGGCAGAATTTGCTTTGATCGTCACAAAACCAAGGGACGCAAAATCAATTCCATGCTGAATTTTATCTTCCACTACAAAGAGCTCATCGGCATTCATATCCGCCGGCAATTTGTAAGCGCCACCTGTGGAGAATTCATTTGCCGAAGCATCAAAATTATCAGCGACTGGCGCCATAGTGGTTAATGGCAAAGTCTGCCATGGAGACACCGATGAAGATGGACCAGATTTCTCATCAAGGCTGATGAACTTTTTGAAGTTTTCACCAAACTGATTTGCCAACGGATCAGCACCACCAATTGTTACAGTACCAAATGCATTGTTGTTTGCAGCATCATCATTATGGTTTGCAAAAACTATTGCAGAGCCACCTTGAACAAGTGCAGACTGGAAATCATTTCCCTGAATTGAAATCTCATTTACACCCGGGTTTTGAACTGTCGCCCTTGTTTGTTGCTTGGTATTCACAAGAATGTGAACAAAATTAGTATCAGCAACACCTGCAGAAGGTTTGAAAGTATTATTACTAACGGTGATATTTTTTGAACGGGTAGAGAATACACCAAGGTTGCTGTGACCTGAAATCAAGTTACCATCAAAAAGAATTCCAGTTCCGTCATTTTGAACATCCTTGAATTCTACAAGTGTGGTGAAGAAACTTGGAAGGACTGCTAATACCCTATTTCCAATCACTTGGTGAACACCCGAATTGGCAGCAGGTGCAGTTATTTCAACTCCCTGTCCAAAGAAGGTATTATTCTGAATGATGGAAGCACCAGCCAAATCACCGAATTGCACTCCATAAAGACCAACAATCCTGTTTGTATCTGCATCTGAAGGACCTCCAATTAACATTCTACCACCACCGAGTGTGCGGATACCGCGTCCGAATGCACAATTTAATGAGAAGTCGCGAGGCTCAATGTTGGTTCCTTTTACAATCACACTATCGGTTGAACCGCCTTTGAAACGCATTCCATATGTGTTAAACCGTACACAAGGTGTAGTGCCTGTTCCGGTTGAGAAAATCCGGCAATCTGAAACGCGAAGGTTATTGTAATTGCCATTATCACCATAAATTCCATGGCTGATACCCAACTGATCAACCTCAATCTGGAAATTACGAATCAATACATCAGAGGTACGAATCAAGAAAATTGAAGAATCCGTTCCTGCTGCAGTTCCATTGATTACCGGCCTTGCACCTGTACCAGCACCGACTCCGGTTCCGATTCCCGGTACATTTCCGAAAAGGTTGACAGCACGATTCATTACGATGTTGCTTTCCGCATAGGTTCCTTCCAAAACCTGAACAGAATCACCATCATTTACAGTTGAAACCGCCTTACCAATGGTAAGCCATGGTGTTGCGGGGTTTTTGGCTTCGGCCGGAGAACGGCTATCATCACCAGTGGCATTTGATACATAAAACAGATTACCAGTTTCTACAGTTGTAGAGCTGCTTGATATGCGAAGAGGAAGTTCTACCAAATCACCAGCAATGCCAGTATATGAAGAAGTATATGGATCTGTACCTGAAGCTGCTACTGCAGTGGAACCTGAAAGTGTAGTCCAGCTACCAGCAAATCCCTGAAAGAAAGTTGCCGTCCTGTTAAATCCAGCTTTTTCAGAAGAACCATGCCACTGGGCTGTTACATCCAGATTTGAACCACCTGTAACTGCCTCGTTGATTACCCAGGTAACTCCAACCACCGAATCAACTGGATTTCCAGTTAAGCCGGCTGAAAGCACATCGTTCTGAACACGAAGTCCAATGTCATCGGCCGTTCCTGTATTGTTTAGAATTGTTGGAGTAAAGGCTGCTGCAGTTCCAATAGGATAGGTGAAAGAAGAACCAAGTCCTTGGCGAACAAATTTTCCGCTTCCACTTGTTACAACATAAGAAGATTCTGAACCATTGCTGCCTGTTGCTGCATTGGCAAGACTAAGATTAGATGAACCAAGGTCAATGTTTCCAGCGTTCAGGTTAAGAGAAGTACTGAGTAAAACATTGCTATTTAGACTGAGCGTTTTGCCTGCTCCATCCATGGTAAGAGCGGCTAAACCAATTTCACCGGCAGGCTCTGACTTAAGGGTCAGGCTGCTGTCGATGCTTACGCTTTCGGCATAATTAATCGGAGATGCTGTAATTGTCCAAGAATCAGAATTAACCGCAGCCACAGCACGGTTAAGTGATGGACTCGTTGTTTTAGGTGAAATGAAACTATTCGAGGTTACGAAAGCATTGTTAGAAACGACCGTTACAAAACCAAGTGAATCAAAATCTACCTGGTGCTGGATTTTATCCTCAAGTGCCATAAGCTCAGAAGCCGATAATGAGGTCGGTAATTTTCCACCCGATCCCAGATCAAATTCATTTTGGCTGATGTCAAAATCAACCTCAACCGGGCGCATCTGGGTAATTTTATAGTTGGCAGGACTCCAAAGCGCCACAGTATTGGATGCACCGGAACGGGCATCAAGTTCAAATACCTTCGCATAATTAACTCCAAACTTATTGATTGAAGTGCCCGAACCTCCTATCACAACATTTTGAAACGGAGGATTGACACCAGAGAAATGGTTCTGGAATGATATGGCTGTTCCACCCAAACCTCCAGCAGATTGAAAATCATTTCCAGTAATTGTTATTGAAGAAGCGCTGGCCGTTTCTGTTCCTGTGGTTTGCTGTTTCGTATTTACAGCAAGACTCACAAAGTTGCGCGCTGTATCAGCTGGATTAAAAGTATTGTTGGTAACAAAAACATTGGCAGACTTGGAGGAGAATAATCCAAAGTTCATGTAGTCGTTAAAGGTGTTTCCATCGATTTCAAGGATAGAACCCACTTTGTTGTGGTTCTTAATTTCAACCATCATCAAAGCCTGGCTTCCCGGAATCGGGCTGATTGTATTTCCAGCAATTCTATGCGTAGCGGCAACGGTTGGGTTGTTGAATTCAATACCAGCAGAAATCGCAAAAATTGTGTTGTTCAGAATCTTAGAGGCTTTAAACCTTGGGCTTCCAAACTGTATACCATAATCACCGGTAAGTGTATTGCCATCACCAGGATTGGTACCACCAACTGTACTGGCACCTCCATTGAGACGAATGGCGCGTCCAAAACGGGCTGCCCCTGGTGCCGGTTCAATCACATTGCGAATGATTAAGCTAGAATCGTTCCCAGCAGTTGATGTATTCTGTCCAAGAATGATACCATAAGATCCAAAAACTGAACTCACACCTGTTTTGGTGGATAAGATGCGGTTTTCAGCAATTACAGCGCCATTAAATCCTCCGGCTGCTGCGAAAATTCCCTTCAGAATGCTATCCTGATTTACACGAATTTCAAAATTCCGAATTTCAATGTTGGTAGATTTTAGAACAAAAATTGACTTATCAATTCCAGAAACGGTTCCGTTAAGAACTGGCTTTACACCAGTACCCGCTCCGGCACCACTTCCGATACCAACAACATTCCCAAAAATCTTTATTCCCTTAGTAATAGCAAGATTACTTTCTGAATAAGTACCAGCAAGGACTTGAAGGGTATCACCATTGTCCAATGTGGAAAGAGCTTTCGCAATGGTCGACCAAGGTGTTGAAGGATTTTTTGCATCCGACAAAGTCCTGCTATCATCGCCACCTGTTGCTGAAACATAATAAACTTTACTTTCTGAAACTGGAGCAGCAGCATTTGCAACCCTAAGCGGCAAGTCAATCAAATTACCAGCAATGCCTGTGTAAGAAGAAGTAAATGGCCCAGTTCCAGTTGCGGCAACTGCAGAACCAGAAAGCGTGGTCCAGCTTCCTGCAAATCCTTGAAAGAATGTTGCGCCACGATTAAAACCAGCCTTCTCAGCTGAACCTGGCCATTGAGCGGTTACATTCAAATTAGATCCGCCAGTAGTTGCTTCATTGATTACCCAAGTGACGCCTACAACGGAATCAACAGGACTTCCTGTAAGACCGGCCGACAAAACATCGTTTTGAACACGAAGTCCGATGTCATCGGCAGTGCCTGTGTTATTTAAAATTGTTGGAGTAAAGGCAGATGCAGTTCCAATCGGAAAAGTGAAGGCAGAACCCAAACCTTTGCGAACAAATTTACCTGTGCCACTAGTTACAACATAAGAAGTTGCAGACCCGTTGCTGCCTGAAGCAGCATTGGCAAGACTAAGATTGGAAGAACCAAGTTCAATATTTCCGGCATTCAGGTTCAAAGATGAATTTATCTGAACATCGCCTTTGAGACTAAGCGTTTTTCCTGCTCCATCCATCGTAATTGAGGCAAGACCGATTTCACCGGCAGGCTCTGACTTAAGTGTAAGGCTTGTACCGATGGTAAGACTTTCAGCGAAATCAAACGGAGAAGCAGTTATTGTCCAAGCATCTGAATTTACTGCGGCCAAACCACGCTTAAGAGACGGATTGATTGTTTTTGGAAAAACCACGCTGCCCGAAGTAACATAAACATTGTTCGGAACAACTGTTACAAAACCCAAAGAATCGAAATCGACTTGATGTTGAATTCTATCCTCGAGAGCCATTAGCTCAGCTGCAGACAGTGAAGTTGGAAGTTTTGCGCCTGTTCCAAGATCAAATTTATTTTGGCTTAAATCGAAGTCAGCTTCTACCGGAAGCATCTGCGTTATTTTATAATTGGCAGGACTCCAAAGGGCCACGGTATTGGAAGCACCTGAACGGGCATCCAGTTCGCATACTTTAGAAAGGAACAATCCAAAAGTATTTGCCAAAGCACCTGCTCCGCCAATCACAACATTTTGAAATGGTGGATTTACACCAGAATAATGGTTCTGAAATGAAATGGCTGTTCCGCCCAAACCACCAGCAGATTTAAAATTATTACCGGTAATGCTAATCGAAGAAGAACTGGCTGTTTCTATTCCAGTAGTTTGCTGTTTCGTATTGACGGCAAGACTCACAAAGTTGCGGGCAGTATCTGCAGGATTAAAAGTATTGTTGGTAACAAAAACATTGGAAGACTTGGAAGAGAACACTCCAAAGTTCATGTAGTCGTTAAATGTGTTTCCATCGACTTCAAGGACAGAACCTGCTTTGTTGTGGTTCTTGATTTCAAGCATCATCAAGGCCTGATTGCCCGGGATTGGGCTCACGGAATTTCCTGCGATTCTATGGGTGCCAGCAAAAGTTGGATTGTTAAATTCAATTCCTGCAGAAATCGCAAAAATAATATTATTCAAGATTCTTACCCTGCCACCAACTGCACTTCCATACTGAATGCCATAATCGCCAGTAAGTGTATTTCCATCATCGATATCAGTTCCACCAACAGTACTGAAGCCTCCGTTAAGACGGATGGCCCTTCCAAAATGTGCCGCACCGCTGGCTGGTTCAATCAAATTGCGGATAATCAAACTTGAATCTGCGCCTGCAATTGATATATTCTGACCGAGGATAATCCCGTACGATCCAAATACTGAATTCACACCTGTTTTGGTAGATACAATATGGTTTTCAGCAATCAAGGCTCCATTAAAACCTCCGGCTGCTGCGAAAATTCCCTTTAAGACATTGTCTTGGTCAACCCGGATTTCAAGGTTGCGGATTTCAACATTGGTAGCCTGAAGAATCAAAACCGAACTATTGGCGGTTGAAGCGGTACCACTAAAAACTGGCTTTTCACCAATTCCCGGTATTCCACTAGATTCATTTCCAAAAATCCGAAGGCTTTTGTTTACGATAATATTTGTTTCGGTGTAAGTGCCCGGTAAAACCACCACCGTATCCCCTGAAGTAGCCTTAGTAATGGCAAAACCAAGGGTTTTAAATGGAGCAATGCTACTACCTTGGGTTGGAAGATTTACATCAGCCCCAAGATTGTTGCTCACATAAAATCGTGATGAAAAGGCATTCATTGTCACAAAAAATCCAACAAAAAGGAAGGAATACCTAAGCGTTTTCATGGTATTCATGAAAGAAAATTTTGGCATGAGAACTTTTGATTTTAAATTAAAATTCCGGGACAACATAGATTAATACCCAGCTAAAAAACTAATTAAACTCTAAATAAGGAGCCGCAAATTGGTTAGTAATCAATTACAAAACAATAGTTGTAAAAAAATTACACTTGAGTTCTATAATAAAATAGAATAATTTTAAGTTATGTTATGGACTATGGAAGGCGAGGGAATTTTCCAAAGTCAGGCTTTCGCTTTTCAAGGAAAGCACGCTTTCCTTCCTGGGCTTCTTCGCTCAAATAATAAAGCAAAGTTGCATTGCCGGCCAATTCCTGAATTCCAGCTTGTCCATCCAGCTCTGCATTGAAGGCTGATTTTAATAGTCTAAGGGCCAGCGGACTTTTTTCAAGCATTTTCTTACACCACCCTACGGTGGTTTCCTCAAGTTCTTCTAATGGAACAACTTTGTTTACCAAACCCATGTCCAATGCCTCTTTGGCATCATATTGGTCACAGAGATACCAGATTTCCCTTGCCTTTTTCTGTCCCACAATTCGGGCCAGATAAGAAGCGCCGAAACCACCATCAAAACTTCCAACATTCGGACCTGTCTGGCCAAAACGGGCGTTTTCGGCAGCAATGCTCAAGTCGCACATCACATGAAGAACATGTCCGCCACCAATGGCCCAGCCTGCCACCATTGCCACAACAGGCTTGGGAATGGTGCGGATAAGTCTCTGAAAATCGAGCACATTTAACCTTGGTACTTTGTCTTCGCCAACATAACCGCCCGTGCCACGCACAGATTGATCGCCACCGCTGCAAAAGGCTTTTCCACCTTCGCCAGTAAGAATAACAACCCCGATGCGTTCATCCTCCCGGGCCAATTGAATGGCATCAATCATTTCCGACACCGTCAGCGGTGTAAAAGCATTGTGCTTGTGCGGCCTGTTAATACTGATTTTTCCGATTCCTTCAAAATAGGAATAACGGATTTCCTCGTAAGCCTTTATTTCCTCCCAATTGTATTTCGATTCCATATTGATGCAAAAACTCTGCTGGGAAAATTTGGTTTAAACATTAAAACGGAAGTGCATGATATCGCCATCCTGAACAACATATTCCTTGCCTTCCACGCCAAGTTTTCCAACTTCCTTGCAGGCATTTTCAGAGCGGTATTGCACATAATCGGCGTATTTAATAACCTCCGCGCGGATAAATCCTTTTTCAAAATCAGAGTGAATTACCCCGGCAGCAGCTGGTGCTTTCCATCCACGCTGAATTGTCCAGGCCCGAACTTCTTTTACACCTGCAGTGAAATAGGTAATCAGGTTCAGAATCTTGTAAGAACTTTGAATGAGTTTCTCCAATCCGGAATATTGAAGTCCGTATTCTTCCAAAAACAAAGCCTTGTCATCCGGATCTGTGAGTTCAGCAATCTGGGCTTCAATCGATGCGGAAACAATAATCATTTCGGCGCCTTCACCTTTTACATTATCCCAAAGCCTTGCAGAGAATTCATTGCCTTCGTTCACAGAAGCTTCATCTACATTGGCTGCATAAATTACCGGTTTATCGGTCAGAAGCAGCAAATCGGCAACAGCCTCACGCTCTTCCTGACTGGTTTGAAAATTCCGTGCATTTTTCCCGCTTTCGAGGTGGGCTTTAAAACCCTGAAGCACTTCCAGTTCTTTTTTGGCAGCAGCATCACCAGCTTTGGCAACACGCTCAATTTTCTGAATCTTCTTGTCGATCGATTCCAAATCCTTGAGCTGGAGTTCATAGTCGATAATTTCTTTGTCAAAAATCGGATCCACACCGCCCGAAACATGCACAATGTTTGGATCATCGAAACAG
>Ga0114959_10002389_pt1 | contig 15518 bp, 5 predicted proteins | sample C_130625_EF_Meta_FD_87317 | JGI IMG/M metagenome (GOLD analysis project Ga0114959, IMG submission 87317) | Freshwater microbial communities from Lake Croche, Canada to study carbon cycling - C_130625_EF_MetaG | ecosystem: Environmental > Aquatic > Freshwater > Lake | place: Lake Croche, Canada...
AAGCTGGTAAGATCGGTCTCAAGAGTTTGGATTCAGACAACCGTTTCGTTGTGATGGTTAATGCTGGTTCAAAGGGTTCAGATTTGAATATTTCCCAGATGATCTCGTGTTTGGGTCAGCAAAATGTGGACGGAAAGCGTATTCCTTATGGATTTGATCACAGAACACTGCCACACTATACTAAGTTTGACGACTCGCCAAGTGCACGTGGTTTTGTAGAAAGTTCTTATATTAATGGTCTTTCTCCTCAAGAGCTCTTCTTCCACGCAATGGGTGGTCGTATTGGTCTAATTGATACCGCTGTAAAATCAGTCACTTGGGAAACGCCCATCGTGATCATTGAAGCAGGAATTGCAAAGTATACTGAAATTGGCAAATGGATTGATTGTCAGTTGGACGCTGAAGGAGCAGAAGTTCAACACTTCACTGAACGCCAAATGGAACTTATGAATTTAGAAAATGGTGATGTATTTATTCCTACCACAGACGAAAATGGAGTGGTTACTTGGGGTGAAGTCACTGCTATTACAAGACACGATCCTGGAACCGAACTTTATGAAATTAAGACTTCTGGTGGCCGCAGTGTAATTGTTACAGAAAGCAAATCGCTTTTGATTTGGAATAGCGAGACCCAAAAGTTGAAAGAGACGCCTACTCCGGAGATCAAAGTAGGAGATTGTGTTCCTGTCACAATGGATCTTTGCCAACCTCCTATATTATTGCATTCTGTTGATGTTGCAAACTATTTGCCTAAAAGTGAATATGTTTATGGTTCAGACTTCAACAAGGCACTTAATTTGATGCAAGGAACTATGGAAGGTCGCACTAAAATTCCAACTGGTTGGTGGAGTGAAAACAATGGTACAAATTTCACACTCCCTTACAATAAAAAATCATCATTGCAGAGGGTTGCGGTTAGATCCAACTTAGAGAATATTAGAGATGGGTTTGTATATCCTTATCACGCATTCCGCAAGGATACTCAATTTAATGATAAATTCAAACTAAATGAAGCAAATGGTATCTTTATTGGTCTATTCTTAGCAGAAGGGAATGTGCACGGCAATTGTGTCTATATTACAAATTTGAATGAAAACATCAAAACATTTGTTAAAAACTGGTTTGATTCTCATTCTATCAAGTGGAAAGAAACCTCAAGAGTTAACAAAGTTGGCGGAAAATCAGAATCTATCATTGGAAACTGTGGCGTTCTTGCTGAATTCTTGACAAGATTTCTTGGAAAAGGTGCTTCAAACAAATATGTACCAACAGATGCATTTATTGCAAAAGAAGAGTTTATTCTTGGAATATTGAACGGCTACTTCTCTGGTGATGGAACAATTAGTAAGAACTCGGTTGAAGTTGGTTCTGCATCAGAAAGACTTATTGAAGGCATTTCAATGTTATGTTCAAGATTAGGAATCTTTGGTAAAGTCTTTAAAACGCAATTGAAGTCTAACAACTTAGGAACTAAGAATATCAAGCCAACTTATCGCTTATCTATTAGAGCACAATGGGGTGAAATATTTGCAAGAAAGGTATCCCTCATTGAAGAGACAAAACAACAAAAATTAGAAAAAATTTATTGGGGAAAATCTCATATTAACTTTGATACATACAACAATGTTGTTTTGGATCAAATTACGGAAATAAATATTATTGGAGTTGAAGAGCACCCAAAAGTTTATGATCTGACAATTCCATCCACCCTCAACTTTGGTCTTGCAAACGGTCTTCAAGTTCGCGATACATCAACAACAGGATATATTCAGAGACGACTTATCAAGGGACTTGAAGACTTGATGGTCCACTATGATATGACTGTGAGAAACAACAAAGGTAAGGTTGTGGAGTTCTCTTATGGAGATGACAGCATTGACACGGTGAAAGTGGAGACTCAACATATCCCTATTGTGAGTATGAGCGTTCAGGATATTTATGCTCACTACAATGTTCCAGATGAACCAACCAAGATGAAGGCGTTTTCGCAGATCTTCTTGAAAAATACAATGACCAGATTGAGAAAACAAAAAGAAGATGCTCAGAAGAAATGCAAGTTCTATAGTGATATGATGATTGAAATGCGTGAGAAGATCATCAAGAATGTTTTCAAGGGCAAGGATGAAAGCGCAGTCAACTGTCCTGTAGGAATTCTGCATATTATTAACAATGTTCAAGGTCAACAAGGACTCAATGCAAGTTCTGTTGTGGATATTACACCTCTTGAGGCATTCACGATGATTGAAACTGCTTATGATAATTTGGAGAAAATCCGCGCTGCCCCTCCCACATTGCTCTTCAAGACACTGTATTTCTACTATTTGTCTCCTAGGGATCTCCTCTTTACCAGACGCTTCAATAATGCTGCACTCACCATTTTATTGGAAACCATTGCACTCAATTATAAACGCGCCATTGTTGCACCTGGTGAAATGGTGGGTATGATTGCTGCGCAGAGCATTGGTGAGCCTACAACTCAAATGAGTGCTTTAAGCACTGAAAAAATTAAGATAATTAAGAGAAATAAATTGTTCGGTCACGCAAAGATGATTTCCATTGAAATCGGAACACTATGTGATAAAATTATTGAAGACTTTCCACAATATACCTTCAATACTGGTCACGAAAATAGTGTTGAGACATTACTAGATGCGCTAGAAGAGGAATATTACATTATCGGCGTAGATGGAGAAGAAAAAACTCACTGGAATAAAATTTCACACGTAAGTCGTCATCCAGTGAATGGACAAATGATGAAAGTAACAACAAAAAGCGGACGCATAGTAGAAACTACAACAAGTCATTCACATTTAGTTCGCAGCAATCAGACTGTGCTTCCTATTACTGGTGCTGATTTGAAGGAAGGAATGCGAATTCCAGTAGCGAAGCATATTGATAACACCTTTGTGCAAAATATTGCAAACATAGGAGATAAAGAGTATGAATTGGATTATTTGTTCGGATGGTTTATTGGAGCTTATTTGGCAGAAGGCAATTTAATTAAAAAAACTGGCACAAATGAAGCTAAAGGAACAATTCAAATTACAAATATATCACAACATTTTGTTAATAATACAAAGAAATTTGCAGAAAGATTTGGAAAGGAGTGTAAACTAAATGACAAGGCAGGTGAATATGGACCAGGATTATCAACTAACTTCTCTTGTAAAGTTCTAGCAGATTTCATAATGAAAACTTGTGGAACTGGTTCATTCGTAAAAGTTGTTCCTGACTTTGCCTTCTTAGCTCCAAATGAATTCAAGGCTGGACTTATCCAAGCATACTTTGATGGCGACGGAAATTTCCAGTGCTCTGAAGGTCATCATCAGATTCGCGTTTGTAGTAGATCGGAGCAGTTAATCAAGGATATTTCCCTCCTTCTTGCCTACTTTGATATTTTCGGAACAATCAAGTCAAACTTCACTCGCGGATCTAACATTTACAACTTGGCTATTTCACCAAAATACAGCCCACTTTACAAAGAACATATTGACTCCCTTGTTCACCCTGAAGAATTACAAGGACTTGTTGATTATGTATCAAGAGAAGATGCACACGATCTTTCAGACGAAGTGGATAAAATCAATGGCCTCGGAGAAATTATTGCTAAGTGTGGCAAGGACCTTAAATTACCTGGACAAAGTCGCAATTATGGTCGTTGGGCAAAGAAAGAAACTATTGGACGTCGCACTTTACAGAAATATATTCAGATCTTTGAGTCTCACGAAAATGCAAAGGTAATTGCAGATGAGTTGAAGATCTTGAAACAGGCTGCCAACTCACACGTCATTTGGGATGAAATCAAGAAGATTGAAATTTATACTCCAGATCAATCTGACTATGTTTATGATTTCACTGTTCCAGCGAATCAAACATTTATGACTGATTATGGTGTCATTGTGCATAATACGTTAAACACATTTCATTTTGCTGGCGTTTCATCCAAATCCAACGTGACTCGTGGTGTTCCGCGCATTGAGGAGATCTTATCTTTGTCAGAGAATCCAAAGAACCCTTCACTCACTGTCTACTTGAAGCCTGAGGAAGAGACCGACAGAGAAAAGGCTCAGTCCATTATGTATATGTTGGAGAACACAAAGTTGGCAGAGCTTGTCAAGAGCATTGAGATTTGTTTTGACCCAGATGATTTGAACACCCTCATCAATGAAGACGCTGCATTAATGCAGCAATATAGAGCGTTTGAGAACATGATGGATGAGTGTGCAGAAATAGAACTTGCCGATGAAACCAATGAGAAATCCAAGTGGATCTTGCGTATGGAGCTCAATCCCGAAATAATGTTGGAGAAAAATATTACAATGGATGATATCAACTTCACATTGAAAAACAGTTATGGCGATGAAGTTACTTGTGCTTATTCGGACTACAACAATGACAATCTTGTCTTCAGAATTCGTATGAACAATGTGATCAAATCAGGCACCAAAGGATCCAAGAAGAATAGTGTAAATCCTCTAGATCAATCTGACCAGATCTACTTGTTGAAGAACTTCCAAGATCAGCTTCTCCATAATGTCATCATTCGTGGTATCAAGAAAATCAGCAAGGTTATTTTAAGAAAAATCAAAGACAATGTGTTTGAGCAAAACGGTGCCTATAAAAAGCAAGATATTTGGGTGCTAGATACTGTAGGCACAAATTTGCTCGGCGTTCTAGCATTGGATTATATTGATCCAACAAGGACCTTCAGTAATGATATTTTGGAGATTTACAATGTGTTGGGCATTGAAGCAGCTCGTCAATCTATTTATAATGAGATTGCAGATGTGATTGAATTTGATGGAACCTATGTTAACTACCATCATATGTGTATGTTGTGTGACAGAATGACATACAATAGTAAGTTGATCTCCATTTTCAGACACGGCATCAATAATGATAACATTGGACCCATTGCCAAAGCATCCTTTGAGGAGACTCCAGAAATGTTCTTGAAGGCGGCCAGACACGCAGAGCTAGATAATATGCGCGGTGTATCTGCAAATGTGATGGTAGGACAAGAAGGTCTCTTTGGTACAGGTGCATTCCAAGTATTGTTAGATCTTGAAGAGATGAGTAAGTTAGAGCGCGCTGCTGAATATGAGAGAAAAGATGAACAAGAAGTGATTGATCAAATGTTTGGACAAGTAGAGAGTGCAGACGATGCTTGTAGTTCTAATAAGTTGATGATCCAAAACAATGTTTCCAATATTAAGTCAAAGGATTCTGGACAAGACAACGACTACAATCCAGGATTCTAAGTTCTAGTTAGTGGATTGGGATTTTGGTAAAAATTTATATAACAAAAATATTAACTTATAAAAAATTTTTTATACAAGTTAATATTTTTAAATTTGAATATATATATGAATAACCATAACAAAACCAAAAAACTCAAAACAAAGTTCAATAAAACTATAAAAAAATGGTCAAATCCATTACAAGCACAAAAGATGGCATATAAATATTTAGGTAAAACAGCAAAATTATATCCTGCAAGAAATCCACAAAAAAAATATAGTATTTATGATCCAAAAAATCAAAAGTGGGTGAATTTTGGCCAAATAGGTTATGAAGATTATACAAAACATAAAGACAAAACAAGGCGTCATAATTATTTAACTCGTACAAAATATATGTTAGGTGATTGGAAATCAAATAAATATTCGGCAAACAATTTAAGCAGAAATATTTTGTGGTAATTCATCTTTAGACTTTTACAAACTATAATGGTAAATAAGTATTTAAAATAAATAATTTAAAATAAATAATATAACAAATAGTAATGCCATTATTATCAGATTTTTTAAATAAACATATTGATGCTGCTAAAATTTTTGACAATAAAGAGAATCTAAAAATAACCATCAATATTGATGTTTCCGATGAAGAAGGTTATTTTTGTTATTATTATTTTTCAAAGTTCTATCATAATAAAGAAGGATTAAAATGCAAACTTCAGATTTTTAAAGAAATAGAAGACAATATTTTTTTTGCAGAAGATTTTAAAAAAGGTCTTCAAATTATTTTTTGCAAATTACAGAGGGCCTATTATGGGTTAGCAAAATTAGCTTATCTTTGGAGATTTAAAAAGGCAACTTATAAGGTAACAGATGATCTTTCTTTGAATCCTATTGACATTTGTAAAAAGAATGTGTTTGTCCTTTTTCAAAACAATTCAAAATATTTGTTTGTTGCAAATGATCTTATTAATATTATTAACAAAAACCTTATGTATTCTCCTAATTTTTTTTGCGATCCTTTATGGATTAAGAATCCATATAATAATATTGATTTGACCTCTACTGATCTTTATAATATTTATTTTTTCTTAAAATTCAAAATATGCAATGTTCCGATTTTATTTGAACTTTTTTACAAAAACAATTTTTGTTTAGAATTATTTGTATATGATAATCAATGTGTAATCCGAAGTATCAAGATTGATGATTATGTAAAATTTTCTGATAGCCCAACTCTTTATAAGTCAATAATGGTAATGTTATCAGAACATAAAAACATTATGCATAAAATTAAAATAGACAAAGAGTTTCCACGCGATTTATTGATTAAAATAATGAGACCATATTTGCATTTATATATTACATCTAAATATTCTATTATTGGTACAGAGAAAAGATGTATTTCTGGAATGCTTTTAAAAAGGAAGTTGCACGATTTTGCGAAATTTAATCCATTATTTGGTAGAAAAAAAATAGTAACAAATAGGTTTTTTAATAGAAGGCTTTCAATAAATGTTAAATTTAATGATAGTCATATTAATTTTTATGAAAAACCTAATTCAAATCCAGAACAAGAATCATATTTGGAAGAAGATGCAGAATCAAACCTTGAACCAGAAAGAGAAACAGAATTTCAATATGAGGAAAGTGATGATGTTGTTGACTCAGAAGATGATGAAACAAACATTGTTGTTAATAATAATTCAAGACGTTTTATTTATGATTCTGATTCCGAAGTAGATTCTGTAACTGATTCAATAAGTTAATATATTTTATATAAATATTATGATTATTTTTACTATGATCATAATATTAGTTAATATAGGGAGTTATTAATTTTTTTCCACTATTTTTAATTTAGGCTTTGATTTTGCTCGTTTTGTCTCTTGTTTTTTCTCTTTTGGTTGACCTCTTGTTTTTTTTATAACCACTCTTGATACTTGTGGCACTTTTCGTTCTGTTTCTTTTATTAGAGATGGTAAATTAGGCTCCAAGTTTGCGAGCGGAGGTTCAGGATCACCTTGTATAACAAGTTTCGCCTTTTGTTTCTTTGCTGCCTTTGAATTTTGAGGAACAGCTTTTCTTTGAAATTGAGTTAAGTAATCCAGGACACCAATTCTATTTTCAAGTGACTTATTTAAATCAGTAAATCCTTCTCCTTCATTTAATTCTCCGAGAGAAAATGTTATATTTCCAGTTTCTTTATCATTAATAACCCTATAGGTTGGCACTTTTTCAGGAGCAAATGCAGGAACAACAATAAAAACAAACTTATCTTCGGGTTCACCATAACATAAAAATGATCTAACTTCTATTTGTTTAACATTGTTATATGTAATATTTTGTTTAATAGAAATGAAAATGGATGGAATTTTTGCAGCATTTAATAATAACCATAAATCAAAGTGTGTTAAAAAATAACTTTCTGATTTAAATAAATTACTGAATGTTAGAGTTCCTGCCTTTAATTGATCTCCAAGCGTTTTCTTACCTTCCTCAATGAGTACATTAATAATCGCATCTTTATGTACATCAATATACTTTTTATATTCATTCTCCAAATAACCGCGTATTTGAGCAATGCTGTATTCCTTACCTTTTGTTCTTTTAATAATATCAATCACCATATTAAATGTACAAACCTTCGAATCTGGATATTCATATTCACCAAATCCTTTTGGAAAAACCTTTCTCCAAAAAACACTAGAAATCATTGCATTGTTTTTGACTACACATTCTTGAGATTCTTCAGGATTTATCGCCTCGTCTAAATCTAACTGATGAGTATATGTTTGGGTTTTAATTGGTTGTACATTATCATAAGTATTATATTTTATAAATTGATTTGTCTCTATTGGAACAAGCCCGTCAAAATACTCTTGATTCAACATAGACTGAATAACAATAATCTCGTTTTCTCTCAAGTTATAGTTTAATGAACTGAAAGATGCAAAGCTCTGAGGTTTAAATAAGAATGATTTTATTCTATTGTATCTAATAATCTCATCGGCCATTTTTACGAAATATGTCTTTTTATTATCTGTTCCATTCAACAAATTTGTTTTAGGTAAAACAAGTTGGCAAGTGTTACCATCATTAATTAGTGCACATAATGGTTTATTTGCTTCACATTTATCTGGTTTTTGTATAATGCAAGTTGTGATTTCATTTATCATATTATAGTTATAATCTTCCGAAAATTTGATCTTATCTTTAACTAATTCTTGTAATAAAAGTGTAATCTGTCTTAGTTTATATTTGTAAAGATCGCCAATAGAATTTGCCAACTCTTCTATGTTCTCTCTTATACTCAAATTCTCGTATTCATTTAATAAAATACGTATGCTATTTCTGAAAACATTCAAGAAATTGGTTTCAAGCTTTAACTTAGTTATATATTCAACTCGCTTCTCATCTATTTTTGGAATAGGACCAGTTACAAGTGTCTCTTTATCAGCTATCAAGTAGTTATTGCTATTGAATATTTTTATGGAGTCGCTTACATTTACTAATGGTTCTGGTGGACTTAGCTCAACAAATTGATTGGTTTCAGTAAGAATCCCAACAATCATTACTTCATCTTCCACTACTTTGAAATCTGGCTTACAAGGTATTTTTCCACGACTATCTTGTAAAAGTGTCATCAAAAAGTCAATTGTATTATTATAATCATTAAAAATGCCAGGTTCATTTATGAATACATAGTCATATGTTGGATTAATAGATGATGGATAACAAGGCACAAATCCTGTTTTACCAGTCTTTCCATTTTTGGCAAATATTCCAATAACCTTGCTATTATAATTCACAACTTGTTGAATAATTTCGTATTTTGCCTTGTTCAAAGATTCTATTAAGAGAGAAAGATCTATTGGTCTTTTAAATTTATATTCTGCTTGACTCGGTATACTAGACAATGGCGCACACTTGCTTTGTAATATTGGTTTAATAAGTTTCTTGAAAACAGCTCTCATTGTTTTTGATAATTGTGGATCATATTCACTGAAAAAACGTTGCACAACAATATTTTGATCCTTGCCCAAATCTTTATACGAATAAATTGGCTCATAATAATTTACTCTTTTCCCCAATTTCTTCATTAATATGAGGGTCTTTTTCCTAGCATCATAAAACTCGTTTGAATAATGATTTGTTGGACAAATAATGGAAATATTATTTGTTGAATCATTGTCAGTTATTTCCAAAATCACCAAATTAATACCTGAAGTAAAAAGATTTGGATTTGGTCTACAAATAATATCCCATAAATATGTGTAATCTATTACAACCTTATCATCACTTAAAAACCCAATGAAATTCTCAAATGCATTTACAACCTGATTCAAATAATCCATATATCCTTCGCTATCACTATTTTTATATTTCTTATAGAGTTTGGATGATTTGTATTTCTCTATATTGATATCTTTGTACTCGGAACTCATAAAACTTTGTACCAAACTGCCATTTTGATATGTAATAAAATTGTCAATAGTCAGACCTTCTATAATCATTCTTTTTAGAGTTCCAATATTTGCAGATTTATCATACAATAATGCGTCAGTAATAGATGCCAAAAATGATTGGTTCTCATCATACAATACTCCGTGTCTTAGAAGACAAGGATGGCCTGGTTTAATATTCGTGTTTGTTTTACTAATTTGACAATCTGCATTGACTTCATGTAGAAATTTTTGGATTTGTATTGGTAAATAACCCCATCTACCTGGATCTAGTGGAAACTTCTCAGGACCTTGTATATATTGCTCTTCTTTTTCTGCGACTCTTTCAACAGGCATAGGAGGGGCAGCTTGTTCTGCTTCTGCTTCTGATCCTGATTCAGATTTTTTTTCTTCTTCTGCTTCTGCTTCTGCTTTTCCTTGTAAAGCCTTTGGTTCTTCGGAAGATGATGACTCTAATGCCTCAGGTTTAATACATTTTTTCCTCATTATTTTTTGAATCTCTGAATTTGCATCTTTATAACAACAAGGAATACATAAATTATCTGGATGTTTTTGACTTTTAGTGTCATTCACAAATCCAGGATAGTGTTGTGTGTATTTTTCCTTGCTACCGTGTTGACTTGGATTAAAAAACTCATACACATATGCTCCCTTAGGCACCTTCTTTTCGGTACGAGGAATGACTGTTCCACATTTACCAGCTGCTACATCCTCTGGAGATATTGGCATATTCGTCTTTAGACACCAATAACGTGGACAAATATAATAGTTTTGTTTTTCAGGAGTTGAACCATATTTAACTATATCATCTTCTTTCAAAAACCCTGGCATTTCTCTATCTATTTTCTGCTTTTCTTCTTCATTCAAAATCACAGGTTGAACACGATTGCTAGATAAACAAGTTCTTGAATATGAATTGAATTTTTCACTGTCTTCTGTTAAAAAAAGGACAGGATCACGCTCTACCATTTTTTTAAAGAAAGGGGTTGGATTTGCCAACTTCATACCATCTATATTCAATACTTCTTCCTTTTGTTGTTTCTTTTTTGGAACTACTTTGGTTTTCTTTATTATGATCTGTTCGGGTTCTGATTCTGGTTCTAAACTTGCAACAGGCATTGGTTCTGGTTCTAAGTTTACAATAGGCTCTTCTGGTATATTTTCAATAACTTCAACTTTTTCATCAACTGGTAAGTCAAGTCCTTGAATATCACTTGCATTAAGTTCAATTTCTGATCCAGAACTACCAATACCACTTTCTTCTTGTTTCAGACTTGAACTTGATGTTGACTTTGAACTTGAATCTGAAGAATCTTTACTCGCAAGTAAATCAAGTCCTTTAATTTCACCAGATTGAATGGAGCCAATACTACCAAAACTGGATAAAGACTTTTCAGAAGAAAAATTGCTTGAACTATTTCCGCCTAATTTTTCCGCATTAGATTCTGCTGAATCTGACTCGTCTTCGTCTTCACCTTCATCTTCTTCATATAATAAATCCATTGCTGTTCTCATTTTATCCTTATCATCAGCAAATGCTTCGGTGTATTCATCAGCATCCATATATTCCACATCTTCTCCTTCTATTATAGGCATTTCTTGCTGTCCAATTGACTCTTCAGAAGCAGAAATAATATCTTCTAAAACAACTTCTTTCTTCTCTCCTTTTGAACAAATGGCCTTTATTGTTTTTATAGGAATATTAGTACTTTCAGGATCTTGTGTTAGTCTAATAAGTGAATCAATAAAAATAGGAATACTATCTAAATAAAAAAGATCATTAATATTTTCAACATCCACCCTCAAATTACTTGTTCCGTGAATGACTTTCATATTTACTTTGAATCCAGGATTTATCTTGATTTCAATATCTCTACCTCTTATTCCGCGTTCCACTTGAAGTTCACTTGCTAAATTTGCATACAACTGTCTCGCCTCAGAAACACTCATTTGATAATTACTCATCAATCCTTCAATAATATCTTGTTCAGGAACCTTTTGCTTCTGTTTCTCAATCACATATGCTTCTTGACTTGTACTCTTATTAAAATTTGATACACGTTTATATCTCATTTCAATTCCTTTTTTGTAATCAGAAGACTCCACAATAAATGCACTAGAAATGCATCCAATGAAAGGCTTTATTTTCATTACTTCATCTATTTCAATCACATTCTGGAAGTTGAGTGAATTGATAATTGTTGAAGAATTGTTTAGACCTCTAAATATTTCAATTGAATATCCACTTTGTTGTAAATAATCACTTATTTCTTCTATAATTGGATTCACCGCTTTTATAAATAAATCGTCTATTTCTCCAATACTCATTAAAGTATCAAATTCACAAGAAATATTAATATTACCATTTTCTTCAAATTCACAAACAATAGGAATTATTTTGATTCCATTTGAATATTGAATATAAACAGACACACTTTTATTCCTTCCAATAGTTTGCATCAACTTAAAAATAGTCGCCTTAGAGAGAAACGGAATTTTACGACCATCCTTTGAAATCTTATCCACATAAAGTCTGTATATATTCTCTCTACGAGTAGCCGGATTAAACTTAATGAGTGGATTATTTTGAGTGGCGTGTATTAGTTTGAATATAATGTCCAATGGAATTTTCACAGAATAGCTAGGCAATATTGTCAGTTTTATAGAGGTTATCCCGTGGCTTTTATAATTCAGATCGCTTTTTCTCTCTTTATACATATCATAAAACAGTTTCACACTATTGAAAGACTCTATTGTTTGTTTATTAAGTAATTTATTCGCCTCATCAACCAAAAGTTGGTCTTTGTCGTTTAATTCAGAGAGAGAATGAATTTCGTGTTTTTTCAATAAAAAAGGATAGTATAATTTGATTGTTGTCAATTCATCTAATCCCTTTTCTTCAGCATTTTGTAAGACATCTTTTGCTAAACAAAGATATATATTGTTTCCAATAAATTCGCCATTGCTTAGCAAAACGTGACTGTTTAGAGTTGTAAGAGACTTCCTTGATGCTCGTTCTATAAACGAATCATATTCTAAGACTTCAAATGGGTTTGAAACAAAAGGATACTCATTTTCAACTATGAAAAATTTTTGGCCTAACACCTTCGCCACCCAAAATTGCTTCCCGGAAATATTCAATGATAAAATATCATCAAAATTATAAGTAGCCTTATCAATATAATTTACTGCGTTACCATCTTCTCCTCTGACAATATTTGTTAAGAATTGATTCAATCTCGTCTTTGTTAAAACCATTTTGTTATTTTGTGTAAGTGATTTATAGATATTTACTGGATTAAGTGTTTCTTTTTTCATACAAAACATATAAATCTCTTCTGGTGAAAATGTTTTCCCAAATTCATTTACAATTTTGAGTTTTATAACCCCAATACTATCATCGCTAAAAATTTGCTGACTTGAAAAAACCACTTTAATATCTGGATCTTCGCGAAGGGTTGTTAACTCCTCTTCATTAAAAATTAATGCATCTGTTAGCTGATCCTTGAATTCTGATAACGATAAATCTTTCTTAACTTCTTCAAAAATAGAAGTTATCTCTTGATTATCTCCGTAAAATACATATATGGTGTCTATCTTATTATTTTCAACAAGATGATTTACTTTATAAATAGGGATTGGAATAGATATTGACATATATAGTATAATCCTATTTTTATTTTACAAAATATCAAACCCAAGGTTTATGATTCATACTTTAGTGACCCTTGAAGTAAGAAGCTGTCCTGCACCAAGGGCAACATTTTTTATAAACCTGTTTATAACAGTCTATGCATACTTCGTGTCCGCAATGTAAGTCAATATTGAGCTTGTTTTCGTAACAAATTTGACACTCCTGAACATTATGAAGTCTTTCAAACAGACGTACCTTATTATTGTAAACCGAAATATCCTTCTTTCTCTTGAGCTTGTTGACAACTGAAATTACCTTTTCAGTGGGTTGTTCAACAGACTCAAGAATTTCCTGAAGATCAAAATGATTGAACCCACTATATTTTTTTGAATAGTGTACATCATCATCATCTTCATCTTCATCATCATTAGAACATTCAATGCCTTTTAAATAGCACTCTAGCATTGACTGCTTGTTTTTTTCAACCTTCAAATAGTGTTTCGCCATTTGGAAAAGCGCATCACTATCGTTCAGATCAGCCGCGACATTGTAATATTTAAACATATTTTGATAATCCTTGTTTTCTTCATAGAAGTTGCCGAAGTTATACAAGATTCGCCTGTTTTCTGGGTCATTTTCCAAAGCCTGTAAATAGAACTCTTCTGCTTTCAAAGGATCTCGTTCACTTATTTCATAATAAATTGCTAGGGCCTCCATTGCATCCGCAGACTGTGGATTGAGTTCCAATGCCTGTTTCAGTACATCTTCACGCAATTCACTATCACCTTCTTTCTCATATTCTGATGATAAATTTACAAACATATCGCTTAGTGCATTAAGCCCTAGGAATTCATCGCGTTCTGTTGCTACTATCGTTGCCATTGTCTGTCTATATCTTTTATATTATATATTGTACTGATTATATATAATTTAAAAAAGATTTCAATTTTTCTAAGCTTATCCACCTTGGATTCTAAGGTTAGTAATTGAACTTACATATCATAATAAGGATTATCTGTAATTGTCATTCCACAATAGGATTCAGGTTTCTTCTTATAATCTACTGGCTCATAAATCCCAGCTGCCTTAGCATTTTCCAGTAAATATTTGAAATTCTGCCAAAACTCTTGTTTATGTCCAATAGATGTAGTCGTAATATGTGACAGTTCGTGAATTGCAACGAATGTCAATGTGTTCAGATCTATCAATGTATTTGTACTATTCTTGGTCTTATTCAAACAAAAGGCAATCTTCTCTCCTTTGTTCTCACTATAAGCTGTAAGTTCGCTTGTTGGTAGCGTTTCGCTTATCTTTTTTGGATTGAATCCTGCAACTAGTCTTTGAACCCTTGGATCGTCTCCGTGATTCTCTTGCATATATTTGACCATGTCCTTCATTTTTTGTGTGACCTTGGCTAATAAGTCCGCGGCCTCCTTAGTATCTACACGTTCTCTCACGCAATAACGGTTTCCATCTACTCCTGAAATAACACATTTAAGGTTCCATAATTCGGATTCTGAATAGATTTTCAAACAAACTAAAATTACAAAGCCTATTAAAATATATGTGAAAAGACCTGTTTTCATATATTATTTGTTTATTTTATATTTTAATAAAAGTCTTATTGTTTCTTTTTTGAATTCTTGTTTTTTTTTCCTAGTTGTTCTTTTCGTTTTTCTTTTATTAATTTGATGCTTTTTGCGTCTCAGTGTTTTTCGTTTACGTGTAATATTTTTACCACCAGTTGTTTTTGTTAAGGACTCTACTATAAATTGCGTTGTTTGATCTGGGGTTTTTCCTGTTAACCCAAGTGTTTTATATAATTGGTCTAATGGTATTTTTCTATCTTCTTCTGAAAGTGTGACTGCAATAGGCGTGATATTGTCTTGCTTAAATAATTCAAAAATGTAATGGTGTGTGCCTGAACCTGGCGGAGGATGCGGACCATAATAGGGTAACAATTGGTTACCTGAACTGATGTCAGCTCCTCTTATATTGGTTACAGTCCAATGCACATAATTATTGGCACTTGTTATTGCATTTGGGTCATACATTATTAATGTATATAACGAGTTTGGATCTGTTGGGATGTATGATACATTGGGTTCAAATTTTGTGGCTTCTTGTGTCATTGTTTCATCTTTTTTGATTAGGGATTTGTTCTGGTTATAACTTATT
>Ga0114959_10002391_pt1 | contig 15503 bp, 13 predicted proteins | sample C_130625_EF_Meta_FD_87317 | JGI IMG/M metagenome (GOLD analysis project Ga0114959, IMG submission 87317) | Freshwater microbial communities from Lake Croche, Canada to study carbon cycling - C_130625_EF_MetaG | ecosystem: Environmental > Aquatic > Freshwater > Lake | place: Lake Croche, Canada...
AATTCGTAAGGCTTTGATGGATGCCGATGTTAACTATAAAGTTGCCAAAGAAATTACTGACCGCATTAAGGATGAGGCAATGGGACAAAGAATCCTCATTGCGGTTGACCCAGGGCAGATGTTGGTAAAAATTGTTCACCAAGAACTCGTTAAATTAATGGGTTCGTCGGTGCAAACAATAAATTTGAAGCCCGACCCAGCCATTATTTTGATTGCGGGTTTGCAAGGTTCTGGAAAGACAACGTTCTCGGGAAAATTGGCTCAATACCTCAAAAAAGGAGGACGAAATGTACTCTTGGTAGCCTGTGATATTTACCGTCCAGCGGCAATTGACCAGCTAAAAGTGCTCGGAGAACAAGTGGGGGTGGATGTTTACGCTGAACCAGAAAATAAAAATGCCGTTGAAATTGCCCAAAATGCTTTAGCTTACGGGCGTAAAATGGGTAAGCGTGTCATCATTGTTGACACTGCGGGTCGCTTGGCAGTTGATGAAATGATGATGAATGAAATTGCGGCGGTAAAAGACGCAATCAAACCATCTGAGATTCTTTTTGTGGTGGATTCAATGACGGGACAAGATGCAGTAAATACCGCAAAAACCTTCAACGAACGCTTGAATTTTGATGGGGTTGTGCTAACAAAATTAGACGGTGATGCTCGTGGTGGCGCCGCTTTATCAATTCGTCATATTGTTGATAAACCGATTAAGTTTATCTCGACGGGTGAGAAAATGGATGCGCTCGACCAATTCTATCCCGACCGTATGGCCAGCCGTATTTTGGGCATGGGTGACGTGTTGAGTTTGGTAGAAAGAGCGCAAATGGCGTTTGATGATGAAGAATCGGAGCGTATTAACAAGAAAATTCGTCAAAATCAATTTACGTTTGAAGAGTTTTATTCGCAATTGCAACAAATCAAGAAAATGGGCCCTTTGAAAGATTTGATGGGAATGGTGCCAGGAATGTCGCAAGCGGTGAAAGATGTGGATGTGCCAGATGATGCTTTCAAAAACATCGAAGCCATCATTCAATCAATGACCGTTAAGGAACGCCAAAAACCAGAAATCTTGGATATGTCTCGCAAAAAACGGATTGCCGATGGTTCAGGAACAACCGTTACAGAGTTGAATAATCTGCTGAAACAATTTGAAGGCATGAAAAAAATGATGAAGATGATGAATAATGTGCAAGATGGCAAAATGAAAATGCCAAATATGAAGAATATGATGAAGCGGTAATTATGGGTTAAATTTCCCACATAATTTCAAGTAAAATGAAAGCAAAATATGTAAACCCCTTTACGGATTTTGGATTTAAAAAAATCTTTGGTGAAGAAGCCAGTAAACCCATGCTGATAGACTTCTTGAGTAATCTATTGCCTGAAAGTAATATCGTAGATTTGACTTTTAAGGATAAAGACCAAAATGGAAACACAGAAGACGATAGAAAAGCTGTTTATAATATTTACTGCGAAAATATTTTTGGAGAAAAAATAATTGTAGAATTACAGAAAGTAAAACAGAATTATTTTAAAGATAGAACCGTTTATTACGCCACTTTCCCAATCCAAGACCAAGCTGAAAAAGGAAACTGGAATTATAAACTAAATTTTGTGTATTGTATTGGTATTCTGGACTTTAAGTTCGAAGAAAAAGTAAAGTCAGGTGAAGGTGAAGTTATCCATACTGTTCAGTTAAAAGACCAAAGTAACCAAATATTTTATGAAAAATTAAAGTTTGTTTATTTAGAAATGCCGCATTTTATAAAAGAGCAACACGAACTTAAATCACGTTTAGATAAATGGTTATATTTCATCAAACATTTAGAAGATTTTCAAAATATTCCAGAAATGTTCAATGATTCAATATTCATACAAGCCTTTGAAAAAGCTGAAATTGCCAAATATAATGCTGATGAAATGTATGATTATCAACAAAGTCTAAAAGTTTTCAGAGATAATAAAAATACTTTTGACTATGCCAAAGAGAAAGCTTTTGATGAAGGTTTAACGGAGGGGATAATTAAAGTAGCAAAAGCTCTAAAACAAAATGGAGTACCAATGGATATAATTATAAAAACAACAGGACTTTCTGAAAGCGAAATAAATGAGTTATAGAATCAACCACAAACAAAAATTATCGAAAACTAAAAACAATAAAAATACATAAATATTAGCGTTGCTAAACAGTTTCTTTGGCTTGAAAACGGCAAATTTTTAATTCCATAAAGAAACAGTTAAGGCGGATGCTCCCAAAAGGGCGTGTCCTCTTACTTTAATATTCTATCCTCTGAGGTGCTTGGTCGTACCTTTCTGAAATAAAGCTTAATAGCAGAGGTTCACGCCCTATCTTTTTGCCCTTTTTCTACCCTCAGAACCTCGGGGTTTTCCATCTGAAAACAAACCCGAAATGCCCACTCTCTCTTTCAAAGAAATACTGATTGATTTACTCAAAATCGATGCTCGTTTAGTTGATGAACAAGGTAATTTGCGTGAAAATCTTCTGCATGAATACGCCAACGAATTAGATCCGTAATTGATTAAATTATTATTGAATGACCCACAAACCCGTGAAAGATTCTTCCTAAAAATCAAGGATGTTTATGTTTTTAAGCAAAATGATTTTAGGTTTTTCTTAGACGAAAATAAATTAGACAACTCTTATACGCAATTTGAAAACAAAATAGGGCTAAGTTTCAAAAGCCGTTTATTGCGTGAAACTTCGGATGTGGTGTTGAATTTCTCGTATAAAGATTGCATTTTGGAAGGCGGACAAAGTACCGAAGAAGGAAGCGATGTGTATTTTGAATTTGATGTAAAAGAAGGCGATTACGTGGAGAAAAAAGCCAAACGTAAAGAAGTGTTTTTTAACCAAATACTCGCCCGTGATGAAATAGACCGACCTTTAGAACCCAAAGCCTTTGCCAACATCAAACATTTTATGAAAGATGGCGAAGAAAAATTGAAGGGTTTTACACGTGATGAAAACGGAACAATTAAGGATAATCTCATCATAAAAGGTAATAATTTACTCGCCTTACACTGTCTGAAACAAGAATTTAGAGGGAAAGTAAAGTTGATTTATATTGACCCTCCGTATAATACTGGGAAAGATGGTTTTACTTATAAGGATAACTTTAACCATTCTACTTGGCTGACTTTTATGAAAAATCGCTTGGAAATTGCCAGAGAATTGATAACTGATGATGGAAGTATTTGGGTTAGTTTAGATGATAAAGAAGTTCACTATTGTAAAATACTAATGGACCAAATATTTGGGAGAGATAATTTTATCAGTACCGTTATTTGGAACAGTAAATATACAATTTCCAATGTTGCAAAACTTGGTAGAAAGTTTCGGTATTTTGTTTCTCAGTGGGTTCAAAACCAGCATAAAATTGCAGCTTGACAGGGGTAAATCCACTAATTGAATTAGTTACGTCATAGGATTTGTACAAATATTTGAATTCTAAATTAGCCACTATGTTATTAAATCTGAAGGAAATATATGCGGTATTTTTGTGAAAATAGCCCTTTTATGAAAGGTCATTATCTAATTTTCCTCCAATTACCCTATTGATAAATTGTTGAAGGTTGATTTGTTAAAATGAGATAAAATTTAAAGGTAATGATTTGATTATTAGAACATTAAATATTTCTCCGTGTAATTCATAATTGATAACTCATCATTACACATCACTTTTTCTGATAAATTCTTGGCTAAATTGACAAGATATATTTCAGAGTTTTTGCATCTTTGTGGTCAGCGTGTCAAAATAACGATCATGAAGTTTAGATAAGTTTCAGAATGGCATCCAAGAACTATTTATATATTCAATAAGTTATTTAAGTAGCTTTGAGTTTTCAGACCTGAGATATGCGTAAATAAACAAAGCAGTTGTTATAAATCTTAAAGTTTATGAACTAAAGCTCGCAGCTAAATAATCACGTAAAAATAAATCTAATTTAAAATATGTTTCCAAAAGAATTAAGTTCGGAAGAATTCAGAAAATACGCCGTTCACGATAGAGGTTTGAACGGTTTGACGGTTGATCAATACATGAATCAAATGGGTGGTACAAGCCGTCCATTTATTGAGGATATGACTCAATACATCATCGAAGAGCGTCCTATGCGTTTTGCTCAAATCGATGTATTCTCTCGTTTGATCATGGATAGAATTATCTTCATGGGCGTTCCTGTGGATGATTATATGGCAAATATCATCGTGGCTCAGTTATTATTCATGGAATCGACGGATGCCAAAAAAGATATCATGATGTACATAAATTCACCAGGTGGTTCGGTTTATGCCGGTCTTGGAATTTATGACACGATGCACTTTATTCGTCCAGATGTTTGTACGATTTGTACCTCTCTGGCCGCTTCAATGGGTGCGGTGTTATTAGCAGGTGGTGCGGCAGGCAAGCGTTCGGCCTTAGAACACGCCAGAATTATGATTCACCAACCATCTGGTGGAGCGCAAGGACAATCTCGTGATATTGAGATTACAGCCCGTGAAATCGTAAAAATTCGTCAAGAATTATACGAAATATTAGCCAAACATTCTGGAAAAACTTTCGAGGAAATCGAAGCAAATTCAGATCGTGACTATTGGATGCGTGCTTCAGAAGCCAAAGAATACGGTTTGATTGATGAGGTTTTGAAAAGAGGGTAAAACGAAATAACAAAATGGATATTCATGTTTCAGTTTCTCCGAAGCGTTTGAAAGTTTTACAAAGACTCGTAAAGCTTTCGGGAGATGCAACTTTAATTAAAGTCTCATCAATAAAAGAACCAACCGCCGATGATTATAGAAAGGCGGCTGTTTTGAATGGTGGAAGAATTTTAGCTAAATCAATGCGTAATTTATGAGAGGCAAAGTAACCCAATGGGAAGTTGTGGAAGTAAATTTTTTGATGCCAGAAGGAAATTTCAAACCACATCCTTGTTTGGTAATGTCGAATGATGATTTATTTGAAGATGAAGAATTCTTCTATGGATTATTGATGACTACTAAAAATTATTTTCCAAAGTACACCCTTGAAATAACTCCCGAAATGCTGACTAAATCAACGGATAAGGAAAGTTACTTTGCTACGCATATTTTGAGTATTTTTAACATGGATGCAGTTATATCAAAAAGAAATACTTTCTTAAAGTCTGAATATCATGATTTGATTCGTACTAAAGTAATCCAATCTATTTTTTAAAATTATGGCTGATTATATCTTAAGAGTTGAAAATAATGAGAAGGCAAGCCTGATAAAGGATTTGCTAAAAGATATTGGTTTCGTAGAAAAAGTGCCGAATCAGTTCATTGAGAAAAAAGAAAAGAAGAAAGAACTTTCAAAACCATCTTGACTTGATATTTCTAAATAAAAAATGCTTGCTTCTTTCCACAAAGAGGTAAGCATTTTTCGTTTAGAATTAACTAATTTTGTATTCTTTAAAATTGACGAAAAAGCTAATAGCCAATCGCTAAAAGCTACGAAGATATGAAACAACAGCAACCTTATTGCGTCCTTTGTGGTCGATCTCAGAAAGAAGTTCCCTTATTGATGGAAGGCATTGACGGACATATTTGTAGCGATTGCGTATCGCAAGCCTATCAAGTTGTCCAAACGGAACTTCATTCTGAAAAAAATAAAAATAAAAAAGCCCCCAAATTTCAGGTAATTAAGCCAATTGAAATGAAGGCGTATATCGACCAATACGTTATTGGGCAGGACGAAGCCAAGCGTCATTTGTGCGTTGCGGTTTATAACCACTATAAAAGATTAATGCAACCCAAATCCAAAGACGATGATATTCAGATTGAAAAATCGAATATTATTATGGTCGGTGAAACGGGTACGGGTAAAACATACATGGCAAGAACCATCGCCAAGATGTTGCAAGTGCCATTTTGTATTGCCGATGCAACGGTGGTTACGGAAGCTGGTTATGTAGGTGAAGACGTAGAAAGTATCTTAACCCGTTTGCTCCAAGCGGCGGATTATGACGTAGCGAAAGCGGAAATGGGAATCGTTTTTATTGATGAAATTGATAAAATTGCTCGTAAATCTGATAATCCATCCATTACCCGTGATGTATCGGGCGAGGGAGTGCAGCAGGCACTTTTGAAATTGTTGGAAGGTTCGGTCGTGAATTGTCCACCACAAGGCGGGCGTAAGCACCCTGACCAGAAGATGATTCCGATCAATACTGAAAATATCCTCTTTATTTGCGGAGGAGCATTCAATGGAATTCAGCGTCATATCTCAAAACGCCTTAATACTCAACCCATTGGATTTAGTTCAGATGATAGTTTCTTCGAAGAGTTCGATGACAATCACTTGATGCGTTACGTTACTTCTCAAGATTTAAAATCTTTCGGTCTGATCCCAGAATTATTGGGACGTTTGCCAGTAGTAACGTATTTGAATCCTTTGACGAAAGATACGCTTCTCACGATTTTGACCGACCCTAAAAATGCTTTAACGAAGCAATATCATAAACTTTTTAAAATGGAAGGGATTGATTTAGCCTTTGAAAAAGCAGCTTTAGAATATATCGTAGATCAAGCGATGGAATATAAACTGGGTGCCAGAGGTTTGCGTTCAATATGTGAATCAATCATTACGGATGCTATGTTTGAGTTGCCATCACAAACAGAAATAAAACATCTCAACATAACCCTTCCTTACGCCCGTGAGAAGTTCGAACGGACCGTTTTTCACAAGATGAAAAAGGCAGCCTAGTTCAGCTAAAAGATTGTAGATAAAATAAAAAATGCCTACAAATTTGATTTGCAGGCATTTTTTTTTGTGAGATAAATAATTAGAACAGAATTACAAGATTGAAAAGATTAAAATAATTTTGCGTTTCGCTATTAGTCAAATTGATTCTACAATCGTGCTAGGTTAATTTTAAACAAACAATTTTCACCCAGAAACGTCGTTGCAAACATAAACAATATCAATTCATGCAAAAATCAAAACAGTTATTCATCATCATTTCTTTGGTAATCCTTTCTCAATCTTGCTCAAGACAAAAAGGATATTTTCAACAAAATATCGCTCAGCGTTATCATCAGGCAGAAACAAATAAGGTAACCAGAGCGTCCATCGCCTCTGAAAATCCACCATCTGAACCAGCAACATTTGAGATCACAAATTTAAAACCCGAAGAGCCTATCTTGACAACCTCAACGATTGAAAGTTTTACTACTACCAATAAAATTGTGGAGGCGCTGAAATACAAATCAAAAATTGTCAAATTAGCGAAGGTTTTGGCAGAAAATAAAATTGTTTCAGAACCAAAGAAACTAAATTTTATTCAAAAAGTGATACTCAAAAAAATGCAGAAAAAAGTAGTTAATGCTTCAAAACCGGTTGATTTTCAAAATTGGCATCCATTTTTGAAAATCGGAGTCATTTTATTGGGGATTGGTATTGTTTTAGCGATATTTGGCTTAGGCGTAATTGGTGGAATTTCTGCCTTCATTGGCTTACTCTTCACAATTTTAGGACTTCTGAGTACAGTTTAGCCATTAATTTCGAGAAAATAGTCTGTTATATTTTACCCTAAAATTCATGGCTAATCATGACCATTCCTAACATTTGAACTGATCGGTACGATGATATTATTCAATTTCGCAAAGTCAACGGGATAAAGAAGAAGCCTCGTCGGTATTCAGATAAATTAATACACTACGGGCAATGTTAAATGCGGTCCGTTTTTTAATAACCTAATCCTATTCCCGAAATGTTCTTCTTCGATAAAATAAAATACATAATCAAAAAAATAGCTAGTGACAAGTCATCTTTGGAGAAACTGCCTATGGCGCTTGAGGTTTTGGGTGATGAGCAAACGGTTGAGCTTATCAATATTCCAACCGAAACTAAAGTTACCCGCAGCAACGAACCTGACTGGCTCAGTAACGAAGATATTTTGCGAGATGAAGGCGTAATTTTTGGCTTGTCAGGCTCAAATCCTAATGAAAAAGTGTCGATTATTCGTCATTATTTTGCGCAGCAAACCGCCGAAACAGACCGAGTTATTGCGCAAAAGGAAGAGAAAATCGGGGAACTGAATTATTGGGTAAACGAAAAAGAAAGTTTAGTTAAAGAATTAGAATTAAAAATACACGACCTTAAAAATCAGGAATTTACCGAACAGCATCATTTGCCCAGAACCGTGGTGGGCTTATTATTGGCTTGTGGCATTGCGGTCGGAAATTATTTTCTGATTGAAGAATCGCTGCGTGGGCAATTTCAAGAAAGTAGCTTGATTGCATTTGGTGTATTTTTGGCGGGAATGTTTAATTTATTTGGTAGAATTTCTTTTCTGCATGATGATGATAAAACTAGCTCTTGGCGAAGCATTTTGGAAGAAATCGGAATGCCAATGGCTTCAGCATTCTTTGTTTTTGCCCAAATTTATGCTAGCCAATCCGCCCTGAAATCTTGGGCATTATTTGCCTTTATTTTCTTTTTATTCATGTTTTCGGGGAAATTATTATTAGGAAATCTAACCGTTTTGAAAGCAGATTTAAGCATTTTTCAGAAAAGAAATCAATTGCACAAAGATAAAATCAAGAAAGTGGCAGATTGGGAAAATGAGATTTCAACATACAAAACTGAAATCGAAAATCACCGCCAAGATAAACAAAATGTGTTACCTGAATTAACCAAACTCAGTACCCAAAACTCGAAAATAAAAGCCCAAAGAGATATGCTCATCAAGGTTTTTGAAAGTGAATATCATTTGGCAAGCCAATATCGTAATCGCTTGACTGGCAGGCAGCTGAAGGGGATTTTAGGTGGGGAGGAATTGTAAGAGACATTAAAATAGTGAATCATGAACAACGAAAACAATAACCCTTCACATACAGAAAACTACGATTTTCAACATGGCTATCATAGCGGTTTAGAATCCGTAGAAAAAAATACTTACGAAGGATATTTGTCTTCGCAGGTTAATTTTGAATACCTTTCAAGGCAATTAATCGAAAAGAAACAAGAACTTTCTGATTTAGAAAAAGTTATTGATCACGTTAAAACTCGATTCAAAGAGGCTTACGATGGTTTGCAAGACCGACTTTTGAAAGTTAATTTGGCCAGTAAAAATAAAGACAGAATTGAAAGCCAAGTAACTGAAAATGAAAACTTTATTCAACAATTTACAGCCAAAAGAATTTCGGTTGGACACAAGTATTCACTCTTTGCAGGGTTTATTTATCTGCTGGCAGGTGTCTCTTTTGTGGCCGGAGATTTAATTATTTCTCACGAAATTGTAGCCTACGCCCTAAACATCCGCAATAATTTTGAAGCATGGGCTTTTGCGGTCGGTTTAGCGATGGTTTCGGTTTTGCTAAAACCAGCTTATGAAAGATTGATTGAAAATCCGTATGCTGAAAATCATTCGCCCCGTTCGCAGCGTGTATATGCGTGGTTCAAGGGGATAACGGTGGTATTTTCGGTGGCAACATTGTTCATTTTAGGATGGTTTAGGTACGAAGCCTACAAAACCGACAAAATGAAAGAATCGGTAAATAAATCTATCAAACAGCTTCAAAATCAGATAGTTGACCCACTCAATCCATCGGCAGGTTTATCACCCGAAGTTACCGCACAGATTGAATCGAAAATGAAAGTTTTTGATGCTTTGAACGAAAAATTAGTCAACAGTCCTTGGGCATTGGCATCGTTTGTTTTGTCGGGAATTTTGTTTGCTTTGGCAGGGGCTATTTGTTTAGGAATTGCCTTTCCAGTCTTACAATGCTACTGGCAAAGATGGTTGCAAATTGACCCTAAACTCAAGCGTTTGTGGAAAGAACAAAAACAGTTAATGGCTAATTTACAGGCAATTGAAAAAGAGATGGCAGCACAAATTATTCAGAAAAATATTTTAGAAAATGACCAGAAATTATTGCCAACCTTAACATCGTTACAAACCCAAAAAGAGACACTTATTGAAGAAATAAAGCAGGTGGAGGAGCGAACACAATTAGCTGAAACTGATGCTAGAATTTATGCGTTTAATGATGGATTTGGAAAAGGCTCGATGGTTCGGGAGGTTATTAATGAGGACGAAATAAATCAATTTGTAAGAGATAATTATTTTGATACCAGTAGTTTGGCGCATAAAGCTAAAGGTGCTGTGAGCGATAAAGCAATATTTTCAAAACGCTCCAATCTACGTCCGCATCAGCAATTGAGAAAATTGATTTCTGAAGATTTTTCGGAGGAATAATATTTCAATTTTTAACTTACCTAACACCAAAGGGTCTTCCTTTAAATGAAAGGTTTCAGTTTGTGAAGTCAATTTTTCAAAAATCACCATGAATATACAATTTGCCAAAACAGCCTCAGAAATACAAAAATGTTGGCACGTTTTTAGCCTCTTACGACCGCATTTACAAGAAGAAACATTTGTTGAAAAGATAACAGAAATGCTTTCTGAAGGCTATCAAATGGCTTTTATAGAAGAAGATGAAGTACCGGTTTCGGCCATTGGTTTTCGGTATTTGCAAATGCTTTCTAATGGCAAGCAAATTTATATCGACGACCTCACCACTTCCGATAAAGTGAGGGGAAAAGGATACGCAAGTGCTTTGTTGGATTTTGTGGTAAATATAGCTATTGCAAAAGGTTGCGACTGTATTTCGCTCGATTCTGGTCCATCTAGACATACGGCACATCGTTTATATTTGAACAAAGGGTTTCAGATTAAAAGCCTGCATTTTGTGAAAGATCTGTAGAGGATAAAATAAGCAATACTATCCATGGCACGACTCAAAGTCATGCCATGAATACATACAATTAATCATCAATAAGCTTTAGCAAAAATCACCCGCTTCTCAGAAGGCTCGCCCGTCAAAATACAGGTTCCTTCCTCTTCCACCGAATCTAAAGGTATGCAACGAATGGTTGCCTTGGTTAATTCCTTAATTTTTTCTTCGGTAGCGGGTGTGCCATCCCAATGCGCTGAGATGAATCCTAATTCTTCGCTTTCAATTATTTTTAAAAATTCTTCCCAAGTATCTGCTTTGAAAGTGTGCGTTGTTCGGAAATTTAAAGCTCTTTGGTAGATATTCGTTTGGATATCTTCCAATAAATTCTTTATTGTATCTACCACCGAATCCATTGAATAAGTCGCTTTTTCTTTGGTATCACGTCTGGCAATTTCAACCGTTCCATTCCCTAAATCTCTCGCTCCAATGGCCAAACGTAGTGGTACACCCTTCAGTTCGTATTGAGCAAATTTAAAACCTGGTGACTGCTTATCCGAAACATCAAATTTTACAGAAATACCGCTCATTTTCAATTCCTTTACGAGGGGATTAATAAGCTCAGAAATTTGCGCTAATTGTTCTTCTCCTTTGAAAATTGGTATAATTACAACTTGAATTGGCGCCAATTTTGGCGGTAAAACCAAGCCTTCATCATCCGAATGAGCCATAATTAAAGCGCCCATCAATCGGGTTGAAACGCCCCACGATGTTCCCCAAACGTAATCTAGTTTGTTTTCTTTATTTAGAAATTTTACATCAAACGCTTTGGCAAAATTTTGACCCAAAAAGTGCGAAGTTCCTGCCTGTAATGCCCTTCCGTCTTGCATCATTGCCTCGATACAATAAGTTTCTTCTGCTCCTGCAAAGCGTTCATTGGCACTTTTTATGCCCCGAACCACGGGAACTGCCATAAATTCTTCGGCGAACGTGGCGTAAACTTCCAGCATTTTTTCCGTTTCTTCTACGGCCTCTTCTTTGGTAGCGTGTGCGGTGTGGCCTTCTTGCCAAAGGAATTCAGTCGTTCGCAAAAATAAGCGTGTCCGCATTTCCCACCGCACCACATTTGCCCATTGATTTATTAACAAAGGTAAATCACGGTATGACTGAATCCAGTTTTTGTAGGTGCTCCAAATAATGGCTTCCGAAGTTGGGCGAACAATCAGTTCTTCTTCCAATTTAGCTTCTGAATCAACGATTAGTTTTCCCGGTTTATCAGGGTCATTTTTAAGGCGATAATGCGTTACGATGGCACATTCTTTGGCGAATCCTTCGGCATTTTTTTCTTCAGCTTCAAATAAACTTTTCGGAACGAAGAGCGGGAAATAGGCGTTTTCATGCCCCGTTTCCTTAAACATATCGTCTAAAGCACGTTGCATTTTTTCCCAAATGGCATAGCCATAAGGTTTGATAACCATGCAACCACGCACGGCAGAATTCTCGGCTAAATCAGCCCTTTTGACGAGTTCGTTGTACCACTCTGAATAGTTTTCGCTACGTTTTGGTAGGCTTTTGCTCATTTGATTGGTTTTTAATAAGGATTAGAATTTGGTAATATTTAGGTTCAAAACAAAGCTAATAACACCTTACAGTAATAAAAATTCATTGATAAGATAGGGGCTAAACAAGCCGTTAGTTGTCACTTTTACACAGTTCTAAAAAGGTTAAAAATTTAATATTTTTACCCAATATAATTATCACTTCTACACCTAAATTTTTAGATAAATACTTGATTTATAGATTATTAAAACAATATTAAATATTGATCTGCTGTATCCAAATTTTGATTATGAACATTCCAAGTAAATATTTTGTTAATGAGTTGTTAAATCTGTTGCAAAGATAAGTTTTTGTAGTAAGTTTGATACAAAAATATGAAGATAGTAATTTGAAAACTTTAAAAACATCTATTTCTAAATTACCTTTTCTGTTCTTTTATTTGTAGTTATATTTAAAAAACATACAATCATGAAAATTCAACAAACCTTAAACTTCTTCTCAATAGCAGCGTTGATAAGTCTTGCGTTGGGATGTAGTTCCTCTCAGCAAATAGCCAAGTCTTCTAGTAAAACTGAGATTTACGACGATATGTATGCCTCTGCTAATGAAACACGCCCGGCATCTTTAGCAAGTCGTGAACTTTATCAACAAATTCAGGAGGAAGAATATATGAATCAAAATCCTGAATACAGAGGTCAAGCTAAAAACCAAACCCAAGGAACGGATGAATATTATTCTCAGAACTGGATAAATTCTCGTCAATATTATCAAAATCAAACCCCGTACGGAAACGGCTATAATAATTATGGGTATAATAATGGCTTGAACTCTCCTTTCAATCGTTATGGTTCTGGCTTTAATAGCTGGTATGGAAATCCAGGTATTTCGTTCGGTTTAGGATACGGCAGTGGCTTCGGGAATTCTTGGAATAGATGGGGTGGCGGATACGATTCATTTGGTTACAGTCCTTTTGGTTTTGGCGGAGGTTATAGTTCGTTCGGATTCGGTGGATATAGTCCATTCAACGGATATGGCTACGGTGGCTACAGTCCGTACGGTTACGGAAATAGTTTTTATGACCCTTATAATAGCTTTTACGGAAGAGGTTATGGAAATGTGTACGTGTACAACTACGGAAACAACATCACGGGAGCTAATGGTAATTATAGCAATCCTGTAACGCCACGGACACCCCGAGCCAGAGATACTTATTCATCATCGGCGTACAATTCAGATTATAATCGAGGTGGAAATACAGTTACTCGTGGCAGCAGAACTGAAAATACAAATACCACTGTCAATAGCGATTATTATTCTCGCCCAAGACGTGATAATGGATACAGTACAGGTACCACAAATAACACCAATACAAACGCTACTAATCGTTCGAATAGTTCTTGGAATTGGTCTAATAATAATTCAAATTCCAATACAAATACAAATTCTTCTTGGGGAGGAAATCGTAGTAGTACGGGCTCCTCAAACGGCAGTTTTGGTGGTTCAAGTGGTGGTAGTTCATCAGGCGGAGGTGGTGGCTCACGTGGACCGAGATAGACTAACGAAATATTAACATTCAAAAACCCCTCAGAATGCACCTTTGAGGGGATTTTTTCGTTTAACGTATGTAGGATAATTAAACACTGATTATCGCAATTGCAGGTACCTTCTTATCCTTCATCATTTAAAATTTCATTAAATACATGAAAATTTCACAAGGTTTTTTTATCATATTCTTAACGTTGGCTTCACTAAAGATCAGTGCGCAAGACAATAGTTATGAAGCGTTGGTTAAGCTGTTTTCGCAACCAACAACAACAGGTTCGGCCCGTTTTCAGGCCATTGGGGGCAATCATTCTGCCTTGGGTGCTGATGTAAGCTCAATCGCCGGCAATCCAGCGGGTTTGGGGTTTTTTACCCGTTCAGAATTTAGTTTTACACCCGCTTATCAGAGCGTAAGTAACAGTTCAATTTATGCAATTGAGCCAAATCGTACGACTAATTCAAACGTCAATAATTTTAATATTGCTAACATTGGGGTCGTATTTGGTGGGGGTGAACCTTCTTATCGTGATGGTTGGAGGGGTTCTTTTGCCATTTCGTATTCACGTCAAAATACGCTTTTTAATAATGTTAATTTTTCAGGAACTGGTGCAACAAGTTCTATTTCAGATAGTTATGCAGAATCCGTTAACCGTCAAATCCAACTTGGTGATTTAACCCAAAATGGTTTAGTAAATGGCTTGAATAATGGTGCACCCAACAATTTCCCGAGCAGTGCCAGTTTGTATTACTGGGGATATTTAATTAACGCTGTAAATAATTCAAATACACCTTTTGCTGGTGTTGAACCAAATTCTAAAGTTAATCAAGCGTTTGATTTTCAATCAACAGGACGAGTAAGTCAGTGGACAATTGCCTACGGTGGAACTGCCAATGAACATTTTTATATTGGTGGAAGCTTAGGTATTCCGAGTTATCATTACGAAGCAGTCAATAACTATTCGGAAGTTTTTCAGACTTATCAAGAAATCAAAGGATTTACTGATTCCCGTTTATTAACCTCGAGTGGAAGTGGTTTAAATTTTACTTTAGGCACCATTATCAAACCAAATGATAGAATTCGCTTTGGTTTTAACGTTGCAACCCCTAGTTTTTATAGCGCAGAGGAAACCAGTTCAACCGCCTTAAACATAAATGTTGATCCAAACAAAGGCATAGATATTGGTACAAATCCTGATGCAACGATTTTAAGTAAATTACAGAGTGTAGGATATAAAACTGTCAAGAAATTAAATAATGTATTTATTACTAACATACCTAACCTTTCTACGGAAACGTATCAAGATAATTATGATATTCGCACTCCTTGGAAATTAAGTGGTGGAGCAGCAATATTTTTTAAGAAAAAAGGATTTCTTTCTGCCGATATTGAATATGTGGCTTACAAAGGAATGAGCGCTAGTACGCAAGACAATAATAATCCAATTTACGATGATTTAGCAAATTCAACCGCTAATATTAAATTGTTCTACAACAACGTGGTGAATATGAAAGTTGGAGGTGAATATAGAATGGGAAATGTGAGTTTGAGGGGAGGCGTAAATTATATGCAAGATCCGTACAGCACTGCATTTGATAGAACAAAAACTGTTGATCGTTCTCAGATGATTTATTCGGCAGGGTTAGGATATAGAACCAATGAGTTTTACGTTGACCTAGCGGGCATGTA